>APMI01023552.1_pt1 | contig 10672 bp, 9 predicted proteins | sample 667938 | NCBI WGS metagenome assembly APMI01 (sample SAMN01084076, study PRJNA167559) | wastewater metagenome | biome: Wastewater | place: Denmark: Ejby Moelle, Odense | collected 2011-11-28
CTCGCCATCGGCGAGCCGCCCGTCGAAACGCCCTCCCTGCGGCTCGGCGCGCCCGGCAGCGCGGTGCGCAGCGCCCAGACGCGGCTCGCCGTGGAAGTGAGCATCGATGGCCTTGCCATATTGGCAGGCCTGAAGATCAAGCTGCCGCTCTATGTGGAAGTCGCAGCCTCCGAGGCCAAGCTTGCCGATATCCGCTGCCTCGGCGGCACGGCGACGAACGCCAATGTCTCGGTCGACGCCGTGCCCGGTGTCGCCGAAATCGCCGTCGGCAAGGTCGATCCCTCTGTCCTTGCCGATTTCTCCGACGAAGCGCGGGTGACGAAGGCCCGTATCGTGGAATCGGCGCTCCTGAATATCGATGCCATCGCCCATGTCGAGGCGAAGAACCTCGGCAAGACCCGCCTCGCCTTCTCCCCGACGGAGATCGCCGCGCGCACGACCAAGACGGTATCGACCCGCGACACGCTGACCTCCGCCACGAAAACGCTGCTGGAGAATCTGGACCTCGACATCCAGGTGCTTTTCCTCACGCTCGGCACGCCGAAGGCCGTCACCGCGGCTCTCGCCTCGACACTCGGGGCTGTGACGCCCGCGGTGGACGAACTGCTCTACAACATCCTGCTCGCCCTCGGCGTGAAGGTCGGGGAAGCGGACATCCGGGTCACGGGCGTTCGATGCCAGCGCCCGGCGCTGGTCCAGTAAGACAGGAACGGTCTACCGGCCCTGCGCGAACTGCGGTGCGTCGTCGGTGATCTCGTAATAATCGCCCTTGTCGGCGCAGAAGATGTGTACGCCGATCTTCAGACCGGTCGGCTGGTCGAACGTGCCGGCCATGATGGAGGTGTAATCGGAATTGTCGCCCTTCCAGAACAGGGCGGAGCCGCAGGTGCGGCAGAAGCCACGGCTCGCGGTGTCGCTCGCCCGATACCAGGTAACGCTGTCACCACCCTCCACCGTCAGGTCGTCATCGAGCACATTGGTCGCCGCGTAGAAATGCCCGGTCTGCCGGCGGCACTGGCTGCAGTGACAGGCAACGACGTCCCGCAACCGGCCACGGGTTTGAAAGCGCACCGCGCCGCACAGGCAATGGCCCGAATGTTCCTCGCTCATTCTTCCTCCCAAAAGAAAACCGGGCCAGCTTTGCCAGCCGGCCCGGTCCTGTCAATTTCACAATCCTGAATGCACGTATCAGCTCCGCTAATTTACGGAGCCAAAGCATGAACGGATCGCGATCAGCCGTTCACGACCATGCGTTTTTCGTCGCGGCCGCCCTTCATGCGCTCGGCAAGAAGGAAGGCGAGTTCCAGTGCCTGATCGGCATTGAGACGCGGGTCGCAATGGGTGTGGTAGCGGTCGGCCAGATCGTCTCCCGAAAGCGCACGCGCGCCGCCCGTGCATTCCGTCACGTCATTGCCGGTCATCTCGATATGGATGCCGCCCGGATGCGTGCCTTCGGCGCGGTGGATCTGGAAGAAGCTTTCGACTTCCGACAGGATCCGCTCGAAGGGACGGGTCTTGTAGTTGTTGAGCGTGATCGTGTTGCCGTGCATCGGATCGCAGGACCAGACGACCTTCTTGCCTTCCCGTTCGACGGCACGGATGAGGCGCGGCAGATTTTCCGCGACCTTGTCGTGACCGAAGCGGCAAATCAGCGTCAGGCGGCCGGCTTCGTTCTGCGGGTTCAGGAGGTCGATCAACTCCAGCAGGCCGTCGCCGGTCAGCGACGGGCCGCACTTGAGACCGATCGGGTTCTTGATGCCGCGGCAATATTCGATATGCGCATGGTCGGGCTGGCGCGTGCGGTCGCCGATCCAGATCATGTGGCCGGACGTCGCGTACCAGTCGCCCGAGGTCGAATCGACGCGGGTCAGCGCCTGCTCGTAGCCGAGCAGCAGCGCCTCATGGCTGGTGAAGAAATCCGTCTCGCGCAGGTTCGCGTGGTTCTCCGAGGTGATGCCGATGGCCTTCATGAAGTCCATGGTCTCGGAAATCCGGTCGGCGAGCTTGCGGTAGCGCTCGGCCTGCGGGCTGTCCTTGACGAAGCCGAGCATCCACTGGTTGACGTTGTCGAGATTGGCGTAACCGCCCATCGCGAAAGCGCGCAGCAGGTTCAGCGTCGCAGCAGACTGACGGTAAGCCATGATCTGGCGTTCCGGGTTCGGAATGCGGGCCTCTTCGGTGAATTCGATCCCGTTGATGATATCGCCGCGGTAGGACGGCAGCGATACATCACCCTGCTTCTCGATGCCCGAGGAGCGCGGCTTGGCGAACTGGCCGGCAATACGACCGACCTTGACCACCGGCTGCTGGGCGCCGAAAGTCAGCACCACGGCCATCTGGAGGAAGGCGCGGAAGAAGTCGCGGATCGTGTCGGCGCCGTGCTCGGCGAAGCTTTCGGCGCAGTCGCCACCCTGAAGCAGGAAGCCCTTGCCTTCGGCCACGTTCGCGAGCGCGGTCTTGAGGCGGCGTGCCTCGCCGGCGAAGACGAGCGGCGGAAACTTCGCCAGGCGCTCTTCGGTCGCCGCCAGCGCGGCGAGATCGGGGTAATCCGGAACCTGCTGGATGGGCTTGTGCCGCCAGCTGCTCGGCGTCCAATTCTGTGCCATGTTACTCACCTGTCCTGAAGCGCCCAAACAACCCTGGAGCGCCCCTCCGTTTTGAAGAATGCGGGCTTATAAACCGTTAGATGGGTCTTGCATAGCCGCAGTTCCAGCGAACGGCTGTTCCAAATACGGCGGAATGCACGGCCATCTCAGACCCGCTGCCCGCTCCTGACGCGATAGCTCGGCTGGTACATGGTCACCAGCTCCTCCGCCGCCGTGGGATGCACCGCCATGGTGCGGTCGAAATCGTCCTTGGTGACGCCGGCCTTCAGCGAAATGCCGAGAAGCTGCGCCATCTCGCCGGCCTCATGGCCGAGAATATGCGCGCCGACAACCTTGCGGTCGGCCGCATTGACGACGAGCTTCATGATCGTCTTCTCCTGCCGGCCCGAAAGCGTCGCCTTCATCGGGCGAAATTCGGCGCGATAGATTTCGAGATCGTTGAACTTCTTCGCCGCGTCTTCTTCGCTGAGGCCCACCGTGCCGATTTCCGGCTGCGAGAAGACGGCGGTGGCGATGAGGTCATGGTCGGGCGAGACCGGCTTGCCGCGGAACTCCGTCTCGATGAAGCACATGGCCTCATGGATCGCGACGGGCGTGAGCTGCACGCGGTCTGTCACGTCACCCAGCGCGAAGATGCCCGGCACGTTGGTGCGCGAATAATCGTCGACGGGGATCGCGCCCCGCTCGTTCGTTGCGACGCCCGCCGCCTCCAGCCCGAGGCTTCCGGTATTCGGCACGCGGCCGAGCGCCAGCATGACCTGATCGACAGTCAGCGTCTCGCCCGCCTTGGTCCGCACGATGCGGCTTCCGCCCTCACCCTCGGAAACACTGGTGATGATATCCTCGCAGACGATGCGGATACCCTTGGCGATCATGGCCGACTGCACGCCCTGGCGCATGTCGTGATCGAAGCGCGAGAGGACCTGCTTGCCGCGATAGATCAGCGTCGTCTCGACGCCGAGGCCGTGGAAGATGTTGGCGAATTCGACCGCAATATAGCCGCCGCCGGAAATCAGGATGGATTTCGGCAGCGCCGGCAGATCGAAGGCCTCGTTTGAACTGATGCAGAGTTCATGGCCGGGAAGGTCGACATGCGGCGTCGGATGACCGCCGACGGCGATCAGGATGCGCTCGGCCGTCACCTCCTCGCCTGTCGCCGTCAGCCGGACCCTGTTGGGACCGGTCAGCTCGGCGCGCGTGGCAAGGATTGTCGCGCCGGAATTTTCCAGCCCCTTGCGATAGAGGCCTTCCAGACGCGTGATCTCCTTCTCCTTGGCGGCGACCAGCGCCGGCCAGTCGAAGCGCGCCTCGCCGACCTGCCAGCCGAAACCGGCCGCGTCCTCGAAATGCTCGGGAAACTGCGAGGCATAGACATAAAGCTTCTTCGGCACGCAGCCGCGAATGACGCAGGTGCCGCCGAAGCGGAATTCCTCGGCGATCGCCACCTTCTTGCCCATGGCAGCCGCAAGACGCGCGCTGCGCACGCCGCCGGAGCCTCCGCCGATCACGAAGAGGTCGTAGTCGAATGTCGTCATGTCGCGATCTCCTGCGGGCAAGCATGGCCGGACGGCCCATGAGGTACAGCGGGCGAATCCGCGCGCTGCGCCGACACATATAGGAACAGCGCAGCCAAAAGGAAAAGACCTGTCGCAGCCTCCCCGCCGGCCGGCAACCGGCCCCATCACGCCATTGTGAAATCGAACCAAAAATGGGTAGGCTGCTGCGCGGATTTCGATTTACGCAGGCAAAAATCGAACTTAAGAAAAACACCCGACCGATTGTGGTCTAAGCGGATGATAATCATGAAGAAATCGACATACATCACAGCGTGCGCGACGGTACTCGCCATGCTTGCAGGGCCGGCTGCTGCCGAAGACCTCGTCTTCACCTTGAAGAACGGCACCAAATCCACCCTCGCCCGCTTCCACACCTCGCCCGTCGGCGTGGACAAGTGGGAGGAAGACGTCTTCGGCGATCAGGTCCTCGCGCCCGGCGAAACGATCGAGATCACCATCGCGGATGGCCGTGAGGTCTGCGAATACGACATGCGCTTCGAGTTCACGGAAGACTCCGACCTCGACACGACCACCGACACACAGAACCTCTGCGAACTCGGCACCTATACGATCCACGAATGATCCGGCCGGGCCGTCTTCCCGAAGACGGCCCGCTTCATCCGGCGCGCCCCACGGCCTCGGCGAAAGCCTCGGAAACGGCCGCGAATTTCAGCGCCTGCCAGTAGCGGTAGTCGGTCACGAAATCCGACGAAATCCAGCAATTCCCCTTGTTTCCTGCGAACTCCCAGCCGATCAGCCCCACGTCGCGCGCCTTTGCCAAAAGACGCGCCGTGTGGCTCTGTGAGATCCGGTAGCGCAGCGCGACGCCATTCGCCGTCACCGGGCCTATCCAGACCTGTTCTGCGGGAAGCTGCCATGCCGCGCGGGAAGCAAGGTCGTGCAGCACGTTGCTGCCCGATTCCGCGCGCGTGAAGAGACCGACGGAATCCGGCGGATCGCACCAGCCGCCGGAAGCCAGCATGAGATGCGTCATCCGCGTCTGGGCGTAGATGATGAGGTCGGGATCATCTCGAAGCAGACCGGCCCGGCCCGCCCCGTCGATCAGGTCCAGCGCCTCCAGATGCGTGCCATACCATCGGCGGATGAGGTCTTCCGTATACGGCCTTGCCCGGAAAACGCGCTGGCGCCGGTCGGTGGAGGCGACCTGCTCGACAAGTCCGTAGTGTCGCATCTCGTTGAGGAAGGCGAGCGCCGTGTTGCGACTCGCTATCGTACTGCCGTTAAGAAAACGCAGGAGATTCGCCGGCGAGATCGGCGGTCGGCCCGGATCCAGCCGATGCTCGAAATGCAGGGCAAGCGTCGCCTGGCTCAGCAGCCATTTCTGCAGGTCCGAAAGATAGCGGACTTCCTTCGGTATCTCCTGGTGCGTCGCCAGCAGTTCGGCGGCCGAAAAGACGAGACAGTCGTGAAACCTCTCCTCCCGAAGGAGGCGGTCGGCCGCGTAGGACGGGATCATGGCGGGCACGGCATCGGATAAAGGGCTATGTGAAATGGAAGCGAGGCCAAAACGGCCCGTAAAAAAGGCGGCCCAAAGGCCGCCTTTTCGTTTTCAATTACTGCTGCGGCTGCGCTTCGCCGCCTTCGGCGGGCTTCGCCGCGCCGACCATGGCGTCGAGCTTCTTGCCGCTTTCCGAACGCAGGTCGCGGTCGACGCCGGCAGCCCAGATCTCGGCGGCCTTCATGACTTCGCGCGTGGCGATCGGGCCGTCGGCCAGGAGCTTCTTGCCGACCGGCGAGCCGTAGAAGTCCGCGATGGCCTTCAGCTCGTCCTGCGTGAAGGTCTTGGCGTAGATCGTCGCCGCTTCCTTCTCGAGGTCGGCGCGGCGCGGAGCGAGTGCAAGCGCCTGTTCGTCGACGACAGCGTTGATTTCCGCCTCGTGATTCGGCGAGGCCTGCACGAAGGTGGACTTCACGCGCATGGCAAGGCTCGGCAGGATGTTGTCGAAGCTGCCCGTCGCGCCGATGGCGTCGATGGCCGCGCGGGCGGTCTTGATCTGCTCGTCCGTGACGTCCTGCGCCTTGACGGCGCCGGCAAGGCCTGCCGAAACGATGAGGGTCACCGCGAGGGTCCGGCCGAAACCAGCAAATTTGATCATGTCGGTCTGTGCTCCTGTCTATTCTTTTGCCGTCAGCGTGCGCGCACCAGCGGGTCCCGCGATGATGGCAAGCGACGCCATATTGATGAAGAGGCCGTGTTCGACGACGCCCGGTATGTCATTGAGATTGCTTGCAAGCGCATCTGCATCAGGAATGCGGCCAAAAGATGCGTCGAGAATGTAGTGTCCACCGTCCGTCATGAAGGTGTCGCCGCCCGACATGCGCAGCGCGATCGCGCCGGAAAGGCCGAGCCGCGAAGCCACCTTCTCGATGGCGATGCGCGTGGAGACGAGACCGAACGGGTTGACCTCGATCGGCAGCTTGAAGGCGCCGAGCGTCTCGACGACCTTCGTCTCGTCGGCAATCACGATCATGCGCTGCGAGGCGCTGGCGACGATCTTTTCGCGCAGCAACGCGCCGCCGCCGCCCTTGATGAGGCGCAGCCTGCCGTCCACTTCGTCGGCGCCATCGATGGTGAGGTCCAGTTCCGGCAGCTCGTCGAGCGACTTCAGTGGAACGCCGAGTTCGACGCAGAGACGCGCGGTACGCTCGGAGGTCGGAACGCCCTCGACCCGAAGGCCGCCGGCCACCTTTTCCGCCAGAAGCCGCACGAATTCCTCGGCGGTCGAGCCGGTGCCGATGCCGAGGCGCATGCCGTCTTCCACATGGGCGAGCGCGGCCTCGGCGGCCTTGATCTTCATTTCCCGGGCGTCCATGCCCCAAAACTCCCTGAATGATTGCAGCCGGCGCGCGAAGCGGCCGGAATTCCGGTGAGACACTTACACGCCCTGAAAGGCAAACGAAAGCCTAAAACGCCCCATCCCCACGGCCCTCAAGCCGATTGCAAATGCCGCCGCCATCGCATACCGAAGAGGCCCTCCCTCTTCTCTCTCCCCGCAAGGTAGCCCATGTCCGCTTCTCTCGTTGTCTTCGATCTCGACGGTACGCTCATCGATACGGCGCACGACCTCGTGGCGAGCCTCAACCACACGATCGGCCTGGAAGGCCTTGCCCCCGTCGGCTACGACGATCTCACCTATCTGGTCGGCCATGGCGGTCTCGTGATGATCAGGCGCGCCTTCTCGCTGCGCTGCCGGGAGATTTCGGACGACGAACTGCAACGCATGCTTGGCGTCTTCGTCGAGCATTATTCCAGGGCCATGCCGGGGGTTTCCGTGCCCTATCCCGGCCTTACCGATGCCATGGATCGTCTTTCCGGCGCAGGCTATCGGCTCGCCGTCTGCACGAACAAGCTGGAAGGCCTCGCCCGCCGGCTTCTCGACGGCCTCGGCCTGACGGCGCGCTTCTCGGCCATCACGGGCGGCGACACCTTCGCGGTGCGCAAGCCGGATGCCGAACATCTGCTCGGCACCATCCGCCTCGCCGAAGCCGATCCGAAGCGCACCGTCATGATCGGCGACAGCCTCAACGACATGCTCGTCGCCCGTAATGCCGACGTGCCGTCCATCGGCGTGCCGTTCGGCTATTCCGACGTACCGGTCGCCGATCTCGCACCGAGCCACGTCATCGCCCATTTCGACGAACTGACGCCCGATCTCGTGGAACGTCTCATCGCCCGCTGAATGCAGGGAGGGCGCGCCTTCCGCAAGGCGCGCCCTTCATGTGAAAACCGGACTGGATGGGGCGATCAGCCCTGCCGCGCCGCACGCGTCGCGGTGAAGGCCTTGCGCATGTAGTCGTCACGGCCATAGACGTCATCGAAATATTCCACCGCGCCATCCTTGTTCGGCCAGGCCGTGAAATAGGCGATGTAGATCGGGATATCAGCCTTCACCGGCAGCGCCTTGTTGCCGCCGGCCGCGATCTCCTTGCCGACATCCGCCTCGCTGACGCCCAGCACGGCCGCCGCCATCTTGCGCGGTTCGGCAAGGCGCACGCAGCCATGGCTCAGCGCCCGCATGTCCTTCTTGAAGAAGCTCTTCGAGGGCGTATCGTGCATGTAGATGGCATGCGTGTTCGGGAAGAGGATCTTCAGCTCGCCCAGCGCATTGTCGCCGCTCGGCGGCTGGCGCACGGAAACGCCGGCCGTGGAGCCGTTCCAGTTGACCGAGGACGACGGCACTGCACGCCCGCCGACGGCCACTTCATAGCCCATGCGGTCGAGATAGGACGGGTCGTTGCGCAGCTTCGGCAGCATCTCGTTGATGATGATCGACTGCGGCACGCCCCAGTACGGATTGACCTCGACGGTCTGCACGCGATCCTGGAAGAAATAGGTCTGGTTCGACTTCGAGCCGACGACCGTGCGCATCGAGAACTTCTCGCGGCCCTCTTCATAGTAATACACCATGAAGGCCGGCTGGTTGATGAAGACGTGGCGTGCGCCGAGATCGACCGGCAGCCAGCGCGCCTGCTCCAGCGCCACCTCGACCTTGGCAACCTTGTCGGCAGCTGAATCCCCGCCCACCAGCTTGCGGATCGAAGCCTTGCCGACGACGCCGTCCGGCTTCAGCCCGTTTTCCTTCTGGAAGGCTTCGACGAGAGCGACCAGTTCCGGCGTGTATTCCGGCGTGCCCTTGTAGGCGGCAATGGTCACCGAATGATCGGTCTTCAGCGCGTCGGAGCCATGCTTGACGACGCCCTTGACGATGTTGGCGAGTTCAGGATTGCTCTCGCCCGGCTTGAGGAGCGTGCCATCGGCGATGACCACGCGCTCATCGCCGCCGGTCTCGGCCTTCAGTCTGGCAAGCTCGGCCTTGAGCGCCTGGAATTCGTCGCTCGCCGGCGAACGGCTTTCCAGATAGCCCTTGACGTTGCTGCTGAGCGCGATGTTCTTCAGTGCTCCGACGAGGTTCACGTCCTTGCGCTTGAAATCGTGATAGCCGGAAATCCGGTTCGGATCGATGCGACCGCGCACGGCGTCCTGAACATAGGTCGCGACCGCCGAGGACAGGCCGATCTCGAAGGCGGCAAGCTCGCCATAGCGCTTGTTCATGTCGGCGCTGTCGAAGCTTTCCGGCGGAATCTGCACCGCATAGTCCCAGGGATCGAGGCCAACGGCCGCGGCATCCGCCAGCACCGCGATGGCGGCCTTGGCCTTCTCGCTGATGCCCGTGCCGTCGATCCAGACAAGCTTCTTGTAATCACCGTAGAACGTCTCGACGGCCTTGGCCGCGTCCGGCGTCGTGCGCACGTTCACCGAGGCGAAGGCGGCGCGGATGCCGGCATCGCCCGCCGGCGTCACATCGGTGGAAATGGAACTGGTCACGACGGGATCGGCCAGCTTGTCGACAGCGACACGCTTCAGCGCGTCGGCCTTGTAGGTATAGTAGCGCGGGCCGGTGACGCGCGGCAGCGGCTTCACTTCCTGCTTCGCCTCGGCATTCGGCAGGGAAACGCCGGTATCGACGCCCGGCAGCGCTTCGCGCACCGGCTCCTTCTTCTTGCCGCCGCGGAGAAGGTCCATCAGCGTAATGGCATTGGCAGGCGCGGCGTGCAGCGTGATGGTGGCACAGGAAACAGCCAGCGCGGCGGCCAGCACGGCAGTCTTTGTCAGCTTCATATGTAGTATTCCATTCCCGTATGGACCGCCCGTCGCGGTCTCTGGCGGCGCCCGAACCAGCAGGCCGGTAAGTTATAGGAAAGGATGGTGAATGAAAAGGAAACGCCCCTTCCCGCCAACCCCGCCGAACCTCACGAAACCGTTATGTCCAAGCCTGAATGCGAAGACGGGCGACAGGGCGTAAAAATTTGAATCGACGCGGATTTTTTACGCTCATGCGGCGTTTTCGCTGCACCCTGCAAAAAAATCATAAAAAAATGAGCCGTCGGTTGTGATGGAAAAAGCACAGGCTTCTGGGCGAGCCGCCAGCCCTCCGATATGCTTGCAAAATCCGGATCGCAGTCTACAGCGATAGAAGCATCAAAACAGGCTTTTCCCTGAGCGAGCGTTCGCGCGCCCCGAGGGAAACGGCCTTCGCGGGAGAGACGCATATGAAGGGCCTCATCGTCGGTCTTGCCAATGACCAGTCGCTTGCCTGGGGATGCGCGAAGGCCTTGAAGGCCCTCGGCGCGGAACTCGCCATCACCTATCAGAACGACAAGGCGCGCGATTTCGTCTTACCGCTCGCCGAAGCGGTGGAGGCCCCCATCGTCCTGCCTCTCGACGTGCGGGATAGCGGGCAGATGCAGGCAGTGTTCGAGACGATCGGGCAGCGCTGGGGCCGGCTCGATTTCCTGCTGCATTCCATCGCCTTCGCCCCGAAGGCCGACCTGCATGGCCGCGTTGCGGACAGCTCGGCGGAAGGCTTCGCGACGGCCATGGACATTTCCTGCCATTCGCTGATCCGCCTCGCCAGGCACGCCGAGCCGCTGATGACGGACGGTGGATCGATCCTCACCATGAGTTTCTACGGGGCGGAGAAGGTCGTT
>APMI01009472.1_pt1 | contig 10670 bp, 11 predicted proteins | sample 667938 | NCBI WGS metagenome assembly APMI01 (sample SAMN01084076, study PRJNA167559) | wastewater metagenome | biome: Wastewater | place: Denmark: Ejby Moelle, Odense | collected 2011-11-28
TTGCGTAACGCTCAAAGCGGATTTCAATTTTAACGCCATTCCAAAATTTACGAGTGATTGAGCTGTTATGTTTCATGTCTGCCTCCTGCTGGCTTTGATTGTTCATTTGACGGGGAAGACAAAGGCAGGTGGTTAAAACTTGAGGTTCACCGAAGGGGAACGGGTAACACGGGAGCACGCGAATTGAACGGGCAGCCCGTTGAACCCCAAGTTGAACCTGCCAAACACGTCAAATTAAATGAACAACAAACGCCAAAGGATTTTGGGCAAAGACATTCAAAACAGCGAATACCGTATTGGAAAAAATGGTGATAAAATGAAATATATCCGCTTGAGATATTCCCCAATTTGATTGGTCAAAAGTTGAAGCCCCAAAATGAATAGAACGAGACAATCCTCCCACGACAAAGCCAAAGAAATTATAGAAGAATAAGTCTATGAAGACGACAAAGCGTGGTAATCGCCGCTCGATTAAATTCAAAAGCAATTTGCTAATACGTTATCATGCGGCCATTAAATGAATTTTATGTCCTAGAAACAATACCTAAAAGAGCGTTAGTTGTTTGGAATTTTGTTCTAGGATTTTCCAAACCGAATTGGCTTTTGCTTCATGTTCAATCCATGCAAGAACATAAGCCCAAATATTGGAATAGCCTTCTAGTTCGCATGGATGAAAGAAATGAGAGCGATAGCCCGTTTCGGTAATTGGCAATGGGCGATTATTTTCGGAATAAATATCAAGGTGAGATAAGCAAAAGTCACTGCCATATTTGAAATAAACTGGCGCATAATGGATTTCGATATTGATACCGTTCCAAGATTTTTTGATGATTTGAATATTATCTGACATGATTGCCTCCTTTGGTTTGATGTCCATTTGACGGGAGACAAAAGGCAGGTTTCTAAAGCCCAAGTTCACCAAAGGGGAACAGGCAACACGGGAGCTTGCGACTGGCGCGGGCAGCTTGTTGAACTTGGGATGGAAACTGACAAAACTACACTAAAAAGCAAACATCAAAAATTAACGGCAAACACGAAGTTATACATTTATTGCAAGTCAAAATTAAAATTCTGGGTCGTCATAAATATATTGTGAAACTCTATCAGAGGCATATTGCGCACTGGAAACTCTAGCAAATTTAACTGAATCGGGGACGGTTTTTAATTTAGACTTTTGGGGGCTAACCAAATTTGTATGAAAATCAAATTCATTGTCACTTTCCTTTTTTGTTTTGTCCTTGAGAATTGTTGCAGCATCTCCGAGCAAAACAATATTCTTTCCATTCTTGTTTTGGGCTGAATTATATATTATGGCGTCAATACTAAAACCCGCGCCCTTCAACTTTCCTCGGAATATGTGTTTCAAATACTCAGCAACTACTTGAGTAGGAACGTAATCCAAGTGCTCATCAGTAGGAGAAATTGGCCTGGAAATTTCGTGCATAAATCTTTTCATAAAACGCCATTGTGACAATGTTCGAACATGATTTTTAGAAAAGATATTTGGTTCTTTGAGTGGTTCTTCGAAAAGGGTTGTGTCCAAAACGCAGATTGGCTCAATTAATTCAAATTCGACGCTTGCAATTGTTGCACCTACTACAGGCCTAAGTTCAGATATGCAAGTTTCTATTTCAAACGCTCCATATAATGAAATAAGTCCTGATGGATTCATCCTACCTGCTTTTCTTTTTCTTGAAGGAGGTGGTCCTAAGTGTTGTTCTGGCTCGTTTAGTATTTTTTTTATTTCTTCATTTTTATATTCAATTATTCTTGCTCGAAAAATTTTTCTATTGTCTTTGGGGTCAATAAAATAGACCGGTCGCTTTTTATTTTTTGTTTGTTGCAAGTGGATGTTTTTAAAAATTTCTTGCAATATTTCTAATGCATCTCTGTTGAAAAATCTTTGTTTATATGAAATGCTTTCACGGAATTGCTCCCAAAGCCTGCTGTGACTTTCAAAAGAAGAATATCCCCTTACGTAGCCCATATCATCTCTGTAAAAGGAGTCGTCACCATACGGCGGCCAATAGTCGTCTCCGTCAATAAGTTGTTGCTGTAGCGCTTCGGCAATTTGATGTTCATCAACGCCAGTGATTTCGTAAAGAACATCCAACAAACCATCACCGTTAAAGTCATCCTCCATTGAATTATAATTTCCAAATTCAAAGTTATTGCGAAATACTTCATCAATAATTTTAGCTACTTCCTCAAGAGGTATTCCTTTTTTACTAGGATGAAAGTCACATTTCTCATTATCAAATTTTGGACGAATCTCAATTAGCCTGTTCTTAAGTCCGTTATCATTAAAACAATCTGGGCAGACTAACATTTTCTATTTCGCCTATTTTGAAGAAGTTGAATAATTCAAATTTAATGTATCATCTGTTTTAAGAATAACAATCTAAAAACGACCAAAGGGGCAGCCATCAGGCCGCCTCCTCGAATTGATTGCGTTCTGATTTTTTCAGCAAATATTCCGAAGCTTTTGAAGCCTGGCTTGCGGCGGTGATGATGGCTTTTGAATCTTGCTTTAATACTTGAAGCCAATTGTTGATATAGCAAGCGTGGTCGGCGCGTGGTTGTTTTGTGATACCAAGTTCGGAACATAGGAATGCCGCGCCAAGTTCGGCAACAAGCTCTTCCATTGCATAGCGATTATCACCAAAGCGTTTGCCAAAATCGCGTGCAAGGCGGCTTGAAGAACCTGTCCAATGTGTAAGTTCGTGAAACAAGGTTGAATACCAGCCTTCTGTTGGGGAAGATGTTTCTGTGCCAATGAAGCGATGACGGTCTGGCATTGAGATTGTGTCACTTGATGGGCTGTAACAAGCACGTGCACCACCAATATTGATTTTGGCATTGGTTGAAACTATAAAACGCTCGGCATTTTCACAAGCGATAATTTTATCAATTTGAGGCTCAGAAGCGGGCAGTTCATAACCTTCAACTTGTGCAACATTGAATACGCGTGATGCTTTGGCGATTGAGTAATGGGTTGGGTCGTCGCCATTTTGATTTTCAACTTCGATATCCTTGAAGAAGATAATCACGGAAGATGCTTCACCTTTGCGAACTTGCGCACCGCGTTCTTGCCATTGTTTATAAGTGCCCCAAATGCCATGCTCAAAGCCATTGACATACGCAGCAATCCAAAGCGCAAGAATATTCACGCCATTGTATGCTTTCTTGGATTGAATATTGAATGGACGGGCGGTTGAAAAGCCTTTGCGATGCCAAGGTAATTGAACTTCACCTACGCCATTTTCAATGGCGGAAATGATTTGATTGGTAATAGTTTCATAAACGTCGAAACGTGAAATTGAAGATTTAGATTGATTTTTCATGTCCATCTCCTTTCGCTTTATCTTGAGGACGGACACAAAGAAGTTTGGGGAAAAGATGGGCTGTCACCCATCGGGGGAATGGGCAACACGGGAGTGGAAATCAAAGATTGCAACGAATGGAGCGGGCAGACCCATTGACCACCCATCACCCCAAACTATGGGTTCGGCTGCGGCTCAAGAGGAAGCGAATATTAAAGAAATGGTAAAATTGGATTTCAAATTTTCGAAAATTTTGTGTGTTTCGCTGTTGTAAATTTCTTATTTAGCTTTTTCTTAGTTAAAGCAGGTTCAATTTTTTTAAAATCATTTTGCAGGTGAGCTATAAACCAACGGCGTTTTATTTTTCCACGGAATGAATTCAAAAAAAATCGGAAAGCACATTTTCTTAACGCTTTTCCGCAACCACAAGCGCATGGAAGTCTATTGGCTAGGCGCTTCCTAATTCCCAGGGCTTTTAAGACAAGCATGACAGATTGTTTTCCTTTAACGCCGAAAATTTGTTCATAATCTTGGATTAGTCCTGCTTCACCGTGTTGTAATTCACCATATGGGAACGTTCCATGTTTAAGTTTGTATGAAATTGAATATAGAAACGGCGTAAGAATATTATTTCCGAAATATACAATTGTTGGCTGCTGCGAAAGCATCAGTTTTAATTTGAGAGTTGAGCCTAAACAAAGCGACTTTTCGTCGGGGTTAATATGATGATTATCATCATCAGGAATACGACCGCCTATTTCAAAAACTTTAGGCAAGTCATTTGGGAAATTTTTTGTGAACGTTATGCGCAAATGGTAACTATCTTCTATGTGATCATCACCTTGTATTTGCGCATTTATTCCAAAAACTCCTTCAAGAATAATTTTTTCACCGTCTGTGCATTTAAAACGTAATGAAGGGTGTTGAGCAAGAAATTCTCCAAGCCCAATTTTGTTAAGATAGTTCATCTATATCTTACACCATGGTCTTGCCGCAGTTTGCTGACTGATAATTGTTGGCTTCGATGGCATCACAGATGTAACTCCAAAAGATTTTTCTATTTGCGACTTGTCAACTTCAATCGAAAAACCATTTCGTGACGCTTCAACAATAAGCTGGCTATTATGAGCAGTAAGGATGACTTTTAGGTCCGCCTTAATTTGTGCCAACCAAGCATAAAAATTATCTCGCAGTTTCAAGCTCTCATATTCCTGCATATCCCATTTGTCACCGAAATCCTCATTTGGATTTACTGGATTCAATACATATGGAGCACGGTTTCCGATAAATGAATCCATGTTGTTGATAATATTTGATAGCGCACTTTCTAAATCGCTTTCCCCATTATAAGCCCTAGCCGCAAGAGTAGTAATTATAACCGAAATCGGCTTTGAATCTTGATTATGTTCAAACATAACATCACGATGACGTTTAAGTATTTGAATCACCATTTGAAGCGGAGACTTCCACTTATAATATGGGACAGAGTCTATGCTGGCGGCAATTACCATTTCTCGTTCAGTAATAAGTTCCTTCGCGACTTTCATGCGCGACTCAAACCACTTTGCAAATCCTTCTGGATTACTAATGCGCCAATCGTCGGAAACTTTATTAAAGTTGTCATCCGCATTATCTGTAATTGATATAGCATGTTCTGAAACGCTGCGTGCCAGACTTTCGTTCATAATTGACGCCGCAATAATTCTTCCTTCTAATATAGTTTGCATTCCTGATACTTCAGGTATCGCAGGAACTACATCAATATGGAATCCCAAATTATCAGAATATTCTATTCGCCAGCAACGTCGCTTATCATCAAGTTTTGATTTAATTCCGCGAGCATTTAAATAAAGATCGAGTTCCTTACCAATAAGATTCTTAAGTTGTTCTTGCGTGTAGTCCTTTTTGGATATTTTGTCCCTTAAAATGCAACTCATATCTAAATCGTAGTCATCACCTTTAATGGGCTTAATTGCCGTTCCTAATCGAAAGGAGCCTTGAGAACAGACATGTGGGTCATAATTTGAACACGTTGATTCATGCCTGTGAAGCCATTTACCAATATCATTATATCGCTCATCAGCTTTTTCATAGGCTCCGTCAGGTAGCTCTATACTTTCTAAAATTTTTCTAAGCGCGATATTTTTTACTTTAGAGTTCATGTAAATCTCCTTCAATCTCAATAGCTTTTACAAACTTATTTTGTGTGCCGTCATGGTCATATATGATCCAAGGCATATCCGCTTTTGGCATTCTTACTCTCCCCAATTCTATTGCGCAGGATATTGGCATTGCTGGCAAGATATGTAATGGCTCACTGAAACCATGATGAGATTTTATCTCAACTATCAAAGTGCGCATAAGTTTTCTGAACAATGAAAGCTGGTGCTTCGCCTTCAAAAAATCGTTGTGGGGATTTTTTATGGTTACTTTCCAAATTGAACAATCTTTCTCAATTGCCGAAGATATGCGCTCATTTGCAATATTATCGCTTAAAGCCAATACGAGAGCAGGTATTCCAGTAAATGTGTCAGGACGCTCAATTACGAAATCGAAATCTTCATCATAGTCCAACCATTTCCAAGTTTTTGGCTCCCTATGAAGTTGATATGTATCAACGTCAATTTTATCTGTGAAAAGTGCGCCAAGCCAAACAAGTAACGGTTGCGGGGCAAGCGCAAATAGAGAAAAATGTTTGCATTCGTCCTGCTTAATTATAGGTAAAATGCTTTGTTTAAAAGAGCTTAATAGATTCTCTTTTTCAGCCAGCCAATAAATAGCCTTTCTATCTTTCAAATCGTTTTTAACTTCAATTGAAATCGGTTGGGTCTTTGAAGGGTATCTTTCCGGGAACATGGCTTCAATACAGGAATGGTAATTTATTGGTGAGCGTTCGGAGCCTATATTTGCACCATAAAGAACTGTGTGGCTTTTTTTGTTAGATGAAATGCCAGTTACGATTTCAACTCTATGTTCGTGCTCAGCTTTCCAATGCTTTAATAAATTCGGCGAATATTTAATGCCATCTTTATCTTGGTCAATTTTTTGGTGGCAGCCATGACAGACCAGCATCAAATTACTTATGTCATGTATGTTAGAATCTTGATTTTCGTAAGGACCACGCCCCCTTGGACCATTTTCTGAGAATGAATAAATATGAGCTTTTTGAGACAAATTTACGCGCTCTTGTGTAACTTCTGACTTGTAAATCAATTTGTTGCAGCCGCTGAACTGGCAGCGACCCGCAGCGCGAGCCCATAATTCACGCTCAATCTTATTGCTAATATTTCTAGCCTTCTTAATTGTCATTTACTTCTCTTTCCTAACTCCCTTAAACGGGGTTTTGTTGGAGGTTTTGACCTCAAGGAATCTGCCTGTGTCAGAATCCCTTTTGACATAGTTTCCTGATAGTGTTTGCATTTGAGAGCGATTTTTAACCGCTCCATTACGATGACCGTCGCCTTTTGGTGGATTTGTTGCCATTTGCTTTCTCCTAAAATAAAATTGCATTATCTGGTTATAAACCAGATTTGTTTTCTTTTAGCGAAATATATATATCGCTACTCCGAACAATATAATATACTTGCCTATTAGAGTCAAGTAATATAATATACTTCTAGTCTGAACTTAAATGGGCCAATTGGAAAATTAGATACGGTAAAATTTATGGAAATGACATTCGGCAAAAGAATCAAAGAATTACGAACCTCGAAGGGATTAACGTTAGAAAAACTTGCGGAATTAACAGGTTCATCGAAAAGCTATATTTGGGAACTAGAAAACAAAAACCCGCCACGCCCGTCTGCCGAGAAATTGTCGGCAATAGCAGAATCACTTGGAGTAACAGTTGATTATTTGTTTGGAAGAATTGATCAATCTCTTGCAGACGCAGAAGACAAGGCATTTTTTCGTGAATATTCTGGGCTAGATAACCATACTAAAGAGGTGATCCGCAACTTAGCAAAGAGCCTTGGCAAGAATGACAGCAGAAAATGAAACTAACCCAATAAAAGTAGCTGCACGCCTTACACAGTTGCTAGATGCCGTTTATGGTGCGGAAAGGTTTGATACTATGCAAATCGACCTAGCAAAGTTGGCTTTAGATTATTCAAATCAAATTTGCCCGTCAGACCCAATTGTGAAAGTATCTTCAACACCGTTAAATGGCTGCGATGGCGCCTTATACCCTAGCGAAAATCTTCCTAGAACATGGGGTATAGTATATAATAGCAGGCTCACAGGTGGCAGGAAAAATTTTACAATTGCTCATGAACTTGGTCATTATCTTGTTCATCGCCATAAGTTCCCTACTAATGGCTTTGAATGCTCGGAGGCCAATATTGAGCAGGGCATAGGAAAAGAGATTGAAAAGGAAGCCGACACATTTGCGGCCTATTTGTTGATGCCTTTCAATGATTTCCGCAATCAAATCTCATCCAAAGAACTTGTTACATTTGAAAAAATTATTAGAGCATCAGAAAGATATGGCGCCTCTATCACTGCAACTATTTTACGTTGGTTAGAATACACAGAGGTTCGTGCAGTTATGATAGTTTCCAATGAGGGTTTTATAAACTGGGCAAAATCCAGTAATTCAGCGCGAAAGACTGGAATATACTACAGGACTGTAAACAGAATGAACGAAATGCCTACTCAATCTTTAGCGGTGTCGGGTGATTTTGCTCAAAGTAGCATATTGTCGCAGGAACGACCAAAGAGCATTTGGTTTAACCAGCCATGCTTGGAAACAAGCTTTAGGGATAATATTTATGATCGTGAAATCACAATATTGCAATTTGATGAGGCAAGATATCAAGAATTTGAAGACTATGATGATTTCGATTGAAATCTTGAATTGATAAAGCGGCCATTTACTGACCACTTTATCAAATAGATGATTTCACCACCAAGCGTAGTAGGCGACTTGGCGGCCTTGGGCGAGCACTTCCCGCGCTTTGGCGATGAATTCGAGGTCATCTTCAAGCTCTTCACCTGTAGTTTCACCGAAGAAGAAGCCAGAGGTTTCGGGAAGTTCTTTCGATTTAATATCTTCTTCAAGGCGATTAATGTCTTGCTCGGTCAATAGAACTGTCGCGACATTGAAATCTTCGTTTTCGCCGCCATTTTGGAAATAGAGGTCTTGCATCCAGCCGTGAAGATTTGGGTGTTTACGCCAATAGTGAAGGTCTGTGTATTTATCTTCGTCTAATTTGAAATCAGTTGCTGGACGATTATCGTCTTTTGCAAGTGATACAGCATACATATCTAGTCCCATTTTAAGTCTCCTTATCTTCAGCCCGCATGATTGCGCGACTGATGAAGACAAAGGGCAGCGGCAACTCACGCCTTCAACGCACGAGCTTGCCTCGCAACGTTTATGCTTGAAGGCATTAGTGAAATGCCGATGCGAAGGTCGCCAGATTCAGTTAGTTTATTCGATGGCTGGGATTGGAGATGTTCGGAATGATTATTTACTTACCAGCAAATACTATTGCCATGCACAACAAGTTGAAGTAGACGGCTACACACCATTCATTTTGGCTTTTTCACCATTTTATGGTATAAAATGCAACGCTTCCAAAAGGTGACACGATTTCACTTTATGGCGCACTAGTTCATGACATGACTATTTTTCCGCCTAATTAATATATAAGGTGAACAACTTCCAATAAATTGGGTCTTTCGAATTGAAGCTGCAGCAGTTCGAGATTATCAAGATTCCTATTGTTCCAATTACATACTTCAGCTTCGCATCCGATGCCAAGCTTCAACCATACTTGGTTGTTTATAATTTTGCCGTAAAGGCGGAGCTAGACTGGCAGGCATTCTAGCTCTTGGTGATACGAACGCGTCAGTTCTGACACTTAGATTTCGTCATCACGATTATCCGTGACTTCTTCATGGAAGCCAATATCTCTTTGTGGTTTCACGTTGATTGCGCCTGCATCAAGGGTATTCTTGATATGGGCTGCATAGAATTTTTCGATCATTTCGACCGAGGTTCTGCAGTTTTTGGCGATTTGATAAATGTCGGCACCCGCCATAAGACGAAGACAGATATAAGTATGGCGCAAACTATAGGCCGTGCGCGCCTGCCCGTCCCTATCGAATTTCAGGCCAGCCTTTTCTAATACTTGATTGAAGAGCTTTAAATTGCTGCCCGGGAAAATAAGGTCACTTGGGCTTGGCAAAGTTGGCGCATCATGCTCTTCTCCTTTGCGTAATCTTTTCTTTGGTGCGGGCCTCGCCCGTGACTTTAATCGCTCATAGACGAGAACCGCACTAGGCATTGATTTGCAAAAACCAATGCCGCGTTTACCCCTTACCTCTATTTCTAGGATACGCTCACCAGTTGCACGATCTTTGACTATGGTGACATCGCGATGTTGCAAATTATTGGCTTCATCGGGACGAAGGCCAGTATTACCCATAAAAAGCACGAAATCATGCAATTGCTCGGCATTCCACTTATAGCGTATATCAATGTCATTAATATGCTGCCGCGTCGCGCGATATAAATGCTTATATTCGGCTGGGCTAAACCAAGCACGATGCACTATCTTACCTTGGGTTTTATATGGCGGCGATAGGTCAGGTAGGCTTTGTAACCAGCCATGGCGAACAGCGGTCTTTAGAACTTGGCGCAATGCAACTATCTCATCATGGATGGTTGAGCGTGAAGGTGGCTTTATCTTGACATTTGAGGCGTCTTTAACCGCATCGGAACCTTCACCGGTTTTAAGGGCTTTAGGCTGCCTTCCAGCCTGACCAGCTCGTAGCACACGATATTCCTGCACTTTGCCAGCAGTCACTTCGGAAATGCCTAATTTTCCAAAAAATGGGATTAAATGAAGCCTAAGGCGGATTTCATAGCCTTGCACCCATTTCTCACTACGCTGCCCTTCAGTAATAGCTTCATACTCAAGCAAGAACTGTTTAGCGACTTTTTCAAAGGTGATTTCGCGAGGCTTAAGAATGCCTGCATGGGATTGACCGCGTAAACCCATATACCAATCTTCAGCAAAGGATTTCGCGCGCGACAGGCTATCTTCCTTGGTGCTCACCTTGAAGCGCTGCCCCCCTACATAAGTGTCTGCCTGCCAATATTGGCTTCTTGCGCGTTTAAAAAGCTGAACTTTACCTGCCAAAATTGAATGCCTAACATTCTCCATACCCACCTCCCACTGTGCGCCTTAAAGTGCGCCCAAAGTGTGCCTGCGAATTATGGCATAAAAAAGGCGCCATCTTGAGATAGCGTCGTCGGAAATGGTTGTAATATATGGTATTTTGGGTGCGGGGGCAGGATTTGAACCTGCGGCCTTCAGGTTATGAGCCTGACGAGCTACC
>APMI01043740.1_pt1 | contig 10668 bp, 9 predicted proteins | sample 667938 | NCBI WGS metagenome assembly APMI01 (sample SAMN01084076, study PRJNA167559) | wastewater metagenome | biome: Wastewater | place: Denmark: Ejby Moelle, Odense | collected 2011-11-28
ATCGGTGGCAGGCGGGTAGTAAATTATCTTACCGGTGAACAGTTGCCCCGTATCTGCTGAAAAAACAAACGAAGGTCAATCAAGCCAACACAAAAAAAATTTATCTTAAACAGGTCACCCACTGATATTAATCATATTCCTGCTTCATCGCTTGCTGTAGTTTCGTATCTCCTCAAATAGTACAAGGTATCATGAAATACCACGATCGTACTTGCCAATTGTTGCCACACCTTTTTTATCATCCCATAAAAATTCAGGAGAACTATATATGAAAAGCGGCATTGCTGTTCCCGGGAAGGAATTGCTCAACACAGATCCACGTGTAAAGCTGATAGCAGCTAAAATGAAAAAGGAACATTACAAACCGGATGCACTGATCGAGATATTGCATACCGCCCAGAATGCGTATGGGTATCTTCCCAAAGATGTACTGGCCTATATTACACAATCACTGCACCTGCCACCTTCCAGGGTGTACTCCACCGTTAGTTTCTATCATTTCTTTTCGCTGAAGTCAAAAGGTGAGCATACCTGTCTTGTTTGCACCGGTACTGCCTGTTATGTAAAAGGGGCTCAAACAATATTGAATGAGATTGAACGGAAGCTTGGATTAAAAGCTGGCCAGGTATCGGCAGACAACAAGCTGGGAGTACAGGTAGCCCGCTGTATTGGCGCCTGCGGACTGGCACCTGCAGTGGTGCTGGATGATGAAGTGCAGGCAAAGGTAAATGCTGACGAAATTGTAAATAAGATCAACGCTAAAATCGGCAATATATGAACAGGCAAGATTTAAAGACGATCATCTACGCAGAGAAGAAAAAAGTAGAGACCAATAAATACAAACACAAGATTTGTGTGTGCTGTGGCGCTGGCTGTATCTCTTCCGGCTCGGAGGAAGTGATGAAAAAATTGCAGGAAGAGATCAGTACAAGGGGATTGGAAAATGAGGTGGAAGTAATTCCAACCGGCTGCATGGGACCTTGCAACCAGGGACCGCTGATGAAATTTCTGCCGGAATACAATATGTATCAAAAAGTTGATTGCTCCAATATTTCTGCCATTGTACAAAGCCAGTTGTTGGAGAAGAAGCCGATCGAAGACCTCCTGCTTTTTGCCGACTCAAGAGAAAAACCTTTTTTGGATGCAAGGGATGATCCATTCTTTAGAAAGCAACTGAAGATCGCATTGAAAAATTGCGGGCATATCAATCCTGAAAAAATTGAAGATTACCTGGTACACAATGGTTACCTGGCATTGGATAAAGCACTGTTTGAAATGAGTGCTGAAGAAGTGATCGCCGAAGTAAAACAAAGCCGTATCCGTGGTCGCGGTGGTGCCGGTTATCCAACAGGGTTGAAATGGGAAACGGTGTACAAATATGTGAACGAACAAAAGTACGTGATCTGCAATGGTGATGAGGGTGATCCCGGCGCATTCATGGACAGAAGTGTACTCGAAGGCAATCCGCACCGGGTACTCGAAGGCATGGCCATTGCAGGATACGCCATTGGCGCCAACAAAGGGTACGCTTATATCCGTGGTGAATACCCGTTGGCGATCAAACGTTTTGAACTGGCCATTAAACAGGCGAAAAAATTAGGCTTACTAGGTAATAATATTTTAGGAACCAACTTTTCATTTGATGTAGAAGTTCGTATTGGTGCAGGTGCATTTGTATGTGGAGAAGAAACAGCCCTGATCGCTTCTATCGAAGGAAAGAGAGGAACGCCAAGACCACGTCCGCCATTCCCTGCAGAGTCGGGCTTATGGGGCAAACCAACGCTTATCAATAATGTAGAAACTTATGCAGCTATTTCACCCATCATCAATAACGGTGGTGAGTGGTATAGCGAGATCGGTACTCCAAAAAGCGCAGGCACCAAAGTGTTTGCGCTGGCTGGTAAAATCAATTATGCAGGATTGATCGAAGTGCCAATGGGTACTACGCTCCGTGAAATTGTGTTTGATATTGGTGGTGGCATTCAAAATGGCGAGGCCTTTAAAGCTGCACAAACAGGTGGCCCATCCGGCGGTTGTATACCTGCAGAGCACCTCGATGTAAAGATGGATTATGAGTCACTCGTGAGCCTTGGTTCCATCATGGGATCCGGTGGGTTGATCGTAATGGATAAAAGCTCCGACATGGTAGATGTGGCAAGATTCTTCATGGAGTTTTGCATGGATGAAAGTTGTGGTAAATGTGTGCCCTGCCGTGTTGGTACAAGAATGATGCATGACCTGTTGCAAAAGATATGTGATAACAAGGCCACGCAAAATGACCTCGATCGGCTGGAAGAACTGGCTGTGTATGTAAAAGAAACCAGCCTCTGTGGTTTGGGAGGCTCTGCGCCAAACCCATTGCTGAGTACACTGCGTCATTTCAGGCAGGAGTATGAGAGCAGGATCAAAGAACATGAATTAAGTGAAGTACGCTGATCAAAATAATTAACCAGCGAAGAGCGGCATTTTAATTCGTGTAATTAGTAATAATTCGTGTAATAAAAAATTGTATGAACAAGATACCCATCGTAATCGACGAGCAAAAGCTGGAGGTTGACCCCGGTAAAACCATTTTAGAAGTGTGCAGGGAAAATGATATTGAGATATTGACCATGTGCCATTTAAAAGGCATCCTGGATATTGGCGCCTGCCGGCTTTGTTTGGTGGAGATCGAGGGTGTAAATAAGTTGTTGTCGGCCTGCACTACGAAAGTAGCTGCCAACATGATCATTAAAACGAATACAGAGCGCATCAAAAAATACCAGCGCATCACAACAGAATTGCTTTTTGCAGAACGCAATCATGTGTGTGCAGTATGTGTTGCCAATGGAAAATGTGAGTTGCAGCATCTTGGTTACAAGGTTGGATTGGATCATATCCGTTATCCGCATTTGTTTCCTCAATGTGAAGTGGATACCTCTCATGCATGGTACGTAATTGATCACAACCGCTGCATCATGTGTACCCGTTGCGTACGTGTTTGCAATGAGGTGGAAGGTGCTCATAACTGGGATGTGATGGGGCGTGGACACAACGTTCGGATCATTTCTGATTTTAATACGCCATGGGGCGAATCGATCACCTGTACTTCCTGCGGTAAATGTTTGCACGCCTGTCCTACCGGTGCAATATGGCCCAAAGCAATTGTACAGGGACAGTTGCAAAAGAATCCTGGAATGATCGATGAACTCGTAGAAAAACGTAAGATGAAATTGTAAAAGCAGGAAAGCGGATGAACGCCGCTGCATAGCGTTACTGCCGTACAAGTGAGTGACACAACAGCAGTTGAAAAATAATTGGAGGCTGGTAACAAAATATAAAATCATGAAGATTTACTTAACTGATCTTAACTCCTTAGTGGTTGATAACATAAAATGGTAGAAAGATGAACAAGAAAAAATTAGCAACGGTATGGCTGGGTGGATGTTCAGGCTGCCACATGAGTTTGCTAGACATTGATGAAAGAATTTTAGATGTCGTGAAGCTGGCAGATATTGTCAAAAGCCCGATTGTAGATGGAAAGGAAATGCCTGAAGTAGACATTGCCCTGGTGGAAGGCTCCATTACGAGTGATGAACATTTTAGGGAGATACTGCACATCCGCAAACAGGCGAAAACATTGATCGCATTTGGTGATTGTGCCGTGATGACGAACGTGACCGGTATGCGGAATTATTTTCCGTTGAAAGAAGTGTTTGATACTGCCTATGTAAAAGCCATCAGCAATGATACTGAAGGACGAGTACCCGATCATCCCTGTTTATTAAAACTAAATGATAAAGTGATGCCGCTGCAGGAAGTGGTAACGGTCGATTTTGTGATACCCGGCTGCCCGCCTGATGCAGATACTATTTTTTACGTGCTGTTTGAATTTTTGAATGACCGTCTTCCTGATTTAAGCAAGACAAAAAAACTGAAATATGGATAAGCGAAAAATACTGATATCCCCTGTTACCCGGATTGAAGGACATGCCAATATCAGCATCGAACTGGACGATCAGGGCAATGTAAGTGATGCACAGTTTCATGTAAATGAATTCAGGGGATTTGAAAAATTCTGTGAAGGAAGAATGTACACCGAGATGCCTACCATCACACCACGAATCTGTGGTATTTGCCCCACCAGCCACACGCTTGCAAGCGTGAAAGCCTGTGAGATGATACAGGGCATTCAACCAACGTACACGGCTAACCTATTAAGAAGGCTGATGCACATCGGTCAGAATCTCTCTTCTCATGCCTTGTCTTTCTTTCATTTGTCGGCACCTGATTTTTTACTGGGCTACGACAGTGATCCTGCAAAAAGAAACATCATTGGCATTGCTGAAAAATATCCCGACATCGCATTGCGTGGTATTCGCCTGCGGAAATTTGGCCAGGAACTGAGCGAAAGGATCACCGGGAAAAAGATACATATCATGGGCATTGTACCGGGTGGTATGGCTTATCCATTGACAGAAGACAACCGGAAAGCACTGCTCGACTGGATCCCCGAAGCAATAGAAACTGTTCAGCTCGGCATCAGCATCATCAAAAAATTTATGGATGACAATGAAGAGATGGTACAATCATTTGCCACTTCGCCCACTTTATACCTGGGTACGGTAGGGCCGGATGGGGAACATGAATTGTATGATGGCAAACTTCGTTTTATTGACCAGGAAGGTGTTATACTGCAGGATCAAATTGCGCCTGAAAAATACCTCGACCTGATCGCAGAGCGTTCTGTTAACTGGTCGTACTTAAAATATCCTTACTACAAACCATTTGGTTTTGATAATGGATTTTACCGGGTAGGTCCACTGGCAAGATTGAATGTTTGTACAAGAATGCGTACGCCACTTGCGCAGGCAGAATTTGAGATCTTTAAATTGTTGAATGATGGTAAGCCCGTGCATGGTGCATTTCATTACCACTATACCAGGTTGATAGAAGCACTCAGTGATGTGGAAGATGCCCAGCGCATATTGAATGATCCGCAGGTTACCTCCCTGCACATACAACATCATGGCCGGTGGAATTACGAGGAAGGCATTGGCAGTTCCGAAGCACCGAGGGGTACCTTGTTCCATCATTATAAAACAGATGAAACAGGTAAATTGAAAATGGTAAACCTGCTCATCGCAACCGGGCAAAACAATCCTTCTATGAATCGTTCGGTGCTGGAAGTGGCGAGGCAATATGTAAACGGCAGCGATATTAAAGAAGGAATGCTAAACAGGGTGGAATCAACCATCCGCTGTTACGACCCCTGTCTTTCCTGCTCCACACATGCCATCGGGCAAATGCCCATGGTGATTGAAGTGAAGGATAGAAAAGGTATTGTTGTAAAAAGACTGGAGAGATTTTAATGATATTGATTACTGACCCATTTGCAGATACTGTCAAAAGCAGTGTCTGCATTTTTTTTTGCTGTTGCAGATAACCTTTCGCTCATATCAAAATTTTCGCCTTTTACAGCGCATACCATCATCGTTATTTCCTTTTGATAAAGTTGTTGCGCCAGTGCAGCCAGCAGGGAAGCATTCACATGATGTGATGATGAAACCGGCTGCAATTCATTTTGTATGAGTGGATGAAAAGAAACATCCGTGGTTGAAACCGAGGCATCTACCAATACAATAGTATCAAACGCTAAAAGATCTTCCACCAGTTCGGTATGCAGTTGTTGTATTACCAGGGTTTGTACACCTGCAAGACCGGCCTTATCGATCAGCGAACATACATAGGCGCCAATACCGTCATCGCCACGGAGGGTATTGCCGGTGCCCACTACCAGTATGTTGCTGAGCTTTTTCATGTTGTCAAATTTCGTTGAAGCCGCAGTGCGGTTATAACTGAATGATCATGTTTTTTTGTGACCAATATCATATTTCTGTAAAGGTTCAACTCCTATTTTTGACGAGCATTTCTATATGAAACTCTGGATAAATATCATACGGAAACCTTCCTGATCACCCTCCCTTTTTGGTTGTCATCCTCTTTTTTTAATCAGCCGCTACGGCTGCAAAATTAAATACAGTGAAAACGATCATAGAACCATTCCGCATTAAATCGGTTGAGCCGATCTATTTTACTACACGTGAAGAAAGAAAAGAAATATTGGCAGCCGCCAATTACAATGCATTTGCCATCAATGCCAATGATGTACTCATCGACCTGCTCACAGACAGCGGCACCAGTGCCATGAGCAGCAATCAATGGGCCGGCATTATGCAGGGAGATGAGTCTTATGCCGGCAGCAGCAGTTTTTTCAGGTTTGAAGATTCTGTAAGAAGTATTACGGGTATGCCCAACATCATCCCCACACACCAGGGCAGGGCAGCCGAAAAGATCATTTTTACAATATTGGGCGGCAAAGGAAAATTTTTTATCAGCAATACTTTTTTTGATACTACCCGTGCCAATATTGAATTCTCCGGTGCAGAGGCCATCGATTGTTTATGCAGGGAAGGAAAACATCCAACCATTCCTGCGCCTTTCAAAGGTAATATGGATATAGACCTGTTGAGAAAACTGATCATTGAAAAAGGCGCTTCCAATATTCCGATGCTGATGATCACCATTACCAACAATTCCGGTGGTGGTCAGCCGGTGAGTATGCAGAATATAAAAGAGGTGAGAAAGATTTGTGATGAATTTAATATTCCGTTGTATATCGATGCCTGTCGTTTCGCAGAGAATTCTTACTTCATTAAACTGCGGGAAGAAGGTTATGCTAAAACACCCGTGCCTGAAATTGCGAATGAAATTTTTTCTTATGCGGATGGATGCACCATGAGTGCCAAAAAAGATGCCTTCGCTAACATCGGCGGTTTTCTTGCCATGAGAGATTTAGACCTTGCCACCCGTTGCAGGAATTTACTCGTGATCACAGAAGGGTTCACGACTTATGGTGGACTTGCCGGCCGTGATCTGGAAGCCATTGCGATCGGCCTGCAGGAAGTGATGGACGAGCATTACCTGCAATACCGCATCCGGAGTATCGAGTACCTCACCAACAAATTAATTGCTGCCGGTGTGCCTGTAATGCAACCTGCCGGCGGGCATGCGGTATACATCGATGCCAAAACATTTTTAGCGCATGTGCCGGTTGATCAATACCCCGGTCAGTCGCTGGTGTGTGCCTTGTATGAAGAAGGCGGCATCAGGAGTGTGGAGATCGGTTCACTGATGTTTGGTAAATACGATGCTGAAGGGAAATTAATTCCTGCACAGATGGAACTGGTAAGGCTGGCCATTCCGCGAAGGGTGTACACACAAAGCCATATCGATTATGTGGCAGAAGTGATCATCGAAGTATTCAACAACCGGCATGAACTGACCGGCCTTGAGATTACAGAAGAAACGCTATTGCTTCGCCATTTCACCGCTAAACTAAAACCAATTTCGTCTTCAACTATACAGTGATCGCATCATTCATCGGAATGGTTTATAAAAAATATAATCATGAAACAGGTCATCAAGAAAAGCTGGGCAGAACCCTACAAAATAAAGATGGTGGAGTTATTGAAAATGACAACGCCGGCCCAGCGTAAAAAAGCCATGCAGGAAGCAGGCTTCAATACTTTTTTATTAAGATCAGAAGATGTGTACATCGATCTGCTTACCGATAGCGGCACATCAGCGATGAGTGACCAGCAATGGGCGGGCATGATGCTGGGTGATGAAGCCTATGCAGGCAGTAAAAATTTTTATCACCTGGAAGAAGTGGTAAGAGATACTTACGGCTATAAATATTTAGTGCCTACGCACCAGGGCCGTGGTGCTGAAAATATTTTGTCGAAGATCCTGATCAAAAAGGGTGATATCATCCCGGGCAATATGTACTTTACAACCACGAGGCTGCACCAGGAGCTGGCCGGCGGCAAGTTTGAAGATATTATCATTGATGAAGCACATGATCCCGAAAATCAATTTCCCTTCAAAGGGAATGTTGATCTGAACAAGCTGGACAGGCTGATCAAAAAATATGGAGCTGCAAAGATCCCTTATGTGAGCATGGCTACCAGTGTGAACATGGCCGGTGGTCAACCTATCAGCATGCAAAATTTAAAAGAGCTGCGGGCATTGACCAAAAAGCATGGCATTCGTGTGATACATGATATGACGAGGGTTGCAGAAAATGCTCACTTTATTCAGCAAAGAGAAAAAGGCTATCAAAATAAATCCATCGCTGCCATTGTAAAAGAAATTAATTCTTATACAGATGGAGCTACCATGAGCGCCAAGAAAGATGCGCTGGTAAACATCGGCGGATTTTTAGCCATCAACGATTGGGATGTATTTGAAGAAGCCAGGAACATGGTAGTGGTGTATGAAGGCCTGCATACTTATGGTGGGTTGGCGGGTCGTGATATGGAAGCGATGGCCATTGGCATCAAAGAAAGTGTGAACGATGCTCACATCCATGCAAGGGTAGGGCAGGTGATCTATTTGGGGGAGAAGATGATAGCGTATGGTGTGCCCATTGTGCAGCCCATCGGCGGTCATGGAACATTTGTAGATGCTAAAAAATTTTTGCCACATATTCCGCAGGACCAGTTCCCTGCACAAACACTGGCAGCAGAAGTGTACCTTGATTCTGGTGTAAGAACAATGGAACGGGGAATTGTTTCTGCCGGAAGAAAAGCCAATGGCGACAATTATCATCCTAAACTGGAACTGGTAAGATTTACCATTCCACGCCGTGTATATACGCAGGCACACATGGATGTGATTGCAGAATCGACTGCGAGGGTGTTTGAAAGGCGCAATAAAATAAAAGGATTGAAAATGATCTACGAACCCAAATACCTGCGTTTTTTCCAGGCGAAATTTTCACCGCTTTAGCTCATTGCAGTTGCTTGCAGATAAGGGCAAATACTTTGTCGAATTGTTCGCTTACTATTTTTTCTGTTTTTGTGGAAGAAGGGAACGGTACTTCATGTATGAACGGGTAGGGTAGCTCCAGTATGTCTACTTCTACCGGGATATTCCTGTACTTGCCCTGCAGCGTGTTTAGTACTTCATACGGGTAAATCACCGTGTCACCTTCCAGCGCCAGCGCATACAGGCGGCCGGCAATTTCACGGAAACGTTTTTCCCTCAATTCAGAGAAAGCGCTGTAATTAAGCATCGATCGAAAGTACAGGCCCTCCGGGTGTTGTTCGCTAAGGTAGTGCTTCAGTCGCTCATCTTTTTCAATATGACTGTCGAGGTGTTCTACTAAAAAAGAATACAAGCGTACATCTGCTTCACTATCCAGTATGAATTTTGATACCGGCGAAATGCGGTTGAACACCGGGCCTCCGCAAAACATCACCAGCTTTGATTTGCTGAAAAATTGTTTGTGGTCTGTCATCATCAGTATCTCTGCTAAAAATGCACCGATGGAGTAAGCGAAAATATCAATGCCGGCAGTGGGTTCAATAGCCGTATGTTTCCCTGATTTTATTTGCTCCACCAATTGTATGATGTCGTAGTAGGTTTGAAGACCAGACCATACAAAACGCTGCGGCTTTTCATTGAGCCGGGTACTGATGGCAACATTTGACAGGGAGGAATGCAATACAAATGGATACTGTTTTTTTCTTTGTTCGCTTGCAGCAAACATTCCCCTTGTTTCACTCCATGCCATTGGTGCCCTGTTCATGTGCAGTGCAATGGGGAATAAGATCACTGCTTTACCGGTTTCTTCTACGATGCGTTTGGCCCAGGTGTAATATTTACTCCATGATTTTTCATTAAATCCATGCAGCATCAGCACAACTTTACTGGATGTGAGTTGCCCTTTGGGCATAAAGATGTGATAACGGAAATGAATATTCTCTTCAATATGTGAATCCTGCACATCCAGTACATCATGCACAATGCCGGAAGATGCATCGAAAGCGTAACAGTAATTGCTGCTGAAATCATGCCCGAAGCAATCATAATGATCTTCCCCCGGCAGGATGCTGTAACTGGCAGAAGAAAAATCGAAATTCAACACATCAATTGCATCATCTGCGGGTATGAGATCCCCGGTAAAATTAATTGTTGTGATCAGTCTTTTATGATCTGTTGCATAGCTCATCTCACTTCTACCGTTGCATACTGGTAGTTTAGCTGGTCCAGTTCGGTTTCCGCATCATCCAGCGCTTTCAGAAAAGCCTCGTGGTTGTTGATGGATTCAGCCGGCAGGTTACGGTAATATTGAATGCCATCCCTCATATTTTGATTGAAGGAGGTGTAATATTTTTTCTTCTTTTCCAGCAGGCCTGCTTCTGCGTCACTACTGAGTTCGTCCCTCAGGTAATCGATGTACAGGTCGAGTTCTGCTATAAAAACATGTGGCCGTTCTTTATTTGTCAGCAGATCCGTTCTTCCGTAAATATGATCTACCATGGTTTGCAGCGATACGATCTTTGAGAAATTGACCAGGTTGGGGCCCGGGCAAATATTCACCGCATGTTGTTTTTTTACGAACAAATGATCATACGTGATGGCTGCAGCATTGCTCAATCCAACACACAAACATTCTTTGTCCAGCACATCTTTTAACTGCTTTTGATAAACAGCTTCCGGCAGGTTAAGCGATTGCAGGTGTTCGATCTTTAATTTCTGGTATTTCTTTGAAGCGGTGCAAACGGGCTCTTTGGTGAACTCGGTATTGAATGCCAGGTGCTTTTCTGTACAGGGGCTGCC
>APMI01006026.1_pt1 | contig 10667 bp, 9 predicted proteins | sample 667938 | NCBI WGS metagenome assembly APMI01 (sample SAMN01084076, study PRJNA167559) | wastewater metagenome | biome: Wastewater | place: Denmark: Ejby Moelle, Odense | collected 2011-11-28
TCACGTGATAGCCAAAATGGAGATCACGGCTCCGCCCATGGCGATTCGTCCCCGGACCTCGCTGGCGGTGGGAAGGTCGCCTCCCCTCAAGATAAAGCGAGAATTATCGCCCCTTCACACTGACATGACGTCGAAACGCCACCGTCGAAAGGGCTCAGCCCGCCACTCTTGCCAGGCACATATTCCCTAAAATGAAATATTTTCTAATCAGGATTGATTTTACCTGCTTTAGCGCGGTATCCCGTTCTCGACCGCTCGGAGCGCCAACGCATCCTTGTACCCGGACCAGAACCGAAACGCTCCGGGACGTCGATCAACAAGACAAACCGAAAAGGGGAGGGATATGAAACTCAATCATTTGCACTGGCTGGCGGGTAGCGCGCTATCCGCGATGGTGATCGCGTCGCCCGTTCTCGCGCAGGACAAGGGCAATCAGTCCGCAGATCCTGATACAGCCAATACCAAGCCCGCCGACGATATCATCGTCACGGGGTCTCGCATTCAGCGCTCGGGCTTCGACGCGCCGACCCCGACCACGGTTCTCGACGACAAGACGCTGAGCATCGGGGATCGTCCCGGCATAGCGCAGGCGCTGAACGACAGTCCGCAGTTTCGCCCGTCGATCACGCCGGAAACCAGTGTCGCGAATACCAACTCAGCCGCGACCGCCGCCGATCTTCGCGGCCTGACGCCGGTACGCACGCTCACCCTGCTCAACAGCCATCGCTTCAGCGGCAGCAATGATCTCAACTCCATCCCGCAGAATGCGGTGAAACGCGTTGATGTCGTGACGGGCGGCGCTTCGGCGGCATGGGGATCGGGCGCGGTCGCGGGCGTGGTCAACATCATTCTCGATGACGATCTGGTCGGCCTCAAGGCTGGCGTCAGCTCCGGTGTCTCTTCACGCGGCGATGGGGCACGTTATGGCGCCGACCTCGCCTGGGGCGCCAAGTTTGCCGGCAGCCGCGGCCATATCCTCATCGCGACCGAATATCAGAAGAGCGAAGCCGCGTCGGATCGCGCATCCCGCCCGAACATGAACGGTGGCACGTTCGAACGCGCGGATGGCCAGGCTGTGTTGGCCCGGAACGTGAACTATACCATCGCCAATAATGGCGGCGCGATCCTCGGCCTGACAGGTGCGCCGACCAATCTGGTGTTCAATCGCGACGGCTCGATCAGCCCGCTGCAGCTCGGCAGCGAAACCTTCGGCCAGCTGACCATCGGCGGCAACGGCCAGAACCTCACCCGGAACATCAATGTCAGCTCGCCTTATGAGCGCATCAATATGCTCGCGCGCGCGAGCTACGATGTCACCGACTCGCTTAAAATCTGGGCCGACTTCAGCTTTACCCAGATGAAATCAAGCTTTGGTTTCTTTCCCGACACCGCCCTTGCGGTCATCATGCCGGACAATGCGTTCCTGACCGCCGCCGCGCGCACCCAGCTCGCCGCCGCCGGAGTCAGCGGCCCCTTCATCCTCGGGCGCCTGCTCGACGACGTCGGCCCGAACAAGGAACTCTATTATTCATACAACCGCCGCAATCTCGAAGGCGCGATCGGGTTCGAGGGCAGTTTCGGCAACGCGTGGAAATATCGCGGTTACTACGACCATGGCGAACTGAGAAACGCCGATTCACTCGATAACCAGCGAATCGTTGCGAACTTCAACCGCGCCGTCGATTCGGTACTCGTGAACGGCCAGCCGGTGTGTCGCGTCAACACTGACCCCGATCCGACGAAGCATGACCCGTCGTGCGTGCCGCTCAATCTGTTCGGCAACGGCAACATCTCCGATGCGGCCCGCGCCTATTCGTTCGGCAAGGCTTATGGGGTCAACACCAGCAAACTCGACACCGTCGGGGTCAGCCTCAGCGGCCAGCCATTCTCGACCTGGGCCGGCCCGGTCGACATCGCGATCGGCGGCGATTTCCGCTGGGAGAAGCTGGTCACCACCGGCACCGATCCGCTATCGCTCAAGCTGGCGTTTGCGCCGCTAAGCTTCGTACCCACCAACGGCGGCTTCGACGTCAAGGAATATTTCGGCGAGATCAACGTTCCGCTGATCAATCTTCCGGGCGCAGTCAAGCTGGAGGTGAACGGCGCCGCCCGCTATTCCGACTACAGCACCAGTGGCGGCATCTGGTCGTGGAAATTTGGCGGCACCGCCCGCCTGTTCGGGGACTTGTTGCTGCGCAGCGTCTATTCGCGTGACATCCGCTCACCGAGCATCACCGAATATTATCTGGGCCGCGCAACCAGCCTGGGTCCGGTGTTCGATCCCTATCGCGGTAACGAGCTGGTATCCCAGGTGTACAATTACACCGGCGGCAATCCGAATCTGCAGCCGGAGATTTCGCATACCCTGACGATCGGCGGTTCATATTCACCGCATTTCGTCCCCGGCCTCCGGCTGTCGGTCGATTACTATAAGATCAAGATCGACGGCGTGATCGTTACGCTACAGCCACAGGACGCACTTAACCTGTGCAAGTCGCAGTTCCCTAACGACAATCTGTGCGGCGGCCTGATCCAGCGCGACACCAACGGCACGTTGACCTCGATCCTGCGAACGATGCGCAATCTGGCGAAATACGATACCAGCGGCCTCGATATCGAGGCGTCGTACCAGCAGCCGCTCGGCGCCGGCACGTTCAGCGCTCGTGTTCTGGCGACGCATGTGTTCGAGTTGCTGATCGACGACGGCGTAGAAACCACGGATCGCGCCGGCATAGTCGGCGGGGAAGTGACCTTCTCAACACCGAAATGGCGCGGGACGGGAACGCTGAGCTATGACACCAGCGACTGGGGCGGCGATCTGCGCGTGCGCTATGTCGATGGCGGCCTCTATACAAATCAGGTCGGCAGAAACGGCCAGCTCCCGCTCAACAACAATGTGACCAGCCGCACTTATCTCGATTTGGGGGTCCGTCTCAAGGCAGCCGCCTTCACGCTAACCGCCAATATCAACAACCTGTTCGATCGAAAGCCACCGCTCAGTTATTATACGGCGCCGAACTACGATGTGATCGGTCGCTACTTCTCGATGGGCGCCAAGCTCAGCTTCTAGAGCCGGTTTCAGTGCAAGATCGCGTGTCCTCCGAACAGCCGGGGCGATTCCTCAGGGAATGTGCCCCGGCCATCGCAAGCGCGGGATCCATCGGCGGCATCAGCAATACAGCTTCCGGATCCCGACGCTTCGTGCGAATTTAGAAAAACTGCAATAAACTCAGTATGAAGCCGACTTTCGTATTACAATCTTTGAGCGAGCGGCTTTATTCGCCATCGCGCCTCTTCTTCTGGCGATCACGAAAGTTTTGAAGCTTGGCTTTGTTGCCACACGCCGACATCGAGCACCAACGACGATCGCCTTTCCGGGATTCGTCGACGAAATAGAGAGTGCAGGTCGACGATTGACATTGCCGGATGCGCCCCGCCTCCTCACTGCCGAACATATGCACCGCTTCGCGCGCCAGCGTCGACAGCAAGTGCGCCGCCGTGCCCGCTAGCTGTATAGTGCCATCTGCCCGCAACACCGGAATAGCCGGTGTCCCGGCGGCGATCATGTTGAGAGTGTCGCGTGCCGCCACCACATCACCAGGCAATCCATGCAGACTATTGGCGAGAATATATATCGCCTCGCGGAGGCGGCGTGCGGTTTCAAGATCGGCCCTAGTGGCGACAGGTCGACTTTCGACCATGCCCGCGGCAACGAGCCAGCGCGACACATCCTCTGGTGAGTTCAGCAACTCCCTTGGCACAGGTTTGAGGCGGCCCTGCAGCGTCGCGGGCAGATCGATGGCGTTACGGCCGCCGCGGAATCGAAACCCATCCCGCTCATCCTCGCGTCGGTAAGCTTCTTGCGACGTCAGCATCACGGCGCCTTAACAAAACAGCCGCTTGCAATCAATAGCCAGTAACCTGATCAACAGGTTATATCGGCTCATGAAGGCGTTCGAGATTCATCGAGAACAGCCACGACCGACCGGGATTCCCCCGTTTCGCAAAGCGATTTGGCGATCTCAGTAACCCTATTGACAGGTTTCCGTGCATGACGGTAATCGTAACCCCTATAGAAAGTTACGCACTGTGCTCGGAGGCAAAGATGAAGCCAAGGGTGATTGCCGTCGCAAGCGCGGCGACGCTGGCAAGCGCAGCTCACGCGGACGATGGGAGATTGAAAACGCTGCAAGGCACCTGGGTGATGGACTCCGCATACGAGATCCATCCCGATGGCACGCGCACCACCAACTATGGCGAGCATCCCAAGGGGCTTCTCACTGTCGATGCTGCCGGTCGCTACAACATGCAAATCTTCAAGGTGAATCGCCCGGCCTTTGCGACGAATATCGCGCCGCTATCACCGGGGCGAGCACGCACTTTGGCAAGGTGAGCATCGATCGCGTCAAGCATCAATTGCGCTTCTCGGTAGAAGCAGCCTCCTTTCCGAACTGGGAAGGAAAGACCCAGGTTCGCGACTATACCTTTAAAAACGGCCTCCTCAGCTACGCTGTCCCCGCGAGCGCTTCGAGCAGCGGTGTAATCGCCTATTCGGTCTGGCGACGCGCGCCGGATAATCGATGACGGAGGTCTTAGCCGATCCAAGCCTGGTCGAACATCGCAAGCGCTTCTCGGCCGATTTGACCACCGGCCTCTACCCGGAAAGGATATTCGTCCGTGACCCAAATTTTGCATCATCGCGCCGCGATTGCCGCCATGCTGTACCTGTCCGGCACCGGCACTGGCATCACCGCCAGCGTCAGCGCACAGGCCCGTAATCCAGTGCCAGCGGCGGCGGCCGGACGGCCGGATACCGACAAAGCCCGCGACCCCGATCGCAAACCAATGGAGATGATGCGGTTCGCAAAGGTCAGGCGTGGCGAAACCATTGTCGACTACCTTCCCGGCAAGGGCTATTTCACGCGCCTGTTCAGCGATGCTGTCGGCCCCAGGGGCACGATCTACGCTGTCTGGGATCAGATCGTGATCGATCGCCTCAAAGGCAAACCCCTGCCGCCGCCCGTTGGCGACGAAGCCGGTCGCGGCAATGTCCGTCAAGGCACGGCCAATTCCGAAACATTGGGCGCGCCCACCAAGGTCGATTTAGTCTGGACCGCTCAGAATTATCACGATGTTCATATATGGGCAGGGGCACGGGGCACTGCTGCATTGAACAAGGCCGTGTTCGCGGCGCTCAAGCCGGGCGGCTTCTATGTTATCGTCGACCACCAGGGCGCTTCCGGCCTGGACGATGCTGGTATGGCCAGGCTCCACCGGATCGACGAGGCTCTGGTGAAGAAAGAGGTTGAGGCAGCGGGGTTTGTGCTCGACGGCGAGAGTCGGGTTCTGGCCAATCCTGCCGATCCGCACGATGTTGCGGTGTTCGACCCCAGCATCCGCGGGAAAACCGATCAGTTCGCATTGCGCTTTCGAAAGCCCCGCTAACTCGCAGATGCGGCACCGGGAGGCTTCGGCATCCAACCAACGGCGATCCCGACGACCAACGACAGGATCAACGCCCTCTGCAAATCGCGCTCGCTTTCGTGCGCTACCGCATTTGACGTCATGGACAAAGACGCAGGTTAGGCAAGGTTTCCTTGCGGGCCCGGTGTAACTTCGACCGCCGCCGGCTCGACCTCGACACGGTCTCCGCCACCGCTCCTGGCCCGAACCAGCAATGCCTCAGCACTGGCGACGAGTTGGGCCAGCGATCTACCGCGCGAGGACAGAATACCCGCCGAAAGCGTGATCGTCCCGAGTTCAGCATCGGTCTCACGCACCTTGAGGCGCCGGCCGGCGATCCGTGAGCGCGCGGCATCAATGATCGCCAGGGCCTCAGATGCCACCCTTTCCGGGATCACGACCAGGAACCCCTCGCCACTCCAGCGAGCGACGACGTGAGGTCGGCACGATTCCGCAAGCTCCGTCGCCACTACCCGCAACAAGCGATCTCCGACCGCGCGTCCGTGCGTTTCATTAAGCATTTTGAGGCCGTCTAGCTCCACCATCGCGATCGTACAGCCTTTGGGGGACGCAACGGCGACCGCCAGTTGCTCCTCAATGCCCGCACGATTGAGAAGCCCCGTCAGCCGATCACGATTGGTCCTGTTACGAAGCGCATTCAGTTCCACGCGCAGCGACTCGGCCTTCCGCGTCGCCTCGGCGAGGCTGGCTTCGGCAAGCGATGTTCGCTCGATCATCGCGGACACGATCGAGCGGACACTGGCGCCATCGGTTAGCGAGGCGGCGGCGCTCACCAGATCGCGGTTGAGGTCGCCTGTTGCATCCGTGACTTCGCCGATGATGGTAAGAACCCGCAGTGTCAGGCCATCGAGTTGGGGGGCAACGGCCGGGTCGATACTCGGATCCGTATGCCATTCATCGACCAACCGCGCGACTTCATCGGGACCGATGCGAACCCCACCGTCGATGATCCGTTCAACCTCAGCCTTCAGCGAGGTATCCTGTTCAGTCAGGAAGCGATAGCCGAACTCATAGTTTGCCGGACTATGGTCGAGGCTATGCTCGTCGAGAAAGTGAAGGACTTGTGGTCCGGTTGCCTGTCTCTTTGCTGCCATACCGTTTTTCCCTCAGCCCCGAATTGCTCAACGGCCTCGCTCTCGTTCCATGGCGAGCATTTGAGCCGGCGCGCGTTCAGACTAACATGGTAAACAACATACTGATAAAACGAGCTTGCTCGTCAATATGTATTGATCGTGATCTGCTCATTACGGTTCCAAATCCGGCCGTCCGCGGCGCGAGCCGATGCGTTGTCCCCTTTCAAGCCTAAACGGTGGCACGGTGCTGACGGAATGGCGCCCGGCGCAAGCTGCACGAAACGGTTATCGCGGCCAACACGCAGGCCATAGCGCTCGGGTAGCTCGCGCCACACGCACCGGACCGCAGCACCCGGAAAATGCCATTCCGAACGCGACGGTCATCTACGCGTGGCGCGCCTCGAAGTCGGTCAAGTCATAGCGGCTCATCCCGAGCCAGAATCAGAATTGTCGATGAAATGTAAGTCTATTCAGCAACTTGCTTTACTCACTTGATCAACGCATTGTATGCGGAGAGCATGATTATGATCCGACCTTCCCGCCCCGACGAGGGCTCCCGCGTCATCGAAATTTGGCGAGGCGCAGTTGACGCTACTCATCACTTTCTAACGCCTGAGGATCGCCTCGCCATTGATGAAATGGTGTGCGGCTTCCTTCCGCACGCCCCACTCTGGCTAGCAGTTGATGAAAATGACTATCCGCTGGCCTTCATGCTGATCGACGACGGGCACATGGAGGCACTATTCGTTGATCCCGCCCGGCGCGGAACCGGTATTGGCGCTGCCCTTGTGCGGCATGGCCTTACGCTTCATCCCAAAATGACAACCGATGTCAACGAGCAGAATGATCAAGCTGTTCGTTTCTATGAACGAATGGGGTTTAGGCCGACAGGACGTTCGCCGATCGATGGACAGGGCAGGCCATATCCACTCATTCACCTGGAATATTTGAGCTGACTGGCTGGCCCCCGGGCATCAACCTTGGCGGCATCATCGCGCTGAAATTAATGGGTTCACGGCTCAATCCGGTATAGCTGGCAATTGGCTCTTCCGAGGTAAGACGGCCGGCGGCTGCCTTCAAAAACTTCCCGAGCCTTCCGCCTCAACCTGCCGCGGCACGGGGCAATACAGGGGGCGTCGAAAAACATTTCGTCATTGTAACGTGACAGGCGCTGCAATCGCCGGCTAGATTCAACCATCCTTGAGAGGATATAGCCGGAGTGCTTGCTATGCAGTTTAAGATCGCTGCCGTCGCCGCCGCCGTCGCCCTGATGACGGGTACCGCTTTCGCTCAGACGCCTGCAGCCAAACCCAGCCCGAAGGCCGCGGTGACCAAGCCCGCCAAGGCGCCGGTCGCGCGAACCGCAAAATCGCTCGACTGCTCGAAACAGGCCGACGCCAAGGGTTTGCACGGCAAGCCGCGCAAGAGCTTCATGTCGACCTGCAAGAAGGCCTGATCCTCGATTAGTCCAGCACGAATGTCGTTGTGGTTACGCTGTTGAGTATGGCGACCTCACCGAGCGCGGTATCGAAACGCCCTTCTGCTTTGCGCGTCGCAGACAGGAGATAGCGGCCTTTCTCGCGCAATGGCACGGTCACCTTACCCTCCGCGTCGGTCACAACGACTTTCGACCACTTTTCCGGCGAGATGATTGTAACCTTGGCATCGGCCTGCGGTTTGCCGTCATGCGTCAGGACGAAGCGATCCCCGTTGGCAGTCGTCGGTGCGATTTCCAGCGGCATCACCGCGCGCGCCTCGGCACGACCCGCGCGCGCGAAATAGATCACGCCTTGCTTCTTGTCCGTGTCTCCCCAGGGCGCGAACACCGCGTCATCCTGCACGCGCACGTCACCGGGCGCGAGCGCAACCTCGAGATAGCCGGCCTTGCGCCCCATGGCCGCGCGGGTTGCGGGGATCAGCCGAGGCGCCTTGAGATGATCGAATTCGGGATCGCCGCCCTCGGGCAGCGGGGCCTCCGGCTCGCCCAGATAAATGCGAGCCGGGCCTGAGCCGTCGCGTTCGACCCAGACTTCGTGTGCCTGCGCCGCGGAAGCCGTCAGCGCCAGCAGTACAGGCGCGGCAAATTGCTTGATGTTCATTTCTGACCCTCGGTTTTTCGGACAGTGGATGCCGTGACCTGCGCGCGAACCGGCAGGAAATTGAGCAGCAGGAACACCGTGGCCGCGCCGAAACTGAGCGCCCCGAGCCAGAAGATCGCCCCATAAACCGGCCCGTTCGCCGCGAAAGCCAAGGCGCAGCAGAGCGCGATCGCAATCCAGCCGCCGCGCCTGAAATCGCGCTTCCGCGCAAATGATGCTCGCGCGCCGAGCCGCCGATGATGATGATTATCGTCGGAGAGACCGAATAGCGCGAAGGCGAACAACGCTGAGGCAAGGCATAACGCGGTCATTCGGCAAACTCGGGAAGGTTTGGCATCGTTTCCACCGGCACATTCTGCGGTTTCGTCCTTTTTCGCGGGGCAACCTGACGATGCCGCGCAATGCGCCGGGCGATCTCGACAAAGCATACACCGAAGACGCCGAACGCCAGATCGATCCCGGCAAGGACATAATCCCCCTGCGACAGCGTCCGCATCAGACCGCGTTCGGTCGCAAGCTGGTCGTAAACCGGCAGTAGCAGCAGCAGCACGCCGGTCGCCGCAAGCACGATTGTCCAGGCACGCTTCGCCCGGAGCAGGCTCGCCACGACGATCGCCAATGCCCAACCGATGAACAGCGCATGCACCTCCCAGTCGGCGCGTGCCCTCATGCCGACCGGCAACAGGCGATTGGCCCAGAAGAACACGCTGATGGCAAAGGGAAATCCGGCGACCACGCCGACATTCAGCCATTCGACCAGCCGGAAGCCGAAATGCGGCCTCCCCGGGTCAGGCAGTCGCTCGCGCCGCTTGACGGTCCACAGCACCAGCCCGCTCGCGATCATCAGCGAACCGCCGACACCAGACAGAAAATAGAGCCAGCGCAGGCCGTAATCGGCGTAGCGCCCGGCATGGAGACCGATCATCGCGCCGGCGGTTTCGCTGGCGCCGCCCGGCAGCGGCGATTGCCAGACGAGTTTGCCGGTCGTCCCGTTATACGCCAGCGACGGCGTGCGCGACGAGAGCATCGACGAGGGCGCACCGCTGACCGTTATCAGCGCGGCGGCATCGCCCGGCTCGCGCACCACGATAAACCCGACCGCGCCGCCCAGCCGTCGCTCCGCATCGCGCACCACCCGCCCGAGATCGACGAGCGGCGTGCGTATGCCGGCGCGTTCCGGCTTTTCCACACTGGGGAACAACCGGTCGATGAGAATTTCGCGGTGCGCATAATTGGCCACCACGGTCCATGGCATCAGCATTGCCATCAGCGTGACCAGCCCGGTGTAGGTGATCATCAGGTGGAACGGCAGCGCGAGAACCGCGGTCGCATTATGGCCGTCGAGCCATGAGCGCTGGCCCTTCCCGCGCCTCAGCGTGAAGAAATCCTTGAAGATCTTCTTATGGGTCACGATGCCGCTGAGGATCGCCACCAGCATCGCGAGCGCGGCGACCCCGACCAGCCAGCGCACCCAGATCACCGGCAGGTAATAGAGATCGAAATGGAAGCGATAGAAGAACTCGCCACCGCGCGTCTCGCGCGCGATCGGGTGGCCGCCGACGCCGATCAGCGCCTGTGTATCAGGGTTGCGGCGTCGCGCGCGCTTTGCCTCGCCGGGCTTGGGTTGCGGTTGCCAGAATGTCTGCGCACCCGGCGATTGCGCACTGGGCATCAGGATCGTCCAGCTTTTCGCCTCCGGCGCCTTGGTTTGCAGAAATTGCTGGGCTTGGCGCAGCAGCACGAGCGGCCGTTCGACCCGATCGGCTTCGGGCCGGGTCCAGCGGTTGAGCCCTTCGCGCCAGAAGGCGATCGTCCCCGCGACGAAGATGATGAACAACACCCAGCCGAGGATGAGCCCGGACCATGTGTGGAGGAAGGATTGCGACTGGCGGAAACCCTTGCTCACAAGCGCCCCGTCGACAGGATGGAAAGCCAGGTGATGCCCGCGGCAACCGCCCCGAGCGCGGCGAGGATCAGGCAGGCGCGCGCGCCGCTGCGCGCCGCGCACCGC
>APMI01012788.1_pt1 | contig 10664 bp, 8 predicted proteins | sample 667938 | NCBI WGS metagenome assembly APMI01 (sample SAMN01084076, study PRJNA167559) | wastewater metagenome | biome: Wastewater | place: Denmark: Ejby Moelle, Odense | collected 2011-11-28
CCGCGAGCGCGGCCAGCGCGCAGAGCGTGGCGGCGCCGACGCGTGCACGATTAAAAGAAGCGCTCAGGAACATTGACGAGATCGCCCGCGAAGATCGGAATGTCCGGAGACAGCGTGTATTCGGTGAAAGTCTTTTCGCCGGCGCGGCGCACCTGAATTTTCGATTTGCTCGCGCGGTAGGTGAAGCCGCCCGCCACCGCCACGGCGCTGAAAGCGTCGAGGCCGGAACGATAGACATACTCTCCCGGCTTCTCGACTTCCCCCAGCACGTAGAAAGGGCGCTTGGCGAACACATCGACGCTGACCTGCGGCGCGAGCAGGATCTGGCCCTCGCGCAGGCGTCGCTTCAACGCGCCTTCGAGGTCGCTTTTCGTCAGTCCCGCCGCGTGCAGCGTGCCGGCGAGGGGCATGACGATATTGCCGCTGGCGTCGACTTCGAACTCGCCCGTCAGCTTGTCTTCGCCATAGACGACGACCTTCGCTTTGTCGCCCGGTTGCAGGCGCACGGCATGCGCCGTCGCAGTGACCTCGCCGCGCCGCGAGGCGGGCCGTACGTAATCCGCAATGGTGCTGCAACTCGCCAGCAGCACGCCGAGCGCGACAAGCGCGGCGATGGGAAGGAAACTAAGGCGTTGCGTCTTCATGGTGGTCATTCCCATGCGCGGAGCGTGCGCTTTCAGGCAGGCATATCTTTTTCGGCGATGACGAAGCGGGGCGAGCCCCGGAAGATGGCTGGGCACGACATTTTCACAAGAGCGCCCGCGCAACTCGCATAGCGCATGGCGAGGCGGCGCGGATCGCTGACCATGCGCCAAAGCCACTCCATCCCCGCGCGTTGCGCCCAACGCGGGGCGCGCCTGGCGTGGCCCGAGATGAAATCAAGCGCCGCGCCGACGCACAGGAAGCCTACGTCCGGGTGACGCCGCCGTAGCTCGTCCGCGAGGATTTCCTGCTTGGGCGCCCCAAGCGACACGACGCAGATGCGCGCGCGGGACTGTCCAATCCGCCGCGCCAGCGCCTCGATGAAGCCCGCATCCATTTCGCCAGGAATGTTGGGCGTTTCGCAGCCCGCTATGTCGAGCGCCGGGTAGCGCCGCATCAGATTTGCGATGCCGTCCGCCTGCGACTGCGGGCCCGGGCCTATGAAATAGAGCGGCAGCCCATATCTGGCTGCTTCGCGGCACAGGGGTTCCAGCAAGTCGGCGCCGGTCGTGCGCTCGATCTCGGTCATCTCGCGATCAGCCGCGCCTTCGCGCTTGCTGCGGCGACGATCCTGCGCGCGCGCCAGCCATACGATCGGCCATCCGTCAGCGGAGATGAGATCGGCGCGCCCATACGCCGCGCGAAATCTGGCGTCGCCGCCCAGCTTGACGATGTGGTCAAGATTGACCGTGAACAACGTGAAGCCGTCGCCGGCCCTCGCTCTCGCGATCATGGTCGAGAGCGTGCGCCTCATGTCCAGCATGTTAAGCCGCAGTTCGAGCGGCAGGGGGGCACTGGACTCGACCGTCGCGCCGTTCATACGTCTCTCCAACGCAACTCTTGCGTAAGGTTGACGCTAGGTCAGCGTTCTAAACACTCTTTAAGCGTCAAATGCGAAGTTCCAATTAGCGTTATCGGAGAGTTAATTGGCGCTGGGATCGTCGGCGCCTGCGGGCGCATTCATGGTTTCGACCTGGAGTCCCACGGGAATCCGCGCCGTCCCCGACATGCGACGGCGTATCTGGATCAACGTCAGCCGCCCGACGATCGTGTCCGCGCGTTGCCTAACGAGTCATCATCGTGGCGTGTCGTTGCCGCCCGGAGGCGTAGCCGCCTTAACGCTCTGCCTCTCGTTGCGCCGGACTCGCCTGCAAAAACCAACGTTGCGCTAACGTAAACTCGCGTTTCCACTTTCAGGTAACATCCGCGTTTAGGGAGCTGACGTTACGAAAGGCCATCCCAAGGCGAACCCGACATTCGGGCGTCGTCACAGCGATGGTCATGCATATGCAAGGGGCACGTCGGTCACATGTCAAAGACGTCGCGGCGCGGTCGCCTGCGCGGGAACGCGCGGCGCATGTGGACGCCACATTGTCTTTCGACGCTCGTGCGCAGACCCACGCGCGGCTTTCTAATGACCGCGGGCGCTTCATGGCGCTGGCGGTAACGGTCGATTGCGCGGCGATCGTCATCGCCTATCTCTCTGCGGACCTTGTGTATATGACCATGATGCACGGCTTCTCGGCCATGCTGTTGTCGAACCCGCAACTGGGCGTCCTCACCGGGCTCATCTTCAGCCTCGCCAATCTCGCGCGCCAGCAATATGCGGTGCAGGACTATCTCAACGTGTCCGGACACGCCAAGCGCGTCTTCTCGCAATGGAGCGTCGCCTTCCTGGCGGCGACGACGCTCGCCTTTCTGGGCCACATCATCGAAGACTCGTCCCGCGGCGTCTTTCTCATTTTCTACGGGCTTGGACTTGCGAGCCTTTACGTCGGCCGCGCCGCGATGCTCTTCTATGTCCGCGAAAAGGCGCGCGCGGGCCGCATCACGGCCTCGCGCGCGTATGTCGTCGGCTTCCCGGCCGAGATTTCCGGCTTGCTCCAACGCCTCAATCCGCAGCGTGACGGCGTGCGCGTCGTCGCCATTCGCACGCTCCCGGCCGACGGCGTGGGGTTGGAGGCGGCGCTGGCGGACGCTGTCGTGGCCGCGCGAGCCCTGCGTCCTGACGACGTCATCATCGCCGCGCCCTGGACGCGGCCTGATCAGATTGATCAATGCATCACTGCCCTCATGCGCGTGCCGGCGGCGCTGCATCTTGAGTTCGGCCCCGATTGCGTCATGTCGCGTTTCGCGGCTTCGCCTGACCACAATCGGTTGATGCTGCGCGCGCTCCAACTGCGCGGCTACTCGATGACGGATATGGGCGGGGTCATCAAGCGAGTGGTTGACATCGTCATTGCGGGCGCGGCCTTTCTCATTCTGTCGCCCCTGTTGTTGGCGCTCGCCCTCGCGATCAAGCTCGACAGCCCCGGACCGGTGTTCTTCCGGCAGCAACGTCACGGCTTCAACAAGGAGACGTTCGGCATCTGGAAGTTCCGCACCATGACCGTAAGCGAAGACGGCGACGACGTTCGGCAGGCGAGGCGCAACGACGTCCGCATCACGAAGCTCGGCGCAAAGCTGCGACGCTACAACATTGACGAACTGCCCCAGCTCATCAACGTGTTGCTTGGCGAAATGTCGCTGGTCGGCCCGCGCCCGCACGCCATCATCCACGACAATGCGTTCGAGGCCAATGTCGCGCTATATGCGCGTCGTCACAACGTGTTGCCGGGCATCACCGGCTGGGCGCAGGTCAACGGCTTTCGCGGGGAAACCGACACGCAGGAGAAGATCACCCAGCGCATCGAACACGATCTCTATTACATCGACAACTGGTCGCTGGCGCTGGACCTCTGGATCCTCGTTCTCACCCTGGTCTCGCGCAAGGCCTACGCCAACGCGCGCTGAACGATATTAACACATACTTAACCATGATGCGTGAAGGACGCCGCCTGTTAAGTCCGTGCAAAGTTGACGTTGCGTAAAACCGGTCGCTCAATTTGCAGGCTCGGGCCCACGCATGCTTTACGGCATCAACTATGGGCGCCAACCGATGGCGCATCCGGATAACGCCTGGCGAGAAGGACTCTTCCTGCTTGCCGGACGTTTCAGGCGTTCTGTCGCGCTGGCCGTCATCTTCGTCGCCGGGGGCGCCGCGTTTGGCGTGGGCGCGCGCTACATCATGCCTGCATCGTATATTTCGACGACGCAGCTCCTCTTCGATCCGCGCGGCCTTAAAGTTTTCAGCAACGAACTGACGTCCGGCAACTACGACGCAAACGCCGCGATCAATTTCGTCGAAAGCCAGATGGCGGTGCTGCAATCGGAGGGCGTGCTGGCGCGCGTTCTCGAAAAGGGGTGCGCCCGCGCCGCCAGCGATTCGGTTGAGGCCTATTGTCCGACGGACACAGCCAAATCCGACGCGTCCCGCGCCCTCTTCGACCTTAGAAAGAACGTCTCCACGCAAAGGGCCGAACGCAGCTTCGTCGTCGATATCAAAACGCAGGCGCCGACGCCGGAATCAGCGGCGCGTCTTGGCGGCGACATCGTCGATGCGTACCGGATCGAGGAAGCGGAGAGCCGAGCGGCCGCCGCGCGTCAACTCACCGCCGAGTTGAACGGCCGGTTGAACGCGTTGCGCGAAGTGTTGCGGAAGTCCGAAGCCAAGGCCGCCCGCTTCCGTCGCGACAAGAACCTTCTGATGGTCGGCGACCGCCTGCTGGTCGAACAGCGACTTGCCGCAGCGACCTCGACGCTTAGCGAAGCCCAGTCGAAGTTCGATCGCGCGGAAGCGCGCATGCATCAGGTCGCCTCCGCGCTCAACAACCGCGCCGCGCTCGGCTCGCTTGGCGTCGATGCAGATACGCGCGCGCTTCAGATCCTTCTGGAACGCCGCGATCAGCTCCGAGTCGAAGTGGCGCCTATCGCTGCGCGCGCCGGCGCCCGCCACCCCGCTCTTATCGAGGGGCGCAGCAAGCTCAATCAGGTCGACGGCGCGATCCGCGTCGCGACGGACGCCCTGAAGCGCACGACGCAGTCCGACCTCGCGCGGGCGCGAAACGAGCGGGACAACATCGCTCGGACGGTCGCCGATCTGTCCGCGAAGGTCACCAAGGCGCATCAATCGCTGACCGAGTTGAAGACCATTGAGCAAGAGGTGTTCGCCAACCGCAAGCTGCTGGAGTCGTTCGAGACGCGCTCGCGCGAGACGAGCGAGTTCGGCCGCATCGACTCGGCCAATCTGCGTGTGATCTCCGCCCCGACGCCGCCGGTTCGCCAGAATCCAGTCAGAGGTTTCGTCGTGTGGGGCGCTGTCGGCTCGGTCGGAGGTTTCGTTCTCGCGATTGGTTGGATGGCGTTGGGCGAGATGATCGCCACGGCGCGCCGCCAACGCCGCCGCGTCCATCCGACCGAGACGGACGAAGACGGCACGGTCGTCTCGCTTCAGATGAAGGCGGACGCCTTCGCCAGGTATCGCTATGGCTGAGCCGCGCGCGCAGCCGCGCAGAAGCGCGCCCCCCCTCCTCGGCTGGCTCGGTTGGGCGGGCTTCGACGCCATTGGGCGTCTTGTGCTTCTCACCGGCAGCACGATCGTCTTCACGCGCCTCGTCACGCCCCGCGATTTCGGCGTTGCGGCGCTTGTGCTGACCATCGTCACCATGGCGGCGACCTTTGTGGGCGCGCCTTTCGAAGAGGCGTTGGCGCAGCGCCGTCACGTGCGGATGGTCCATTTCCGCGCCGCTCTGGGCGCGTCCATGGCGACCGGCGCGGCGATCTTCCTGCTGAGCATCGCGGCCGCGCCCGCTTTCGGCGCCTATTATGGCGAGGCGAGCATCGCATGGCTCCTGCCGGCGGCGATGACGCAGATCTTCTTCAGCGGGCATTCCGACATCGCGACCGCGCTTGCGCGTCGCCAGAGGCGCTTCAATGATGTCGCCTGCGCGACGCTGTGCGGCCATGTCGTGGGCGTCGCAGTGTCTTTAGCCCTCGCCTTTGCGGGATATGCGCTCTGGGCGCTGGTCATGCAGCGTCCCCTCATTATGTTCGCCCGCGCCGTTATCCTTCATGCGCGTCTTCCCCACGCCATCGGACCGACCTGGGCGCCGGCCCACGCGGCCGAGTTCGGGCGCTTCGCGAGCATGTCGTTCCTGTCGCGGCTGATTGAGAATCTCTCTTATGTTTGCTTCAACAACGTAGTCGGTCTGCTCTACAGCCTTGAGACGCTCGGCCAGTTCAACATGGCGATGCGTTTGATCGAGCCGATCCGCGGCGCCGTCGTCGCGACCGGCCATAACCTCGCCTTTTCGTTCTTCGCGCGCGCCGGCCATGACCCTGGCCGTTTGCGCGATCTGGCGGGTCATGTCGTCGCGCAGGCCGCGTTGGTGACCGCCCCGGTGTTCGTCGGACTTGCCGCGATCGCCACGCATATTCTGCCCGTGGTGGCGGGATCGGGTTGGGAGCCGGCGGCGCATATCGCGATCTGCCTTTCGCTTGGCGGCGCGCTCGCGGTTCCCGCGGGCTTGTTGTTCACCGCCTTCTCCGCGACGGGGCGCCCCGAGATGAGCGTCGCGTCGTTGGCGCTTGGCTTGGTCGGGATCGTCGCCGCTCTCGTGCTTCTGCATCCGCTGGGGCCGATCAGCGTAGGACTATCGCGTCTTGTCGGCGACGCGATCCGCGCGGGTTTTGCGATCCTCGCCCCTTCCGGCGCGCTTGGCTGGACGCGTGGGGCGCGGGCGGGCGCGCTGCGCACGGCTTGGGTCATGTCGGCTGCGATGGGCGCGATCGTCGCGTCGTTCTCCGGCGTGGTCGACGACATGGGGCCTGCGTTTGCGCTCGCCGCGATGATGGGGATCGGCGTCGTGTCATACTTGGCGCTTCTCGCCGTCGGCGCGCGTGACTCGTTTTTCGCGCTGCTCGCGCATTTGCCTCGACGCGGCGCCGGATTGCAGAACGGGGCGCGATGATCATGCGGGTTCTCGTGACTGGGGGCGGCGGCTTCATCGGGTCCGCGACGGCGCGGCGCCTGCGCGGCGATGGATTTGAGCCGCGTGCAGGCGTGCGCCGCGACCGAGCGGACCAAAGCTGCGTGCGCTGCGATCTCGACGATCCGGAGCAGATCGCGGCGGCGATCAAAGGAGCCGACGCCGTCGTTCACGCCGGTTATGGCGTCGAAGCGCGCATGGAGCGGCAATGCGCGGCGTTGCTTGAGGCGATGCGTGCGGCGAATACGCGGCGGCTGATCCATCTCAGCTCCATCGCCGTCTACGGCGGCGCCGAAGGCCTTGTCGCGGAGACGACGCGGCTGGCGCCGATCGACCGCTACGGCGCCGGAAAGGCCGCATGCGAGCGCCTTGTCCAGGAGTGGGCGCGTAGCGGCGCCGGGGCGGCGATGATCCTGCGCCCGGGCATCGTTTACGGGCGCGGCAGCCCATTCTGGATCGACAAGATGGCGACGCGGATTCGTTGCGGCGCTTGGGGCACGTTCGAGGAGGCGGGCGAAGGCGTCGCCGCGCTTGTGCATGTCGATGACGTGGCGGCGCTGATTTCAAGCGCTCTCGCGCGCCTCGACGCAAGCGCGCCAGACGTTTCGACCATGAACGTCGCAGGGCCGCAGACGCCAAGCTGGAACGTCTATTTCACAGAGCTGGCGAGCGCCCTCGGGTCGCCAAAGCTAACCCCTCTTGATGGTGCCGCGATCGCCCGCCGCCAGAAGCTGGCCATCGCGGCCAAGCTATGGCGAAAACTGGGTCTTCCGGGTTTGGAACGTGCGGCCCTTGCGCCGACGCCCGGAGAGATGGCGCTGTTCGCCCGCAAGGCTGACTATCGCAGCGACGCCGCCGAAAGCCGCGCAGGCTTCACGCCTCGCATCGACATGGCTGAAGGGTTGCGGCGTTCGCTCTGACGCGACGCCCAGCTCAGGAAACGAGACCGCTGCCGTAGAGACGCGGACGGAAGCGGCGCGCCCAGAACACTTTGCCCAGCCCGCCATACATCGTCGCAGATGCGCGCAGAGCGCGGGTCCGATCGAGCGGGTACAGCAACGCGGCGGCGGCGGCGCCTCCGACAGTCTGAGTCGCGCCGATCGCCATCCAGAGCGCGATCTGCCAGATGTTCCCAGGCGCCGACATATTCTGCACGAACACGCGAATCTGGCCGCTCAGGAACTTGCGACGGCAAACATAGGCCCAATTGAGCCGGCGCGGCGGCGTCCATTCAACGACGCCGGCGTTCGCCGCCCAGGCGAAGCGGCGCCCGCGCATCACCAGGCGACGCAGCAGAAGGGAATCCTCGCCGCCCGTCTCATTCAAGCTCGTGTCGAACGGATCGACGTCCGTAAAGCATCTCTCGCGCGAGAACATCGAGTTGTTCGTACCGAGATAGGCTGCAAACTCCGTGATGTCGTCCCCGTCCGGCCGCTCGATGCCGCGCGAGAAATAGCCCTCCAGCGCCCCCATTTCGGCGCCCTGCTCGGCGCAGGCGGCGACGGGGCCGAAGACAGCGTCGGCGCCGGTCGCCTGCGCCGTTTCCATCAATTGCGCGATCCAGTCCGGGCGCGCTTCCTCGTCGTCATCGAGAAAGGCGATCCACGCGCCGTTCGCTGCGCGCAAACCGGAGTTTCGCGCGTTGGCGACGCCGGGGTGCGGTTCGCTGACATAGCGCACCGGCAGCCCCGCGTTCGCGAACTCCTCCGTCACGCCGCGCGCAGTCCCATCACTGGAATTGTCGACCACCACCACTTCAACCGCGATAGCCTCGGGGACGACCTGCGCCGTCGCGCTTGCGAGCGCTCGGCGCAGGCTCGTTTGCCGATTGAGCGTCGGAATGACGATGGAAACGCTGGCCATTTGTACGACGCGCCTCGGCGGCTAAGGAAATATTGACTGACGCGCGTCAGCTTAGGCAGGGCGCGTAACCAATTCGCTAAGGCGAGGCGCGGCATTGGACGGGATGACGACGCGATGGCGAACCAGCTCGGGATGACCACGTGGCTCCCGGCGACGGGCGGCGCGGCGACCTATCGGAGCGCGCGCGCCGGCGCGCCGCTTTCTTTGCTGTTGGGGTTCCTGGCGCTGACCTTCGTCGGCACGCATCCGATGGCGTCCGTAGAGGCGGGAGCGCGCGCGGACGGCGACGTCCTCGATCGGATCGCCGTCCTCGGATTGTTTGCGATGGCGTGCGTGCATCTCTGGCGGCGCCGGGCGCACGTCGCCACGTTCGCCGCCCGCAACGTCGCCTTCTTCGCCGTCATCGGCGTCTGCGTGTCCAGCATCCTCTGGTCGGACTATCCTGCGTTGACGCTGCGACGCGGCATGCTGCTGGGCTTGCTCGCCCTCATCGCCTTCACCATCGCTTTGACCATAGACGACGTGCGGCGTATGCACACGCGGCTCTTCGTGGCGATGACGGCGATCGTGCTGATCAACATCGTCGCGACGCTCGCCTTACCGGGCCGGGCGATCTCTCCACTCGGCGTTCAAGGCATATATACGCAAAAGAATGTCGCGGGCGCCGTGGCGATGATCGCCGCGATCGTCGCCGCAACATGGATCGCGGGCGCCTCGACGACCAGATCGAAATTCGTCGGCGCCCTTGCGCTCGTCCCGATCCTCGGCTTCCTCGTCGCCACGAACAGCAAGACGTCGATCAATCTCACCTTGATTGGCCTCGTCATCGCGATGTTCGCCGACCTTGTTGAGCGCTTCAAGGCGCCCATCGTCTTGCTCGCGGTCTTTGTCGGCTCGCTATGCGTCGTCGCGCTCCTCGCATGGCTGGGCGCCTACGATTTCGACATAGGCGCGGCGACCAGCGCGCTGATCGGCGACACGTCGTTCACGGGGCGCGACGAGTTGTGGGCGTTCGTACGCCGCGCGGCGAACCGTCGATATTGGCTCGGCCACGGCTACGGCGCGTATTGGGACGTCGGACAGGCGAATGATCCGCTCCTGCGCGCGGAGGCGGGAAGCTGGCTCGCCTCCGTCGATATCGGCACGATCAATCAGGCGCATCAAGGCTATCTCGAACTCTGGCTGCATATCGGCGTGCCCGCGACTGCGGCGGCGACTGTCATCGTCGCCGCGCGCGCAGCACGCGGCGCGTTCGGGGCGCTCTTCACGCATCGCTCGCGCGAGTGGCGCGCGTTCCTCGCCTGCATGACCTTGATCGTGACGCTGAACCTGCTCCACAACTTCACGGAAGCGACGTTCTTCATGCGCGGCGCTCAGTTCTGGAATTTTGCGATGCTTGCATATTTCGCCATCGCGGCGGCCCTGTATCGCGTCCGGGAGGCGCGGCCATGATGGACCTGTCGATCGTCGTCTGCACCTACCACCGGCACACGCTGCTCGCGCAGCTGCTCGCCAGCATTCAGGCGCAGGCGCCGCACGATGAGCTGCGCTGCGATGTCATCGTTGTGGACAACAGCGACGAAGGGTCCGCCCTTGCTGTCGTCACGGCGGCGGAAGGTCCGTTTCCAGTGCGTTGGATCGGCGCGCATCCGGCCAATATTTCTGTCGCGCGCAATGCGGGCGTCTCGGCTTGTGCGTCCGAATGGATCGCATTCGTCGATGATGATCAACGCCTTGAGCCCGGGTGGCTGCGCGCCGCCGCGAAGGCTCTTCGCTTGACGACGCATGACGGCTTCTTCGGTGCGGTCGATCCCGATTTTGAAGAGTCGGCGCGCCCGAGCCCCCGCGCGGTCGCGCTCTATTCCCGTCGCGCCGAGCTACAGGACGGCGCCGATCTTTACGCTATGGGACCGCGCAAGACGCGAGGCTTGGCTCTGGCGACGAACAACTGCATTCTTCGCAGCGCGGCTTTATCGCCTGCCCAAGCGCCATTCGATCTGTCCTTTGGCTCGGGCGGAGGCGAAGACTACGATCTGTTCTGCCGGATGCAGGCGCGCGGCGCGCGCTTCGCCTGGGTCCCTGATCTGCGCGCGCGCGAATTCGTGCCTGCGCAGCGATGCGAACCGCAATATTTACGCAGGCGTTTCTTCGCCGGGGGACAAGCCTACGCTTCGGCCGCCGCGCGATCGAGCGCGCGCCCGGCCCTCGCGCGCTGGAGCGTGCGGGCCAAGG
>APMI01018671.1_pt1 | contig 10661 bp, 7 predicted proteins | sample 667938 | NCBI WGS metagenome assembly APMI01 (sample SAMN01084076, study PRJNA167559) | wastewater metagenome | biome: Wastewater | place: Denmark: Ejby Moelle, Odense | collected 2011-11-28
CTGCCACGGGCTTTTAAGTCGAAGAAACTAGAAAGTAACTTCACCAGGGAATCCCTCCACAGGTATCAACAGGTAGGGCATTAGTTGTACAAGCCAGACCCATTAGGGGTGAAAAGTCATCACATGAACTGTCATGTGTGTGCGAATACACAGAAAGAAAAAGGCGGGCGCCTTGCATCGAATCCTCCGAAATTAACTTGAGTAGCCGCGCCCTTGCGGATGAGGCATTTTAACGCAACTTTTATCTAATTAGAAAGAATAGTGTGCAATTTGCCCAAAACCCTGCTTAAGAAGCCCTATGGTGTTCTTGCTCAACTATCAGCAGAACAGTCCCGGGTAATCAAAGGTCCACAAGGTGTACAACTGTATTGATGGTTAACGTCACACCTCTGGCCGAGGAAAACTTCCAGAGAACACTTGATGAAAATAACATGCCCAACGCGGCTCTTCGTATTTGGATCGAAGCAGCCTCGTGTTCAAGCGCAGAAGTCGGGATGGCGCTTGATGAAGGACCGTACGACGAAGAAGACACCGTTTTTGCTGGTGGGCATTGGAAAGTCGTCATTGATCCTGTAAGTATTGGGTACCTGCAAGATGCAACGATCGATTGGCGTGAGGAAAATGGTTCCGCAGGTTTTTGCCTAGCAGCTGGCTGCGAGGGGTGTAGTTGCTCAGGTTCTGGCACGTGTTCTTGCAAGTCCAAAACACCATAAGAAAAAAGAGCCAAGATTTGAAAATTTATAAAGTTTTTATATCAAGTTATTAACTGTTGCCATATCATCTTAATCGTCCGGACTCTCGGATGATTAAGATGAAACGATCATTTAACTCTCTCGTTGCGCGATCAATGATGCTCGCTATTCTCTCGTCATTGGTTATTGCATCGCATGCAGAGGACCTAAACGGTTTTCAGGTCGGCGGACATCTTGACCTTTACTATCAGTACGACTTCGGGAAGCCTGGCACGGGTAGCACAGTTGGGTTGCGTAACTTTGATGTAACACACAATCAATTTAGCTTCGCTGTTTTGCAGCTAAATGTGTCCAAAGCGCCGACCAAAGAGACTCCAATTGGCTTTACTGCTCAGTTTGTAACTGGGAAGAACGCTGATATCATGTCAGCCCTAGAACCTGCTGGCACCGAGACCTATCGGCTGATTCAACAAGCCTATATCACCTACGCCCTGCCAAAAGGTGCCACTCTTGACTTCGGAAAGTTCCTTACGCCGGTGGGATATGAAAGCCCAATTTCGTATCTAAACGATAACTACTCAATCTCGTTCCTTTTCACACTGGGGCAACCGACTTACCACTTTGGTTTGAGATACACCGATCCGATTTCCAAAGACTTGACAGTTATGGGGCATGTTGTGAACGGATGGAATGAAGTGGATGATAGTAATGCAGGCAAGATGGTTGGCGCTGCAGTCACCTACACGGGGTTGAAGGACACTTCGGTGACTCTAGACTACATGGGAGGACAGGAAGGCAGTTCCAGCGTGAGCGGAATTGGTTTTCCAGTTCCAGGAACTGCGTCAGTTAACATCGGGGATCTGAACGCAACTTACAACCTGTCTAGTCACATCAAATTAGCTGTTGACGGTACTTATGCTGATGCAACCGCGATAGACACGGGCGATCCATCGGGCAAGTGGAGCGGTATTGCAGGGTATCTCAAGTTCACCGCTAGCGATAAGTGTTCAGGGACTCTTCGTTATGAGTCTTTTAGCGATCCACAAGGCTTGCGCTCGGGCAAAAACTCGCATCTGAACTCACTCACGGCAACAGCAGAGTACAAGACCACTAGCACTGGCCTACTACGTGTCGAGTTGCGGCAAGACTATTCTAACCGTGACTCTTTCGCGGATAGGGATGGTTTCTCCGGCAAGCGAACAACGCTCACGGTAGCTCACATATTCCGCTTTTAGTGGTTGTGAGGGCTTCAATGAAAATCGAAGCCCTCATTTGAGCTTCCTTGTCTTTCGGATCTACTCAAGTCCAATTGATCTACATCAAGAATCATCAAGATCGAGTTAAGGAATGCGGCCAATCTGTTTGAGGTTTCAGGAGATTGCTGATCGCTAGGACCTCTACGAGCCATGATGATCACGAGATTGATCTAAGAGTCTGTAAAAGAATGATTAAATATGTCCCTTTTTAGTGAGTACATATTGCTGGTTTTAAAGTTGATTGCTCTGATATGATTGGATCTTGAATTCGTCTAAGATCAGTCAATTTATGAGTTACAGGGAAAGGAAATGTGTTTTTGAGTACGTTTTTGGCGAGATTATCAGCTTTGACAAGCTAAGTAAACTCACGTGATTAGCGAAATTTGTCTACGAAAACATTGACATTTCCTTAACAAAAGGGTGCAATCTTACCGTTCGAATCTGTAATCAGCGCCGCTGTTTCAAGGTTGATCTTTGCGGCCGAAACCTTAGGATTATCGAGACTAAGGGAGCCATTAATGAAAAAAGCCTTTACGCTTATAGAACTTCTCGTTGTCATCGCGATCATCGCGATACTCGCTGCAATATTGTTCCCAGTCTTCGCCCAGGCGAAAGTTGCGGCAAAGAAAGCAGCAGCCATTTCTAACCAGAAGCAACTTGGTCTTGCCATGACTATGTACGCTGGGGATTACGATGACAAGTATCCACAGACAGACGGTTGTTACAAGAACAGTTCCTTGAACTCAAAGTTCCTGGCGGCGAATTACAACAATGGTGCGGCAAACCAGGGTTGTACAGGTGTTTACTACAACAGCTGGAACTATTACAGTTGGCAGAAGTGGGTCATGCCTTACGTTAAGAACGTTGACCTATTCTCACATCCTGGACGACAAAAAGACCAAACGTTGTGGGATAACTCGGGCGAAATTGTGAACGGTATGGCACTCAACCTAGCGCTCACCGGCACAAGCTATGTTAATTACACGACCGGGGCAAACCTTCGAACTCGTAACTCATGGTTGGGCGGCAATCAGTCAGCGATTCCAGATGTTGCGGCTGCCATGTTGCTTTTTGAATACGGAAGCTCGTCCTACAACTTCGCCCCTATGGTGATGACCACCGCTGACTATAACTTGCCGACACCGGCTGTACAGACTGTTTACCCGCAGGCTTACCGCGAATTCTGGGGTCGTATCTATATGAAGTGGACTTCTTGCTCGGGGCCAAACCTCTCCGAGATTTCTAGCGTGGCTGATCCTAAGACAACATTTGCTAATGGCGTGGTAATGGGGATGGCTGATGGCAGTGCCCGATTCGTGACTGTCGGAAAATTCCTTGCAAACACTCCAACCATCGCCGAGTACGGCGCGATGGACACCTACGGACAATGTGGCAAGGCCTCAGAAGTTATGCGGGTAGCAAGTGTTCCGAACCTAAAGATCAACTATCCAATGTGGGGTCTGAGCGCACAATGAAGTCAATTCTCGTGGTCCTGCTTCTCCTAATTGGAATTCTTGCCGCCGGGTGCGGTGCTGGAGACGTGTCGACAGAAGGAGTAAAGGAAAAGGAAAAGCAGATCGATGCTGCCTCGAAAAAGCTCAATCCTACTGACGATAGGTCCAATGAGCAAAACCACAACTAAGTAAAAAGAGTTAGTTCAAAACCCGCTGCATCTGCTAGTTGAAAAGCGAGTAGATCTAGCGGGTTTTCTGGTGTTTGAGTGTGGTGAATTTTCTTAAAAGTTGACGATTTTGTGCCAAAAAATAACCTGAATCGCACTGAACTGTCTTTATCGGTACAATCTATGGCGAATTGCTGGTTTGTCACTCAGCAGCTAACGTCGCCAACGAGAAATCAGACAATCTGTATTGACATTTTCTTAACAAAAGGGTGCAATCATACCATCTGATTCACTAATCATCGCCGCTGTTTCAAGGAAGATTTATGCGGCCCCTGCCTTGGAATTATTCGAGACTGAGGGAGCCATAAATGAAAAAAGCCTTTACGCTTATTGAACTTCTCGTTGTCATTGCGATCATCGCAATTCTCGCTGCCATCCTCTTCCCGGTTTTTGCTCAAGCAAAACTCGCTGCGAAGAAGACCCAATCGATCAGTAGCCAAAAGCAAATCGGTCTGGGACTCCTTATGTACACGGGTGACTATGACGACACTTACCCACGAAACGACGATTGTCAGCTCAACAGCGCATTGAACTCCAAGTTCAATACTCTAGCCGCTGGATCAGATCCATCTTCCTATTGCAACGGTAGTGCTAACCCTGGTGGTTACGCTTTCCGAGTCAACCACTACGGCTGGCAAAAGTGGGTTCTCCCATACATCAAGAGTGTCAATCTTTTCATTGATCCAGTTCAGAAAGAAGACGCATATTCTTGGAACACACTTGGAGAGCTAAACGGAGGTTATCAACTCAATCTCGCTTTGACCGGCGCACTCAATAGTTGGAACCGAGCTCTGACGTCTTCATTTACGTTCCGCGATCCGTTCCTCGGTGGTACAACGACTGCGGTTCCTTCGCCTGCTGATGCGTTCATCTTGATGAGCGGCCCGTACAACCCGGTAGTCCCTGCATACAGCTCAGGTAATGCAAGCGATACTTCGCACACAACTTACTACCCTCTCGCGATTCGTGAGCATTGGTATGGTTACTTCTATAAGAGCGGAGGCACAGGTCCTTGTAGCACCACAACGACGATCGACCCAACCGTGGTTCCTTACGGAAACCAGGTTCCGCTGTCCTACACCGACGGTCACACAAAGACCATCGCTGTCGGCGACTTCCTAGGCAAAACTCCAACAGCCGCTACCTACGGTGCCGCTTCGACCGCTTGTACCGGTTATGCAACCCCGAACGGTGGAGTTGTCTCGAGCGTTAACCCTGCAAATGGTTGGGCTCCTTCCTCGACGGTCGGTTCTTGGCCAATGTGGGGTCTCAACTAAGTGCTCCAGAAGATCACACTGGCACTCTTACTTGGCGGCGTATGCTTGATTGGTTGCAGCGGCGAGCCTAGTGAGGGTGACAAGAAAGCTACGACCGAAAAGTTCGAAAAGATGAACAAGAACGCGGCTGAAGGCGAAGTTTCTCGCTAAAAGCTGAGTTGGTCTAACGAACCCGAAGGGATCGACTCGATGAGTCGGTCCCTTTGCTTGTTTTTCGGTCGGTTGCGCCACATTTCGTTACGAGAAGAGTTCGGTTTGGTAATCTCTTTTTAGCCCCTCCAAGACATGGAAGGGGAAGGAGACAGTAATGGACTTGAGCGAAATGCCGACGCGTTATGACGCGTCTTCAACCGAAGGCAAGTGGTACGCCGCGTGGGAAGCGGCAGGGCTTTTTCAACCCGATAGCGATGCAACCAAACCAACTTTCTGCATCACAATTCCTCCTCCCAACATCACTGGAAGTTTGCACATGGGCCATGCCCTCTGCTACCCTATCCAGGATCAAATAGGTCGGTATCAACGCTTACGAGGCAAAAGTGTCCTCATCCTCCCGGGACAAGATCATGCTGGCATCGCAACTCAAAGTGTTGTCGACAAGATGCTCAGAAAAGAAGGATCGAGCGCGGCTCAGCTTGGACGAGAGAAGTTCGTCGAACGCGTGTGGCAGTGGCGAGAGGAATCCGGTAGCACGATTCTTCGGCAGTTCCGGGCTTTTGGATGCGCCTTCGACTGGTCCCGTACCCGATTTACGCTGGACGACGCCTACGCTAACGCTGTTCTTGAAACCTTTATCACCTGGTATAAACGCGGGCTGATTTTTCGAGGCAAGCGGGTCGTCAACTGGGATCCCAAGCTCCAAACGAGCGTCTCCGATATTGAAACAGAGCGCCAAACGGTCAAAGGCAAGCTCTATCATGTCCACTACCCATTTGCCGACGGAAGCGGAAAGATCACGATTGCGACAACTCGCCCTGAGACGATGCTTGCCGACGTTGCCGTTGCCGTTCACCCCAGCGATAAGCGCTACGAAGGGCTTATTGGCAAAGAACTCGTACTTCCGCTTGTTGGGCGAAAAATCCCGCTGATAGCAGACCTTTATCCAGATCCCGAGTTCGGAACTGGAGCCGTTAAGATCACGCCTGCTCACGATGCCAATGACTATCAAGTGGGTGTACGTCACGGCTTGCCCATGCCAGTAATTCTTGATCAAAAAGCGAACATCAAGATCGACGAGGTCATCGAGTTTGCCGATGAAGCTGGCAGAACTCGACTGCTCGAATACCAAGGGATGGATCGCAATGATGCTCGGCGACTGATTATTGAGCATCTTGAAGAGACGGGTGCTCTTAGCCACATCGAAGATCACGAAATCCCAATCGTCATCTCAGATCGAAGTAAGGAGATCATCGAGCCCTTGCTCAGTGAGCAATGGTTCTGCGATCAAGCGGCACTTGCAAAGCCTGTTATTGATTCCGTCAAGAACGGAGAAGTGAGCTTCTATCCCGACCGCTACAACGGTATCTTTGTCGCTTGGATGGAGAACATCCGCGAGTGGTGTATCAGCCGACAGCTTTGGTGGGGACATCGGGTTCCGATCTACTATGCCGACGATGGTTCCTTCTACGCAGCACTGAGTTGGGAGGATGCGCAGGCGCAAGCTGGGGATAAGAAGATCGTACGTCAAGATGATGACGTTCTCGATACTTGGTTCAGCAGCGGACTTTGGCCTTTTGCCACTCTTGGATGGCCAGAGAAGTCTCAAGATCTTCAACGGTTTTATCCGACCAGTGTTCTCATCACAGACCGCAACATTATCAACCTTTGGGTTGCTCGCATGATGATGATGGGCTTTGACTTGGCCGGTGCGAAGCCGTTTAAGGACGTCATGATTTACGCCACGGTCATGCGAGAAGACGGTCGGCGCATGAGCAAGAGTCTTGGTACCGGAGTTGACCCGATGGAGATCATCGAGAAAATAGGGGCCGATGCTTTACGTTGGACGTTGCTAAGCCAAACCGGCGATAACCAGGACCTGAAGTACAGCGAGCGCAAGACAGAAGACGCCCGGAACTTTGCAAACAAAATCTGGAATGCAACTCGCTTTGTCTTGATGAATGTCAGTTCGACAATCACACCGCTCAGTGCGTCAAGTGATCTTGCGTCACTGGAATCGGTAGACCAATGGCTTCTCAGTCGATTGTTCGCTACGGAAAAGGTTGTGCGCGAAGCCTACGACCGGTACGACCTACAGACGGCATGTCAGGCGCTCTATAAGTTCTTCTGGAACGAGGTCTGCGACTGGTATATCGAGGTCAGCAAGCCGCGTTTGAACAATGAATCAGAGCGGGCGATCCCTCAGCTTGTCCTCGTGACAGCGTTCGAAGCGTTCCTGAAGATGCTGCATCCGATCATGCCGCACCTTACTGAGGAGCTCTACAGCTACTTGCCGGTGGAGAACAAAGCTCCATTCATCATGTCGGCTTCTTGGCCAGAATTGCCAACTTGGTTTGCCAACGAGGTTGCCGAAGCAAAGGTTGAAAAAGCCTTTGAAGCCACTCGGTCGCTCCGTGCGCTTCGAGCATCAGTTGATCTCCCAGCTATGAGAACGATTGAAACCGCTTACTTTGAGGGTGACCTTGAGGGCAGCGAAGCGATCTTGTCTTCGCAGGCTTGGGTGACGAACCTGGTACAAGGTAAACCCGAAGGGAAGGCTATTTCTGCTTCTGCGGTTGGTCTTACCGTTCACCTCCCGATCACCGGATTGGTGGATGTCGAGAAGATATTGCCGCAAATCAAAAAGGACATCGAAAAAGTCTCAAGCGAAATTGGTCGCGGCGAGGCTCAGCTTGGGAATGCCCAGTTCCGCGAGAGAGCTAAACCCGAGGCCGTTGAAAAGCTAGAGACCACCCTTGCCGAGAACCGCGCCAAATTGGCTCGCCTCAACGAGCGACTAGAACTGTTCAGCTAATAATCTGCCCGGGCGTAATGTCTGGGCTTTGGTTGCCTTTGCATCGTTCGAAATTGCTGGAAGTGTGCGCAAATGACGGTTTGCGAACCTAATTCGAAACACTTCCAGCTAGCTTTAGTGGAATCAGGGTCTAATGATTTGTCATGGCGTTTCTTGATGTTCGCCCCGAAGATTACGGCCTATCGGCTGCACTATCCCGCGACATTTCAAAACTGGACGAGTTACTCGGCATCGTTTTGAGTGATCAGCAGGATGTAAGTCTTCTGCCACTCGCCCGTGAACTGGTTGCCAACAAGCATCTGGAACCGTCCGAGCTATTTGTGAAGCATCCTGAACTGAAAGATCCGGTTCGATTGCGCCAACTCGCTCGGGCCTTTACGGTGATGTTCCAACTTGTTAACGAGGCGGAACAGAAAGAGATTGTGCGAGTGAACCGCGAAAGGAAGCAACGTCGCGAGTCGATTGCTGACGTTGTTCAACATCTTAAGGCGCTTGGCTTCTCGGCACAGCAAGTACAGGATCTTCTTAACGAAATCGAGATTGCTCCTACCCTGACAGCACACCCAACCGAAGCCAAAAGAAAGGCCGTTCTTGACAAGCTTCAAACCATTGCGAAATTGTTGGCAGAGGCAGACGCTCCGCCAATGCTGGACGAAAGACTTGACGCTGGCGGAACCTCGTTTGCCCAAATTCAACGGATCTTGGTGACCCTTTGGCAAACGGATGAAATGCGAGCGCATCGGCTCACAGTGCCAGAAGAGGTCCGAAACGCGCTTTACTTTTTCGAGCGAACGATTTTGGATGTTGTGCCCTGGCTTCTTGAGGATCTTGAGAAGGCACTCGAAGAGCACTACCCAGATTTCACCTTTGTCATTCCTACGTTCCTTACCTATAGGTCTTGGGTGGGTGGTGACCGTGATGGAAACCCAAATGTGACGCCAGAAATTACGTGGGGAACACTTCTCGATCACAGACTCCTCATCTTCCAGCGATACCTAGCACGTACCGAGGCGTTGAGGATTGAGCTAACGCAAAGCGTCAAGATGGTTGGCGTTTCAAGTGAACTCCTTGCCTCGTTGGTGGCTGAACAGGATCAGTTGCCGATGAATGCCTATCAAATGCAGCGCTACTCGCAGGAGCCCTACGTTCGCAAATTGCTCTGTGTCGAGATTAGGCTCCGTCAAGCGTACGAGCAAGCCCTGGCGATGAAAACGAGTGGGCGATCGGGTGGTTTTCCGCACGCCTATACGGATCCGAAACAACTCCTTGAAGATCTAAGGTTAGTGCAAAGCAGCCTAAAAGCCAACCAGGCTGGATACATCGCAGAAACTGGAAACCTACCTCACTTCATTCGACAGGTCGAGGCGTTTGGGTTCCACTTAGCAACGCTTGATATTCGACAACATAGCGACGAACATGCGGCGGCTCTCGAAGAGATGCTCGCCGCTTCTCATGTCATTCCGGGTGGGAAGAAGTATCGTAATCTAACTGAGCAAGAAAAAGTTGAGCTTTTGACGCGAGAAATCGCAAATCCTCGACCTCTGTTACCGTTTGGATTTGCGGCTTCGGATGCCACAAAGAACGTACTTGACGTCTTTCACATCATTCGACGGGCTCGAAGAACATTTAGCCCGTTAACGATCACTTCGTACATCATATCGATGACTCATGGTGTCAGCGATCTTCTAGAGGTTCTGATCTTCTGCAAAGAGGCCGGGCTTCTGAGAATCGCCGCCGACGGAACGATGGAATCAGATATTGATGTCGTCCCGCTGTTTGAAACGATTGAAGACTTACATCACTCGGCGGATCTGACGAGATCAATGTTCGCCAATCCGAGCTTTAGAAGGCATTTGAAAGCCCGTGGCGATCTTCAAGAGATCATGCTCGGTTACAGCGACTCAAGCAAGGATGGTGGCTATCTCGCTGCGAACTGGTCACTCCAAACGACGTTATCCGCTATCGCTAGAGTCGGGCAGGAATGGGACATCACGTTGCGAGTATTTCACGGACGAGGTGGAACCGTAGGTCGAGGCGGTGGACGTGCTAACCGGGCAATTATTTCCCAACCAGTGGGAAGTTTTTCAGGAAGAATCCGCTTCACTGAGCAAGGGGAGGTTATTTCATTCCGGTATTCGGTGCCACCAATCGCTCATCGCCACATGGAGCAAATCGTCAGTGCAGTTCTTATGGCGAAAATCGCCAAATCGGACCAGTTGCCAGCCGAGCAGCTTTACTCGGCAGCGATGAACGAGATGGAAGAGGTCTCGCGAAAGAAGTATCGCGACCTTGTTTACGAAGACCCTACGTTCTGGACCTTTTACACGCAGACAACGCCAATTGAGCACATCTCCTTACTGCCGATTGCGTCTCGCCCTGTTTCGCGCGGAAGCAATGCGATCTCAGGCGTCGAGGGCTTGCGGGCAATTCCGTGGAACTTTGCTTGGGTTCAGTCTCGACACACGATGGTCGGCTGGTACGGGTTGCGGGTTGGGGTCTGCCCTACAAGCGTTCTGTAACAAGCCCGGCGGTGCAGAAACGCTTCGAAAGATGTATAGCGAGTGGACATTCTTCCAAACCGTTTGCGATAACGCTCAACTCGAGCTTCTACGAGCGCATATTCCAACTTCTCGTCGGTATGCACATCGAGTTCAGCCTAGGGAAGTTGGAGATCGAATTCAGGCGCTCATCGAGGATGAGTATCATCTGACCGCGAAACTTCTCTTAGAACTAACGGGCGAAACAAAGCTGTTAGAAAGTGCTCGGGTAGTTCGTTCGACCGTTGAA
>APMI01030466.1_pt1 | contig 10659 bp, 8 predicted proteins | sample 667938 | NCBI WGS metagenome assembly APMI01 (sample SAMN01084076, study PRJNA167559) | wastewater metagenome | biome: Wastewater | place: Denmark: Ejby Moelle, Odense | collected 2011-11-28
AAAGATGGTGAGGCCATCATCTATTTCGAAGCAGATATTTACATGCCTGATGATAAATTGTACGACTATCATGTCAAAAAGTTGTGTGAAAATGAATGATCAATAAATAAATAATTAATTGTCTTTTTATAATGTTGTCAATAATGTAAAATATTTAATAAAAATAATTTTATTTACTTCTTTTCAATATGTAATGTCGATCTCTTTACATAGTAACTGTGCAATTATAAATTACAATAATTTATATTGTAACAAATAAAATTGATGTTGTTAAGTTGAGCTGTATATATATTAAATAATACAAAGCAAAAATGCTAAAAATTCTGTTAGTTATCACATTGGTAGTCTCCGCCTTAAGTCTGTCTCTAACATCGCATACTCAGGCAGGTCTCCCTGGTGGTTGGTTCGACTCAACAGCAGTGTAACCCTAAATCGACGCCTACATCCGCAATAATGTGCCAGCACTAGCCAATGCATAATGGGTTTCAGGCAAGAAACAAGTAGTAGCCGGGTTCAACTACTCATATAAATACAAGAAAGGCAACGAAACATGGAACGTTGATTTGTTTGACCAACCCTGGACCAGCAACAGAGCCATCACCAAAGTCAATAAAACTGTTGAGACCAATGTCAATGGCCAAACCAAAAAGGAAGTTACTGGAGTGTCATCAGAATTGAGAGATTTTACTTAAGCAGTTAGAAGCAGACTTGTGTGATTTATGTTATACAATTGATTAATACAATTTTATGAGATATTCATCAAATAATTAATAGATATAAACAGTGATAATAAATACAGTGTATATATGAATATGCATATAATATGATCATCTTTAGTAATAATTTTTAACATTATCCCATATTCCCCGATCTTCCATATTGCGATACTCCTTAACTGCAAACAGTCTCTCTTCAACATATTTGAGTTATGACCAGAGATGCGGCCACTAATACGAGTAGAACATTTCACTATATGTTAGATTCCTGCATATTGCGTATATTTGCACATATAAGTGTGCAGAATATGCTACAATATATACAACTGTGATCAGTACTGCCAATGCTGATATATGGGATTGTATTCTGCATTATATTAGTGAGTTTATGCCCAACACTACGACCATCATGTGGATTATCAGATATAACACATGATTACGACGGTTTATCACTTTGCCCATCAATAACTATGATACGAATTATGTCAGTCTGTTATCATTACGATATGACTATATCTTAGTACCACGCAGTAACAGTATCAAGGTTACTGCTATAGTACCAATTATTAACAGTAACTGTAGTGTTGAATGTGAAAGTAAGATACACAAGCCTAAAAATAATATTAATGATAAGAATTTCAATAGTGGTTTCGATTATTTCTTAAATTATGATTCAGATTTGCGTTGAAATAACTCACGAATAGACTGTGAATCTGTTGATTTTATTAAATTCTATTTAGGCATTTATCCATGATTGACTAGCACTCTTAAACTATTATAAGATTTGTTCAAAATGGCAAGATCAACAGGCGTAAACCCATTGGTATCAGGTTAATTAACATTCACATCTTGTTTGGCATATTCAGCTATAACTTGTGGCATGTCATTGTAGGCAGCCCAGTGAATGAGAGCTTTCTTTTATGGATATATTTTGCCAGACCAGTTGACAATATTGCCGCCCTGTATTGCCCAGTAATCGACTGCGCCATTATCAACTGCACCCTTTTTCTTGAGCATTTCCACATACTATTTTTTGCAGTACAATCCAGCAACATCCAAAGGAGTATGACCTAATTTTGATCTCTTGTTGAGTATGGGGTCATTATCGGGGATACTGCTTAGAAATAGTGGAATATAGGGAGAGTTGTGGGAGCACATGTGATGTAGGGCTGTATTGCCTGATGAATCATACTAGGATTAAAGTTGGTCTTTCAGTAACAAATATGGAGTAAATCGGCCATATATGTTCTACTATTACAAGTATATGTGTCTCACCCTCGGCATACTTGAAGACTGCCCTGATGATGAACTATATGATGAGTTATAGCTAGATGATGGTTGATGCTAGTTTGCGATTGTCAGCTGGTAGGACTACTCTTACGATTTCATGATTATTATTATTAATGATACGATATTTTATAAGATCATTATTAATGCATTTTATCAGGTATATGAGTAATAGGTGTAAGAATATATTGATAGGTAATTGATCATACATGTACTTCTACCATCTAAATTTCCCTCATATTTCCTTACTTGTTAACCTTATTTCCATTGCTATTTATTTAATTTTAATCAATATCATTGATATTGTGATCCATGAGCTATTTCTTGGTTTCAATTTTCCACGCATATTTGTCCTGGTTTCGATGACTAGCATCATTAGTTAACTGACTTTTGACTTTATTATTAGTATTATTGCTGCTATAGCTATTATAGGCAGCCATATTATTCTAATTCTTAGATGTGTTTTTCTTCATGGCCACAATATATTATCTTTTGCTGGTGAGCACCATGAAGGCAGCAATCACAAAAGTAGGCACCGTAATCATAAAGAAATTAACAGTAAACATAATCGGATATTATAACATCCTCAATAAAGATTAATTCTCACGGTGATATATCAGGGTGTTTGCTTTACGCTTGTAGAACTAGAATAAGAAATATGTTAGTGTTGATACTATTGACATTATGTTTATCAATATTGTCAATATTAACGGGTTTATTATCTATTACGGCTGAGAACTACCGAAATATAGCACATGGGTTTGTAGCAAAATAGAGATAAAGATCCATGGGATGAAACCAGTCAGTGTGAAAGTCTCAAATACATTGAAGAATATCAATAAGTGCTTGAGCTTGAACTAATGCTTGAACATCATTTTCAAATTGTAAGCAAAATCAGCACAGCCCTGCGCATGTCTTTCTGCTTGCCAGAAGCGAGCAAGCACATCTTAGACATAGCCATTGCCAGTGGATATATTGACTTGATTAAATGGTGCATAGATGGGGATAGTCCTGAATTCTCCATTCATTTTCCAGTAAGCCTTTAGTGTAGTATGATAATCTTCACCGATGGCATCAGCACAGGTGTCCCAGTATCCAATATCTCTAATTAATTTATAGCTGATAGTGTAGTTAGAGATCGGGAAAGTGAACTCAAAGAACGAGAATAAATTAGTTAAATGAATGTAACTGTGCAGCAAATCATGCACACGCGTAATAATTGGCACATCTAAGTTGTTGCGAGTGAATATTTGAGGGGGTTGGAACATTATTGTATGTCTGTTCTGGTAATTCTTTATTATTTATTATTAAAGAATGTCTATGTACAGGCCAGGTGCCCAAGAGTCAGCATCAAATACTGTAAGGAATACTTGTTCTGGATCAACCATTATTTTTTATAAAAATGGTTAAAGATGTTCAACACACCATGACACATTAGAGGCTTTGCCTTTTTGTTCATGTTGTTTAACTTAATGTCTAGTATACTAAATCATTCTGAATTTATCTTTATATCTATTCATGAGTTCTTCAGCTTTGGTTTCACACCCTTATTAATGCGCTTACATGGCCAAAAACACTAAGTATCTGGTTTTAGATCTTTTATGCTCAGCCAGTCGATCCAAAGTTTAAGCGATCATCTAAATTTATTCTCTGAAGTTAGGTAAGACAAAGCCATAATATATTTCCTGTGTGGTGTCGATATGCTCCCGATTCCCCATGTCAATAATTTCGATGGGCTACTCCTTGTTGGCATACTTTTTAAATATCCGATGAGCCTTAACATTGATGATGATCATGTTGATGAAGAACATGACAATCTTTATGTCGGTGTATACAAAAATAAAGACACAAATCCTAGCATAGGTAGTTTCAAATAAAGTAGGGCCCAGCAGCATGCAGATCCACGAGAACACGTAGAATGTCGGCAGCACGAATTTGTATTTTGTTAACCCCTGGAAATCCTGGATGTCCATCCTTTTGTTTTATTTTGGGAGTTGATTATGTTTATTTATTTGTTAGATTAGACTTATCAATAATCTAACATTAGACTTATCAATAATCTAACTCTATATAGATAATATAATGTAATATTCAACTATTTGTTAATGATAATTTATGAGAACGAAACTAATTTAAAAAGTATAAGCTAAAATTATGATTAGAAACATAAAAATTAAAGGACAGAAAACCATAAATACAATTAATATATTTTAGGAGGATTTAGAATATATTTTTGAAACTTACTAATTTCAACATCTAAAATTATGAATTTTATACTATTAATTGATTAACATAAAAATATAGCTATCAATAAGCTTAGAGTATGATGAATAGAATAGCTTAAGAATATGCAAATCATCACTTCCTTATATATTTATTTTACTTCATAGATCACAATGGTCCACTACCTTCTTTCTGACTGCTTTCCTTTTGTATTGAATTCTTCTTTTCAGCAACAACATATTCCCGGTTGCCGTCCATTAAGATACCAAAAGTAGCAATAACGAAGGTAGGCAGTGCCATCAAGAACAGCAAAGGAGTGAATACTATTGGGTACTATACTATCCTCCATATTGACTAGTTTATGCTGTGGTATATCAGCTTATTTGCCCTTCTCTTAAATACCTCGTATATTATGTATGTTATCGTGCTCAATATTGTCATATAGTTGAATATTATCGACAAATATATGTCTTTTGGGGGCGATGTCTAGTACAATGCCAAATTTTGAAGCATTAATGACAAAAATATCCATGGAATGAAGGCAGGCATACCGTAATTATCGAACACTTGGAACATTATGAATATATATTTGAACCTGAATTTTCTAGTAGTCACCATTTTGATGCACCATGAGAAATCAGCACTGCCTTGGAAATGTCTCTAAGATTGCCAGAATCGAGCAAGCACATCCTAGAAATATCCATTGTCAGTCGATATATTGACTTGGTTAAATGGTACATAAATAGGTATAGTCCTGATCTGCCCATGTGTTTTCCAGTAAACTTTCAAAGCTGTATGAAAATCCTAACCAATAGCGTCAGGGCATGTGTCCCAGAATCCGACTTTCTTGATCAAAGAATAGCTGAGTGAGTAATTGGAGAGAGGGAAAGTGAAGCCCATGCACGAGTACAAGTTCGATATATGCATGAAACTCATTGTGATATCGCACACTCGGGTTGACACTGGCACGTTCATGTTGTTTCTTGTGAATATTTGGGGAGGGTGGAACATTAAATTGTGTCTGTTTTCATAATTGCTTAATACCTATCTTTATAATTCATCGAAATATAGATCTGGAGCCCATGAGTCAGCATCAATGATGGTAAGAATAACATGTTCAGGGTCAATCATTTATTTTTAGAAAAATGGCTAAAGATGTTCGGCACACCAAGATACGTTCGAAGCTTTACCTTTCTGCTCATTGGGTCTGATTGTGTGTTTGGTAAACTGAATCATCTTAAATTTCGCATTGAATCTAGTCATGAGTTAATCAGCTTTGAGTTCGCATCCTTATTCATGTGCTTCCATGGCTAAGAACACCAGGTATTTATCCTGCGCTCGCTTGTGAGAGGCCAGCGTGTCCAGAGTCTAAGCCAGCATCTCAACATCTTCCTTATAGTTGGGGATAATTAACCCATAGTATATTTCATGCGTGCTGTTGAGCTGCTACTTATTTTGTATATTTTATACCGACGGCGAATTCTGAGCCCGGGTCATTATGCGGTGGGCTTTGGTCGTGGCGTATATGCAGATCGCGAACAACATTGTCAGCTTCACATCGACGTAGATCAGGAAGAACAGACAGTATCGGTAGTATATATCTGAGAAGAACACTGGCCCTGCAACCATCAGCACCCACGATATGATGTACATGGTTGGTAGGATCATCTTGTATTTTGTTAGTCCCTTGAAATCTTTTATGTCCATTTTTTTTTAGTTTTAGCTTGGTGAAGATAATGATAATGTGATGATAATGATATATGAGTGTTAATTTTATTAGTTATTAAACACTCTCTGATGCGTCGTATCAAACAAATGTAAAAACTGTCTATATTTTTGTAAATCAACTTGTAGGATTAATATGAAATTAACACAATCATGTAATTATTTTATGTATTTTTTGTGTGATTTTATTCGTGATTGTAAAAGCAAAATATATATATTATGGCTACTTTGTTGATACTATAGAATCATTTAGAAGTATAAAGCAACTAATTAATAAATTATAATTAGAAAATATTATTTAAGCGAAAATATTAATTTAAATAAAGATGTATGTCAATTTAATAAGCAATCGTTACATAAACAACAGATATGAAGTATTTTATAGTCATTCTAAGCAACTTTCTTCTACTCTTCGTCTTTATTCAAAATTTGGCGTCGTTTCTGCAGATATCTTTCAAAATTTCTTAAAACTTATTCCCAAATATTTTCCAACACTCCTTCTTCTTTTTCTTGAACCCTTAATACTGGTTATTAAATTTCTTCTCTGCAGTATCCAAATATAAATAATTTTCCTAGTTATTCCTTAGCTCTTATAAATTCCTAATAATTTTGAACACCATGTTGTAATCCTAATTTTCACAGTATAATTAGAACTACAATTTTCGCAGTTTTGATAAATTTGTGGCCTGTTCCTCACAAATTAGTCTAGCACGAGTTAAATATTACCCGAGATTAGGAATCGGTAGGGTTTTTGATTATAATGTGTCGCATTATTGTTTCTATTGCTATAGTAGCTAAGCCATGCACCTTATTTTCTTATACAGATCTTAAAATGGCTTCTTATCGCTTATTAATTGTTATTCCAATATCTTGTATTTACTTTATTTGCTCATTTTCATGAAGCCTACGATTTTGTTCCAAGAAGATGTCAATAATCCTTGGCTTTCTAAATTTAATTAATATAATTACTTTATTTTTCTCTCTTTTTAAATAGATCGAACTCCCTCTATGATAAAAATTGATTAATTTATGGACTTTGCTCGTAATTGAATGAAGGATCATTTAGTAAAATAGTTAAAAATCTCTCAACCATCGATATTCTTTATTTGAGAAATTTGTCATCTTTGGTAATCGATACTTTAGACTTGACATATGAAAATATACCATTTTATGGAAAAGCCGGTAAAATCTGTCCTTTGTACTCTCTGAACAGAATCTAAAAATAAATGCAAATTTACTTAAAAAAGCATATCGAAATCAGAGAACCTGCGTTTGATATTTTTAGCTAATTATTTTTCATCCTTGAACACAGTTATATTATAATTGTAGTATTGATTTTCAAGTATGTTCTTCTAGTTGGGATTGGTGTTTGCTTAATTTATTTACACCCGATAATTTTTACGCTATTTCTGTTCAGCAGGCACACGGATGCTCTATTTTATTTAAGATTAGCCATTATCAAGCTATTGAAATTATTATTAATCGCTGCGTATCTACATTTTTAAGTAACTTTTTGTTTAGGAACTCTTTGATAAAGTATTATAATACCAACACTTATGTCTAATCTACAAATGATAATATATCAATAAAGTAAAATAATTGATAGCAAAATATTACAAAATAATCAATGATCATTTGTAGAATGTTAAAGAGAAATATTGCATTTGTGAAAATGTAAGTATTTTACTTTAACACATAAATATTTAAAAATAAGAAGATTTTCTTCTAATTAATAGATTACAAAATCTTTAATATTCTTGCTCGCTTCTTTGAATATTTTGGCTTCTGAGTGGTAGCATAATTTACATTCAGTTTTTTGGCGCATTAATATGTTAAATATCTTCTATATGATATAAATACTAAAAATAGGAAGAATTGAATAATACTTCATAATACCCAATTATATATAAGTATACCATTCGCAAGATAAAATGAGCTAAGTTCAGGTAAGAATCTACACAACAACAGCCCATGGTCACTACTAATCCAGTACGCGCATGCCTAGCCATCCGACAATAGGTACATATATATTTTATAGTTATAGTTGCCTCACAGGTTAAGAATGTGCAGCTGCCCTACATCGTGTGTAATTAACTGTATAAGGGACACTCCAAGTTCATAGACCCAGCTGCCTAGGAATACTATAACAAGTATATGGAGACCAAAGCGCACCAATAAGGCAAAATTAATGGTAAAGATTAAATTTAAGGCAGCTAAGCTACTATGGATTGCTCTCTCATGAGCAATAGTCTCAATGCAGGGTTTGGCCACTGTAAAGACTCGGGCTTACAGAATAGTATGGGCAATTTTGGAGTCAATGCCAAACAACAGCTTTGGGGCAATATAAATACAAATGTTAATAAAAGTTTAGTCATACAGCAAACTTCAGCTAGCCTAAAATAAGAAAAATAAAATCAACTGACTCATTCCCAAACAATGAGCAAGACTAAATTAAATAAAAATGGGAAAGAAATTTCTCAATTATAAAGTGACACAATTTAAGTTCAGTCTTAAAACGAGGACGAAAGAGAACATAAAAACCAATAAGATTAACTAAAGATGTTACGAAAATTACTAACTTAGAAATAGAATGAAATCGTCTCGCTGAAATCAGCCTTATCAAATAAGCAATCATCTGAGTTGAAATTAAAATTTATCAAAAATATTGTGAATGATGACTAAAATACAATGTAATTGTTAATGTCTGTATTGAAGCTTGGAAATTCAATCAAATTATGAAACAATACTGAATGTCAAATACTATCTTACTATTTCCTTAATGGAAATGCAGAATTATGATTTTTGTCATACTTCTTACTTCTTCATTTCATTCATATAATCATAAATAAATATCTATGAATATCTGCATAGGTGTATATAGATATCAAGCCTTGTTTCTATGAGAATTGGATGCATAATTCTTGGGACTCACCATAGGCACCAGGTTCATATTTTATTTAACATGACTGATATCAAGTAAAGCTTACTAAATGCGTGGATTTTTAGTGCAATCTAGACTACAGTTGAAGAATCTAGCACTACCTGTGGGAGTCATCACACGGGAGGACTGGCCTGACTGCTATTTTGATTTTAAACTCAACATCATGCCAGTGTTTGTGTTACTATTTAAACATGAAGATGATGAGTATTGAAATTCAAATATTTTCTCATTTGCTGCGAATATGTTATTGGGACATCGTACCAGTTTCAATGCTTCAATCTTGTTCATTAGTTTGCCCTTACTATACCCATTTTATATGGCTTTCTATATTTAAAACACGCACATAGTATACTGGACTTGTGCTTAGAGATCTCCTTTGATTTACCCATTGTTACTGCCATTATTGGATATTATGTTAATTTTGTCTAGTTCTTATAGACTATCTCTTATATTTTATACTAATTTGACTGAATTCTTGATATCTTAGCACTGTTTGGTATACACAGTTTTGAGCTATTTCTTTAAATTCTAATACTGGTCATTGATGCTCTGGTAAATTAGTTTAAATTATTCGCTTAATTCCCGGTATATAATTTAGAATTATGTCTGAATTTACTGCTTACGATGGGCTAAATCGCATATCCATGACTATATTTACTTTGATTTCGATGTATGTAAACTCTGTTTCTTATGCAAATTCAGCTGGGCTAGCTTATTAGATGTCTGTGATGATGATATCTGTAGTATCTTAACACTAGACTGTGATGACTGTGATGATGCGTGTAGTAATTTATGACTTTTTAGACATTAGGCACACATAAAGGATTATAACATATTTTTACATAGGCAGTCCTCACATATATATTGCAAATTATGACCACGGTGTTGCTTACACTATATTGAGATACTCCTATTACTGTTATTAATATTGTTATTAATTTGTGGATTACTAGTAGGATTAAGCGAACTGCTTCCCAAATTAATCGTCCCCTGTGAATTGTGTTTTGAATGACCATAACCATGACCATTATTGCTGCTGTTCATGGGTGGTGCATTATTGCTGTTAAAACTGTTTCGCACTGAGTTATTGTTACTGCCTGCTTTTGGAGTTGTCAGAGGCTATGCCATATAATTGTTTACATTATTTTTACTATTATAATTACTATTATTAATGTTAATGTTATTGGTTTGTAGTTGTAGAGAAGATTTCCTGCTTCCTATTGCACTCACACTGTTATTAACACTGTTAGTTATACTGTTATTCATGCTATTATTTATACTGTTATTGACACTATTGCATACTGCTTATACTTTTTTGGTAACATATTTATTGGTGACATACATATCTTAATCCATTTATGTGTTGTTGATGATGAGATGCCTGAGGTCATAGGTGATGGTCTTCTTATGGCAGTTAGATACTGGACATATTATTTTGTACCTGTTCTATAGTGAGTTCTTCTGGTTCTACTGGTCTAACTGCAGTAACGGTATTGCACACTGGTAACAAGGGTGGTGATCACAACGCATATTTATAGGCTAGTACGCACTATTATTACATATCGGACATCTATGACACTGTGATTGAGTGAATGCATTGTTCAACCCATGTGAATTACTGTTACTGCTACTGTTACTATAATTATTATAAGACTGAGATTGCTCATGAGTGCGGTTGCTGTTTGTGTGCATTCTTATTAGTATGACTATGCTTGTGTGGGATTGTCTTATTTATATATTCTAACGTATATAATTTACTACATATAG
>APMI01034313.1_pt1 | contig 10659 bp, 10 predicted proteins | sample 667938 | NCBI WGS metagenome assembly APMI01 (sample SAMN01084076, study PRJNA167559) | wastewater metagenome | biome: Wastewater | place: Denmark: Ejby Moelle, Odense | collected 2011-11-28
AGCGAATCGCCACCGGCACACCAGCCACAAACGGTACCCATCTTTAGTTGGAGATCTGCATTAATAGTTACCGCCGATTTTCTTTCACAGGCAACAAAACCGATTACCATTAGGATAGATAAATAAAAAGCGATTTTTTTCATTCGTGTATTTTTTTGTTTGCAGCTTTGCTGCGATTTTTTTCGGTCGAAAGCCTGCCTGTCCGACAAACAAGAAACTACGCATACGCATTTCCCTGTGTACTAAAAATTTATCAAACAACATTTTATACAGAAACGCAGAATGTAGCCGAAACGCAACAATAGCTACAACAAACTATTAATACAAAGTAAAAACTCAAAAGTAACTGCTTTTTAAGCCAACTGTTGAAAGTAGCCGCTAACATTCCTATTTTTACCACCATTTTTATTTGAATGCAAAACGTATTTATAACACTATTCGATTTTTTTAAAAAACACAGGCTTGCACTGTTTGTGATTTTTGGTGCAACACTCGCATTTTTTGCATTTTTTGCATACAAAGTAAAGTTTGTAGAAGATGTGTATGCCATTATTCCCAAGGATAAGAAAACGGAAAAACTATCCCAGGTTTTTGAAAATTCCAAATTTGCAGACAAGCTGGTAATCATGGTGTCGTTGAAGGATACTACAAAGAGCCAACCCAACAGATTAGTAGCTTATGCCGATGTTTTTACTCCCAAGTTAGAACAGCATGCTTTGGGGTATATCAAAAATCTTCGCTATAAAATTGATGAAAACTTTACTTATTCTTTGTTTGAAACGATACAACAGCACTTACCGGTGTTTTTTACCGAAGGCGATTATGCCAAAATGGACACGCTATTGCAGCCCAAAGAACTTGCCAAATCGCTCAATCGAAATAGCTCCATACTCAGCATTCCTGCTGCCACGCCAATAAAAAATGTAGTACTAAATGATCCGTCTGGTATTTCATTTTTAGCATTGAAAAAGCTACAGCAATTACAATACGAAGACAATTTTACACTACACCAAAACCACTTTGTAACCAAGGATAAGAAAACACTTTTAATGTTTATTACCCCTACTTATACGGCAGGTAACACGGGTAAAAATGAGGTCTTATTTAATGCAATTGATCAGATAATAGACTCCCTTAAAGGAAAAAATTATCCAGAAATTATGGTGCAATATTTTGGAGGAGCCGTAGTGTCGGGAAATAATGCAATGCAGCTACGGAAGGATACCGGCATTACGCTAAGTATTACAATTACATTTCTTGTGCTTTTTTTAGGGTTCTATTTTCGAAAAAAAAGAGCACCGCTGCTCATTTTAGTTCCAGTTGTGTATGGTGCTTTGTTTGCGTTGTCAGCAATTTATTTTATTAAAGGAGGAATTTCGGTAATTGCTTTAGGAACAGGATCCATTGTGTTGGGCATTGCGGTCAATTATTCGCTACATGTGTTTAATCATTATCGCCATACGGGCGATGTTCGGCAAGTGATTAAAGACCTTTCGTTTCCATTAACCATCGGAAGCCTGACTACTATTTTTGGTTTTTTCAGTCTGCAATATGCTACATCGGATATGCTAAAGGACTTGGGTTTGTTTGCAGGCTTTAGCCTGATTGGTGCTACATTAAGCTCACTTATTTTTTTGCCACATTTTATGAGTTCGAAACAGCGCATTGGTGTAAAAGAATCATGGATAGATAGAGTGGCTTCTTTACAGTTCGAAAGTAACAAATGGCTGGTTGCAAGTATCATTATCATTACCATTTTACTATTTCCATTTGCCAAAAAAGTGTCTTTTGAACCAGACATGATGCGGCTAAATTTTATGTCGGAAAAGGTAAAGGCCGCCGAAAAAAAGTTAAACAGTATTAGCGGAGCGGCAATGAAATCTGTTTATATCGTAAACGAAGGCACTTCGCTAGACGCAGCGCTACGCAAGACCGAGAACTTGCAACAGCAAATAAGCGACTTGAAAAACAAAGGTTGGATTAGTACCAGCTCTGGGGTCTCTGATTTGTTCATGTCGGACAGTTTACAAAATGCACGAATTGCAAGATGGGAGCGCTACTGGACAAATCAACGAAAACAAAAAGTGTTTAACAGCATTGAGTCGTTGGCGGCACAGTCTGGATTTACAACTGCCGGAGTTGATAATTTCAAAACATTGGTAAACCGCCATTATACGCCAGTATCTTTTGGTGATTTACAACCTTTGCGCAATAGTTTTTTAGATGATTATATTACCGAAAAAAACAATGCCGCTTCGGTAGTAACTTTAATAAAAGTACCCGAACAGCATAAACCTGCCGTGATTGCCTCTATAGAAAAACAACAGTCGTCCGTTATTTTAGATCGACAGTATCTTACCGAACGGCTTACCAGAATGGTAAACAACGACTTTAGCCAAATCACTTGGATGGTGTCCATTATAGTTGCAGTTGTTTTGTTGCTTACCTATGGCAGAATAGAGATGATGCTTATTTCCTTTATTCCGATGCTGATAAGTTGGATATGGATTTTAGGAATAATGGCATTGTGCAATATTCAGTTCAACATTGTAAATATTATTATTTCAGCACTAATTTTTGGATTGGGGGACGACTACAGTCTTTTTGTAATGGATGGTCTTATTAATGAATACAAAACCGGAAAACAAAATCTGGCTTCATATAAGTCTTCTATCTTGCTATCGGCCATTACAACTATAGCAGGGTTAGGGGTCTTGATTTTTGCAAAACATCCTGCATTGCAGTCTATTGCTTTTATATCGGTTACGGGTATTCTTTGTGTGGTGATTATGTCCCAAATACTGATTCCATATTTCTTTTCATTAGTAATTAAAAATCGGATAAAAAAAGGATTTCATCCTTGGACATTGTGGAGCTGGGGCCGATCTGTTTTTTCCTTCTTCTATTTTGGATTTGTAAGTGTACTGCTTACCATTATTGGGTTTGGTATAATAAAACTGAACATTTTTGGAAGAAAAAGAGGCAAATTGATGTATCATTATTTACTTTCTAAATTTTGCAAGTCGGTATTGTACATTATGGGCAATTTCAAGAAGCAGCAGATCAATCCGGAGCATGAAAATTTTGAAACACCCGCAGTAGTCGTTGCCAATCATCAATCTTTTCTTGATATTCTGCAAATGGCTATGTTAAACCCCCGGCTGATACTGCTTACAAATAAATGGGTTTGGAACTCTCCAGTATTTGGATGGGCAATAAAGATGGCAGATTTTTATCCAGTAGCCAATGGCATCGAAAGCAGTGTGCCACTACTCAACACTCAGGTGCAGAAAGGCTATTCCATCGCTATTTTTCCCGAAGGAACGCGAAGTCCTCATCCTCCCATGAAACGGTTTCATAAAGGAGCATTTTTTTTGGCAGAGCAATTGAAATTAGATATAGTGCCGGTATTGTTTCATGGGTTGGGATATACAATGACAAAGGGCGACTTTTTGCTCAAGAATGGTGCCATCACGGCCAAATACCTGCCTCGTATAAAGGCTAGCGATACAAGTTGGGGAAATACGTATCAGGAACGAACAAAATCTATCTCAAAGTATTTTAAAATAGAACATGAAAGGCTAACTAAAGAATTAGAGCAACCCGCCTATTTCAAGGAGCATCTATTTTTTAATTACCTATACAAGGGACCTGTATTGGAGTGGTATTTAAGGATCAAGCTGCGACTGGAGAATTATTATCAACAATTTCATGAACTGCTGCCGCAAGCAGGAACTTTTTTAGACTTGGGTTGCGGGTATGGGTTTATGTGCTATATGCTACATTGGGCTAGCCAGGGAAACAGAGCGTTTACAGGCGTTGATTACGACGAGGATAAGATAAACACGGCACAACATTGTTTTGGAAGAACAGAATATGTTCGGTTTTATCAGTCCGATATTGAAAAGTTTGATTTCTTACAATATAATGGCATTATCATAAGTGATGTTTTGCATTATTTGAACCCCGGTTTGCAAAAACAAGTTATACAAAAGGCTATAGAACGGTTGCTTCCAGGAGGGGTGCTAATTATTAGAGACGGGGATGCAGACCTAAAAGAAAAGCATGAAGGAACAAAACTTACGGAACTGTTTTCAACAAAAATACTCTCGTTTAATAAAACTGAAAATGAGCTTCATTTTCTCTCTGGAAAAACGATTGAAGCCATTGCAAAAGAAAAGGAAGTGTCTTTGCAGCGGATAGACCATACAAAGTACACTTCCAATATTGTGTGGGTGATAAGAAAGTAATCTGTTTATTTCTTTTCGGAGGTTATTGCAGCATCACGATCGTACTGGCAACAACTGTGCAAGTTTTTGTAAGCTTTGTCGGATGCTTTTACTCCTGCATTGTCATAGCCCGATGCAGCTATCTTTTGTTGGATCTTTGCAAGATCAGTGCCCTTTGCATTGTATTTTACAACAAGTATTTTAGAATCTTTATTCCATTCGGCGGTAGAAGCGCCTCCATCTTTTGCAGCTTTTTCAATTGTTTTTTTGCACGAACCACAATTGCCCGAAACAGCAAAGGAGTCGATTTTTTGAGATTGAGCAAAAGAAACATTGCTAATGCCGGTAAAGAATGCTGCCGCTAAAAGTAGTTTTATTGTTTTCATTTTATTAATTTGACTTTGTTTATAAAATAGCTACAAAGCTAATAACATATTCCACTTTGTTTTGTTAAAAAACAGCAATAGCCATTTTGTATGCGACATTGGGTAAGGAATGTGCTTCGTGCTGATAACAATTATAATACAATCTTACACAACTTTTGCTTTGAGTGCTACTATTTCTATATTTTTGACCCAATTCTGAAAATAAAAAAAGCAGTACAATGGCGTCAGGTGTTAGGCTGCTTACATATAATAATACACTTGCGTAATATTCAAAAAACAACGAATGAAAATTACTTTTTTCTCTACCAAACCGTACGACAGAAACAGCTTTACCAAAGCCAACGAATCTTACAATTATGAACTTGAATTTTTTGAAACCCATTTAGGCCCCCACTCAGTAGAAATGGTGAAAGGCGCTACCGTTGTTTGTGCTTTTGTGAATGACAAACTGGGTAGGGCAGTGCTGGAACCTCTTGCTGCAAAAGGTGTTAAAATTATTGCACTACGCTGTGCTGGTTTCAACAACTTAGATATGGATGCTGCAACGGAATTGGGATTGAGAGTTTGCCGCGTTCCTGCGTATTCTCCACAGGCTGTTGCGGAACATGCACTGGCGATGATTATGACACTAAACCGCAAAACCCACAAGGCATACAATCGTGTACGCGAGCAAAATTTTTCGCTACAAGGTTTGCTGGGGTTTGCACTTTATGGAAAAACTGTTGGTGTAGTTGGTACGGGAAATATCGGCAAGGCATTTATAAAAATCATGCTCGGCTTGGGATGTAAAGTATTGGCTTTTGATTTGTATCCTGATAAATCTTTAGAAACACTGGGGGTTACCTATCATTCTTTAGAAGAAGTATTGCAGCAAAGTGATATTATCTCCCTACATTGTCCATTAACAGACGACACGTATCACTTGGTTAATAAAAACACCATTACTCATATGAAAAAGGGAGTGATGATTATCAATACTGGCCGTGGTAAACTTATTAATACAAAAGACACAATTGATGGACTCAAAACTGGACAAATAGGGTATCTCGGCATTGATGTTTATGAGCAGGAAGAAAAACTGTTTTTCAGAGACCTTTCTGCAGATATTATCCAGGATGATATGATACAACGTTTGATGAGCTTCCCCAATGTATTGGTTACTGCACACCAAGCATTCTTTACCATCGAAGCTTTGGAACAGATTGCTGATGTTACTTATAGTAGTATTAAAGCATTTTTAAGTGGTAGTGAACCCGAAACTAAAGGCGCAGTAGTTGTGTAGTATTTAAGCTGGTGAGGCCGAAGATGTGTTAATATTTAACTCGTAAAATTTACCTCAAGCTCATGAAAGTTGTAATAATTGGTGCCACCGGTGCGACAGGTAGTGAACTGCTGCAACTATTATTAACGGATGTTGCGATTACTAAGGTTGTGGCTTTGGGCAGAAGTGCTCTATCAGTTCAACATGAAAAGTTGTCTTCCGTTATTATTGATTTTGATCAGCCTGAACAGTGGTGTTCCTATGTGGAGGGTAGCGTGGCTTTTTCGTGTTTGGGAACAACATTAAAGGCTGCCGGGAGCAAAGAGGCTCAGTATGCCGTGGATTTTGGATACCAATATGCTTTTGCAGCAGCAGCAGTTAAAAACAAAGTACCCACCTTTTTATTAGTATCTGCTGCTATGGCAGACCCAAAGTCTCTGATGTTTTATTCGAGAATGAAGGGAGCTCTCGAAAATGCTGTAAAATTATTGCATTTTGATCGGTTAGTTGTTTTTAGGCCGGGACTATTATCAAGACCAGGAACAAACAGATCTGGAGAAAAGATAAGTGAAGTTGTTTTGAAATTGTTGAACAGACTTGGTGTGTTTAAAAAATTAACGCCGCTTCCTGTAAAGAAACTCGCCAAACTTATGTTGTATTATGCCAAGCAAAACCAACAGGGCATACAAATGGTAGAATCTGCTCAAATGCTTGAAGAAGCGAAGAATTTATAAATGCTTTAAAACCTCCTGCTTAACAATATATCCAACATTAGTCCATAATAGTTTTTTGTTTTGATAGAGATGCAGCACAGGCAACGCCTCTATTTTTAAAGCCTTGGCCAATTCTGGATTAGCATCTACATCTATTCGTACTACTTGTATTTTGTCGGCCATATCTCTTGCAATTTCGGCAATATAAGGTTCCATCACTTTGCAAGGACCACACCAGTTGGCATAAAAATCTATTAACACTTTTTTGTTAGTGTTAAGTATTTTTTCGAAGTTTTTCAAAGTAATCTCTTGGGGAGGAGCAATTTTTGTGTTACTCTCTAATTGAAGATTTGCTTTTCGCCATTTTAGAATACCACCATTCATTTCATAAACTTTCTCAAACCCCATTTTGCGCATTTGTTTGGCTGCAGCTGCACTGCGTCCTCCACTTAGACAATAAACAAATACAGGGCTTGCTTTATCCATTTTGGATACTTTTGATGTAAAAGAGGAGTCGTTCCAGTTGAAATTGATTGCGTTTTTAAGATGTCCTTTTTCAAACTCCTCGGCGGTACGCACATCTAAGGTAATAGCACTGGGTGTTGTGGTTGCTTGTTGTGCAAATGTGGCAACATCTAGTACACGACTGCTGTCAGATGTTTGAGCAAAGCTGGTTGCCATAAGTAGTGAGGCAACGAATAGTAAAAGTATTGTGAGTATGTTTTTCATTTGAGGTTATCAATTTTGAACACTATCAAGAAGATACCAAATTAGTAGTGCGCTGATAAAAAGGATGCAGCCTGTAGTGAATGTTATCAAAGGTGTTGAAGAACTATAAGCATCTGCATCGATTTGTTTTTTAATTTTTTTATAGTTGATAAATGCAAGTAACGAAGTAAATGCACCAATGGCTACCAATAGCACTCCAATAACAGCCGAATATCCTTTTTGTTGTATCACATGATCTTTGCCTAAAAAAATTGACATCTGCTTTACAAATAGAGAAAATTTTACAACTACAAAGCCAAAGCCCATAATGCCAATGGATGTTCGTATCCAAGCCAGGAAAGTTCGTTCGTTGGCTAAATGATCATTTGTTTTTCTAACAGGAGGTTGTTCCATAAGTATAAAGAAACAACAATTCCTGTATATAGTTGGTAATGTTACATCGTGAAGTACTCTTTTGTTTTAGCCAACCTCAAGTATTTTGAGCCCTTGCACATTAAACAATTGAAAACACCAGAGAGATATTTGCTACTTTATAATTGGTTATAGGCCGAAAATTTTTTGGAGACAATTTTTTTCCACTCCGGGTGCTTTTTCAGAAATGAAAAAATATATGGACAAAATGGGCACATCTCTTTTTTGTTTTCATCTATATAAAGAAAAGTTTTTTCTACCAATGCTGCGGCCGCACCTGTACCGGCTAATGCGGCTTCGGCTTCTGTGTGTAGTAGCGAGTATTGCCCCTCATTGTCTTCATCGTATTCGATAAATGCTACCAAATTATTAATGCTTAGTTCGAACCGTTTTTTTTCAGTATTTTTTGTAAGAGGGATATTTAAAAATTCTGGTTTCATAATTTGTAGTTAATGAAAATTTGATATTGTAGTTTAATCCATTTTAGGATTGTCGATAAAGTGGGGAGGCTTCTCTGTTTGAGCATCTTTCCACTTGGACATTAGATCTGTTAGTTTGTATTGGATAAAATCCTCATCGGAAAAATGGAGTGCAATCAATACCGCATCAGGATGTATCAGTTCTGCTAACTTGTGAAGCTTGTTGTAATCGATGGTGTTGATTGCTTTGTCTATTACTAAAAGATCAGCACTTTGCTGGTTAAATGTACTAACTGCTTTTTCTATATTTTTTTCAAATGAAACAGTTGCGTTGCCAATATTTTTAACAACCTTGCTTAAAATGTCCAAGCTGCTTCTTTCGTCTGCTACGGCATATATTTTTAAAAATTTCATGCGTATATTATTTTTTGTTTAACGAATATACTGAAACGCGTAAGGGATGTATTTAGGCCGAGATAAGTACTGTAGCTCAATGCTAGCCATTTTTTTGGTCTATTGTGTAATGTTCTATTGATATGATAGATTAATTCCCCAATAATACTGAAGTCATTGTCAACGATCCGGCAACCGCTTTGTCATTGAAAAAGCTAACTTGGTCGTGTCTGTCTTTTGTCGCCAATGTATATAGTAGCGGTAAAAAATGTTCGGGGGTAGGAATGGCCAATTTGGCTTCCAATCCTAAAGATTCATAATGAATTAAGGATTGGTAGTTTCCAGATTGAATGAGTGTTTTAAACGTATCATTCATTTGCAATGCCCAATCATATCCATATCCCGGAGTTTCCATCTTGTCCCATGCAATCATGCGCAGGTTGTGTACCATATTTCCACTACCTAAAATCAATACACCCTTCTTTCGAAGGTGGTAGAGTTCTTGGGATAGTTCATAGTGAAACTGTGGTTCTTTTGTATAGTCTATGCTTAGCTGTAATACTGGGATATTTGCATCTGGATACATATGCCTAACTACAGTCCAGGCACCATGATCTAGCCCCCAGTCATGATCGGGCTCCACATGAGCCGAGTGTAGTAAGCCAATCGTTTCCATTGCCAGTTGCGGATGCCCTGGAGCAGGATATTGTACACTATATAATTCCTTTGGGAAACCTCCAAAATCATGTATGGTTCTGGGATACTCCATTGCCGTAATACGAGATCCTTTAGTAAACCAGTGTGCTGATATTACTAATACCGCTTGGGGCGTGGGGATTTCGCGGGCAATGGAGGCCCAGCGTTGAGAAAATTCATTGTCCTCAATTCCATTCATTGGAGAACCATGCCCAATAAACAATACCGGCATGGGTTTTTCCTGTTTCGGCAATGCTTCTGTAAACTTTTTAAATGCTGAAAAGTCATTTGCCATAATTAATGCTCCTTTTGTTACTGTTGATAAATAGGGTATTTTTTATTGATACTTGCATCTTGTGGATGCAATACAAAATCATCTCGAAAAGTTCTTACCTTTTTCAAGTTTACCAACCAGTCATTCTCTGTATCTCGATAGCCAATTGGCAAAAGTAAAACGCTTTTAAATCCTATTGTGCGAAGATCCAGTAGCTCATCTAACGCATCATTATTGAAACCTTCCATGGGGGTGCTGTCTATTTTAAGCTCTGCTGCTTGTGCAATGGCCAATCCCAGCCCAATATATGCCTGCCTTGCCGTATGCACAAAATTTTGCTCGGCTGTTTGTGGCAGATACTGGTTCTTTAATCTTGCTGCCAAACCATCAAAATGATCTTTGGGCAAATGCCTTTCGTTAGCAGTGTGTTCCAAAGCGTTATCGATTCTTTCAGCCGTATATCTGTCCCATGCTGCAAACACAAGTAGGTGCGAGGCCTCTGCAATCGACTGTTGATTCATGGCAATTGGAACAATTTGCTCCTTCAACTTTTGATCTTCTATTACAATTACTCTAAACTGCTGAAGCCCTAATGAAGTGGGGGCAAGACGTGCAGCTTCTACAATTTTGTTAACATACTCTCTGGCTACTTTTTTTTCAGCGTTGTATTTTTTTGTAGCATAACGCCATTCTAAATCGTCTATAAGTGCCATTGTGAAATTTTTTATTTTGAAATTGAAATTGTTGGTTATTATTTAACAAACTCACCATCAGCTTTGATACGTACCTGATTGCTTACCATAGCATCAGGGAATTTTTCTCCAATTTTGAAATCGGTACGATTGATGATGCCACTAACCTGAAAGGCAATGGTTTCTTTTTTGTCCATGGAGTTAATCGTTTTGCCTTTATATATCAAATCCATTGTGATAGGTTTTGTAACGCCATGTATGGTAAGATTGCCAGATAGTTTGTATATGTCTTTTTTGATTTTTTTAATGGAATTACTTTTAAAAGTCATTTCAGGATATTTTTCTGCATCAAAAAAATCGGCACTCTTCAAGTGTGTATTTCTGGCTTCCACTCTGGTATCGATAGATGCTATTTTGGCATTAAGCGTAAACACTGCATCGCTAAAGTCGGATTTG
>APMI01013351.1_pt1 | contig 10651 bp, 8 predicted proteins | sample 667938 | NCBI WGS metagenome assembly APMI01 (sample SAMN01084076, study PRJNA167559) | wastewater metagenome | biome: Wastewater | place: Denmark: Ejby Moelle, Odense | collected 2011-11-28
CCCTCGCTGACCTGGACCGGTAAGGGACGCATGCCTGACAAGATGAAGCTCTTTGTTGCCAATGGCGGCAATCTTGAAGATTGGCGAATCAAGGATTGAAAGTGACAGAGCCTCAGTACGCCTCAAAGCGTACTGAGGGCTTCTCGTTGTGATCGCTACACTGTCCGCGTCGAGTAGCGCGTTCCGATAGTTATGTTATGCGGCTGAAAGGTTGTATCAGTTTAATCAGCCGCTGCGCGCAATGTCTTGCGTTTGCCATGCGTTGCCTTGCCCACCGCTTACAGTATTCCTGCGAGATAAGGCCAGGGTTTCGTTCTATGGCTTCAAGAGCGACTTCGATCTGTTGGTCAGGGCATTGTGTCAGAAGCGCTTCGACTGTTTCAGCGCTCATTCCCGCTATCCCGCCGAGTAGACTTGAGATTTCATCGGTAGGTCTCGCCCAAATCCGTTTAGCAGCGATATATCGTGTGTTGCCATGTAGCCATCGGATCAGCGCGAAGTTATCGTGGCTGTGACGTTGGATGTCAAGCGAACGATGAATCCGGCGGTCGCTAAACTTGGAAATCGCGTTGCGCAGTCGTGGCAAAAGCTCTTGACGCCCGTGGAGGACAGGAAGGTTCTGGTAGAGCAGGGAAGTGGCCCACGAGTGGTGGTCACCGGCTCCGGGAGTTGCGAAGGCGGGCCCGCGCGGGCCTGGCTTCTCGCGTTGCTCAAGAAGGAAGGTACGGTTGTCGGCATGCTGGGCTTCGCACCGCCGACGGCGATGGCGCGTCAGCTCCTTGCGCTGCGGAAAACACCGAACTCCGAGCGGACACCTCACACCGGCTGCCTGGAGTGGTCACCGGAGGAGCGCATCGCCATACGCGACATCAAGGCGGAGATCGTTCAGGTCGCTTGCTCTCCGGCCAGCGGCTATGTAATGTGGAATGCAATACATGACAAAATATTGCAATGGACATAGAAAAGTCCGTAGGAATCAGCTTCAGGGTCAGTCCGCGAACTAAGAAATTGCTTGAGGCTGCGGCTGCTCACGAGCGCCGTAGCCTGACCAACACTCTCGAAGTATTGGTTGAAGATTACTGTGCAAAACACAGCATCACTGTTTCTCAAGACGTCGCTCACGCATCCCCAGTTGTACCTAACAAGAAAAAGACATGAATTTAATTAGCAAGTTACTAGAGTCCATTCATCCTGCGTTTGGAAACCTGTCGGGCATTCCGCTGTGGGTGTTCTTGATTGTTGCCCTGCTGACCCTCTTGTTCTTGGCCGGCTATGTCACGAAGGGGTCTCAGGTCTTGAGACAACTGCGTCGGGTTGTTCGTGAGGTACGGACAGTACAAATCACCGGAACAACTCCAAGGCCAGCTGATGTTGGTAAGTTCTTCGAGTGGGAGCCGCTTCGGCATCTTTGGGATGTGTATGCCGGTACTTTGCATGAGGTGAGGGGCCCTTCATCTGGTGACGTTGCACTCTTGGAGATGCATGCAACAGTCCCCGCTGAATCCATTTTCACGCGGGAGGTTTTGGTCGATAGTCGTCTGTTTGATGATTTCACGCGCCACTTGCCGGGCGTCCTCACTGGCCTCGGCATCATTGGGACGTTTGCAGGTCTTTTGGATGGTTTGAAAAGGTTCGACCCGTCGACTACTGCCAAGGCTGTTGAGGGCCTTGGTCCCCTGATGGCCGGCGTCCAGCATGCCTTCCTGGCGTCAGGAATGGCCATCACATGTGCAATGCTTGTTGTCTTCCTTAGTCGGCTTGTTCTTGCCTACCTCTACAGCCTGGTGGAGCAGCTGACCCATAGCATCGACAGCTTGTACAAGACCGGGGCGGGGGAAAAGTACCTTGACCGCCTGGTGCGTGCCTCAGAGCGCAACGAGGCCAATACGGCTCAGCTCAAGGACGCGCTTGTCGAAGACCTCAACAAGATGATGACCAATCTGGTTGACCGCCAAATTGCGGCTCATCAAGCGGCAACTCACTCCTTGGGTGAGCACATCGGTGAGAGTATCTCGACAGCTATTGCTGAGCCCATTCGTCGCATGGGCGAAGCCATGGAGGTCACCTCAAGGGGTAATGGCGACCAAGTGAACTCGATGCTTGAGACATTGCTGACGGGTTTCATGGCCAAGCTGGAAGACACCTTCGGGTCCCAGATGCGGGGTATCAACGAGCAGATGCAGCGTTCGATGGACTCTATGTCAACGGTTCAAGCATCGCTTCAGGGCCTCCTGGCCGACATCAAGAAGACCAACGAACATGCCTCACAGCAAATGAGCGGAACGCTGGAGGAAGCCATGAAGAAGGCGGCCGACAACCAGCAACTCCTCACTGACCAGATGCGAGAGTTCGTACAGGACTTCCGCAAACTGGTGACTGATGAGCAGAGCAAGTCCAAGCAGGTGATGGATGAAGCTGTGATGAAGGTGCTGGGTGAAGTTGCCTCTGCGATGGGGAGCCTGGAAGGGCTTCGCAAGAATGCTGCGGCAGAGGAGAGTGGTCGTAACGAGAAACTCGGAACGGCAACCAAGGAGTTGGTTGGTGGCCTGACGACCCAGGTGGAAACCTTGTTGGGGACGGTCACCGAGCAAGTGAGCAAGACCCAGCAGAACATCGACGCTCTTGGGCAGGTCTCGCTTCGTGCCATCGATGGCATGAACCAAGGTGCGCTGACGATGGGAACTGCTGCTCAGCGTTTTGAATCAGCAGGGTCCGGCGTTACTGCCGTGTTTGAGCGCTCAACGACTGTTGCAGAGAAACTGACGGCAACAGCGTTATCACTGCAAACTGCTGCGACCGCTGTTCAAAAGGGCTTCGACCAGTACGACTCTACCCGTAGGACCGTTGATGCTCAGGTGGCGTCCCTGATGGGGCTTATCGAGTCCGCGAAGAAGGAGGCCGGGGTATCCCAAGAACTGGTTGCCGGCATGAAGGCGAGCGCTGAGGCCATGAAGCGCGCCGAGGCTGACGCAAGAGACCATTTGGGCAAGGTCAATGATGCCCTAGTGAAGGCATTTACTGACTTTGGCAACTCGTTGGTCAGCCAAGTGAAGGCCACCATAGCGGAGACTGACCGTCACCTCGCACAAGGCACTGGACACCTCAACGGGGTGGTTCAGGAGCTGGCGACGGCTGTCCAGCGCATGAAGCGAGCTTGAGATGCTGACACGATTAGTTCTTAAGCGTGGCGCCAAGCCGGAAGGGGAGAGTCCATTCTGGATTTCCTTTTCGGACCTTATGTCCGCCCTGATGGTGCTCTTCCTGGTAGTTATGGCGGTAACGCTCGTGGCTGTTACTGATAGCTTGGACGCCGCTACCAAGACCCAGATTAGGCGGAACAATGCCATCAAGAAGGTCATGTCCATGATAGCGGAGGACCCTTCAAGCTCCGGGGTACTTGTTGACCAGCAAAACTACCGCATCGACCTTGGCAAACAGGTGCGCTTTGAGAGCAACAGCTTTGTCATCAGCGCGTCGGCTAGCCAGTTTCTTCGCCACTACGTCCCCGTTCTCCTGCGGGCAAAAGAGACTGAGGAGGGGAGGGAGTGGATGCGGCGCGTTGTCGTCGAAGGGTTCACGGATGAGGATGGCACTTACCTCTACAACCTCAGGCTCAGTCTCGACAGAAGCCGGAGCGTAGTCTGTTCGCTCTTCGCCAAAGGCACGGGGGGTGATTCCTTGACGCTAGCGCAACTAGCCCAGGTTCAGGAGCTGTTCCTGGTAGGGGGCTACTCATTTAATTCCATTCAGAAGGACAAGGCTGCAAGCCGAAGAGTGGAGTTCAAGATTGACTTCTGGGGCGTCGATGAAGAGAAGCCCAAACAGCAAGAGCTTCTCGTGGGTAAGGAGGCAGGTCAGTGCTAGTCGCAAAGGCCCTTGACAAACTGACTCGAGAGCTAAGTTTGGCCTTGGGCTCCATGGGGTTGGGTTCGGGCACACTCGGAACCCCTCAATTGGTAGAGAAGTCGACCAAAGAGGCCGAGCGCATCTTTCAGGGCTATGCGAAAGCCAAACCGAGTAAGGAAGACGCATACGCGGCTGCTCGGGAGTTCGTGCGTGGTCGGCCTCTTAATGATTGGCAGCGTGACCTCGTCGCCGCGGCACTCGCTGAGCCCATCAGTGAGCAGGGGGGCATAACAGCACTAGGCTACAAACGCTTCCCTGAGCTTCTTGCTGAATATGAGGCTGAAGCGAGGCGGGGCGACCTGTGGCGCCTTACATGGCATGGCTTGCTGTATTCGTACTTCAGCTACGACCCAGGCCAGAATAAGGACGCTGCGTCGATGCAAGGATGGCAGTCCTTGCGGGAGTTCTTGGAGCGTACCTGGTCGCTTGTTGACCGTGAGGCCAAGGGCGCGATTGTGCCCGACTGGATTGATGTGCTCAGACGCGAATCTGTTGTGTTGTCTGCTCAGCCAGCCCAAAAATACGCACAAGACTACCTGACTGAAAACACCGAACCGGTCGAGCGTCTGGCCGCAGACCTCGGCATACCAACTTCGAGCTGGTTCTGGCATGCGCTGGTTCTAGAGGCCGTTCGTAGGGCCACGTCCAAGAGTGATTCTGAGTTCCGCGGGTTGCTGCCTCGTCTTCTCAAACTGGTGGAAGGGAAGCCAGCGTTTCGAGATGAGGCGATAGAGCTGATACTGATTCGGTACCACGCATGCCTGGATGCTCAGCCTGATGACAGGTTGCGCGACTACGTTGTGGGCCCGACCGTCTGGAAGAACCCCAAGCTACGCGATGCCGGTATTGCAACCGCATGGAACCGGGTGCCAGAGGCCGTATGGATGATGGTCCTGGGTTGGGTCAATAAGCGCAACCTCAAAGACTTTTTCGACATTCTCGTTGCCCGCAATAAGGCGGATGAAGGTCGGCTTGCGTTCTGGTCCAATTATCTGGAGCAGATTACGTGGACTCGTCTCGTGTTTAGTTCAGAGACCATGCAGCTGAAAAATCGCAACCCAGCCGTTCGGGCCTTGATAGCGAGCGAGGAGGGAACTTACGCGCAGATGATTGCCAGAAAGGACATGGATGCCTTCATGATGAAGATTGGAGGCTACATCCTTGTCGAGTTCAGTCGAAAGCCCAGCGCCTGCTACGTCTACGCTGAATCATCACTTCCTTTTGACCGTCACAAGCGCAATTACGCGGGTACCACGGACGACCTTGCCATTGGATTTCACGGCGGCTGTGCGGCTCGAATCATTCACCGTGATGGGTGGGCGATGCGGGCTGCCGAAGAGCTGCGAGCCCTTGGCATCGTGCCAGACCGGCAGTTAAAGCAAGTGGCAGGACGCAGTGCTCAAGGCGTGGTCAGAGAGCCACCACGGAAGGTTTGGGATGGCACGCAGACCTTGGAGCCTCTTAAAACCAATGTCTCGTCGACGAGTACGTCTGGTCGGACGAGTAACTCCACTAATGCTGAAACCAAGCTCTCATTGCTTCAATTGGAACGACTGGTTAATCGCCACGCAGGGGCTTTCATTCAGGACAGTCGTAGTACGAATGGTGGGCGGTTGTGGGTTGTGGACCCTGGTCAACATGTCGCTTTGGAACTCGAGCTTAAAGAGCTAGGCTTCAAGTGGGCTCATATGCGTGCCGCATGGTACATCTTGGGGTAGGGATGGGCTTTTTTGATATTTTCCGGCGAAAGCCGTCGAGCGCTCCCAGCAAGCTGGCACTAAGCGTTGACTGGACCCAGGATGGGGTCGAGATTCGCTTGGCGCAACACATGGAGGAACTGTCTGTTGAGGCGTTGCAAGATGCCCTTGAGCACGCAGGTCCAGAGGATTCAGTTCTAGGAGCCTATCTCGCTCAACTAGCGGTTGAAGGGGCGTGTGAGCTCCGGCGGGACAGTATTTATCTGCCGTGGGCTCGGGTGTATGACCTCCTCGATAGTGAGGAGCATCAGGGCGCGGTTCAGCTCCTTGGCCTGCCGGCCATCGGAACTCTGCGGCCTATCCTCGCGTGCACGAACACCTTCGCTGACCCTACGTTCGAGCTTCATGTTGCGGGATGGGCTGATACTGACCGCGAGGTACGACTGTCCAAGTGTGAGGGTGCAATTGCCACGTCTGGTGAGCTGCAAGTCATGCTTGGAGCCGCGGCATGGGCCACTGCAGCAGAGATTGAGCGCTTTGGCCGGCGGCCTGTTGAAGCTCGAACACAGCACGAGAATGAACTGGCCTGGGGCCGCATTCGAGGTTTTGCGGACCAAGCGAAGGCGCTTTACGCAACGCCCTATCTGGAGACCACGTTTGTCGTGACGCCACAGACGCTGCGCCTTCCCATGTCGAAGGATGACACACCTTTTGGCCGGGTTGTAACCGTCGCTCCGACGTTTGAAGGCGCACCAGATGGTTGGCTCAAGTCATTTGATGGGTATAACGCGGTGCAGCCTCACTACGACCTTACCGGAAAAGGCGTGGGGCGTGTTCGGGTAGTCATTTCAGAACCGGTTCGTAGGGTCCTTGAGGTCGTCAAACGTGAGATGCCGGGTCGGCGAGTCGCTGGAGTCCGGGCAGAGAAGTTCATTCACAATCCGTGGGCGTTCCTGGGTGACACGGCGCGTGAGGTCATCGACGAAGATGAGTTTGCCGTGGACCGAGCTGACGCTGGTTCGGTCGCAGCCATCTTTAGCGTCGTTGCACGTATTGATGAAGGCCGACTGAATTTGGTGGAGCTGTCAGTCACGGAGCACTTTGCCGATGGTACGGCGCGACATGGCACGCTTCCCTTGAAGACTAGTGAAGACCTTGCTGGGTTTGTGGCAGTCCTTGAACAGGCTCTGAAGGAAGACCGGGAGCGTTTTCCGTGGGAGGAGTTCGACCTGACCATCGACGCCGAAGCCACGGTCCAGCTCGAACAAGCTCAGCAGCTTCTGCATCTTTGGCGGACACAACCAGCGGAGCGCATTTCCTTCGAGGACATCTATGAACTCGATGGGTATAGCAACCGAATCGAAGGCATAGGCGTCGCGAAAGCCATCTACGTTCCAGTTTTCCAGAAGCCATCGGACGACGAAAACGAGCCAGCTTGGCTTCCGACCGACCTAACGCCAATGGTGCGCGTAACCTTGCAAGGACATGAGGGGCAGGTCCTCATTCCGCTTACGCGGCCGTGGGTTAATGAGTTCGAAAAGCAGGTTGTTGAGGCGGAAGCGGACGGGGCTACTGAAGTCCGCAACACAAGTCTGCCCACACCGGTCAGCACTGACCAGGCTAGAGTTTTGGTGGATGGGTTCCGCTCCATGTTGGGCGCACAAGACAAGGTAAAGGTTGATAGCCCAGCCAAGCCTAAAGAGAAGAAGGCCCCGAGCGAGACGTTACTGATTAAGACCAACTTCCACTGTATCGATTACCAAGAAGCAAGGAAGGAGTCGTTGCTCCTTCCTGCCGGTGCATCTGCGGAGTTACCCAAGTCCCTTCGCCCAGGAAAGGAGCTCAAAGCCCACCAATTGCATGGTGTTGCATGGTTCCAGCACCTTGTGTCCAAGGCTCCAGGCGAATGTCGAGGAGCGCTACTCGCTGATGACATGGGCCTTGGGAAAACACTGCAGTTGCTGGCCTTGTTGGGGCGCTACTACGAGACACATCCAAACGCCGCGCCTTCGGTCATCTTCGCTCCCAAGAGCCTCCTCGAAAACTGGGCGAACGAGGCCGCGAACTTCTTCACCCCATCATTTCCTGAGGTTTTGGTGTTGTATGGTGACGAGTTGAAGAATCGAAAGCAGCCGGTTGGTCTCATTGACGAGCAACTACGCACCAAAGGAATTATTGAGCTGCTAAAGCCGCACTGGGTCGGCACTGCGAAGGTCATCGTTACGACCTACGATGTGTTGACTGGGTACGAGTTCTCCTTCGCACGGCAGCCCTTTGCCTTTGTGATTTGTGATGAAGCCCAGCGCATCAAAACGCCGGGGACGCTCGTAACCCTGGCAGCCAAGAAGCTTAAGGCAGATTTCCGCATTGCCTGCACCGGAACCCCGGTCGAGAACTCACTCGCAGACTTGTGGTGCCTGTTCGATTTTGTTCAGCCCGGCCTTCTGGGGGCCCTGGAGGATTTCGCCAAAACTTACCGTCGCCCTATCGAATGCGAAACTGATGAGTTGAAGGCGACCTTGGCAAGGTTACAGTCGGCAATTTCCCCACAGACGCTCCGACGGACCAAGGCAGACATTGCCTCTGAGTTGCCCAAGAAGTTCTTCGGTTACAAGCGACATGACGACGCTGAATTGTTGTTCAAGGAGCGTCTGGAACCCGAGGAGCGGCTCGAGCTCTCCATGTCAGAGCATCAGAAACTTCTTTACAAGGCGGGGTTGAAAAAACTTCAAGATGCGACCAAGGAGGAGGATGGCCGGAAGAGGGCGCGCTTGTCGTTCGGCGCGCTTCACCTGATGAAGGCTGTGTGTGCCGAACCGTACTGCTTACCAGGAACCAAGTTCTTGGCAGACAGCAGAGGTAAGGAAGCTCATCTGGCCAACTCACCAAAGTTGGACTGGATGCTTGGTCGGCTAGAGCAGATTCGAACAGATGGTGAGAAGGCCATCATCTTTACCGAGCTTCGGGAGGCTCAGGCTGCGCTGTACTACTTCCTGCGGGAAACTTTCGGAATAAAGCCGTTTGTCATAAATGGGGACTCTCAAGGGCGACAGGCGTACATCGACAAGTTCTCTGCCAAGCTGGGCTTTGACGTCATCATCCTTTCGACCTTGGCTGCAGGGGCAGGACTCAACGTTACCGCAGCCAACCATGTGTTCCACTTTACGCGCGCGTGGAACCCCGCCAAGGAGGCACAAGCCACAGACCGAGCTTTCCGCATAGGCCAGCGTCGAGATGTGTTCGTCTACTGTCCGACTGTCGTTGCTGACTTCCAAACCTTTGAGGTTAGGCTCGACGAGCTTTTGAAGAAAAAGGCGGGCTTGGCTGGTAGCACTCTCGACGATGGGGCCTTGGTGTCGATGCTTAATGGAACGGGAATCGATGCGAAGTTCACCGAGCTAGTTGGGGACAGTGGTGACGGAGAGGCTTTGCCGAAGCGGTTCCTGACGATAGACGACGTTGACAGAATGGATGGGTTGAGTTTTGAAGTGTTCTGCTGTTTGCTTTGGAGGAAACAGGGGTTTCAAGTCCACATCACCCCGAAGCAAGGCGGCGATGGAGGCGTTGATGTTGTTGCTCTCCGTGGGAAGGAGGGAGAACTGCTTCAGTGCAAGAGCTCGAAGTCGGCGGAGGTCGGCTGGGATGCAGTTAAGGAAGTGACTGCAGGGGCGGCTCGCTATCAAGCCAGGTTTTCGGGAACCCGCTTCCGCAGGGTGGCGGTTACAAATCAGGGCTTTACTACGGGCGCCGTCATACAAGCTGAGGCTAATCAGGTACATTTGTTGATGCGTCCTGAGCTGGAGGAGTTGATCGGACGTCATCCCTTCACAAACCATGAGTTTGACGATGAAGTCATAAGCTTTACTTCGCCCCAGGTGACGGCTTCTTAGCGCGTCCGGCTAACGACCACAACTCACTAAAATTACAGCCCTCTGGACGCTAGCGACGTCCAGAGGGCTTGTTTAATGTGCTCAGCTTCGATGAGTAGTTTTCAATCGCTTGAATGGATCAGGCAGTGACCCCGCGGACGGTAGATTCTCCCCGATCTGTGTTGCCAAGCTGGGGCTCCTTCGCACACAGGCTTCCTCGACGCCTTTTTCGGAGACGATCTCGTGCTCTGTCTTGATGGCTGGGTCGCCATACCCTTTCAGGCCGGCGACTTGGTTGAATTAGTCAGCGAGAAGCACCCGGGAGATGCGTAGCCCGTTCTCGATGTAGGCCTGGAGCGGCATCTTTCCAGTCAGGTACTCTCGAGAGGTAGAGTCGAACCGATCTTGCGAGTAACGGAGGTTTTCAGCAAAGTCCTCACCGATGTCGCTGCTACCCGTCCAGATCACCGCTTGCAGCTCAATCATGGCGTTGTCGGGAACTGCTTGCAGGGCATGGAGAAGGTTGGGGGTGTTGCAAGCGTTCAGCACACTATGCACGTGTTCTTGGGTCAGGAATTGAAGGCGCGGCCATTCTGTGTTCGAGGACATAACTTCTTCAGTTCGATGTTGGTCAGCTCTCTACTTGGGGGCTGCACATGCCGTTTTCAAGAGGCGTTAGCCGTTGCAGCGAACGTCTGGCCAAAGCCGGGATAGAGCCGTCAATCGTCAGCAAGGGAGACAGCCACGACAATTCGGTCGCAGAGGCCATTAACGGTTCGTACAAGGCCGAGATGATCCACCGGCAGGCACCTTGTAAAACCCCGGGAATCGGTGGGACTGGCGACACCGGAATAGGTGTCCTAGTTTAACCATTACAGCCTGTTTGAGCTTATCGGTTATATCCCGCCCGCAGAAGCTGAGGCAATCTATCACCGGCAACTCGCGAATCAGGCCGCTACCGTCGCCTGACTTAAACCAAACAGCCTCCACGGAACACGGAGCGATTCAAGGCGTCCTTGATTTTCAGTCTAATCGTTCATTCACAAGTACCTTCTCGTACTACTTAGCGTGGCGCAGCCTCCGTCACAAACCCGTTTACATCAAAGCCCCGCAGGAACGCTCTTGCTGTGTTCTCCGACTTGGCCCGTAGCCAGTCTCCCCACGCATCGTCCGGCAGGA
>APMI01003883.1_pt1 | contig 10649 bp, 10 predicted proteins | sample 667938 | NCBI WGS metagenome assembly APMI01 (sample SAMN01084076, study PRJNA167559) | wastewater metagenome | biome: Wastewater | place: Denmark: Ejby Moelle, Odense | collected 2011-11-28
TATTTATTTTCAACTATAGACATTTCTCCAATATGTTTAGTTTCATACTTTGGTCCATCTATGTTAATTTAATTTGCTTTATTCTATTTTTATTTTATGGGATCCTATGATGCATCTTTATGCTGGTAGAAATTCAATAACCCACTCAAGTATTGATTTTTCAATGATGCTAATTTATGGAATATTCCGGAGGGGTTCTTTTTCTATTCATCTTTATTATTAACTTATCCATTTATTTTAATGGGAGCATTAATATCTTACTATTTGGCTTTCATCTGCATTTAATTTTAAGCATTGTGTTATTACTTTAATTATTCAATAGATGTCTGCAAAATGGCAAATATTTTGACGTTTGCATGTGCAGGATTTTTAATCTTGACAAGCGGATGGTCATGCTCGCATATAGACTCGCAGCTAGGACACAGCTAAATATCAGGACACACTGAGCAGCGATAGAAAGTGCCTTACATGTATTTTTACTCGCATGATGAACAAGTAAACAGAGGCAATTGATGTTCTACCATATTTTATTATGCATTTGGTTACACTTGTTAAACTGCAGACCGGAATTGTTGTAGCTCATGTTCTTAAGCCTTATGCAAGATGGACTCCATTGAGATAGAATTATTGTTTTCTCGAGGCTGTTACACTTTGACCTACTATTTCACTTAATTCTTATCTTATCTCTTCATTATTGTCTATTTATCTTTATGCTCCTTTTCGACAATATATAGCTTTACTTTCGTGATACTATCCCTATCTTTAAGCATGAGCATATCCTAATCCCGTTACACGTCCTTCCAGCCGTGGAAAGTAGCCACCCGCATGAAGTACTCATCTCGCTGGAGTCGGTTGTTGGGGAAAGCCTATTCTATAGTGGATTTTAACTAAGCGATAGTGTTCATGTTAGTAATATTGACCAAATGGATTTCCTGATTGTGTATTACTTTTAGGTACAGCGGTGATTGCTTCATTTGGTAATTAATTATATTATGCTATACTATACTTATATATGTGCGCCATCAATAATCTCTGTTATTAAAATAATCTACTCTTACTTCATCTTAGTATCATATTTTTATACTAATTTATATGATATCTTTAAATTCCCACGCTCTTAGTTTATCATATTTTAAAGTATATAGCAGTTATTATTGAATACTAATGAACAAGTCAACCAATAACTATCGCAGATGCGACTACTGTCCTCATCATTAGCTAAAGAAGCAATGTTGTTGCCAGAATAGACAGTCTTTCCAGTCAGTTAAGACCAAGCCTAATAGTAGAGGCAAGAGCATCAAGCATAAGAAGAAACAAGCCGACATCGATAGCTCAGCAATTTCATACATAAATTCAACACTGCCAATAACAAACAACAACTCAGCATTACCACATTTCAACAGTAATGTGTTAGCATAGAACTCAATATTACGGACTGAGAATGATTATCTGAAGCGTGAACTGCAGAGTCAGCATTATCATCAGCCTGTATCGATATCAGCATTTACTAAGGAAGACAGGTACAATACATCAACTATGCCCACTTCTGAGAATTAAACAGCTCGCACTCATATTTTGCATGATAAATTGTACACATCGAATAGGAATCTGCAGGAAGCACTTATTTAACTGGATGGCTTATCGAGAGCTAACAAATAGCTGCACTAGATGAACACGAGACTGGAGCATGAGAAGTAGCAGATAAGGATAAGTAACTAAGAATTGCAAGACGAGTGTGCTAAGTTGCGACGCAAGGTGAAGAAAATGAGTAAAGCGATTGACGATATGCCAAATTAAGAAGATATACACAAAATCATCAATGTCAACAAGGAACTAGCTAGGGAAAATGCAGATCTAAAGGAACAGATTGAATAGCTTAGGCAATAAGTAAAAATTAAAAACAATAGGAGTAGAATGGTGGTGTAGGTAGGTAATCTGTCACCTGAGTGGGTTGCACATACTTCATCCAAAATCAACGTGATCTAAAAGAACATATCTAAACTCGAATAAGAACAGAAGTAAAACATTACACAAAATAGCAGTTGGCATCAATCACTCTATCAAAAATAGGTATATAAAACACCATAATAGGATCCACTCTGTATTAAACCTCAGTTGATATCGACAATAAAGTTACTGAAGGTTCAATTTCAGGTCCCTAAGCTAAACTTTGAATCATTTAGTCAATTTAGCTTTGGAAGTAATAAATTCGCTACCCAAATGCTTAGTAACAGTGCCCCTACTTTGTTGTGTCTGATTCAAATGCTGTGTTAATCTTTAATGTAGCCCTTATTCGCAGCTTACTGTCAGCTGCAACGAGACTTCGATAAAAGCATAAAAATGTATGATAATAAACTTAATAAAGTAATGCAGCTGCTTAAAAATACAGTTATCAAAGTCAACAACGAGCGGCTCAAAAGCAGAAACAGTACCAGTTGGCAATAGCATAGATATTTTTGATATTTTTACTTGTCATTTACTACAAAATATGATAGTACTCATATAACACAAACATCATGCTTAAATGATCTCAGCATTTGAGATTGCCGCTGTTCTGGTTCTTTTCGTAGATCTTCTTAATCCTTTCCATATTTTTCTAATTGATGAAATTGTTGATTTCAGGGTTATTATTTGCACAAATGGTATACGTCTGCATCAACACCAGGTCTTCATCTAGGCTTATGGATCCGCGTTGATCATCACTATCAATTTCCTTGAAAACTGCCAGTTTTTGATATGTTGACTACTTTTTAATTGCGGTCTAGGGCTGAATTGAAGACAGAAATGCGTCTCGTTTAAATCTGCCTGTCGTATTCTAAATTAAGAGACTTAGAATAGCTGCTTCGTTCTGTACACTTGAAATTGATCTAAGTTATAATTATGTATACCTGACTGCGAGGGCATTACAAATGGACCCAAACATGAGTTTTCTATTTCTTAATACTTGCATTGTCTTGATGATTTAGTGGCAACTTAAGATGAAGTTCTCCACAAATCCGTTCTGTATAGAATTGATGCTCTTTATAACAAGGTTGACATCGTAATCATACATTAATTAGAAGAGGAACAACAAACCCATTTTTCTACCATCTACTTTCTGAGCAATAAAGTTAGTTCCTTTAATCAAGATCTCCATATAACCATACTGATGGAAGCCTTACAGATTACTGAGTTTAAGAATACATCTGAGTAATCTGTAGAACAATTCGTAGTGCTCTAGCTCAATAAGTTTGGTAAGGATCTGCTAGAAGTATTCCTTATCATTGATTATATTCTATCGATGCAGGGTTAGATACGACGCAATATACTGTAAATAGGACGAAATTAGCGACAAATTCTCGTAGGTCCAGTTTTCAGGTCGAATGATGGAGGAGTATATCGAAGAATAAAACTGCATATTTCCAGCATTATACCGCAAGAATATAGACAACACCTGGAAACAGAAGTTAAGCATATCACTCTCCATCTTAATCATCTGGTGGAAATACTGCTGAATCAGCAACTACAAGTCATTTGATTTAGATGACTTAATAGTGGTCAAGTAATATGCCAGATAGCCAATAGCTTCAAATAAGGGAAGTACACTGCTGAAGGTAAATGTTTGTGTTTTGCACAACATTGACTTTATTATCGGACTAATGTGGCTATCGTATAGCTTATCATTATGCTGCTTCAATTGCTTCACTACTGAAAATAGCAGCCTATTGAGTCCAGGATTTAGTTGTTCAGTCTCCTTCTCATAAGTTGCAATCATAGTCAGCACATCGGGAGCCACTTGAATTAGTTTATCAGGGTCATAATAAAACAAAATATTTTGATACCTGAGAAAATCGCCATGCTTGATAGTGACAATAGCAGACACCATTAGAATTACAACTTCCTTGAGTGACTAATTCTGCACATTCATAGTGCAGCACAGTCTTAGAATTAAGTCTAACTCAGAAGTAGGAATGTATATTCTGAAGTAGTAAATAAAACGTAGAGTTGTTAACAATTAAATAAGTTGTAGCTGCTTCTCTATTGGCTTCGAGTTCGATGCCGATGTTTTAGAATATATTGAATTCAGGGTTGATTTTACGAATTGTTAGTAGCAGAACGAAATTATGCTTTGATTGTATTGGAGTGAGGTTACACCGTCTGCGTCACGGAAACCTTTTGGAGCGCTTTCGATTACAAGTGTCAACAGTAAACACTGCATGTTCATGTTGTCAGGACCAGGCTGAAATCCTCGCACTTGAGTGTCTAAGAAGCTTTAAAAGTTTTGATTGAACTGACGAACAATAGACTGAAGCAGTTCAATTGCATTTGATCGTCTAGTCATAGTTTATGCATTTCTAAAAAAGTAGCTTAAAAATGACTCAATGTCTTCTTGGAACATAGCTTTGTATGTCTACGATAAATTCAGGTTCGGCAGAATTAGATTGCTGATTAAATTATCTATGTTTGATGCAAAGTTCTGTCTCATGTCCTGCCAAGGTAATAAGCTTTTAAAGTATTTCAAAGCATTAGTCACAATTTCATCATACTATGGGTCATTGCTTGCATTAGCGCATAATGTCCAAATTTGTTACATAAATCCCTTGATAGACTCTTCCACATCGTCTTTGTACTTGTTAGCATACAGCAGAATTGACTGTAGGGCTGCTCCTTTGCACTTGAAAAATTTCTCATTAAGGTTGGGCAACTGCATAACTTTATTGAGAATGCGCATCCACTCAGGCAGATTATCTTCAAAATTGGGATGCAGATCCTGGTAATTCAAATTGTAGAATAGGATCATCTATTATTCAAGAATGCGAACGTGCTCAGGATTATTCTGGTTCATTAGTATATTCTCGATCGAGTACTGGGTCAGTCGAAGCAAATACCCATGGAACTCATTGCATACTATTATAATTTAATGATAAAGAGGGTCGCTTCTAGACAAATAAGTATACTTTATTGTTATTTGGGACATTAATTATAATACTTTGAGAGTTGCGCTTGGATTGTCACTCGAATTCTTTATCAATTCGCTAATTAAATTTTTCCAATTATCTGGAAATTCGACTGCTGCAAGCGACACAATACCAGGCATGATAGTCTGCTATATTTTTCCATTAAAGTTGAAGAAAGCAGAGACAATATTTTCCTGAATGGCATCCTTCAGATGACTATATGCATTACGCTCAAACTATTCCATATTCTACATAGCATAACTAGTACCTTATACTTTTCACACCAGAGTTTGAGTTAAATGGCGGCTCTCAGTTTGCTATCAAATGCAGGTGAGTCCTTCATGTAGGCGATGAGGAGTAAGGGATATTCAGCATTGCTTTTGAGCTTGGTGAGATTCATTTCACCCTGCTTAATAGATTTGGTGTCTGGCTTAGAGACTAGGTCGAAGGCGAAGTCGAGCTACTTCTGGAGACTCTGCATCTTGCAATTATTATAAATTAACTATTTTTGAGCTCATTTCAAATCTATTATAATCCTTATTTGTCACTAGCGCCAAATGCTATATTTTATTTCCATACGTTAAAATATGTTGGATCTTCACAGTAAAGAAATCTTTTCTCAATTATGCATTATACAGCTTATTGTCAACGTAAGAATATTAAAGGGAAAAATATTATACATGATTCAAACTTCAAAAGTGTAGTCACATGATATAAAAGCTTTAATGTATAGGTTTTTGTTGTGATTGGATTAAAATAAGGACATGATTAATTTATATTAGTAAATTATATCGTTAATTGCTAATGACAGCTCAGCCGGATCGTACAAATAATTAAACGCAGCTCATGAGAACTTGCTGGTCATCGAGGATCGCAACTTCGACGATAACTCCTGCATCAAGTATAAAAAGGGCAACTTCCTGGGTAAGGGCGGATTCGCTCGCTGCTATGAACTCATCGACGAGGAAAACAAAAGTATAGAAGCTGTTAAGATAATCCAGAAGAGCTCGCTAACTAAACCTCGCTCCAAGCAGAAACTTATGAGTGAAATAAAAATCCATCAGAGCCTGCATCATCGCAATATCGTGGAATTTCGTCGAAATTTTGAAGATCACGTAAATGTCTACATTGTTCTTGAAATATGCGCAAATAAAGTAACCTTAATACTAACCTAGACTCTCAACGACTTGCTCAAACGTAAGCGAAGACTTAGCGAAAGCTAAATAAAATATTATGTATTGCAAGTATTAAATGCTCTTGAGTATCTTCACAGTCGAAACATTATTCACAGAGATCTTAAGCTTGGAAATTTATTTTTGAACGACACTATGGAAATTAAGCTTGGAGACTTTGGATTAGCAACTAAGCTCGAATATGCTGGAGACAAACGTAAAACTATTTGTGGAACACCCAATTATATCGCGCCTTAAATTTTATAATCTAAAGGTCATGGGTGTGAGGTCGATTTATGGAGTCTTGGTGTGATATGCTATACCCTTGCCTTTGGTCGACCTCCATTCGAGTCAAAGGATGTTAAAGAGACATACAAGAAAATAAAATCTGGAATCTTTAGTTTCCCAAGCGATATTTCAGTTTCAAGCAATTTCAAACAAGTTGTCATGAGCTGCCTTGAAAAGTAACCTCATAAAAGACCCACTTGCGTTTAACTAAAATGTTTCTAGTTCTTCATGGGGGTGAGTCTCACTAGACAACCTTCGATATCATTTAGAACTCAAACTTCCATTTCAATCACAAAATAATAGAAGTAGTTGAGCCACAGTGATAATGGTAAACTTTATACAAACAACGACTTGGTACATATTAATTAATGCTAGATGACAAGCAAGGATACTGCAAGGCAAAAAAGTCAGGATAAGTTTTTAGTCACAGATCGCAGCATCAACTCAATTCATAAAAATATTAGCTGCAGTAATTTAAGAAGAGCAAACAGTCAGCGTGTTCTAAAAGACTCAAGCAATCTCAACTCGACCAGCAAGAATATTCTTACAAAGTCGCCAAGCAAACAGTTTTCGGGCGCTTAATCCAGCCACATTAACCAAGCATAATAGCAAGGTAACAATTTTGTGGCTGTCAAGAAATGGATCGATTACTCAAGTAAGTATGGTATTGGTTATGCTCTTAATAATGGGTCATGCGGGGTTTATTTCAATGACTCTTCCAAAATGCTTGCTTTTAATGAACAATATTTTTATTACATTGAAAAAATTGAAAGGGAAGATAATTGTAAACGGTATGCTTTTGATGACTATCCTGCTGATCTTAAAAAGAAAGTAAGCTTATTTGGCCACTTCAAAGGATACTTGAGCACGCAGTCTTAAAATATGCCTACTAAACAGCCAACTAACTAGAAAGATTTAATTTATATTAGAAGATGGTACCGTGCCAAACATGCTGTGATCTTCAGACTGAGCAATAAATCAGTGCAGGTGCTATTCATCGACCAGAGCTAGATCTTAATCAGTTCGTCGAAGAAGAAGGTGATTTATACCAACAAGTCCAAAGAGAGATGCGAGTACTGGCTCAATTAAGTAATGCAGAGCGACAATCGCTAGCTAATCAAAAGGTAAAACATAAATTAATATAGATTTGAGTACACGAAGGAAGTTCTTAATTAAATGGCAGGCGATCAGAACAAGAACAAGCACTGACCCAGTGCCAGTTTTATAATGTTTTTATTTGTGTATTCTAACTATTCTATTACAGATATTGATCACTTTGTCGTTAGCATAATCTATAATTAATTCAAGGATATCTTGATCATAAAAGTCATCTATCTAGCAAAAAGACTCTCAACAAAGCAGAACAGAGCAAAATATTAATAGATTATGTCTTTTCAAGATAAATATTAAATTAATATTTATTGGTAAACTATTTTGGTCCGAAGTTAAAATTAGTATGTCGTGTGTTAATTTGCGATTTTTAATAACTCTTAGCATAATTGTGTGTTCCATCATGGTCTATGGTTGGCTTTAAATGAAAAACAGACAAATCAAAAAAATGAGACGGATTCGTTCTGGTGCATCATCCAGTCAATATTATTGAGCCCTACGCAGCTCTCCAGCATCGGGTGGCTTGACTTCTCTTCAAATTGCTCGTTCTACTTGTTCACAGAATTCAAGTCTTTACTCATAGTAATATTTTTAATCCGCTCACTTAAATTTTCAAGTTCGTTTATTTTGAGCTGCTGCAGCTCAAATGCGTCCTTCATGAGACGGATATTTGCGTCAGGAGTATCGTCAGGGTGTGAGACAATGTCCGGCAGCGATAGCATCATTATTTGCTGTAATTTTTTCAAGTTCTGACTTATGCGATTCGGCAGCATCGGCATCTATGACAGAAATGGGTTTCGAAACGAGTGCGGTGACTATTTTTTAGGTGTTCGCCTGGGCTGCTTCTTTATCTTCCCCATGCTCCCAGATAAAATTATTAAAATTCTTTATCGAAATATTACACTCAACTTTGTCACGTTTTAGTCCCTAATTTTACAGATAACTAATGTTCTGGCTCAATTTTAATATACACTTTATTATTATTAAACATGGGGGATTATATGAATAAATTTTGCTGTTGATTGAAGCTAAAGGATTATTTAATTCACTTAGTCATTTATTAAAATAAATAATTAAATGTTATGCAGAGTTTATAAATATAAATAAAGTGTATAATTAATTAGAGATAAGCGCCATTTCATATATAAGTGAATAAAAATATTGGTTGAATATATAATATATAATATTTGTATTTATGGACATTGAGAAAGAGAGTTTGAACGATTTTGATGCGATGGACGTGCCGCGTGCTGATAACTAGATCGGCTAGCAGCTGCCCAGTAACGCTGAGCTGTCCCGTAACCCTACTATTAATTCCATCGAACCTCCTCAAGAATAATATTTGCAGGTTGTTGAGAAACAGTAGACCGTCTTCGGCAATCAAGCCGATTTTTAAAAAATTTTGTCGTAATTAACTAAGAAGAATAAAAAGTAGTCAGAACTCGAACCACATATAAAAAAGAAGCCCTCCCAAAAAAAAGAGGACCCGCTTAAATCAATAAAACCTGAGCAATCTAAAAAATAAAAACTGCTAAAAATAGTCGAACCTCACGTCAAAAACTATAAGTCATTAAACAATCCTAACATGTCAGACAGCTAAGTGGCCAAAATGCGAGCAGAGACTCGTGAAAAAACTTTCCGCTTTTTAATGTATGGTATTGAATAATTAAAAACTTTGAATCCTGAATAATTGTCTCCAGAGTAAGCTAGAATTTCAAAACTTACTTCCAAAGATCCATACATTTTGGCCAAAACCTTAACAACTTAAATCGATATTGAGTTCTTAAAAAATGTAAATTTGGATAACAAGCAAGTTGCCTCTAAAAAGTATAAAAGTTTCCTTAAAAATTTTGCAGACAATATAGGCTAAGAGACTAATCTAGAGCTTCGTCGTAAAATTTTATCACGTATATTATCTGCTAAAAAGCTTGCTTTACTGCAAGAGCAAGACTTTTATCCAACACATATACGGGAAAAAATATTAGAGAGACAAAACTTGCTTCTGCGATAAGCCGCAATTCAATAGAAACCCTTGGTAACTTAACAATAAGCTGAAGTTGAATATCAAAGCAGAAACACCTAAATAAAAGAAGAGAAAAAGCAGGATGAAAAACCGAAATACAAATATTTAGATGAGTCATCAATCTTAATGATCAGAGATTTACTCAAGCCTGAACAGATTATTAGAATGAAGAAAATTATTGAGACTGATCTTAGGAAAGATATTCATGACAGATTGACCACACATTTTGATAAGGTTTTCGAATCAATTCTCTGATTGTTTATCCATATATTATTTATCGTTAATTTAGTTGAATAGATACCAACAAAATAGTATTCAATACAAAATCATCAGGAATCAACCAAAATTTAAGTTAATTCCATCATTTTTGCACCCATACTGTTTTTATTAAATCCCTCACTTTTCTAGCTCTGCCATAATGTCACCTTTCAGTTACATTGGAGTAACGGTTGGAGGAGCAAACTTAATGACCTCGCCTTTGCGGTTGACCAGGAATTTAGCGAAGTTCCAAGGAATAACCTTTGCCTCGCCTGTCTTAGGATCGTAGAGTTCGCTATGAAGCCTTAAGAATCCAAATACGGGATTAGGATTAGCTCCATTTACTTAACTCTTTGCAAAAATAGGGAAATTAGCGTTGAAGTTTTGCTTGACAAACTGCTTGATTTAGCTTTCAGATCCGCTTTCTTGTCCGAAAAATTCATTGCTTGGAAACGCCAAAATTTCGAAGCCTTTACTTCTTAGTTCATCGTGTAGTTTGACCATTTCCCTATAGTTTGGCGATGTGAGACCTCACTTGCAGGCCACGTTGACGACCATGATGACTTTGCGGTCTCTAAACTGCTGGAAATCAACAATCTTGCCGTCGATATCTTTGGCCTTGAGTTCGAAGAAGTCTTGGGGGATCTGCGTGGAGATAGCATTAGACCCTCCCTTGAAAACTGCCTTGCTCAATAGTTTTCCCATAATAGATATAAATTTATATAATTTGGTGTCATGACGCATTTATATCCGAAATTTCCTATTTAATTAAATAAAAAATTCTGATCATTGTTAAAATATACAAACCACTTAATATAAAACCTTCTTATTTAACTTGAGCTGTTTTTGAAAGTTAATAAC
>APMI01002477.1_pt1 | contig 10648 bp, 10 predicted proteins | sample 667938 | NCBI WGS metagenome assembly APMI01 (sample SAMN01084076, study PRJNA167559) | wastewater metagenome | biome: Wastewater | place: Denmark: Ejby Moelle, Odense | collected 2011-11-28
TGCGGCAGCAGCTTGCTAAATCGCCCGTGCCGCGCCGGGCTCAACGCGCGGCAACCACCGCTCGCTTCATCTGCGCAATAACCGCGGCATAGTCGGGCTTGCCGAAAATCGCGCTGCCGGCGACGAAGGTATCGGCACCAGACTCAGTACTTTTGTCTGATCACCGCTTAGCCCCCCAGGCTCTCAAGTCGTTGGCGCAGCAGGTCGTTAAGGTTGATGGGCAGTTTGTAACTAAAACTGAGACGATTCGGTTCGGTCATTCTGAACCTCCCGCGTCCCCCTGCCACTCGGCGTAAAGCATCTTCTCGACTTCGAGCATCGTGATTTCTTGCCGCTCCAGTAGTGCAGAAAGGCGTGATTGGTCGAGAAGCTCAACATCATTCAGAACGGCATTTTCGTGGGCTTGTTGATTGAAAAATTGGTTGGTGATGCACACCTTTTTGAAGTTCACGTCCGGATGACGCTTCCGGTAGAACGCTTCGCCGGCCACAACCTCTTTGACAGCATCCCACGAAAGCTTCGCACCATCGGCGCTACTGCTTTTGGCCTGAATCAGTACTCCATCCCGCCCAGCCAATGCAACGACATCGACGCCGTTGTCGTTTGTTCCAGGTGTTCGATAGCAACTGAATCCTTGTTTATTCCAAAGAACAGCAGACAAGCATTCAAAATGCTGCCAAGTCATCCGATGGACAACATCCAACATCACGCGCTCATCAATGTCTTTGCCATCAGATTCAGGAACTACATCCACAATGTTGAAGTCGCCCGGAGTCACATCGCCGGAACCGTTCAGCATGTCTTTTGCGAGGCCACGTTTGTAGGTGAGTAACTGATCCAGCTTCACATCGAAAGTAGTGAAGTCGTCAGCCCTGACAACAGGGTAGTACACATGCACAGCCTTTTGTTGGCCGATTCGGTAGGCGCGATCGGTGGCCTGATCTTCTTTGGCCGGATTCCATGTGCGTGTGTAGTGGATGACATGATTGGCCGCTTGGATGTTGACGCCAAATCCCACAGCAACGGGCGAGAGTATCAGCACGCCAAAGCCCGGAGCTGATTGGAATGCTTTGATGCGCTTTTGTCGACTGAACGAGTGATCAGATGCCGCAGAAGTGTCGCCGTTAATAATGTCTGCCTTCAGATTGAACTCTTCTTGGATGTAGTGCTGCAGAAGCCGCTGAATCTCGCGGAATTCGCAGAACACAATAACCTTCTCAGCCTTGGATTGAATGGTCTTGAGCTGATTGAGCAGCCAATCGAGCTTGGGAGATTTTTTCCGATAGTCTTTAGGGGACTCTGGCTTAAAGACAGTCAGGCCGTGCTGCCTTGGGTCGGTGCAGACCAAGCGTAGGTAGTGCAACAAGCCCAGATGATTCTTGAATGGAGAACCACTATCGGGGGAATTTCGCTTCTTGAAACTGTCAATGGCATGAGCGTAAAGGTTGCGCTGTGCAGAAGACAGCGGCAGCGTGCGGCAGGCTTCGTCAATAAATTTGGGCGGCAAGTCGGTTGCAACTTCGGTTTTCAAACGACGCAAGATTTGCGGTGCGACCTTCGCGCGCAATTCCTCGACCCGCGCCTTCTCCTTGTCCGTTTTGGCCTCGATAGGCTTGCGGTACCGGTGCCCGAAATCATTGAGAGCGCCCAATAAACCGGGCTGAACAAAATCGAACAAGCACCACAGATCTGCCAGCGTGTTCTCCACTGGGGTTCCAGTGCAGGCGATTTTGAAGTCAACGTGCTGCTTCTTGGCCGCGCGTGTGACCATAGCGGCTGGGTTCTTGATGCGTTGCGCTTCGTCACAGACCATCAGTGTCCACCGTTGGGCTGCGAACGAGAACTCCAGATCACGCAAGGTTTCGTAAGTGGTAAGAACGAGTTTTGATTCACCAATCCAGTTTGGGCGCAGAAACTTTACCAAGCCGTCTTCCGTTCGGAGTTTTTCTTCAATTTGCTGGCGCGGCACGCGCAGCGCTGAAAGGTTCTCGCCGTAAGCGGTAAGGATAGGCAGGCTACCGGGCAAGAAGAACTTCTTGGCTTCCTCGGCCCAGTTTTCCAACAAGGAAACTGGCGCTACGATCAGAATCGGCGGCATGTCGGGCTTGCGCTCCAGTAGCCATGCCATCAGCGTCAAGAGCTGAAACGTCTTACCCAAGCCCATGTCGTCGGCGAGCACTGCACCACGAACTTGATATTCGCCTTGCAGTGAGTAGAGATGCTGAAGCCACGCAACGCCTTCGATCTGATGCGGTAGGAGCTTGTAGGTAGGATTCAGGCTCTTGGGCAGTTGAGGATGGCGAGGCACGGACATCAAAGCTTCCCGCCGCGACTCTTCGTATTCAAGTGATTGAATGTTCGCTCGAAGAATTAACTGCTTCTTCTTTCCAGGGGCCGCATCGCCCCGGGTTGGTGCGCGTTTTGCCGGGTCGAATGGCTTACCTTTATCCAAACCGTCAAAGACCTTGCCGAAGGTCTCGACAATGTTTTCAGCATCGGCAAGTGGAATTGGTTTTGACAGCCCCGGGACTGAAACCTCCGTTTTCCCGCCCGCTTTCGCCGCAGTCGTAGCCTCGCCGATGTTGCCTATTGCTTCCTTGCTGACTGGGAAAGCAATCGGCTCCGAACCACCTTCCGGTGTATAGACGATGACAGGCTGGACATTCTCAGGAAACCAGCCGCCATCGTCCTTTTTCTTGGCGATGTAGGGAGAGTAGTAGGGCTTTTCGACTCCGATACCCTCGATGCGAGACGAGTAGCCACCGAGATCATGCACTTGGGCATAAGACACTAGCGTCGGCGGCGCTTGGCGACGCTGAAGCGCGTCCTGCATATCTTTCAGGTGCCGATCCGCATCACCATCGAGGACGAAGTCGTAACCTTCCCACGCAAGCAATTGGTAATTCTGGCTAATGGCCTTCCGAAGCCCTTCGATGAAGGCACGTTGCCGAGCATCATCGAGCCACTCGGTGTCGGATGAAATTGGGCCGCTCGATACGGCCGCTTCGATGTGCAAGCCCACGCGATTGGGGTAGCCAGATGCATCGCGCTCGAACACCGGCGTGAACCGCTCATAGCCAAGACCGGCATCTTCGCGCGCCTTTTCGAACTGAGCTTCCTCAATCACGCCAGCGGCATTGTCACCGAGCGTGGCGTAAGGGTTCAGCAAAAAAGCTTGTGCGCGAGAACCTGCAACGCGGCGGCCCGGCAAACGCTTGATTTCTTGAAGGACTGTTCGAACCTTGGGTGAAATAAGAACTTGCACGATGCCTTCTGGCGTTACGATGTCATATCGGCCGCGCACATCAGAAGCACGGTCAAAGGCATCAAGCCAGCCCGCAGGCGCGTCCTCGAACATCGGTTCGACCTCGATGACGCGGTCATCGAGGACAGCATCCGAACGTCGAAGGCCGATCTGAAGCCGTTCCGGCGTCAAGACTACGGAACGAAACAGGAAATCATCGAGACGAGCATCGGCGACTAGCGCCAATCTCCGAATCCGTCCCCACGCCTGCCTGTGAAAAAGATCGTCGCGCTCATCATCACCACGGCGCGCGAAAGCAACAACCTCCTTAAATAGCGCCCATTGTTGCTGGCGCATCAGAAATTGCGAATCTCCTAGCTTGAGGATGGGGCCGATCTCAACACCGGACACTCCTCCTGAATTTGATGACCAGTCACCCATCGCAATGGAAAAATCCCTATCTGTGAGGGAGCCGATGCTGTGCAACGTTGGGCTTGAACCTGTTAGTGCAGGGATATGAAGCACATCACTCAGGGCCGTGTAGCTTGGGTTGGATAGGGCCGTGTAAATGTTGTCCCAATCCAAAAAAAAACCATCCTCAGATTCGACAGCCAAGCCGTCGTCCACAAGCTGTGACAAGTAGCCACCGAGCAATGGATGATCGATTGCAATGCAATTTTCCTCGGATGAAATCGAGGTTATGCGCACGCCCAAAGGCAACCACTGGCATCGCCAGGAGTCATCCCTGCGAGTTTCGGTTTTTTTGAATAATTTGAACACGTCGCCCTCTACTTCCACCAACCCTTGCCGGATCGGTATTTGAACCCCCAATGAGAAAGCTTTTCGTTGATGGCGCTGTGGCTGTCATCGGCACGAACCCAAAGATTCCCACCTCTTTCGGTAAAATCTTCGACGTTGATCCCGTGCGCACTTGATAGCCGATCCAAAGCCGCCTGGCTATACGACTCCACGCCTCGAACATCGGCACCAATGTCCGCAGGGGTTGCAGGGGACGTTGGATTGCGTCCTGGGAGTGGACTGATGCCGAATTCTTTTAGGAATGTGGCCTCGAACATTCCCTCCCATTTGTCCCAACCATAAATACCATCTTGGTGACGAAGCCGAATAATGCTGCTCGGCTTGTCTTTCAAGGAGTTCCGCCCATTCACTTCGAGCCGAAGCATCTGCGTTGTGTCGAATGGCACGGATTTCCTTGCGTCATAACCATAGAAAGCGTTTCCCTTACCGCTAAACTCGACAGCAACCAATGGCCCTATTCGCATAATGAATGCATTGTTCGCCCCCGTTGCATCGAGTTCACGCAGAAGCCCCTTCATCTTTTTTCGGAGAACAACGAAATCGCGATCGTTGGAATTTCTTGCGAATGTGCCAAGCGCGAATTCGATCTGATCTATTGCTTTGACGTAGCGTTTCCAGAAGTTCAGTCGTCTCGGATCCCCAAGCCCATCCTCCGCAAGCTTTGTGAAAAAAGCCTCGATGAACTCAAGCTTCAGCCAATCAGAAACCATTTCTCGTGCTTCGGGTATGACTCCTCCCCAGCGCGTTTCATTTGACGGCAGCCAAGGGTTGCCCCACCAATCCACGGCTTTGTTGCATAACCACTCACAAAGGGGAGTGCCCTCTATACGTGCATAGCGATCAAGAACTAGTATTAACCCCCTGTCGCGCAGCACCTCGTTGGCCGCGAGAAGATCAAGAAGATAAGGGAGTTGTAGCTTAAAATGAGTGTCAGAATTTTGCGTCGCCTTGTTCACCTGAGCCAGAACCAACTCCCGCAAAAACCATGATGCCTTGTCGATGCCAAGATGCGCGCAGACGCGCTCAATCGTACTTGAATCACCTCGCAGCAAAGACTCTACATAGGGTTCGCAAGGTCGCTCTCCGAGCAGCTGCTTATTTTTTTGGGCTGTTTCCACCCAGCCCGGGCTCAAGCGCGCGCCCTGAATGTGTGAAATATTTTTCTTCAAGTAATTCCGAAGTATCTTCCAGTTATTGCGTCCTGCAATTGGTGCTGATTCAGCGAGCGCATCATAGGTGAAATAGTTCTTGAGTAATCCCTGATAGCAACGCCTGTAGTTGTTTGGGCGATCTCGCCAGTCGTCCACTCCATCGAGTACATACTGCAATCTTGGTCGATCCTCGAGAATGCAGTCACCTTGCGGTTGATGCGGCAAACACAGGCCCCAAGACAACAAGTAGGCATCCCGGAATCCCTGAACCTCTTTGCTATGCCAAAACCGCCGAACCGCGTCGAGTTGAATATCCTCTGGAACCTTGCCGGAACTGCGCCCTCTGGCCCGTACCTTCATCTTCGCAATGACAGCATCGATGCCGTCGTGCGACGACATCGGTCGTGCCCCTTCCATAACGGCAGGAGTCAGCAGTGAAGCGAGGCTCGACAGGGCGCTCATCGCAATACACAGTTCCCAAAGTTGCCAGAGTGCGGCGGAGACAGCGGTCGTTGCTCGTCAACGCCGAGGAACTCGATGCGCATCTCGACACGCCGACTTTCGTCGTCCGTCTCCTTTGCGGCATTGAATGAATAACCTCCGACAAGAAACAGGTTGCGAACGTTTTCTTTCTGCTCCTCTGAGAGCAAACTGGAGCCGCTATTGGCAAACATGGCGCAAAGAACCCGCTGGCTGCGCTGCAAGGACAGATTGAGATTGCCGAGATACGATCCCGTCTTGTCGGTGTAGCCCTCCACGACGATGCGCTTGAGCACGCGTTTTCCAAGGTCATCATTGGCAAGCGTCAAGATTTCCGGCACGAACTGACGTAACACCGCTTCTTGGGAAGGTGCCAGGCTGTAGCTGTTGAACGCGAACCGGGCGCGATCACCGAAGTCAATGACACTGCGTTTGCTATCTACTTTGATACCCGCATGGCGTTTGGCAGCATCCTCAAATTTGTCGAGGATGAGTTCTATGTCCTTGCGATGCTGCTCTTCCTTCTTTTCGCGCTCGGTCACGCTCTTGGTGACCGCCAGCAGTGCCACGCCCATTACGACCAGAAACAACACCATCAATGCCGTCATGAGATCGGCAAATGAAATCCAGAAAGGTTTCTCCGCATCGTCGCGGCCGCCTCGTTTCAATACGACAGGTGAGCCAATCACGAATTACCTCCGCCCTTGGGGAGCACTTTCCATCAAAGCCAGAGTCACCTCCAATTCGTTGACTGCTGCAGAAAGCATTCCGACCGCCGTGGTGAGCTTGACATGAAATTCGGTGTTGGCCTTGTCGAGAGTTCTCTTGACTTCTGTCGCAAATGATTTGTGTGCTTCCGCGAGAACCCTGCTCACCCCCTCCAAATACTCATCTGCCTGTTTTTGGGCAGTACCCAGCTTCGCGGCAGAACTTTCGATACGGGAAAGCACGTCGCTTGTCAGTGCGGCTTCCTTGCGTGCAGTTTCGACCGTTGCACGAAGCTCGGTTACAAGCAGCGATACAGCATCACGCTGGGAGCGATAGTCCCGAAGCACTTCCTGCATGGCCATAGAGCCGGTGGTGAGGCCACCTGACGTTTCGACCAACTTGGCTGAAAGTTCAGCCGCCTTTCCCATGACGCCAGAAACCCGATCACCGGCTGATGCGAAGTTGCGCGATGCCGTACCCAGCATTTCGGCCCCGGCGTTCATGCGCTCCACCGACGACGCGGTAGCTTGGGTCAGCGAAGCTACCGATTCAGCCATGCGGGTGGTCGCAGCACCAAGTTCTTTGATGGCCGCCCCCACCGATTCCGACATGGCATTGACCGCGCTTTGAGAACGCGCGGCCATCGCCTCTTCACGCTTATTGTTTGCATCAAAAGCCGCTTCTTGCGAATGGCTGAGGTTGGCAAGCAAGCCCGAAACCTGCGTGCCCATTGCTTCAATCGATGCCCGCAGCTTCTCGTCGGTCGCCGCCTGTGAGCTGGCGACCGACTGACGGATTTGCTCGACGAAGGACGCCGACTGCGCGTTCATGGCCTCTTGCCTCGCTTCCATCTTTTCCACCGCCTCGGCCATTCTTTGTGCCATTGCGTCGGCAGATCGCTGGCTCGACGCTTCGATATTCGCAACCAGCGTCTGCAATGTACTGACGGCGTCTTGGATGCCCCGGGCAGTCTGTTGATTTAGTTCGTTGATTCCAGATATCTGGCCGCCGAACAGGTCGTTCAGGCGCTCACTGAAGCCGGCCATCACATCTTGGAGCATTCGTACCGCAGCAGCACTTTGATCACCGCTGGCAGACCGAACGGTGTTAGCAATTTCTTCCAACGGTGCTTTCAGGCTTTGGTGGATGCCTTCCGTGATGGTCTGCCCAAGCACCACCTGCTGCTCCCGACCCGCCGAAATCTGCGCGGCGGTCAATTCACGAAGCAGTTCACCCAATTCTTTGACCAACGCGTCTTTCAGAATTTTGGACTGACTGGCAGACTCCTCTGATGCTTGAACGAGCCTTGAAAGATACTCTTCTCCAGCACCAGAGACGAAATGGGCATCAATGGCATGTGCGATGTCTTCGGTTTGTCGGTACAGAGACGCCAAAAGTAGCTTCTCGATAAAAGTAACCAGCATCGCAAGAAAAATAGCGCTGGCAGAAATGACAAAAGCCTCACCAACAAAGTGCATGAGGGTCTCAAGACTTTCTCGAACCGTAGCTGCGTTTTCCGAAACCTTGAAGTGCCGAAGCCCCTCGATAATCCCACTGAATGTTCCAATGATGCCAATACCGGTAAATATTCCGGGAAGATGCTTGAAAAACTCGGTTCGCAGACGGCTGTCCACCACAACCTGTTCGCTGAAGTACACTTCCGCAGGCCCGGTGGCACGAACGGCCTTCACCACTAATTGCCCGTCTTGCTGTTCCGTTTGCGTGTGCAAGGAATCTTGATATTCTTTCCAGAGGTGCGCGAGGCGATTGTCTTTCTCAAATACCTTTTTGAACTCTACGACGTGGTTCTGAGTCTTGAACTTGGCGATCCGACTCTGAATGCTGTGCAGGCGAAACCAATATGCAATGCCAGGAATCAGGAACGCACCAATGAAAATAAGCAGAAGGAAGGTGAGCACACCACCGGTCACTAGTACCGGAAGGGTCAGATCTTGCAATGTCGTGTATATCTCCACCGGTACGAAACTCCCCAATCAATGACGACGCAATGTCTTTTGGATACGCGCTCAAACCTTTAGTTGATCAGAATCACGAGGCCCCGCAGGGTTCCTGCCGAGCTTGGGCTTGATCAAACCGCAGGTCTCCATCATCCGCGGTACGCGCGACAAACTCGGCATATACAGCCAAGTCAGTGTCGCCAACGATTTAATTCGTCGGTCACGGATGATAGGCAGCGAGGGGCGGTTGCCCTTGGACAGGGCCGCCATGATCATGATCTCCGGAGGAGACCAAGCAGAAAACCGCCCCCTCGTGGCGGTGCGACTCCTGCCCTTTAAGTGGCCGATACCAACGATGCAGCATTCCATTCCGGATATACAATCAGAAGATGAATGCTCAGCAGCTTACCACTGTGGCACACACGCAGCGCGTGTTAACTGTGCCGATGCTACTCTCTCGACTGTATCAACACGCCCTACAACGAACTCAGCGCACTTGCCGCTACCAAGCAAGTCCTCGCGTCCAGATTAGCCTTTAAGGAAATGGATAATCGGTTCTGTGCTATGACGCAACCGATCTGCAGAACAGCTGAGCTCGCACAATCAAGATAGTTCAAACGCATCCGAGCAGACTAGCAGCATGAGCGCCATCAAAACCTACCACCCAGCCCATGTCGGCTTTGGACTGTACCAACAGCACCGACTAAGTTGAGCAAAAGTGTGATCCTTCGCGACTGACGTCGCACGGGGTGGTCTTGTGTCATTCGTGCAATGCTGGGTAGCGCTTGAACAACGCATGCACGATGCGGGTGCGTTGGGGTCAAATGAATCAAGCCGCCATTTTCTTGGTGGTCAGTTGCAGGCCAAGCGCGTGCAGGATGCGGGTGACGGTGGCAAAGCTGGGCCGCCCTTCGCCCGAGAGCGCTTTGTACAGGCCAGCCCGGGTCATGCCGCAATCACGCGCCAGTTGCGACATATTCTGTGCCCGCGCCACTTCTTCCAGCGCGGCCAAGATCAGCCGGTCATCGCCATCGGCGTTGTCGATCACGGCTTGCAGATAGGCCGTGGTATCGGCGGCATCGCGCAGATAGCGTGCCGCGTCATAAGGGCGGGTTACGAGTTTGGTCATGGAGATGCCTCGTTGGCCATGCGCGTCGCGGCGCGGATGTCGGTTGCCTGCGTGGCTTTGTTGCCGCCGCAGAGCAAAATGATCAACGTGTTGCCGCGTTGTGTGTAGTACACCCGGTAGCCGGGCCCGTGATCGATCTTCAGCTCGCTGATGCCCTGTTTCAGGTTGCGATGCTGCCCGGGGTTACCAAAGCGCAGACGCAATAAACGCTCCTGAATCCGTACCTGCGCTTGGCGATCTTTCAGCCCAAGCAGCCAGTCCGAAAACACCAGCGTTTCGCGAAGTTCGAGCATGTTTGGACTGTATTCTTCTCAATACATGGTGTCAACTATCGTATACATCCTGTGCGCTCACCGCACCGTTGCCACCGCCTGCTTCATCTGCGCAATAACCGCGGCATAGTCGGGCTTGCCGAAAATTGCACTGCCGGCGACGAAGGTATCGGCACCGGCCTTGGCGATTTCGGCGATGTTGTCGGGCTTCACGCCGCCGTCGATTTCAAGCCGAATGGGGCGTCCGCTGGCGTCGATCATTGCGCGCACTTTGCGCAATTGCTTGAGCGCCGACGGGATGAACGACTGCCCGCCAAAACCGGGGTTGACCGACATCAGCAGCACGTAATCAATGTCGTCCAGCATGGTGTCCAGCACATCCAGCGAGCTTGCCGGATTGAACACCAGCCCGGCTTGGCAGCCTTTTGACTTGATCAGCTGCACGCTACGGTGCACGTGCTTGCTGGCTTCCGGGTGAAAACTGATGTGGCTGGCGCCGGCATCGGCAAACATCGGGATCAAGCCATCCACCGGCTCCACCATCAGGTGCACATCGATGGGTGCGGTGACACCATGCTTGCGCAGCGCTTCGCAGACCAATGGCCCAATGGTGAGGTTGGGCACGTAATGGTTGTCCATGACATCAAAATGCACCCAGTCGGCACCGGCCGCCAAGACGTTGTCCACCTCTTTGCCCAACTTGGCGAAATTGGCAGACAAGATCGAAGGGGCGATGACGGTGCTTTGCATGCTCATTGTTTCCGTAATGTTTGGATGCGGTCGTAGGCGGCGTTGATGTCGCGTGCCTTGGCTTCGGCTTGGCGCTGCAACTCGGGCGCGGCACCGGCCAGGCGGTCGGGGTGGTATTGGCTGATTAAGCGGCGATA
>APMI01000936.1_pt1 | contig 10642 bp, 6 predicted proteins | sample 667938 | NCBI WGS metagenome assembly APMI01 (sample SAMN01084076, study PRJNA167559) | wastewater metagenome | biome: Wastewater | place: Denmark: Ejby Moelle, Odense | collected 2011-11-28
GTTCTGATGGTTGTGAAGAAAAACCCGGCTGCTTTTGAAGCAATGGCCAGCACTTTGAGCGACGACCAGATGGCTAAAACAAAACAAGGCGACCTGGGTTGGTTTGCTGATGGCGCAATGGTTCCTGAATTTAACGAAGCCGTTTTAAAAGGAGCCGTAGGCGAAATCAAGAAAGTGGAAACACAATTCGGATACCATATCATTAAGGTGGTTGGTAAAAAAGATCCATCGACCAAAATTAAAGTGGCCAGTGTTGATTTCACCATGGAGCCAGGTTCAAAAACCATCGAGGATTATTACAACCAGGCCAGCAACTTTGCATCCACCAACAATACTCTCGAGAAATTTGAAAAAGCCGGAAAAAGCAAGGATATGCGTAATGCTGATCAGATTTCGGAAAGTGATAACACCATTCCTGGATTAAAATCGGCCCGCGAAATTATCCGTTGGTCGTTCAACAAGGATACCGAAAAAGGAGCTGTTTCAAATGTTTTTGATGTTGAAGGTACCTATGTAGTGGCAGCGCTCAAAACCAAGATCGAAAAAGGGTATGTTCCCCTCGAAGTAATAAAAGAGCCGCTCAAACCATTGGTTATCCGCGAGAAGAAGGCCGAATTGCTGATGAACAAACTCAATACTGTACTGGCTAAGGGTAAAGACCTGAATGCCGTTCTGCCACAGTTTGCAGGTACAAAAATTGATACGGTTGATGTGGCTTTTGCAAGTGCCAATATCCCGAATTTCGGTCACGAGCCTAAACTTACCGGTAATATTTTTGCAGCTAAAAAGGGTGTTTTCTCAGGACCTGTAAAAGGCGAGCAGGCTATTTATGTGTATGTGCTCGACCAGCTGAAAGAAGCACCGGTAACTACAGATTTTGCTAACCAGAAACGCCAGATGGAAATGTATTTCCAGAGCCGTGCAGGTATGCTTCCTTCTATTTTACAGGAAAAAGCCAATATTAAGGATAACCGGATACTCTTCTACTAAACACGGGTTATCAGTAAAGTTTAAAGCCGTTTCAGCAATGAAACGGCTTTTTTTGTGCCACAGGGCATTAATATGTTTCTGCTGTAAAATTGCTAATGGCTTTTCAAGTGTGCTTCGCCTGATTTTAGTGCTATATCAAATGCAAAGTGAACTTACCATGATATTCATAATTCCTGCACATTAAGTGATTGAATTTCCCCGTCAGGGGATAAAAACCAATAAAAACATTACAACCTCAATCCCGATTCCCCTTTAGGGTATTTACATAATACACTGAACTTTTATGTTCTACCAGCAATCTTGTGTCCTGTTACCATTTCACTGTTGGTATTGATTCCCTTCGGGATAACCCAGGGACATTCGGAATTTGTTTTCGGCAAGCCTTAAATAGAGGGCTGAACTAAAAATGGAGGGAAATAGTTGAACCGGGAAACTTAAACCAGTATCAGCCGGTTCGAATCCTGCTTTATAAAGATGAAAAGCAGTATGGTAAAAGCCCAGAGCGAAGATCCGCCATAGCTGAAGAACGGAAGCGGAATCCCGATCACGGGCATCAGCCCGATGGTCATGCCTACATTTACGAAGAAATGGAAAAATAGAATTGAAGCAACACCATAACCATAAATGCGGCTGAATTCCGAGCGTTGTCGCTCGGCTACCATTATAATCCTGGTAATCAGCGCCAGGAAAAGGAGTATCACAATGGTGGTGCCAACAAATCCCCACTCTTCGCCAACTGTGCAAAAAATAAAATCGGTGCTTTGTTCGGGCACAAAGTTAAATTTGGTCTGTGTACCTTTCAGGAATCCCTTTCCCCAGAATCCGCCTGAGCCAATGGCAATTTTCGACTGGTTCACGTTGTAGCCTGCGCCTTTCAGGTCGATTTGCTTGCCCAGCACAACGTTGATACGGGTTTTCTGGTGTGGCTCAAGAATGTTCTGAAAAGCATATTCAACACTCAATACAAAAAGTGAGGCTACCACAAAGATTCCGATTACTTTTAATATATTTTGCCAGGTTCGCCTGATGAAAAAAGTAAACCCGAGGAGAAGCACTGCAATAACAGCAATTACAATGTATTGGTTAAATAACAATGCCATAATGGCCAGAATGGCTATGGTAACACCAAACAAAAGGATGCTTCCAGGCATGCCCTGCCGGTATAAGACCAACGTTAACGAGGCATAAACCATGGCTGAGCCGGTATCGTTCTGTAAAATGATAAGTGCTGCCGGAATTGTTAGGATAATCCAGGGAATAAGTTGCGATTTGCGTTTTTTGTTATCAAAATCCAGTGCACTGAGATAATGTGCTAAAGCCAGCGTAGTGGCGAATTTGGCAAATTCGGCGGGTTGAAGTTTAAAACCGCCTATTTCGAACCAGGACCGGGCACCGGAAGTTACATTTCCAAGAAATAAAACAACTATCAGAAGCAATATCGTCCCGATATAAATCGGGTAAGCAAAGGCATTGAAAAATTTGGCATCCGTAAGTATGATCATCAGCGCAATTACGAATGAGGTGATAATCCAGAGCAACTGTTTCCCATACGACTGTGAGAGATCGAATATGCTGGCGTGCTCATCGTTATAGACGGCAGCGTATATGCTCACCCATCCCATAAGTACAAGTACCAGGTACAACAGCACCAGCGTGCGGTCTATGTGTCGGAAAATACCTTTTTGTTCTTTCAATTGTTCAGGAGGTTAGCATTAATCATTCGGTCTTCAATTTCTTTACGTTTTACCGTGCGGAAAATGTATTTTTCAATCATCAGCGAGGCGATTGGGGCAGCCCAGGTTGCACCAAAACCGGCTTCTTCGACAATTACGCAGATGGCAATCTGCGGGTTTTCAACCGGGGCGAAGGCAATGAAATTGGAATTGTCTTTTCCGCTCGAGGTTTGTGCTGTACCGGTTTTCCCGGCCATGGTCAGGCTGTCAATCTTGTAAGCTCGCGCTGTACCATGAGCCCCCGAAAATACCTCGGTCATACCTTGTACAATAACATCCAGGTATTCAGGATTGATGGTTGCCACGTTTTTCTGGCTTGAAAATTTGGTTTTTTCGGTACCTACCGAACGTACTACATGTGGTGGATAAAAGTACCCGCGGTTGGCTACCATAGCGGCATAATTTACAAGCTGAAGCGGGGTAGTTAGCACCTCGCCCTGTCCAATGGACAGCGAGCGTACTGTCATCGCATTCCAGTGGCCTTTGCCATATATTTTATCGAAAACATCCGATGAGGGAAGATTCCCCTTTAGTTCAAATGCCAGGTCGGTGTTGAGTGTACGGCCAAAGCCCATACTCATCAGGTGATTACGCCATACATCATAACGTTCCTTTACCGTTGCATAGTTCGGGTCGTTGAGTATGGCCCTGAAAACCTGCCAGTGAAACGGGTTACAGGATTGCTGAATGGCCATATAAACATCGAGAGGCGATACATGGTTGTGCGTACATTTTATGGGTGATGAGCCCGGCCCCTGGCACGAAAAGCGGGTATCCTTGGTAATTACACCCATCTGCAAACCAACCAGGTCGTTGGCCATTTTCAGGGTCGAACCCGGCGGGTATTGCCCCATGATAGCGCGGTTAAGCAGCGGTTTTACGGGATCTTTGTTAAGTTCGCCGAAATTTTTACTCCTCACCCGGCCCACCAGCAGGTTAGGATCGTAGCCGGGGCTCGAAAGAAAACACAGGATTTCACCCGTTTTCGGATCGATGGCAACGATGCTGCCTCGTTTGTTGTTCATTAATTTTTCGCCGTATTGCTGCAGTTCGGCATCAATACCTGTGTACAGGTCGCCACCCATCACAGCGGCGGTATCGTAACGCCCGTTTTCGAAACTGCCTACATCGCGGTTCATAACATCAACCATACGGATTTTCAACCCTTTAATGCCGCGAAGCTGTTTCTCGTAAGCCCGCTCAATACCGCTGATGCCGATATAGTCTCCCTGTTTGTAATACGGATTTTTCTCTATCTGGGCCGGGGTAACCTCACCAATATAACCCAACAGGTGTGCCCCGATGGACATGGGGTATTTGCGCAGTGTACGCGGTTGTACGAAAAATCCCCTGAAACGATAAAGCTTTTCCTCGATATAACCGTAGGTTTCCTTCGATATCTGTTTTTCGAATGCCGAGGCCAGGATTGGTGAATAATCACGCGCTTTTTTCATACGCTCGTTGAAACCCTCAGGCGTAATTTCGAGCAAACGACAGATTTCAGCAGTATCAAGATCTTTCACCTGCCTTGGGATGACCATCAGGTCGTAAACAGCTTCGTTGTATAACAACAACTTGCCGTTGCGGTCGTATATAAGTCCGCGTGCCGGGAATTGCGTAACATAACGCAATACATTGTTATTTGCCGAAAGCGTGTAGCTTTTGTCAATTACCTGGATATAAAACAACCGTACGATATAGATAAATCCGATAACCAGGAAGGTGCTGATAATTACAATTTTACGATCGGCATAAATGCGGCTGGCCATGAATAACGCTGGGTTGTGGGTTGTGCTTGCTGAGCGGACTTACGAAAGCGCAAAAATACGGAATACCGGAATCATAAACTTTATATTTAAACAAATATATGGCATTGATGTAAAAAAATGTTCAACCCGTCTTCCTTCAGGCTTCATCCTTTATTTTTCTCATTAATTTCGAGTAAAAATTTTGGTTCCGGTTCCCTGTTATTCTGTGCCGGCCATAGTTGCAGCAATAATCTCCGTCATTCCAGGTAAAAAAATCGCGGTTCAGCCCGTTTATTTTCTCATTCCTGACGAAGATAAAAATGTGGGCCGATACAGGCACTGGAATTTATTTCCCTGCAACCATTTCCTGAAATTTTTTATCCTGCCGGAAGGCTTCGAAATCAGGGTCAGATTTTAAACGTTTATAATCCTTGAAACCAAGCCCGAAAGCTTGCTGAAGCGCGCTATAAACTCCTTCTTTATTGTTTTGCATAGCTGCAACTTTAGCCGCCATATACCTGTGTTCGGCGTTTTGAGGATCAACCAGCCTGTATATTTCTATAAATCGTGATGCGGCTGGCAGATCGTGCTGCTTCAATGCATTGTTGCAATACATATAGCAGTTCATGCTCAGCGAGCCCAGTACACGTTGGTATACCTGGCTTTGTGCCGGTTTATCCGCCTGTTTTGCCAATGCACTCAGCCGGTTTGTTTCAATGCTCCACCAGCCGGTGCCCTGAACAGGAATTTGTGGAAGGTAATCCTGCTGAAGCTTTTGCTCAAGATCGTACAATTGCTGTTGCTGTTCCCTGTACGATAAAACCGACTTTTCTGCCGATAATCTTTTAATTTCCGAATCCAGGGGTGCAATATCAGTTAGTCTCTGCAGGTAATGTTTCATTTTGATATATGTATCCAGTTGTTCGGGAAGTTTTCCTTCGGTGGCAAGCCTACTGGCAGACTGGTCGTTTTTCTCGATAAACCGGTCTATAAAAGCTCTGTCGGCAGGGATAGCCTGTTGCCTCATGGCATCCAGCGATAGCCATGTAAAAATATCAGGGATTAGTTCCTTGGGCGGCCATTGATGAATCCCGTCGAAAACCAGCAGGTGATGCTGGTATCCGGCATTTTCAAGAGATTCGTCGAGCATCTTCATCTCGGTGAAGTTAAAATCCTGGTTTCCCACCACAGCCAGGTAGCTGAACGGACTGACAGGCTGCTGGTTTATGCCCGGCAGGCCGGCACCGCATCCCACCACACCGGCTATTCTTCCTTCGGTAATCGCTATAGAACCGGCCACACGCGATCCGCCCGAAAAACCACACAGGTAAACAGCCTTTTTCTCAATGCTGAACCTGGCTGTGATATCGGCCAGCATGCTCCGGTAAATGGCAGTGGTTTGTTCCATAGTCATGCCGTTTTTCGAATTATTCGATCCGGCTATAATAAAACCGTTTTTGGCGGCTTCATTGCTGAAAAGGTTTACAGGTAAAAGCCCATCGCCATGCGAATCGAATAAAATAATCAATGGAAGCGGTTTATCTTTCTCGTATTGAGGAGGTAAAAAGAGCGCATAATTCAGGTTGGTGTCGGCCAGGCAGTTTACATGCGGGTAAATCTTCGAATTGCTGAAATCCTTTTCCTGCCCCGAACCACAGGCTGACGATAGTAAAATCAGCATTAAAAAGGAAATACTGAAAAAGAGCTGTTTCATCATGGTAAAAAGCGATTGTAATTGCAAAGATCGTTTTTTAAACATTTAATCCTGGCATCAGCATGAAATATTAAAAACGCTCGAATTAAATACTCAGATTGCATAATTTTATGTTAAGCAGGGCGATGGGAGAAGGGGGAATGGGGTGATGTGTCTTCCGACATCCAACATCCGACTTCTAACATCCGACTCTCGTCTTCGGTCTTCAGTCTTTTAATCAACTTATTGTAAATCTTCAGCAAATTAATACCGCCTCATAAAGTTTAAAAAAATATTACCAATCCATGTTTTTTATCAAAAGATTGTATATTTGACCTCTCCTTACAAACAGATATAATTGATTTAAGCTATCATGCTGGGGTTTAAAAAATTGAGGTTCAAAAACATAAAGAAACGCGATGAATTCGTGTTTTCTGTATGCCTGTAAAGTATTGAACCTATTTTTTAACTTTTAGCTTTAGTAATATGGAATTGCCTTTTGCAGAACCTTTCAGAATAAAAATGGTGGAGTCCATCCGCTGCAGTACCCGCCAACAAAGGGAACAATGGATAAAAGAAGCCGGATACAACCTCTTTAACCTGCGCAGCGACCAGGTTTTTATCGACCTGCTTACAGATTCAGGAACCGGCGCCATGAGCGACAAACAATGGAGTGAAATGATGATTGGCGACGAGAGTTACGCCGGTGCATCCTCCTATTTCAAACTTAAATCGGCCATAAAAGATATACTAGGTTTCGACTATTTCCTGCCCACGCATCAGGGGCGTGCTGCCGAAAATGTACTTTTCAGCGCACTGGTTAAAGAAGGCGATGTGGTACCCGGAAATTCCCATTTCGACACCACCAAGGGCCATATTGAATTCCGGAAAGCTGAAGCCATCGACTGCACCATCGACGAAGCCTTCGACACCACGATCAATCACCCGTTTAAAGGAAATATTGACCTCAACAAACTGGAAAACGTTTTAAAAAATCACCCGCGCGAAAAGGTTTCGATGATCATTGTTACGGTTACCTGCAACTCTTCGGGCGGACAGCCGGTTTCGATGGCGAATTTAAAAGCGGTTAAGCAGTTGGCTGAAAAATATAATGTACCGGTGATTTTCGATTCAGCACGTTTTGCAGAAAATGCTTATTTCATCAAAACGCGGGAAGAAGGTTACCAGCACAAGAGTATCCGCGAAATTGTTGCCGAAATGTACACTTATGCTGATGGCATGACCATGAGCGCCAAGAAGGACGCCATTGTTAACATTGGTGGTTTTATCGCTTTGCGCGATGCTGAACTGTTTCGTAATGCCTCGGTTTTCAGCATCATGTTCGAGGGATTCCTCACTTACGGCGGGCTTGCCGGCCGCGACCTCAATGCCCTGGCACAGGGATTGTACGAAGGAACCGAATACGAATACCTGCATTACAGGATCAGCCAGGTGGCTTTCCTGGGGCAGAAACTTACAGAGTTTGGAGTACCTGTTCAATTGCCTTATGGCGGGCATGCTATTTTTGTGGATGCCGGCAAGGTACTCTCAAATGTTCCCAGAGAACAATTCAGGGCACAGACACTTGCTGTTGAATTGTATATTGAAGCCGGAATACGTGGCGTTGAAATTGGCGCCATACTTGCCGACCGTGACCCGGTTACCCGCGAAAACCGCTATCCCGAACTGGAATTGCTCAGGCTCGCGATCCCTCGCCGTACGTACACCAACAACCACATGAATTATGTGGCAGTTGCCATGGCTAATGTGTACAACCGCCGCCAGCAGATTTCCACCGGGCTAGCCATTGAAGAGGAAGCGCCTATCCTGAGGCACTTTACTGTGAAGCTCCGCAAAATCTGAACCTGAAAATTACCAGATATAAATAAGGTACGATTTACGATTTCCGAAGTACGAATGCTGTTCAAACACATCGTAAACTGAAGCTGTAAATCGTACCTTTTACTTTTCAATCCTCCCCAATCGCTCCTCGTCAATCGCACCTCCCCAATCGTACCTCGTAAATCGTACCTCGTAAATCGAAACTATGATTTAACAATGGTTGGCGGCACATCTTTCCCTTTAACTGGGACAATTCCACCCATTTCGCTCATCACATTCACCAGGTCGGAGCCGGTTGGAACCACAATTTTCGCGTTGTTCATCAGGGCTGTTTCCATAGCCTGTATTCTTCTGAGTAACTGGGCATTTCCGATGAAATATTTTTCGGCAGCTTCGTTTACCAGTGCGATAGCCTGGGCTTCACCTTCGGCCCGCAGAATGGCAGCTTGTTTTACCCCTTCGGCCTTGCGGATTTCGGCCCGTTTTTCACCATCTGCCTTGGTTTCGGTGGCGGTAGCAAAGTCGATGGCTGCTATTTTTTCGTTTTCGGCCTTCACAATTTTATTCATGGTTTCCTGAACGTCCTTGGGCGGATCAATTTCCTTAAGTTCGGTTCGTACAATCTCGATACCCCAGTTGTGGGTTTCATCGAGCAGGGTTCCGTGCAGTTCCTTATTTATCTTTCCTCGCTCACTGTTGGCCGATTTCAGGGTCATGGTACCGATGATGTTACGCAGGGTGGTACGTGCCAGGTTCACAATCTGGTACTCGATGCTGTTTACATTATACTGCGAATTTTTAACGCTTTCCTCGTCCGGTTTAATTTTAAAATACACCTGGGCATCCACGCGCGCATTCAGGTTATCGTTGGTAATAATTTCCTGGGGCTCGGCATTAATCATTTTCTCGGTAATGTTGATTTTGTACATCTTGTCAATACCCGGTATAATCCAGTTGAAGCCGGGAGTGGCAAAATGATGATACTTACCTAGTCTTTCGACCAGGGCCCGGTTGGTGGGTCGTACAATGCGGATGCCTGCAAAAAAGAACAGGACAACAATAACAATAATTACAGATAACAGATTTTCCATATTGATGGTTTTAGAAGTGTTTAATGCCGGAAAAACATCCGGAAATGTATTAGCACAAATATACCAACATATAATATGAATAGCAGACTTTTTTTGTAAATAAATTTTCGAAAATTGATACAGATTAGAATAAAAATTCTGGCTGAAAATTTGAATTTAAAAACCGTATAAATACAATTGGCAGGCTTCCGGTATCTTTTCCTGATAACAAGCCCGGGCCGTTCAATTTATCAATTTCACCAGAAAACAGATTGAATGAAACTTTTATTTTATCTTCCAGAAATAGAACTCCGGATAATAGTGATATGGATCATTGTTCGACTTGAGCGTCATTACCGTGTCAGAAATATAAGTCAGATCTACATCAGATATACCAAAAATATGCGATCCGGCAAAGGAACTATATGGAGGGTAATGAGCACTGAAAAATAATTTCAGCTTGTCATCCGATTGTGATACTATCTGTATTTCGCCATTTTCAACGGAAGTGGTTGCATCGATGTAAATGGAATAAGTAAGGTCGGGATTAATAACCAGTTTATCGTAAATAATGCGGTGCATTACGTTTACACCTGCACTATCGTACACAACTACGGTTGGTTCCCAGTTTCCATAAATGGAGCTGTATTTAGTGTTTAGGTTGTCTGAATCTTCAATATTACAGGCAGTTACACCTAACAGAATACTGATTAAAATGATTGTAATTCTCATATATTCACTTTTTACAATTTAGAAAAAAACTTTTGAGGTTACGACCTTTAATGGAATTCAAATCGTATTTCCTGAATATGAACGGAATACTAATTCATAGCAAAGTTAGTGAGTTTAACCTTCACAAACTACAATTGAAATTTAAATCAATAATGTTGCTTGTGACTTTGATTTAAACTACTCAAAATTGCCGTTAATAAAGTCGCAGATTTTCACATTTTCAAATCTTTAATTTATTCTTTACCTTCGCAATTCCGAAATTTCAAATTCTCATCATATGAAAAACATTGATTCTTACGATTTTACAGGTAAACGTGCCCTCATCAGGGTCGATTTTAACGTCCCGCTCGACGATAATCAGAAGATTACCGACACCACCCGTATTGATGCCGCTTTGCCTACCATTCGCAAGATACTTGCCGGCGGAGGTTCAACCATACTGTGTTCGCACCTGGGCCGCCCAAAGAAAATAGGCGAGCCAAAACTGTCGCTCCGTCACCTGGTTCCTTACCTGGAGCAGGTTTTGGGTGTACCGGTTAAATTTGCCGACGACTGTATGGGCCAGTCTGCTGCTGACCTTTCGGCCACGCTGAAACCAGGCGAAGTGCTGCTGCTCGAAAACCTTCGTTACTACGAAGAAGAAGAAGGGAAAGCACGCCTGCCCGAAACTGCTACCGACGAGGAAAAAGCCGCTGCAAAATCGCGCGTAAAAGCTTCGCAGAAGGAATTCACCAAAAAACTGGCCGGCTATGCCGACTGTTATGTGAACGATGCTTACGGAACAGCCCACCGTGCACATGCTTCAACCGCCCTGGTAGCAGCATATTTCCCCAA
>APMI01018326.1_pt1 | contig 10641 bp, 9 predicted proteins | sample 667938 | NCBI WGS metagenome assembly APMI01 (sample SAMN01084076, study PRJNA167559) | wastewater metagenome | biome: Wastewater | place: Denmark: Ejby Moelle, Odense | collected 2011-11-28
TCGGGGCCGCGGCTGGACACTCCCTCGGCCCGTTGACCCCCGCGGCGGCCGCCGGGATCTTCGGCCTCGTCGTCAACGCCGTGTACTTCGGTGGCGCGGTCGTGCTCGGCCAACAGGCCTGGCGCGCGGCGCGGCATACCGCGCAGGTCGACGAGCAACGGATCACGATCCAGGCCCAGGCCCAACAACTGCGCGACCAAGCCGTCACCGAGGAACGCCTGCGGATCGCCCGGGAACTGCACGACGTCGTCGCCCACCACGTCTCCGTCATGGGCGTGCAGGCCGCGGCGGCGCGCACCGTCCTGCACCGCGACCCCGTCCGGGCTGCCGAGGCCTTGCGGGCCATCGAGGACTCCAGCCGTGAGGCGGTCGCGCAGTTGCGCGGCCTGCTCGGCACGCTGCGCGGCTCCACCGAGGCGACCCCCGACGACACCACGACTCGCGCCCCGCACCCCGGCCTGCCCGACCTGCCTGCCCTCGTCGAATCCGCTACTGCCGCACCGGGACTCGACGTCACCTACACGCTCGTCGAGGACCCGCCCGGACGCCACCGCGAGGTCCCGCCGCAAGTGGGGCTGGCGATCTACCGGATCGTCCAAGAGGCGCTGACCAACGTCCGACGCCACTCGACGGCTCGGCGGGCCAGCGTCGTCGTGCGGGTCGCGGCCGACTACGCCGAGGCCGAGGTCCTCGACGACGGGCGCTCCCGCGGCCCCTCGACCGGCGGCAGTGGCCTCGGCCTGCTCGGCGTGCGCGAACGGATCAACTCTCTCGGCGGCGCCGCCGAGATCGGGCCGAGGGTCACCGGTGGCTACCGGGTCCGGGTGCGCTTCCCCCTTGCCCTGCGCCCGGTCTCCGACAGCGCCGCAGCGGCCGACGCCGGCGGTGCCGCGTGACCGAGAGGCCCCTGCGGGTGCTGCTCGCCGACGACCAGCGCCTGGTCCGCAGCGGGTTCGCGATGATCCTGTCGGTGCACGAGGATCTCGAGGTCGTCGGCGAGGCCGTCGACGGACGCGAGGCGCTCGACCTCACCCGCGCCTTGCGCCCGGACGTCGTCCTCATGGACGTCCAGATGCCCGTCATGGACGGTATCGAGGCGACCCGCGCCATCGTCGCGGAAGACCTGGCCAAGGTCGTCATCCTCACGACGTTCGACCGCGACGACTACCTCTTCGCCGGGCTCGACGCGGGTGCGAGCGGGTTCCTGCTCAAGAACGCCGACGCCGAACAACTCGCCGACGCGATCCGGGCGGTCGGGTTCGGCCACGCCCTGCTGGCCCCCGAGGTCACCAGGCGGGTGATCGAACGCCGGTATGCCGCGCCCGCACCGCCCGCAACCCGTTCTCCCGCAAGCCAATCCCTCGCAAGCCCATCCCCCGTAGGGCCCTCAGGCGCGCCTGCGTCGAGCGCGTCCGGACCTGCCCCCCCGCTGTCCATCCCGCCGCCGAGCGCAACCTCGCCGCGGGCACCGACACTGGCCCCGGCCACTGCGGCCCAAACGAGTAGCCCCCTGCCGGGGGCTGCGGAGGCGACCGGGCGGCATACCGGCGCGACCGGAGCGACTGGCGCGACTGGCGCGACTGGCGCGACTGGCGCGACTGGCGCGACCGAGGAGCGGCCGATCGACGCGGCCCGGCGCCAGGGCCTGGCCCTGCTCACCGAACGCGAGGGCGAGGTCCTCGGGATGCTCGCCCGCGGGCAGTCCAATGCCGAGATCGCCGCCGCCCTCGTGCTCGGCGAGGCCACCGTCAAGACCCACGTGTCCAATTGCCTGGCCAAGCTGCACCTGCGCGACCGGATCCAGGCCGTCGTCTTCGCGTACGAGGCCGGCCTCATCCTCCCGGGGGAGTGACCCGGGGCAGGCCCCGCAGCCCGGATTTCCGCCCCCCGACGGATCACCGTCCCGCGCGGGCCCCCTAGCGTCGAGGCCATGAGCAGCATCGCGCCCCCCGACTCCTCGGCCGGCCTGCAGGTCCTCGGACTCGGCCGCCGCTTCGGCGAGGTCACCGCCCTCGACGACGTCGGGTTCGACGTCCCGCCCGGGCGCCTCGTCGGCTTCGTCGGCGGCAACGGCGCGGGCAAGACGACGACGATGCGCATCGTCATGGGCGTGCTCGCCGCCGACTCCGGACAAGTGCACTGGGCCGGCGCACCGGCCACCGCGGCCGAGCGCGCTCGGTTCGGGTACATGCCCGAGGAACGGGGCCTCTACCCCAAGCAGAAAGTCCTCGACCAACTCGTCTACCTCGGCCGGTTGCACGGCATGAGTGCCAGCGAGGCCCGGACCACGGCCACCGAACTGCTGGAGAGCTTCGGGCTCGGCGAGCGGCTCGGCGCGAAGCTCGAAACCCTCTCGCTCGGCAACCAGCAACGGGTCCAGATCATCGCCGCGGTCCTGCACGACCCGATCGCGCTCATCCTCGACGAGCCTTTCTCGGGTCTGGACCCCGAGGCCGTCGACGCCATGGCCGCCGTCTTGCGCTCCCGCACCGCAGCCGGGGTCCCCGTGCTGTTCTCCTCGCACCAGCTCGACCTCGTCGAGCGGCTCTGCGACGAGGTCGTCGTCCTGGCGCGCGGCCGAGTCGTCGCCCATGGAACGCCAGATGCCTTGCGCGACACCGGTACCCGCCGCTGGCGGATCGTCCTCGGCGGCGACGCCGGGTGGGTACGCGGACGCGGCGACCTGCACGTCGCCGACGTCGACGGCACCACCGCCATCGTCGAACCACTCTCCGACCGCGCCACCCAGGACCTGCTCGCCGAGGCCGTCGGACGCGGCCCGGTCCACGAGTTCGCCCGCATCGTCCCCGCCCTCAGCGAGATCTACCGTGAGGTGACCGCATGAACGCCCGGACCCTTCCGGCCCGCGCCGACTCCAACCCCGCGCTCGTGTCCGCGCGCCAGCAGGGCGGCATACCGGCCGCTGCCGAGTCCCCGGATCGCGTCCCGTCGTGGCGGATCGTCGCCGTCCGCGAGGTCATCGTCCGGCTCACCGACCGCAACTTCCTCGTCTCCACGGTGCTGACGCTCACGCTGCTCGCGGCAACCTTCGGTGTGCAGGCCCTGTTCGCCGGCCAAGAGTCGGTGCGCACGGTTGCCGTCGTCGACACCGGAGCCCGCGAGGTCGTCACCGCGACCGCGACTCGCGTGGCGGCCGCCGACGAGAAGAACCGACTGCTCGTGCGCGAGGTCCCCACCACGGCCGAGGGCGAGCGGCTCGTGCGCGCCGGCGAGGTCGACGCGCTGCTCACCCGCGGCACCGGGCAGTGGACTCTGACGACGGCGAAGGAGCCGGACGACACGCTGCGAACCGAGCTGGCCCAGACCGTGCGCGACACGACCATCGACGCCAACGCCAAGGCCGCCGGCACCTCCACGACCGCGCTGGCGGCCGGGTCGACGTTGGCCACGACGAGTCTCGAACCGGTCGATCCGGCCAGCTCGGGCCCGCGCAAGGTGCTGGCCTTCGCCTTCGCGATCCTCTTCTACATGGCCGCGCTGATGTTCGGCATCCAGATCGCGAACTCGGTCGTCGAGGAGAAGCAGTCGCGCATCGTCGAAATCCTCACCACGGCGATCCCGGTCCGACAGTTGCTCGTCGGCAAGGTCCTTGGCAACACGATGCTCGCGTTCGGTCAAATGGCCCTGTATGCCGTGGTCGGCCTCGTCGGCGTGACCGTCACCAAACAAGCTCTCCCGGTTGCGGCACTGCTCGGCGGGATCGGGTGGTTCCTGGTGTTCTTCCTCGCCGGGTTCGTCGCCCTGGCGTGCATGTGGGCCGTGGCCGGAGCGCTCGCCTCGCGCAGCGAGGACCTGCAGTCGACGACCACCCCGCTGACGATGATCCTCGTCATGGCGTTCGTCGTCGGCTTGAGCGTCCAGGGCGCCGCCAAGGCCGTCGCCTCGTTCGTCCCGATCCTCTCGGCGATCACCATGCCCGGACGGGTCGTCACCGGCGAGGCCTCCTGGTGGGAGCCGGTGGTCGCCCTCGTGCTGACCCTGGCCTTCGCCGCGGCGACGATTCTCGTCGGCGAGCGGATCTATCGCCGTTCCCTGCTGCAAACGCGCGGTCGGGTGAGCCTGCGCGCCGCCTGGCGGTCAACAGATTGAGCCCGTGGCCCGGCGCCGTATCTCGGGGGCGGCGCCGGGTCACGACCTCCCGGGGGGCTGGAGGGCACCCTGTCCCGACCCGCGCGCTGCCCCCGGGGTCGCCCGAGGGCAGCGCGGTTCTGCTGTGCGGTATCGACTCGGTCACGGAGGGTCGAGTGCCTTGACGCTGTCGTCACGGGCCGGGTTCAATCCTGGAAGGCCGCCGTCGGACGCGGGGACCGTAGTGCCGACCCGGCATACCACCACGCACCGGGAGTCGCGATGACCCGCAAGTACCTGTCCGTCCTCGCCGCAGCCGCCCTCGCCGCCCTGGCGGCCTGCAGTTCCGGGTCGCCAAGCGGGTCCACCACCACGGGCTCCGCAGGCCCGGCCGCCGGGGCCAAGGAAGTCAACGTCGCGGTCATCCCGATCGTCGACTGCTCTCCGGCCTTCCTCGGGGTGAGCAAGGGCTTCTTTGCCGAAGAGGGTCTCAACGTCAAGCTCACCCAGGTCACCGGCGGCGCGGCCGCGGTGTCCGGCGTCGTCGGCGGATCCTTCGACATCGGCTTCGGCAACCCCGTGTCGACGATGGTCGCCGTCGACAAGGGTCTGACTCTGCGCTATGTGAGCAACGGCGTGACCACCTCGGGCAAGAAGCCCGACTTCGGGGCAGTCGTGGTCAAGGGAGACTCCCCCATCAAGACTCCAGCCGACCTGGCCGGCAAGACGGTGTCGGTGAACAACCTGTCGAACATCGGCGACACGACGATCCGCAAGGTCGTCGAAGAGGCCGGTGGGGACCCCAAGACGATCAAGTTCGTCGAGGTGGCCTTCCCCGACACCCCAGCGGCCCTCGACCGGGGCCAGATCGACGCGGCGTGGATGCTCGAGCCGTTCCTGAGCGCCAGCCTGGCCTCCGGGTCGCGAATCGTGACGAACAACTTCGTCGACTTCGACGCCAACCTCGACATCGCCGGGTACTTCACCAAGTCGGACAGCTTCGACTCGAAGAAGGACATCGTCGCGGCCTTCCAGCGTGGGATGAAGAAGGCGCTCGACTACGCCAACACCCACCCCCAGGACGTCCGCGACATCGTCGGTACGTACACGAAGATCGACGCGGACGCGCGATCCAAGATGGTGTTGCCTCGGTTCCAGGCCGATTTCCACCGCGACGCGGTCCAGAAGCTGGCCGACTCCGTGCTCAAGTACGGCACGGTCTCCAAGGCGGTCAACGTCAGCGCTATCCTGCCGCCCTCGTGACGAGTGAGGGCGCCAGGCCCGAGGTGAGCCGACCATGAGGTCGCGCGCCGGCTCCCTGCCGGCGGGTGTGCTCGGTCTGGTCGGGGTAGCCCTGGCCCTCGCCTTGGGCGAGGTCGTCCCCCGGCTCGGGCTGATCGACCAGAAGTACCTCCCGCCGATCAGTCAGATCCTCGCGGCCTTCGGCACGAACCTCACGCTTACCGCCTTCTGGGTGGCGGTGTGGGACACCATGCTCAGCTGGGCCATCGGGCTGCTCATCGCCGCGGCCTTGGCCGTGTTCGTCGGTTTGGTCATCGGGACGAACCGCACCCTGCGCGAGGTCACCCACTCGACGATCGAGTTCCTCCGTCCGATCCCCTCGGTCGCTCTCATCCCCCTGGCCGTGCTGCTGTTCGGGGTGCGGATCCAATCGGCGCTGATGCTCATCATCTACGCGGCCTTCTGGCAAATCCTCATCCAGGTGCTGTCCGGGGTCACCGACGTCGACATGGTCGCGGAGAACACCGCCCGTAGCTACGGCCTCGGCCGGCTGGCCCGGATCCGCCACGTCACCTGGCCGACCGCGTTGCCCTACGTCATGACCGGGATGCGCCTGGGGGCGGCCGTCGCACTCATCCTCGCGGTGACCGCCGAGCTCATCATCGGCAACCCCGGCCTCGGCCGGGAGATCGCCCTGGCCCAGTCCGGCGGCGCCGCCACGCCGATGTACGCCCTCGTCCTGTTCACCGGGCTGATCGGCGTCGTCATCAACATCGGGATGCGGTGGGTCGAACGCAAGGTCCTCGCCTGGCATCCCTCGGTCCGTGCGGAGGTGCACGTGTGAGCCCCGTGCGGCGCACCCTCACGGCCATCGGCCTCCCGATCGGCCTCATCCTGCTGTGGCATCTGCTCAGCGTGAACTCGACGAACTTCTTCGTCCCCAAACCGGTCCAGCTCGTTCAGACCCTCGGGAACGTGTGGATCGGGCCGCGCTTCATCGAGGACGTCGTCCCCAGTGTCCTGCGGCTGATCGTCGGTGTGGTCCTGGCCATCACCCTGGGGATCGCCGCGGGTCTGCTCATCGGGTCCAATCGGGTGCTGCGCGCGATGACCGAACCCGTGCTGGAGTTCCTCCGAGCGATTCCCCCGCCGGTCATGGTCCCCATCCTCATGCTGCTGCTCGGCGTCAACGACGCGATGAAGGTCCTCGTCATCGTCTCCGGGTGCATCTGGCCGGTGCTGCTCAACACCGTCGAGGGCGTCCGGGCCGTCGATGACGTGCTCACGGACACCTGCCGGGTCTACCGCATCCACGGGGCGTCCCGGATCTTCACGCTGGTCGTGCCCTCGGCCGGCCCGCAGATCTTCGCCGGGGTCCGTCAGGCGCTCTCGTTGGGGCTCATCCTTATGGTGATCTCCGAGATGTTCGCTTCGTCGGCCGGTCTGGGTTTCACCATCGTCCAGTTCCAGCGATCGTTCTCCGTTCCCGAGATGTGGAGCGGCATCGCCGTGCTCGGGCTGCTCGGCATCGCCTTGTCTGTGCTCTACCAGTTCGTCTCACGCCGGGTGCTCTCGTGGTACTACGGCCAGAGGGAGGTCGACCATGCCGGATGACGCGGCAGCAACACCCCGCGGCAGCGGCCCGAGCGCCCGGGCCCAGCGCACCGACATCCTGCTGTCGGTGCGCAACATCCAGAAGACCTACCACAGCGAGTCCGGACCGGTGGAGGCGCTGCGCGACTTGTCCTTCGATGTCCGCGACGGTGAGCTGGCCTGTCTCGTCGGCCCTTCCGGCTGCGGCAAGACGACCCTGCTGAAGTGCATTTCGGGCCTGTTGCGCCCGACCCGCGGGCAGGTGCACCTGGCCGGTGAGCTCGTCAGCGGGCCGCCCAAGGGGATGGCCGTCGTCTTCCAGGAGTACGGCCGGTCACTCTTCCCGTGGATGAACGTGCAGCACAACATCGAGCTCCCGCTAAAGAACGCCAAGATTCCCAAGGCCGAGATGCGTCAGGTCGTCGATGAGGCCTTGGATGCGGTGGGGTTGAGCCACGCGGCCAGCCTGTACCCCTGGCAACTGTCCGGCGGCATGCAGCAACGCGTGGCCATCGCACGGGCGGTGGCCTACCGACCCAAGGTCCTGCTCATGGACGAGCCGTTCGCCGCCGTGGATGCCCAGACCCGGGCCGACCTCGAGGACCTGGTGCGGGACATCTGGCACAAGCTCGGGGTGACCTTCCTGTTCGTCACCCACGACATCGACGAGTCGGTGTACCTCGGCGAGCGAGTCATCATCCTCTCGAGCTCGCCGACGGTGGTCCAGGAGGACCTCGACATCGACCTGCCCGACGACCGCGACCAGCTTGGCACTCGATCGATGCCCCGGTTCACCGAGCTGCGCGGGCACGTCTATCGCCAGATCCAGGCCGCTAAGGCTCGCCACCCGCACACCGAGGCAGAGGTCGAGCATGTCCATCACCTCGAAGCCGGGCTCCCCGAGTAGGACGCTGTCGGCATCCCGCGTCGGTAGGCCGTCGAGTCCTGGGCTGCCCTCGGGCGGTGGATGGAACCCGACTGCACCGGCGCCCGACCACCCCTCGCGAGTGGAGCCGAACGGTTCCTTCGGGGCCCTCGAAGCGACGTTGCGGCTCCTCTCACCGAGGTCGGCCCGAGTCCGCTCCACTCACCGGAATCCGCGCGAGTTGCGGCTCCACTCACCAAGGTCGGCCCGAGTCGGCTCCACTCACAAAGGCGGCTTGAGCGCGGATGCCGCGCGGGCCCGGGGAGCTGCGCCGGTCACGCCGGTCGCGATACCCGGCAGACCCACCGGGCACCGCCTGCGCGGAATCCGCGCGAGTTGCGGCTCCTCTCACCGAGGTCGGCCCGAGTCGGCTCCACTCACCGGAATCCGCGCGAGTTGCGGCTCCTCTCACCGAGGTCGGCCCGAGTCGGCTCCACTCACAAAGGCGGCTTGAGCGCGGATGCCGCGCGGGCCCGGGGAGCTGCGCCGGTCACGCCGGTCGCGATACCCCGCGGGCCCGGGGAGCTGCGCCGGTCACGCCGGTCGCGATACCCGGCAGACCCACCGGGCACCGCCTGCGCGGAATCCGCGCGCGTCGGCCCCCGGGGCCCACCTAGGCTCGGGCACCGTGAGCGCACCGCCCGGCCGGGCCCAGCGGCGAGAGGTCCTTGCCCTGGCCGTACCCGCCTTCCTCGCCCTCGTGGCCGAACCGCTGTTTCTGCTCGCAGACTCCGCGATCATCGGGCATGTCGGCACCATCCCATTGGCGGGGCTCGGAGTGGCTGGGGCGGTGCTGCTGACCGCGGCCGGCCTGTTCGTCTTCCTCGCCTACGCGACGACCGCCTCGGTCGCGCGACAGCTCGGCGCCGGCTCCACCCGGGGAGCTTTGGCCGCGGGGCTGGACGGGCTGTGGCTGTCCCTGGCCATCGGCGTCGTCGTCGCGGCGATCGTGGCGGGCGCGGCATACCCGCTGGCGGGTGCCTTCGGTGCGAGCGACGCCGTCCGCGACCAGGCCGCGACGTACTTGCGGATCGCCGCATTCGGGTTGCCCGCCATGCTCGCCTCGCTGGCCGTCACGGGAGTCCTGCGCGGGCTGTTGGACACTCGCACGCCATTGGTCGTCTCGGTCATCGGGTTCGGCGCGAACGTCGTCCTCAACCTGGTGCTCGTCACGGTCCTGGATTTCGGGATCGCCGGCTCGGCCTTCGGGACGCTGGTGGCGCAGACCGCCATGGCCGGCGGGCTCGTCGTGGTCCTCGTGCGCCGGGCCCGCGAGGCCAGCACTCCCCTGCGACCCCACCCCGGCCGGGTCCTGGCCGCCGCCCTCCACGGCGCTGCCCTGTTCGGCCGGACCGTGGCACTGCGGCTGGTCCTGCTGCTCACCGTCGGCGCCGCTGCCTCGTTCGGCGACCCCGCCCTCGCGGCCCACCAGATCAGTGCGACGCTGTGGTCCTTCCTCGCCTTCGCCCTCGACGCGCTCGCCATCGCCGCCCAAGCGATCGTCGGGCGCGACCTCGGTGCCGGGCGCGCCGACGCGGCCCGAGCGGCGACGTCGCGGCTGCTGCGCTGGGGGGTCCGATTCGGCCTGGTGGTCGGCGTGGCACTCGTCGCGATCAGGCCGATGCTGCTCACGCTGTTCACTACCGACCCCGTCGTCGTGCGGTATGCCGCGGGCGCGCTGATCGTCGTCGCGGCCGGGCAGGTGGTCTCTGGGTATGTGTTCGTCGGGGACGGAGTGCTCATGGGAGCCGGTGACCACCGCTACCTCGCGGCAGCGATGGCCGTGTCCCTCGCGGCATACCTGCCGATGGTGTGGATGGCCCGATTGGTCGGTCAGCGCAGCGGGCCACAGGCAGGTCTCGTCGGGCTGTGGTTGGCGTATGTCGGGTTCATGCTAGTGCGCGCGGCCACCCTCGGGTGGCGGATGCGCGGGGACCGGTGGCTGGTCACCGGAATTGGCCGTGGCCGGTAGCCTGCTGCGATGCCGGACCCACCCGACGCTCTCGTCGTGGCGCCGCTGGCCGTCGCCGCGGTCTTGGCCATCGCCGCTGTCGGGAAGCTGCGGCACCCCGAGCAGGGACCGGTCTCGTTCGTCGGCCTCCGCGTCCCGCTGCCCCTTCGTCGGGCCTGGTTGGTGAGAGCCCATCCCTGGGCGGAGCTGGGCTTGGCCGCCGGCTCGGTGCTCGCGCCGACGCCCCTGCGCTGGGGATTCGTCAGCGCGGCAGCGGCGCTTCTGCTGGGTTACCTCGCGCTCATCGCCCGGCTGGTGTGGCGCCGGGAACGGGTGTCGTGCGCGTGCTTCGGAATCGGCGAGCACCCGGTGACCGGGTGGACCCTCGGGCGAAACGTCGCGCTGGTGCTCGCCGGAGCCCTAGCGGTGATCGACCTCGCGAACCCGGCCAGTCCCGTCGCTCGGGTGCTGCAGCACGGTGGCGATGGGTTTCTCTGGCTGGCCATCGCGGTCGGCATCGGCGTCGCGGCGGTCGCCATGGACACCGTGGCCCGCCCCGACTGAGCCGGCGCCGAACCGGTCCGCAGCGGGCCCAGCCCGACCCGTCACCGCACCTGGTCCGGAGCACGCAGTTGGGCGACGTCGGGGTGGGCCTGCAGGTACGCGCCAAGATCGTCGCGCGCCAGCGCGGCGAACAACTCCCTCGTTTCCTCGACCTTGGGCAGCAGCACGCTGGCCCCGTCAGTGGTGGTCGACGCGCCGGCGATGGGGGCGGTGAGGAAGTGCACGTCAGCTGGACGCAGACCTCGACACTGGACGGCCAGGTCCCGGATCTCGGCGT
>APMI01023182.1_pt1 | contig 10640 bp, 5 predicted proteins | sample 667938 | NCBI WGS metagenome assembly APMI01 (sample SAMN01084076, study PRJNA167559) | wastewater metagenome | biome: Wastewater | place: Denmark: Ejby Moelle, Odense | collected 2011-11-28
GAACGGTGCGGAACAGTGCGGATCAGCCCCTTTTCTGTGGCGAACCGTAGCAGCTTGACCCGGCCACTGCCGCGATGCCCGCCGCCGGAATCACCGCCAGTTCAATTCCGTGCTGCTCAATCGAACCCGCGTCCGCCATCAAAGAGGAGGTAGCTTGCTCTTCATAGCTGGCCAATGAACAACTCGCTGGTCGGCCTAAGCCAGCGGCCGGTTGACTGGAGCAGTCGGTGCTCCGCCCGACTCGACCAAGCAGCAGCATCACGTCAAGGCCAAGAGAAGCACCGGCAGGTGCGGCAGAAGATCTGTCGCAGGTTGTGCACGCCGCATGGCACCGAGCGGATGGCGTCAGCGTCGCTTCCCTTGAGGCCGCACGGCATCAGCCCGTCGGCCTTCACGTTGCCGACGGCAGGCTCCATGGCCTTCCGGCGCTTGTGCAGCATCTTCAGCAGCTTGGGCGTGGCCCATCAACAGCATGACACCCGCACAGGGCCCGCAACTCCTCGCCGGCGTTCCAAAAAGATAAAACTAAAAAGGTATCGAATCGTCGTCCTCGAAGCCGGCCTCGTGAACGTTGCGGTCAGGTTCGTCGGTCTCACATTCACTTTTCCGCTTGCTGCAATTAATAGACTCGAGTTCTGCAAGGTGATGCGCCATAACTTCAATCACATCCTTTGCACATAGCAAAGGCAGTAACGAGTCAGTTTTTGGAGATATCCTCCCCAAATCCCACCGCTCCTCGAACCGTTCGATGAGTTCGATCGACCAGGGCACCGCGGCATTCGAGGAGAGCCACTGAAAGTCCAAACGATCCGCGAAGCGTTCGATCAATTCAAGCGACCACGGCAAAGCTTCGTTTCCGGAGAGCCACCACCACTCCCAGCTGTCCGCAAAGCGTTCAATCAGATCCAGCGACCAAGGTAGATCGCTGCTTTCGGAAAGCTTTTTCCAGTCCCAGCGACTTTCATAGCACTCGATTAGATCAAGCGACCATGGCAGAGCTGCGTTCGACGAGAGCGCCCCCCAGGCCCAGCGGTCCTTGTAGCGTTCAATCAGATCAAGCGACCACGGTAACTCTGCCCTGGCAGATAGCTCATGCCAATCCCAACGACTTTCAAACCTTTCGAGGATATCCAGAGACCAGGGCAGCCCATCATTGACAGACAATCCATCGCTCGACCCCCCTCCTGGAAAGACCAGGATCCGATCACAGCCCCATACCCAGAGCTGCTCATAGCGTTCGATCAGCTTGAGCGACCAAGGCAGGGCCGTATTCGACGAGAGCTTTTTCCAGTTCCACCGCTTCTCATAACGTTGGATCAGCTCGATCGACCAAGGTAGGTACGGATTCGACGAGAGCTGCCCCCAGTCCCAGCGCCGCTCATAGCGTTCGATCAGCTCAAGCGACCAGGGCAGCGCTGCATTCGTCGAGAGCAACCGCCAATGCCAGTGCTTTTCAAAGCGTTCGATCAGTTTGATCGACCACGGCAAAGCCGTATTTTCAGATAGTTCCCACCAGCTCCACCGATCAGCGAATCGTTCAAGCACCTCGAACGATCCTGGCAAGGCTGCATTCCTGGAGGGCCCTACCCACTCCCAACGATGCGCAAAATGCTCGATTAGATCAAGTGACCAAGGCAAGGAGTCATTCACGGAAAGGCCGTAGTGTCTAATTACATCCCCGCCCGGATAGACCCCTCCCCAAACCCAACGATCCTCAAACCGCTCAATCAATTCAAGCGACCACGGGATGGCTTTACTTTCGGAAAGTCTCTTCCAGTTCCAGCGATCCTCAAAGCGCTCGATCAATTCGATCGACCACGGCAGAGGGGCGGCCCAAGAGAGTAATTCCCAATCCCAGGCATCAACAAAGCGTTCGATTAAATCACCGTCAAGCGGCTGCCTCCTCAACACAAAGTTAAGTGCATCCTCTGCCGAAATCCGCTTGAGAAGGGCAACAAAACGCCGCCGTCCAAGATCCTCGCTCAACTGAGCGGCAATCCCTAACTGCCTGCTGGCTGCTTGAACCTGTACAGGATAGTTCGCCGAGGAAGGAATTAGAGCGCCGCGTTCAGGTTCTCGTTGGTTCACGAGTCGCTACTTTCTTCATTCTGTTTGCCCAGTATTTCCGACACGAGTCGGGCCAGCTCCGTCTCCAGCAGCTCGCGCTGCTGCGCAAAGTAACGGTCCCAGTCGGCCTCGCCGGTACCGGCCGCAACCGTTAGCCTGATGCCGTCGCTTTCTTGCAGGGCTTTCAGTTCGACAACGAGCATGTCGATGGCGTGCTCCAGTTCGGCAATCGCGGCCTTCAGCGATTCGACTTCGGTCAGGGTAGTCGAGCGCGTCCCCGGAAGGCCTCCCGCCGCGAGCGCTTCATGGATCGCCCTCAACCCAGCCAGGTCGTTGCGTTTGTAAGCCTCCTGCAGCTGGACGAACACCAAATGCGCTGCATCCTTCTTCTCAGTGGGAACCTTGTCGGGATGGCAAAGGCTACATGCTTTGCGATAGAGAGATCTCATCTCCCGCTCGGCCTCGTCGTCGAGCTTTGGCAACGGCTCCGCGCTTTGCAGTTCAGCGTGCTGCCTTGAGTAACTTTTGAAGGCTTCTTCGGCATCCTGCGCGGCCTCGTCTGCCCCCAGCTCCTCGTCATTCTTCCGATCCGCCGCGATTCGAGCCAGCTCAGCTCGAGCCTTGAGGACGAGCTGGATGACATCGCCCAAGGCCTCATCATGGCGCCTATTGAAGGTGATCAGGCGACGCTCAAGATCGGCCTTCTCGTCACTTAGAGATTCGAGGCGCAGCTCCAGGCTTTCAAGTACAAAACGGAGGCGGGCGATATCAGCGTATCCAGCGACCACCAAGGCCGTCGCCTTGCGCAGGTAGGCGTCTATCTCCTCAAGCGCTACCCTGTACTCCCCCCTGTCCAGGGCAGCGATGATCCGGGTCACTTGAAGGGTCTCGGCAACAGCGCGCAATCTGTGCACATGCGTAGCGACGTCATTCTGTTCGCCGAGCAGGATCAGGTTGCGGATCATCTCCAATCGCCGTCGCGCAGCTTCGGCGTCGACAATGACGGGGACACCATGACCAGCGCGGACAAGAAGACTGTCAAATGTTTCGAGGTACTTGGCTGCAAACTCTATCGAGTCAGTGACGACCGTGATGTTTTCGTCATTGCGCCGGGCCTTTCGGCTCCAGTTGTAGGACCCCGTAATCACAGTTTTGCGATCAATGACGCAGAACTTGTGGTGCATGGTCGGCTCGTCGCGGCTGCCCTGCGCGAGAAAAGCCACACGCCCCCCTGCGGCCTCCAGCCTTGGAAAGTTAAGTGCCCCAGGCCCCTGGTTAATGTCGTCGCCGATGAGTGCGACCGACACGTTTATTCCCGAGCGCGCTTTTTTGCAGAGCACTTCGAACATGTCACGGTCAGTAAACCATGCGACTGCGGCTACAACCTCAGAGTTGGCTTTCTCCAAGTGATCAATGATCACTTCATGGATATTTGAAAAATGCGCCTTTAGTTCCATTCGACACGCAGGTTTATTGCACCCCAAGGATGCTGTTGCAAAGAAGATTGCCTTGCAGACCGTTTACTCTTACCGCAAAGCGACAAGGGATGCATTAACCAACAGCCAGGCTTAGACGAATTAACTGGCGCACCTGATTGGCAGGTAGTCCCGCTGAAAAGCATTTCGCTCGGCGGCGGCGCGTGGAAACTACACAGCAACGAATTCATTGTTTCGCCGACGCTCCGAACGCAGCGCACGTCGCCGCCCGTCCCACGATGATCAGCAGCGACTTGGCGCGGCTCATACCTACGTAGAGCAGCTCTTGCCGCTGTGACAAGTCGATGGTGTCTAGGCCCCACAAGATCACGATCGGCGATTCGAGACCCTTGAACCGTTGGATGGTGTCGATCAGGACCGTGGACTTGCCTCGAACCCCCTCCTCAAGCCAAGTTGCTGGCTTCGGCAACGGAAGCCTTCTCAGGGCAGCGTAGTACTCGGCCTTGTGCAAGGCATCGGCCACCAGCACCGTGATGTCGCCGGGCGCGACACCCTGTCTCGCAACGAGGTCGACGATGCGGGCATTGATCTTGGCCGCCTGTGGGTCCCGGCTTGGCGACTCGTCAAACTGAACGTCATCGCCTTGGATGTCAGGCGGACTCACCGGAACGCCCTTGTAGTGCTTGTAGGCAGCTACGTGAATCGGTGCCGTGTTGCGGCAATTCGTGGTCAGTGAGAACGGTTCGTCGCGGATCGGGAATGTCCCGGCGCGGGCATACAAGTTCTGGTTGTCGTCGTAGAACACGTACAGCGGGCTGCTGTCGTAGTCGGTCAGCAGCAGCTCGAGCGGAACCCAGAACTCCTCGCGAAAGTCCTGGCCTTCGTCACAGACGATGGCGTCGTACCGATCCGGAAGAACTTCGAGGGAGTATCCGAGCGCGTTGGGTAGTTGCACCTCGTAGAGATCCTTGCCCGGATAGGTGACCTTGGCTTCGGAAACCAGGTCCCGCCCAGATGCTCGATTGGCTCTCTCAACCTGCCGGTGGCACAGTTGATGAAAGCTCATCACATCAAGATTCGGGGTGCCAGCGCAGAGGCTTGATAGATGGTCCGCGAGCTGACGGTTGTAGCAAGTCAGCAGCGTTCGGAACCCCTCGGATGCAAGGCGACGTGCTTTTTCAAGCGCCAAGACCGTCTTGCCCGTTCCTGCGCCACCGCTCACGGCCACTCTGCGGTGGGAGCGCAAGAAGTCGAGCACCCGAATCTGGTCCTTGGTGAGAACCAGCCGACGCGCCTCCTGGTCGGCCAACTGCGACGAGATCAGCGGCGCAACCACGAAAGATCGCGCAAACACCTCGCGAAAGACATCGACGCCGCGCCTGCCCATGGGTGTGAATCCCGACGCATCGTTACCCCAATAGGCAAAGACCGCATCGATCCACGCCTTCGGATCTTGGAGATCCTTCGCGCAGCCGACCAGGGCTGACGGCATGTCAGGCCGGCTCAGGGCATTCGCATCCCCGACATCAGGGAAGAACACCGCGTGACCTCTGAGGACGTTGGCGAGCGAGAGATCCCGCCAACGCTGGTGCTCGTTCAGCTTGGATCGAATCGAATACTTGGCCTTCAGAGCCTGGTTGACGGGGTTGTTGATCGCATGCTTTTGATGATGACGATCGACGGAAAACCAGTCCCCGCTGCTGGCATCGAACCCGACGCCCCCACCCTTGACTTCGATACACACGTACCCGAGATCCGGGTGACAAACGACGAAGTCGGTTTCGCCATCCTTGGCCTGCTCTTCCTCGCGGCGCAAGATCCAACCGACCTGGAAGAAGATGACAAAGTCGCGGGGAAGACCGTCCCTCAACGCCCTGTAGACCTTTGCCTCCGCCTGGGATGGCAAGTCCGCCAGCTGGGCATCCGTCAGTTCAGGAATGATTGTTGTCATCCTCTTCCTCAACCACCGTCATCGTCTGCAGATTCAACGTGACCGTGCGTCGTCCGCTGGTCAAAAACTCGATGGACATGACGCGCGTCGAGCCTCGCAGCTCCATCGACTCGATCCGACCGAAACCGAAATGCTGGTGCTTGACTCTGGCGCCGGCGATGAAGGCGAGCGCGGGGTCAGCACGCTCATCGGCGACAGCATCGCGCCAGTTGCCATCGAACATAAACGACGTCACCTGCGTGGCGGGGCTGCGAATCGGATGGACGCGTATGTGCTCAGGATCGGAAACAAACTCAACCACGTACAGCCAGTAGCGATCGCCGTAGTCTTGGGCGTTGCTGAACTGCAGCCTGGATAAGCCCACGCCCGTCTGGTTCCACTCGCCGTTGACACCCTTCACCTCGATGAACCGGTCTTCGCCTGTCAGCGGGTTACGGCTGATGATGTCGTACCCAGGGTGGGTTTGGGCCATCTGTTCCGCGACGCGCCCCCGAGCCTTTTCATAGGCGCAGACGGCGGCGCGGGCCACCACCTCAACAGCCAGGTTGTGCTCGGATGGGCCTTCCTGCTCGTCGGCATCGGCTGATTCCTCTTGCTTCTTCCGAACATAGGAAAGAAGTCGTCGATCCCACTGCTCCTTGTGCTTTGGACGTGGCTTCTTGGCGCGCTTGTCGCCAGTCGACGAACCTGTGCTGTGGCCGTGCCCAGTAGCCTCGTCACCATCTGGCGCATCCTCTTCTTGTGCGCCCTTAGACCCGGCTCCAGGTTGCCCTTGATCGGGCGGCACATCCTTGGGAGGAGCCTTCGGCACGCCTGTCGGCCGACCCGTACCAGGCCGATCCGGTGTGCGTTCTCCACCTTTGGGCGCGTCGGTCGGCGCGGTATCCGGCTTGCTCTCTGGCTGATAGCCGGGGTCGGTCGCGCTCCCCATGTCGTCCAAGCTCGACGAGGTCAAGTCATCTGCCTGTCCGCTTGCGCTTTCAGCATCCAGGTACGGGATACCTGCATCGGTCAGTTCTCGGTGAGCCTCATCAACAGGCATGCTCATCAGCGGTCGAACGCTGAGGGTCAGTTTCGAGATCTCGCTTCCAGACTCTTCTGGCATCAACTGGTGGAAGATGGCATTCAGGACGTGGGGCCAGCTGCGATCCCCTACCGGTCGCGCCAAGATCAGCTGGCGTTTGTCGATGTCATAGAACGCATGCGCTGCCGAGGGTGGAGCCGAAGCCCAATCCCCGCCAACGTGCACGGACGCTTGGATGCGCACGAGCTCGTAGCTGATGGCGGTCAGCTCTGAAAGCGCCTTCCGCACCTTTCGTTTGACTGGCGTCGGTTTGTCGTGCAGCAATCGCGCAAGGATGTCGATCCGCTCCATCAGCTTGTCGGCAAGCTGCGGTTCCTCGGTCTTCTGTCCATCAACGAACTCAAGCGCGACCTCAGCGCTCTCACTGAGCCGCCTGACCCCGACCTTCTCAATGAACGGCCACAGCTCGGGGGCAGGTTTGCACAGCGCCCGGTCAAGCTCCCCATTGAAGAAACCTGCGTGCCACTCGCTGTCCTGAAGCAGCACTTCGTCAGGATGAGTGGGCTGCCCCATGAGGTTCAATATCGTTGGTGCCTCTTGCAACCTTCGAATGTCCGGGGCGCCAATCTCCTCACGCTCGTCTGCTGCCGACACGCCCATCAAGCAGGCGTCGTGCACCGATCGATCCGCCCCTGCGACGGGCTTCGACTGCTCGAAGTACTCGCCGACGATGTCCAACAGGATGTCGACGTAGTCTCGGCCCTCGGGTGCGTTCTTCACTCCGATTGCGGTGAACAGCGGCTTGAACGCCTCAAGATTGCCTGGAATAGTGAAGGCGTAGCGCCCGAGCTGCTGGGGCGACCAGTAAAGCTGATTCGGGCGGACAAAGCTTTTCTGGCTCTCGACATAGATGCAACGAGAGCCAGCCAATGTCGAGATCAGGGGATCAGAACGCTGCGCCCGCTCGTTCAGCACCTGGTAGGTCGAAACGTGAGGCTGAGCGCCGGTCTTCACGCAGTACTGCAAATGGTCGATCACCAGCCTCGTTTCCGGATTGATGGTGACGTCCAGATCTTCCAGTAGCTCCGTTTTCAGGCGTGCCGTGTTTCTGAAATCGAGGATGTTGGCCTGCGATCTGAATGCCTCGGCACGGTATGGCGCGTACAGATCGCCACCAGAGTGCCAGTTCTCCGTATCGCCTTCAGCTGGGAAGCACGCCACCCCACGGAGGCTGTCGATCGCACCCTGGAAGAATGGCTTCTCCCTCCACTCCTCGTAGTGGTCACACAGGACATAGAAGGCATCGCCGCTGGCGCGCTTTGCGTCTTCCGTCGGCAGGTACTTCTCTGCAATGAAGAGCATTCGCTCCACCAGGTGCTGCGCAAGTGGTGACCGGCGTATTCCGAGGCTGTCGATGAAGGTGTGGACGGACCGGGCGTTGGGCACCCGACTGGCATCGAGCCAAAGGTGCGTCGCATCGCCAAGCACCTTCACCAAGTCATCGGTGCGCCTGTAGGTGTTGGTAGGGCGCGACCAACGCCCGTCCTGCGTCGGCACGATCGGCAGTGCACCCAACAGCCGGCGGATGTTCTCGTCATTGACGAGCGCTGGATGGCTGGCGAGTTCAGTGATGAGGCGGGTGTACTTCTGCGCGTCCAGTGGCCCGTCGTCGTTGAAGAACCTCGGCAGTACGTTTTGTACGAATGCCTCGATCGTCTGCGTCTGTACGCCAAGCTTGCTCGAAACGAACTCTCTGGCGGAATCGGTCAGGACGGACGTCTCAAGAAGGTCGGCTTGTCCGGTGGGATCGGTGAAGTTGCCGGGCAGCAGTGCTTGGGTCGCTTTGATCAGGCCTCGACTCGACAGCCAGATCGGCAGATTCCGTAGTGCTTGATAAACCGCCTTCTCGACATTGGCCTGGCGGTCCAGGTCCGCGAACATCGAATACAGGTCGCGCAACTCTTGCTGTTCAATGCCGATGACATCGTCGACGGCCTCGGTGGCGCACATCGAGCTGATGTGATTGACGACTGCACCAAGGTCAAGCTGTCGGATCAGTCGCGCAATCTTGGGAAAGCCGAGGATGTGATGCGCTGCAATCGCCAGCCTGGGCAGCAGTGAAGCGGCCCGCCCAGCCTCCAATGCAGCAGGCGCCACAAAGGATTGGCTGATCGTGACGGCATATAGATCTTCGGTAACGATGAAGGGGATCGCCAACAACGGTCGAACGGATGGGTGCGATCCTGGGTGGGTACTGGCGACATCCGGCAGCAAATCGTTGACCATGCTCCAAAGCGGACGGTAGAAGCTCTCCAGCCTTTCCGCTTCGACTTGCACCTCGCCCGGGACCTGCTGCGCCATTGCTTGCTCAAGCAGGGTCACCAAACGGTCGAACGTGAGGATTGGCGCACCCAGCTGGTTTATCGCGGTCTGGAATGGCCGGAGATCTTCGGCAACCAACCTTCCACCGACCTCCAGCAACGTCTTTGCCTGATGGCTTGTCAACGGGCCTCGCGGCAGGAAAACCCCGCTGGGACGCTGAACGCTACCGTCCTGAGCCAGGGCGATTTGTGCCTGGGCTCCAGTGACCTTCAATCGTTCCCAGAATCGCTTGAAGCAAGTAGGGTGGTTCGATGGCTTTGACAGCTCAAATGCCCGCGCCAGGATCTGCCAGAGTTGGACGTCTCCGAGCATCGTCCGCAGGCCCTCGGGGTCTCTGGCAAGTTCAGCAGCAGCAGCATCGATGAGCATCTCGTTCCAAGCCTGCTCATGTTGGTGCCCAGCAAAGATGACCGCCTTACGATCGGACTCTGGAAAGAAGTCCGCATTGATGTGCATCGGCAGTCCGGTCGACTGCTCGGTGGGCAAGAACGCGTAAAGCACTCCCTCGGCCAGGGGCTCCGGATCAATCCGCAACCCGATGCTGACCTTGGTGCCGCGACCGAGCGACTCCAGGCGGGGATGTGAGGCATACAGCCGCGCAGCAGCCTCCGCAACATCGGCCCGCAAGATGTGCCAGTGCTCGACCTCGGCGCTCGGTCGGAAACTGACGATCAAGTCAGTCCCATCACCGCGATCCAGGTCGCATGCCAACAGCAGTTCGCCGTTTCGCCGAACTTCCGCTGTCCGGACATGCCGGAGGAATAACAGGCTCTTGCGAAGGACCTTCTGAAAGTCGTCGACGAGCTGGTTGATGTGGGCGGCGCTGACGTGCGACACCCCCAGCGCAAGCCGAGCTTCGGTGCTGGGGTCGTCCGCCCAAGGTAAGAAGAACGTGGTGCCTTCGGGTTGCTCGAATGGCTCGATGAACCACTGCCCTTCCTCCGGGTGAAGCGTCAGCTTCACACCAGAGGACCGGATCTCCGGGTGGTCCGTGACCTGATACGTCGAGACGAATCCGATGCCGAAGCGTCCGATGTTTTCGCCACGAGAAAGCTTCCCCCCGCTGCCAACATCCGCGATCCGGTGGTAGTCGCAGCTGTAGTTACTGCTGGCGATGAAGCTGCAAGGCCGCGTGTGCAGATCACCGCAGTATGTGAACTTGCCACTGTTGATGACAAGAAGGCCCCGGTCTGTGATGTCGAATACAACGGAGTCTGCCTTGGCGTCATCCGCGTTTTGGATGAGCTCGAGGGCCATGACGTCGTAGCCCTGCAGCCCTGCCAGGTGGCTCCGTATGTTTCCAAGCAGGTTCGCGGTGTACGAGCCGCTTCTGCGGGGTTGGGTTTGCTGATCCATTCTTGTTCCGAACCTTTTCCCTGACTGGGCCGTTCTATCTCAGGCGCATCACTCTTGTTCAGTCCATCGCCCAAAGCTGGTCGTTGTCCTGTGTCGCGGCCCAGAAGTCGTCAAATAGTGCCAACTTGGCTTCGCGCACCGTCGGGTAGGTCTTCGCGCCGAACCGGTCGCCAATCTTGTAGCCCCAGCGCCCGGTTCTTGTCGGATACACCACCAGATTGCGACCATCGACGTTCAGGAAGCTGTTGCCTTTGGCAGAGACTCGCCACTTGCGGTGGAGCCAGCGAGTGCGGCGCGATGCGCGATTCCTGAGTCGCGCCTCACGCCGCTTGGGCCCTTCGTAGTCGTCGCTCATCTTCTCGGCACAAACGCAACCGACTTCGAATCTCTCGTCCAGATCTGGGTGCGCCATAACGTGGACGTA
>APMI01000853.1_pt1 | contig 10639 bp, 8 predicted proteins | sample 667938 | NCBI WGS metagenome assembly APMI01 (sample SAMN01084076, study PRJNA167559) | wastewater metagenome | biome: Wastewater | place: Denmark: Ejby Moelle, Odense | collected 2011-11-28
TCGCGGAGCGGCTTGCCTGCCGCGCTCCTGTCGATGGTCCGGCTCATCGTCTCATCCGTGCCCGATCGCATGCATATTGACAACTCGGTATGTTCGGACATACCAATATGTCAGAGATAATAACAGATCGGCATGATCCGATGGGGAGGATATCGTGAGCAGGATTTTTCCGTGCGCGCGGCTTTGCGGCGGCATGATCGCCAGCCTGGCAATCACCGGCCCTTTATCGCCGGCCTATGCGCAGGCCGCCCCGCCCACGCCCGCCACCTCCGCGAGCGACGGCGGGGGCGACATCGTCGTCACGGCCTATAAGCGCGAGGAGCGGCTGCAGAATGTCGGCGCGACGATCGAGGCACTGTCGGCCGAAACGCTGCGCACGTCGCGCATCGCGGGGATCAACGACCTGTCGTCCTACGCGCCCAATGTCGACATCAAGGAGACGGTGCCCGGCGCGCTGCCGACCGTCACGATCCGCGGCATCGGGCTCGACGATTTCAGCACCGTGTCGAGCCCCGCCGCCGGGGTCTATGTCGATGAGATCCCCCTCGCCTCGCCCGGCCTGATGAGCGGCAATCTGTTCGATCTGCAGCGCATCGAGGTGCTGAAGGGGCCGCAGGGCACGCTATACGGCCGCAACACCACCGCGGGCGCGATCAACATCCTGTCCGCGCCGCCCGAGAAGACGTTCGGCTATGCCGCGCGGATCAGCTACGGCAATTACGATACGGTCGATGCCGATGTCATGATCAACGCCCCGCTCGGCGATCGCGCGCAGCTTCGCCTCAGCGGCAAGACGGTGCAGCAGGGCACGGGATATTGGACCAGCTCGCTGCTCGAAAACGGCACGCCGGGGCGCCGCGACATCGGCAGCCGCAACATCTGGCTCGGCCGCGCGGAGCTTGCGCTCCAGCCGACCGACGATCTCGATCTGTTGTTCAAGGTGGAGGGCGAACGCTCGCGCTCCGAAATGGGCGTGCCGCAATTCAACGGCACGTTCGCCGCCGGGATGCCGTTCGTACCGTGCCCCGCGGTGCTCGCGGGCCATCTCGACAACAACAATTGCACGGATGCCTATGGCTATCGCCAGACCCGCAGCGATCCGTACAAGGGGGATTGGAAAGGCAGCTTCCCCTATAATATCGATCAGGTGAATTTGCTCGCGAAGATCCGCTATCGCGTCGGCGGGTTCGAACTGACCTCGATCACCGGCTATATCGACTTCAAGCGGCTCTATCACATCGATGTCGATGCCACCCCGCTCGACCAGTTCGACTTCCTCGAAAACGAGAAGATCCGCCAGTTCACCCAGGAATTGCGCATCGGCCACGAGACAAAGCTCGTCGATATCATCGCCGGCGGCTTCTATTCCTGGGATCGCGTGCTCGGCGACAACACCAATATCACCGAGCAATGGCCGCTCGTGCTGATCGGCGCGGCAAGCGGCGCGGGCACGACGAGCTATGATCAGGTCACCCGCTCGGCCGCGCTCTACGCCAATGCGACGTGGCACTTCGGGCCGCGCGTCGATCTCGTCACCGGGTTGCGCTACACCAGCGAGAAGCGGCATTATGTCGGCGGGACGACCTTCGATACGCCGTCGCCGCTGTTCGGAATCAACGATACCTTCATCGACGGCACGATCCGCGACCATAATCTCACCGGGCGCGTCGCGCTCAACTTCCGGCCGCGCGACGGCGTGTTGCTCTACGCCTCTGCCTCGCGCGGCCGGAAGAGCGGCGGCTTCTTCAGCGGCTTCACCAACAACGAGGCCCAGCTCATCCCTTATCGCCCCGAAACGCTCAACGCGTTCGAAGTGGGGGCGAAGACGCAATTCTCGCGCATGGTGACGTTCAACATCGCGGGCTTCTGGTACGATTATCACGACCCGCAGACCTATGTCCGCTATGTCGACCCGGCGACCGGACTGTCGGTCCAGAAGGTCGGCAACGTCAGCCATGCGCGCGTGTTCGGCAGCGACATCGACATGATCCTGCGCCCGACCGAGCGCTGGACGTTGACCGGCGGCATCGGCCTGCTCGATACGCGTCTCGCCTCGTTCACCACCGCCGCGGGCACGATCCCGGCCGGCAACCGCCTGCCCAATGCGCCCACCACCTCGTTCACCGGCCGCATCCGCTACGATCTGCCGGTCAGCGATGCGCTGCGCCTCAGCTTCCAGGGCGAAACGCGCTATTCGTCGTCGGTGTTCAAGGATGCCGCCAACGACCCGCTGATCGCGGCGGGGCGCTACTGGCTGTTCAACGGCCGCATCGCGCTGACCCGCAATGCCGGCTGGGAAGTCGCGATCTGGGGGCGCAACCTCACCGACAAAAGATATGAGGTGCAGGGCACCGACCTCGCATCGCTCGGCATCGTCAACAAGAATTACAACGCGCCGCGCACCTTCGGCGTCGAGCTTTCCTGGCGGCATTGACGCGGAGCCCATCGATGAACAACGACTTCCCCCTCTCGGGCCATTGCGACGCGCGTTTCGCCGGCGTGCGCGACGCCTTCCTCGCCAATTTCACCGAGCGCGGCGAGATCGGTGCCGCGGTGACGGTTTTCATCAACGGAAAAACCGCGGTCGATCTGATCGGCGGGTGGCGCGATCAGGCGCGGACCGAACAATGGCAGCCCGATACGTTGGTCAATGTCTGGTCCTCGACCAAAGGGGTGGTCGCCACCTGCTTTGCGATGCTCGTCGATGCCGAGCGCGTGTCGTATGACGATCCGGTCGCGCGCTACTGGCCCGAATTCGCCGCGGAGGGAAAGGCGACGATCACGATCGGCCAATTGCTCTCGCATCAGGCGGGTTTGTGTGGCTTCGCCACCCCGGCGCGTTTCGCGGATCTGCTCGACGGCAGCGCGGCAGCCGCGCGGCTCGCGGCACAGGCGCCACTATGGCCGCCGGGGACCGCATCGGGCTATCACGCAATCTCGATCGGCATCCTCGCGACCGAATTGTTCGGCCGGATCACGGGGCGCTCGCTGCGCACCTTCGTCGCCGGGGAGCTGCGCCAGCGCCACGGCTTCGACATCTCGATCGGCCTTGGCGTGGACGACGAGCGCCGCCGCGCCGAGATGATCGCGCCGCCCGATATGGATTCGGCGCAAATCGGATCGCTCACGGCGCCACAGATCGCCGCGCTCGCCAATCCGCCGCTCGATCCGCTGGCGCCCAACACCCCCGAATGGCGCGCCGCCGACCTGCCCTCCGCCAATGGCCACGCCAACGCACACGCGCTTGCCGCACTTTACGCCGCGCTGCTCGACGGCCGACTGGTCAGCCCGGACAGCCTTGCCCGCGCAACCCGAACGCAGATCGAGGGCGCGGATCTGGTCCTCGGCCTGCCGACGCGCTGGGGCGCCGGCTTCCTGATGAATACCGACGGCATCTATGGCCCCGATCGCGCGGCCTTCGGTCATTCCGGCTGGGGCGGCTCCTTCGCCATGGCCGATCCGGGGGCGAAGCTCGCGATGAGCTATACGATGAACCGGATGGGAGCGCAGCTCCGCGACGATCCACGCGCCAAGGCGCTGATCAATGCGCTCTACGCCGCGATCAGCTGATCCCAATTCAGGCGATCGCGGCGTAGCGCGCGGAACAGCGCCTTGCCCCCGGCCAGCCGCTGGTGCCGCTACGATTTTCGCAGGAAAGAGGCGATCGCCTCAATCGTCGGGCCAGGCTGTTCTTCCATCAGCCAATGGCCCGAATTCGGCACGACCAACTCGGTCACATTGTCCGCTGCGGCGCGCATGATGACCGCCATCGTCGGGCCGAGCGAATGATCGCCGCCGATCGCCAATATCGGCATTTTCAACGGACCGCGTGCCACCGCGGCCCGATTGTCGATCACATCCTGGTCGAAAGCCGCAAATTGCGAGAAGCCGGCGTGCATCCGCCCCGGCGCGGCATAGAGCTTCGCATAATGGACGCGCGCCTCCTCCGGGAACGCGGTGCGCGTCGCCGCAAACTCGTTCCAGAAACGATCGAGATAAATACGTTCGCGGCCGGCGACGAGCCGTTCCATATCGGGGCCGCCAAAGCGGAAGTGCCACAATAGCGGACTTTTCAATATTTCGTCCCACGGCCCGACCCCCGGCACGGGCGCATCCATCATGACGAGGCGCGTGGTGCGATCCGGATAAGCCTCCGCGAAAGCGAACGCCACCATATTGCCGATATCGTGTCCGACCACATCGACTCGCCGGACGTTAAGCTGGTCCAGCACGCCGGCCAGATCCTTCGCCTGGTTCTGCTTCGTGAAGCCGTTTGTCGCGACCGCCGACAAACCCATGCCGCGCAGGTCAGGGACGATCACCGTGTGATCGCGGATCAGTGTCGCGGCGAGCGGAACCCACATATCGCCGGTATCGCCATAGCCGTGGACGAGCAGCACCGCCGGCCCCGCGCCGCCAACGCGGACGTGCAGCGTCGTGCCGTTCGTCGCGATGTCTGTGGTCCTGAAGCCTGCCGGAAAGGCAAATGCCTGCGCGGATACATGGGTCGCTGCCAACAAGGAGAAAAACAGGACGAGCAGTGCCGCGATCGCGCGCTTCATATTCCTTCCCCTTTTCTTGTCGACGTCGTCCCGCTTTCGGCTCGGTTTGAAACCCCACACCGCGCAACAGATGGCGACGATCAGCAGACATGCACCCCCAACCGCCAATAGGAAAGGGCAGTCGCGCGTCGAGCAGCAGCGGATGCCGGAGACCTAGGTCACAAAATCCTCGCTGCCGATGCCTCAGCGGCTGGACGTGCCCATCAACCGGATCTGCAAACGGCACCGCCCAACACGATGGCTTCCCCAAAAACCGGCACCCTGAAATCGATCTGTTCGCCACCCGCTTCGGCGGTCGCAATCGCCTCCGCCAGCACCCGTGCCGGGGTATCGATGCCGTCGTCAGCCAAAGGAAAGGCACCGAAATGGATCGCGATGCTGGCGCGCGACTCCAATGCGCGGCTCGCGGCCACGGCCTCAACCGGGTCGATATGCACCGGCGACATGAACCACCGCGGCGCATAGGCGCCGATCGGCAACAACGACAGCGTCATGGGGCCGAAGCGATCGCGAATGGTCGCGAAATGTGGGCCATCCCCCGTATCGCCGGCGAAATAGATCGGCCCCGCCGCCGTCTCGATCACGAACCCGCCCCACAGGCTGGCATTGCGATCGAACAGGCCGCGGCCCGAAAAATGCTCGGCCGGGACATAGGTCGCGACGATCCCGGCGCCGATCTCGTGGCTCTTCCACCAATCAAGCTCGACGACCCGCTTGGCCGGGATTTTCCGGCCGACCTTCAGCCCGGTCAGGACGAGCGGCGCATCACGGCGCTCGATCGCCGCCAGCGTCGGCCGATCGAGATGGTCATAATGATCGTGGCTGACGAGCGCGATGTCGATCGGCGGGAGCTCATCGACGCCGGCGGCCGGACACGCCGGACGCCGAGCCACGACGTCGGGCCGACACGCGACGACAGCACCGGATCGGTCAGGATATTGAGCCCACCAACCTGAATCAGCACCGTAGCATGGCCAAGCACCGTCACCCGGATCGATCCATCATCGACCCGTTCAACCGGCCGCGGTGCCGGTTCGTTGCCCGCATGCTTCGGCCATTTTTCGGGCGCACGCGTGCGCAGAAATCTCAGCGCCTCGCCCCATCCGAGCGAACCGGGGCCGACGGCATTGGCAAATCGGCGCCCGTCGAACGGAGCCGAGCGATACGGCCCGGCTCCTGGCGACAGGGTGTTGTTCACGCTCACGCTCAGTAGACGACAGAGTCGGCGGTCGGCTGGAAGGGCAAGGTGACCGTGGCCTCGCCATTCACCGTCGCGCCGGAGTGGGCGAGATGGGGAGAGAAGCGCGCATTCATCTCGGCCAGGAAGTTGAGCTTGGGCGTCGACAGCGCATCGAGCGAGGCAATCTGCGGCGCCGACAGCGTGACATCGAGCGCAGCGACATTCGCGTCGAACTGATCGATACGGCGGGCACCGATGATCGTCGAGGTGACACCCGGCCGGCTCTGGACCCAGGCCAGCGCCATCGCCGCGACATTGGTCCCCAATTCATCGGCGATCACCTTCAATTGATCGATGATCGCATAAGCCTCGTCGCTCGGGCCGCCGACGAACGCGGAGCGGGCGCTCTGCTGCTCGCCGGCATTGGCGCGGGTATATTTGCCCGACAGGATCCCGCTCTTGAGCGGGCTCCACGGGGTGATGCCAAGGCCAAGCTCCAGCGCCATCGGCACGAGTTCGCCTTCCACGGTGCGTTCGAGCAGCGAATATTCGATCTGGGTCGCGATCAGCGGCGCCCAGTTGCGGAAATGCGCGATGACCTGCGCCTGCGCGATCTTCCACGCCGGGACGTCGGAGAAGCCGATGTAGCGTACCTTGCCGGAGGTAACGAGGTCGTCGAGCGCGCGCATCGTCTCCTCGACCGGCGTATATTTGTCCCAATTATGCAGCCAGTAGAGATCGATATAATCGGTCTGCAGACGACGCAGCGATTGATCGCATTGCTCCATGATCGCCTTGCGCCCGGCGCCGCCGCCGTTGGGATCGCCCTGATGCATGTTGCCGAAGAATTTGGTGGCGATCACCGCCCGATCACGCCGCGCCTTTTTCTGCGCGAAGAAATCGCCGATGATCTTTTCGGAATGGCCGAGTGTGTAGATGTTGGCGGTATCGATGAAATTGCCGCCGCGCTCGAGATAACGAGACAGGATCGCTTCGGACTCGGCGGGGCTCGATCCCCAGCCCAGATCCTCACCAAAGGTCATCGCCCCCAGGCACAGCGGGCTGACGCGCAGACCCGAGCGGCCAAGCGTGACATAGGAATCAAGCGACATGATCTTCACCTCGGCGCTGTGGTTGCCAAATTCCGTCCTCAGGATTAAATGGAGGGCGGCTCCGGTTTGTATACGGAGGAACCCTCCACTTAACAAGAGGCATCCGATTTCATATCATGAGCAAGGCCGCGGTGATGACAAAGGATGGGGGCGTCAGGGCTGCGCGGGCGCCGCGCGCCGATGCGCTCAAGAATCGCGAGCGGCTGTTGGAAGCGGCAAAGGCGGCCTTTGCCGAGGCCGGGTCGGACGCGAGCCTCGAGGATATCGCGCGCCGGGCCGGCGTCGGGATCGCCACGCTTTATCGCAATTTCCCGACCCGCGATGCGGTCGTCGAGGCGGTCTATCGCCGCGAAGTCCAGCAGATGGCCGATGCCGCGACGGAGCTGCTCGCGCAAATGTCCGCCGGGGAAGCGCTGCATGAATGGATGCGGCGCTCGCTGGAATTCGTCGCCACCAAGAAGGGCATGGGCTCGGCCCTCGGCTCGATGGTGAACACGGGATCGGATCTTTATGCCTTCTCGATCGACCTGCTGACGAAGGCGGTCGTCGATCTCGTGAATCGCGCAATTGAAAGTGGGGACATCCGGCCGGATGTCGATCCGAACGACATCCTGCGCGCCATGACGGGCTTCTCTTATGGTGCGGAACAACCGGGCTGGAAGGACGGAACGTTGCGCCTTGTCGATATCCTGATGGACGGGCTGCGCGCACGACCGAGCGGCTAAATCGCCGAGGGCGCGGGCGGGCCGCCTGTGCTCCCGCGCTCATTTCCAGAGCGCGGCGCGACGGCCCTAATCGGGCGAGATCAGCTACGCGGCAAGCCCGGAGGATTGGTTCGGGAATGCTCGATCCCCTCGGACGAAAGACTCCAGCGATCCAGCAACTGGCCATATTTGCCGTTGGCGATCTGGGCATTGAGCGCCGCGGTGATCGCATCGGCAAACCCGGACCCTTTGCGCGTCGCAACGGCAATATAAGCGGTCAGCGGCCATCCCCCCGGTACGGTGCCGACCTTGCGCGTCCGGCCATCGCGCGCCTCATAAGCGGAGGTTGCGTTGGGGCCGAACGACACGTCCACCCGCCCGGAGAGCACCGCGAGCCGGGCGATGCCGGCATCGTCATAATATTGCGGCTCGGCGGGCTTGAGGCCGGCGGCGACATTGATCGCATTCCACCGGTCGAGGATCTGCGACTGGTTGGTACTGGCGCCGACCGCGACCTTGAGGCCGGCAATATCACCGGGCCCCCTGATCATGCGAACCGGGCCGTCGGATCGGGTGAAGATGCCGAGCTGGTCGTCGCGATAGGTGGAGAAATCGAACTTCGCCTTACGCTCCTCGGTGACCGTGACGTTCGACATCACCGCATCATATTTCCCCGACGACAGCCCAAGCGGCCAATCGGCCCAGGCGACCGGGGTGATCCTGAGCTTGAGACCAAGGCTGTCGGCGACAAGCTGGGCGATCCCCGGCTCGACCCCGACGATGCCCCCATCCTTGCCGCGCGAATAATCGGCGAGCGGCAGCGCGCCGACCATCATCGCCACCGAAAGCGTGCCCGGTTGAGCGAGATGGAGATCCTTCGGCAGCAGCGCGACCGCTTGCGGGGCGGGCTGGGTCCGTATCGCGGGGAGCGTTTCGGGGCCCGCCGTCTCGGTCGGCGGCTTGCATCCGGCGATCGACCCGGCGAGCAGCAGGATCACGGCAATCTTCTTCATCTATAATACCTTGGAGAGGAATTCGGCCGTGCGGGACTCACGCGGGTGGGTGAAGATCTGCTGAGGAGAGCCCGTTTCGACGATGCGTCCCTGATCCATGAACACCACCCGGTCGGCGACCTCGCGGGCAAAACTCATTTCGTGCGTGACGATGATCAAGGTGGTGCCCGATCTCGCGAGTTCGCGAATGACATCGAGCACCTCTCCCACCAGTTCGGGATCGAGTGCCGAGGTCGGCTCGTCGAACAGCAGCACCTTTGGCCGCAATGCCAATGCGCGGGCGATCGCGACGCGTTGCTGCTGCCCGCCGGACAATTGACGCGGGTAGAAATCGGCCTTGTCCGAAAGGCCGACACGGGCGAGCAGGTCGCGCGCCAGCGCTTCGGCGGCGGCGCGCGGCGTCCCACGCGCCCAGATCGGCGCGACCGCGATATTCTGCAGCGCGGTGAGGTGCTGGAAAAGATTGAAGCCCTGAAACACCATGCCGACATCGATGCGACGGCGCAGGATTTCGGGTTCTTTCAGCTCGAGCAGGATCTCGCCCTGCGCGCGATAGCCGATAAATTCCCCGTCGATCGCGATCAGCCCGTCATCGACCCGTTCGAGATGATTGATCGTGCGCAACAATGTCGACTTGCCCGACCCCGACTGGCCGATGATGACGGTGACGCTCCCGGCCGGGACGGAGAGCGATACGTCGCGCAATACCCGAGTATCGCCATAGCTTTTGGAGACATGATCGATGACCACCACGCCGCCCTGCGCAAAGGGCAGCGGCACCCGATCGGACGGGGACATGGGAACCGGTCGCGGCGACGATCCGGCGGACTTTGCGACCAGCGTGTCGCGGGTCGCACCGCGCGCGAACCGGCGCTCGATCCGGCGCTGGACGAGCGACAATACGGTCAGGATGATGAGATACCAGACCGTGGCGACCATCAGCAGCGGCACCACATCGAGGTTACGCCGGTAGATGACCTGAACGGTGTAGAACAGCTCAGGCAGCGCCAGAATGTAGACGACCGACGTCCCTTTCGCGAGATTGATGATCTCGTTGAACCCGGCAGGCAGGATGCTGCGCATCGCCTGCGGCAGCACGATCCCGAAAACCTGTCGTCGACGCGGCAAACCAAGCGCTGCCGCCGCCTCGCGCTGCCCCTGGTCGACCGAAAGGATGCCGCCGCGAATGATTTCCGAGGAAAAGGCCGCCTGATTGAGCGCAAGCCCGATCACCGCCGCCGAGAATGGACTGATCAGCGCCGTGGTCGACCATTGCGCGAAGGTGATCCCGGTGAACGGAACGCCAAGGCTGATCGTCGCGTAGAGATAGCCGAGGTTGTTCAACAGCAAGAGCAGCACGATCAGCGGGATCGAGCGGAACAGCCAGATATAACCCCACGACAATCGCGCGAGCAGCGGCGAGCCCGACACGCGGGCAAGCGCGAGGCCCATGCCGAGCGCCGAGCCAAACAACGTACCGAGCAAGGTCAGCAGCAACGTCCGGCCGAGCCCGACGATCACCGGCTCGGCGAGGAACCATTGCGCGAAGACCGGCCAGCCCCAATGAGGATTGCCGAGCACAGAGGCCGCAATCAGCGCGATTGTGAGGCCTGCGAAGGCTGTCGCAACGGCCCGCCCCGGGTAACGCGCCGGAACGATACGATATCGCACGGGGTGCTGCAGCGCACCCGCATCCTCCCCGTATCGATCGACGATTTCGGCGAAGGCAGTACTCATGCCCGCCGGCCTTCCAAGGATTTCTCGAACGGCAGCGAGAATTGCGCGGCGAGATCGGCATCAGGATCGTAAAGCCGGGTATAGCCCTGACGATGATAGAGCGCCGCCGCCTCAGGCTGGCGAAAACCGGTCGTGAGATAGATACGGGTATAGCCGAGCGCGAACGCGCGTTCCTCCAGCGCTTCCAGAACGCGGCTGGCCAGCCCCTGACGACGATGCGTCGCTGCGGTCCACATCCGTTTCACTTCGGCGGTGCCGCTATCGGCGTGGCGCATGAAACCGCCGCCCGCGATCGGCGCGCCATCGCGCAGGATCAGGACGAAACTCCCCT
>APMI01007817.1_pt1 | contig 10638 bp, 7 predicted proteins | sample 667938 | NCBI WGS metagenome assembly APMI01 (sample SAMN01084076, study PRJNA167559) | wastewater metagenome | biome: Wastewater | place: Denmark: Ejby Moelle, Odense | collected 2011-11-28
CAGCGAGCGGCCCGGGTCAGCGAGCGGCAGGGTCAGCGAGCCGCTCGGCGCGGTCGGGGCTGACACCGGGGACACGAGTAGGACGAGCGGTTCATGAACGCCTCCCGGCGGATCGGCGTTCCGCAGCGCCGACACGGCATACCGGCCTGGCCGTATGCCGCGAGCGAGCGGCTGAAGTACCCGGAGGCGCCGTTGACGTCGACGTAGAGGCGGTCGAAGCTCGTCCCGCCGGCGGCCAGGGCCGCCGCGAGCACGTCCCGCACGTGATCGAGCAGTCGGCCCAGGACCGGCCGGGTGAGCGTGCTGGAGTCGCGCTCGCCGTGGACACCGGCTCGCCAGAGGGCCTCGTCGGCGTAGATGTTGCCGATGCCGGACACCACGCGCTGGTCGAGCAGACCCCGCTTGACGGCGCTGTGGCGGGCCTTGAGCCGCTCGACGGCAGTGGGCCGATCGTAGGCCGGGTCGAACGGGTCCGGGGCGATGTGCCGGACCGGAGCAGGGATGCCGCGTCCATCGAGACGGTCGAGCGAGAGGCCGCCGAAGGTGCGCTGGTCGACGAATCGCAACTGTGGTCCGCCGTCGGCGAAGTCGAACCGGGCGTGCAGATGCCGCTCGTCCGGGGCACCGGGCGGACGGACGAGCAATTGGCCGCTCATGCCGAGGTGAACGACGAGGCCCTCGGCGGGAAGTTCGTCGGCCGCATCGGGAGCGGCCAGCGGGATCCACAGGTACTTCCCGCGTCGGTGCGCCTCGCCGAGCACCTGACCGGTCAGGCGAGCCACCAGATCCTCGGGCCCGGGCACATGTCGGCGCGCGACGCGGCTGCCCGACAGCTCGACGCCGCTGACCGTTCGACCGGTGACGTGGGCCGCCAGACCACGGCGGACGACCTCGACCTCCGGCAACTCGGGCACGCTCAGGCCTCGGCGGCGTCCTCGGCCGAGGTCGCACCGCTGTCCTGGCCCGTCGACACGCCTGATGCCGTGGGTGCCGGAGTGGTCGGCAGACCGGCGGTCGGCACCGCCCCGGACACGTCGTGGCGGGCCTTGATCGAGGCCCAGCCCAATTCGGCAGCGCTCTGCTCGGCTTCCTTCTTGCTGCGCCCGGCTCCCGTCCCTTCGACGCGGTCACCGACCCAGACGCTGGCCTCGAAAAGCTTCTCGTGGTCCGGCCCGGACTCCTCGATGCGGTAGACCGGAGAACCCAGCGAGAACATCGAGCAGAGTTCCTGCAGGCTGGTCTTCCAGTCCAGCCCGGCCCCGAGCGCGGCCGAGGAGGCCAACAGCGGGTCGAAGAGGTGGTGGACGAGGCGGGAGGCTGCCGACAATCCACCGTTGAGGTAGACCGTGCCGATAATCGCTTCCATCGTGTCGGCAAGGATCGAGGCCTTGTCGCGACCGCCGGTGGACTCTTCACCCCGTCCGAGACGCACGTGCTCTCCGAGTCCGACGGTCCGTCCGACGTCCGCGAGGGCGCGCATGTTGACGACCGCGGCCCGCAGCTTGGCCAGCTGACCCTCGGCAAGGTCCGGATGCGCGGCATACAGGGTGTCGGTGATGACGAGGCCGAGGACGGCGTCGCCGAGGAACTCGAGACGTTCGTTGTTGGGCAGGCCACCGTTCTCGTACGCGTAGGACCGGTGGGTCAGGGCACGCTGGAGCATCGCCGGGTCGACGGCCTGGCCGACAACGTCGGCGAGATACCCGGCGAGCTCCGCCATGGGAGGGCTCGGTCGCGGCTCCAGGGAGGCCACGGCGGCGGCCGGATCAGTCCTGCAGGTCGCTGCGCTCGGCGACGGCGTAGTAGCGGCCCTTGTACGTGCCGCACGACGGGCACGCCTGATGCGGCGGGGTGGGCGCCGAGCACCTGGGGCAGGTCGTCAGCGTCACCGGGGCGGCCTTCCAGTTCGCGCGGCGCGAGCGGGTGTTTGAGCGCGAGGTCTTGCGCTTCGGGACGGCCACGTCAGGTCCTCTTCTCTTCGGTCGGGCCGGTGGCCAGGTCCTGCAGGGCCGCCCAACGGGGGTCGATCACGTCGTGTCGGTGAGCCGGGTCGTCGGCCAGGCGCACCCCGCAATCGGGGCACAGCCCTGGGCAGTCGGCCCGGCATACCGGCTGGAACGGCAGTGCAGGCACCACCGTGTCGCGCAGCACAGGCTCGAGGTCGACGAGGTCGTCGACGAGCACGTACTCGTCGGCCTCGTCCGCTTCGACGTCCACCTCGCGGTGGTGCGCCGCCCGCTCGGCGTAGGCGAACAGCTCCTGGAAGGTGGCTGCCAGAGGCAGGATCACCAAGTCCAGGCACCGCACGCACGCGCCGCTGGCCGTGGCCGAGACCGAACCGCTGACCAGGACCCCTTCGGTGACGCTCTCCAGCCGGACCGCGAGGTCCATCGGCGAGCCCGCCGGCACGGCGACGATGTCGGTGCCGAGATCTTCGGGGGCCTGCACCGTCCGGTCCACGGTGAGCATCGACCCGGCCTGGCGACGCAGATCCCTGGTGTCGAGCACGAGGGGGGCGCGCGGGTCGAGGCGAGGCATGTCTTCCGGACGGTCGAGGTTCGGTCTGCCGCCCCGGACGGACGTAGACCGACTCGTCAGGGTACCCGAGCGCGTCGAGCGTCCCCAAATCCTCGAGTTGACTCACGTGGTGACGGCGGCCCACGGATCTCTCTTGGTTCCTGGCAGGTGTGTGAGCGGACGGTTCCCGGCATGTAACGGGAGCCGTCTGCGCGGGTAACACGAGGTTCCTAACGTTCTCGATACCGAAGGGCAGCGCCGCCCGCGGAGGTGGCCTCAGCGCCCACCCAGACCGACCCGTTCAGGTCGAGGGGGCCGCCTGGCGACTCTGAATCCCTTCTGAACCAGGAGTTCTCGTGACCCTTTCGACCGCGACGGGGACCCCGCGCACCGGACCACCCCTCGACAACGATCCCATTCCGCCCGGCCCATCTCGTGGCCGCTGGGTGGAGCACTGGGACGTTGAGGACGAGCAGTTCTGGCGGTCGACCGGGCGGGTTGTCGCGCGTCGGAACCTGGTCTGGTCGATCCTGGCCGAGCACCTCGGGTTCTCGGTGTGGATGTTGTGGAGCATCGTCGCTGTTCAGATGACGGCGAACCCGGTCACCGGGGCGGCCGCGGCGTCCGGGTGGGCGTTGACACCCAGTCAGGCGCTCTGGCTGGTGGCGGTCCCGAGCGGCGTGGGGGCCATGCTGCGCTTGCCGTACACCTTCGCAGTACCGGCGTTCGGTGGCCGGAACTGGACGGTGGTCTCCGCGCTGGCCCTGCTCGTGCCGTGCCTGGCCTTGGCGTGGGTGGTCGAGCGTCCCTCGACCCCCTACGGGGTGCTGCTGCTGGTCGCCGCGAGTGCGGGGCTTGGCGGGGGCAACTTCGCCTCGAGCATGGCCAACATCTCCTTCTTCTACCCCGAGCGTGAGAAGGGGTGGGCGTTGGGGCTCAATGCCGCCGGTGGGAACATCGGCGTCGCCGTCGTCCAGAAGGTCGTGCCGCTGCTAGTCGTGGCCGGTGGCGGTGTGGCTTTGTCTCGTGCGGGGCTGTTCTATGTGCCGCTGGCGGTGGCTGCCGCGGTGTTGGCGTTTTTCTTCATGGACAACCTGCGGGAGGCGAAGGCGGACGTCGGCGCCACGGCGGGGGCAGCGCGGCGGGGGCAGACCTGGCTGGTGTCGTTCCTGTACATCGGCACGTTCGGTTCGTTCATCGGGTACTCCTCGGCGTTCCCGACCCTGCTCAAGACGACCTTCGGCCGCCCGGATGTCGCCCTGACGTGGGGCTTTCTGGGGGCCCTAGTCGGGTCGTTGTCCCGCCCTCTGGGTGGACGGATCGCCGACCGGGCGGGCGGTGCCCGGGTGACGGCGGTCGCGTTCGCCGTGATGGCCGCGGCCTCGGTCGGTGCCCTGATCTCGTTGCAGCACAAGCAGATCGAGGTGTTCTTTGCCAGCTTCATCGTTCTGTTTCTGGCCACCGGTGTGGGGAATGGGTCGACCTATCGAATGATTCCGGCCCTGTTCTCGGCCGCCGCACGGGACCGGGGCGATGATGCGGTGACCGGCAGACGTGAGGCGGCCGGTGCGTTGGGGATCGCCTCGGCGGTCGGGGGGTTCGGTGGGTTCCTGGTGCCGATCTGCTACGCCTGGAGCAATACGGCGACCGGCTCGATCGAGCCGGCCCTGCAGTTCTACCTCGGTGTGTTCGCCGTCATGTTCGTCGTGACCTGGTTGGCGTACCTGCGTCCCGGGCGCGGGGCCGGGCGCGCGGTCTGAGCTGGCGGACCGACCCGTGACCGCAACCGCCACCACCGGCTCCGCCGGTTCGTTCCCACCCGGAAGCACCCGGGCCGCGACCCACTGCCCGTACTGCGCCTTGCAGTGCGCGACGACCCTGTATGCCCGGGGCCAGGATCCGGCCTCGGTCACCGTCGAGCCCCGCGAGTTCCCGACCAACCGCGGTGGGTTGTGCCAGAAGGGGTGGACGGCACCGGAGGTCCTTCGGGTACCGGATCGCCTGTTGACTCCCCTGGTGCGAGGCCGACTGCTGGGACGTACCGGCCCCGGTGCCACCGATCTGCACCCCGCCTCGTGGGACGAGGCCCTGGACATCGTCGCGGACCGGATCCGCACCGCGCAGTCCGAGTCCGGCCCGGATGCGGTCGCGGTGTACGGGGGCGGCGGGCTGACGAATGAGAAGGCCTACGCCCTGGGCAAGTTCGCCCGGGTCGTGCTGCGGACGTCGATGATCGACTACAACGGGCGGTTCTGCATGTCTTCGGCCGCGGCCGCGGGGCTGCGCGCCTTCGGTCTCGACCGTGGGCTGCCGTTCCCGCTCGCCGACGTCGCCGGCGCGGACGCCGTCCTGCTGGTCGGCAGCAACCTCGCCGAGACCATGCCTCCAGCACTTGCTCATCTACGCCGCGCCGCGGATCGTGGCGGTCTGGTCGTGGTCGACCCGCGCCGCACCCCTACCGCGGCGCTGGCCGAGGACGCGGGTGGGATCCATCTGCGCAACGTGCCGGGCACCGACCTCGCGCTCGTCCTTGGCCTGCTCCACGTCGTCCTGCACGAGGGTCTCGCCGACGAGACCTACGTGCAGGCGAGGACGACGGGCCGGGACGCAGTGACCCGTGCGGTCGCGTCCTGGTGGCCGGAGCGGACCGAGGCGGTCACCGGGGTCCCGGCGCCGCTGCTGCGGGAGGCGGCTCGCCGGCTCGCGGACGGCGCCTCGCATCGTGGTGGGTCCGGCTCGTACGTGCTGACCGGGCGGGGCGCCGAGCAGCACGCCAAGGGCACCGACACGGTGACGGCGTGCATCGACCTGGCGCTCGCACTCGGCCTGCCGGGCCGGGCCGGCAGCGGGTACGGCTGCCTAACCGGGCAGGGCAACGGGCAGGGCGGCCGCGAGCATGGTCAGAAGGCCGACCAGCTGCCCGGCTACCGGCGCATCGACGACCCCGCCGCGCGGGCCCACGTGGCGGCGGTGTGGGGGGTCGACCCGGCCACACTGCCGGGGCCAGGCCTGTCGGCGGTGGAGCTGCTGGCGGCGATTGGCACCGACCACGGCCCACGAGTGCTGCTGGTCCATGGCTCGAACCCGGTCGTCAGCGTGCCACGGGCCGATGGCCTCGCCCGCCGCCTGGCGGCACTGGACCTGCTGGTCGTCGCCGACATCGTGCCGTCGGAGACCGCCCAGCTCGCCGACGTCGTGCTGCCAGTGACCCAATGGGCCGAGGAGGACGGCACGACGACGACCCTGGAAGGGCGAGTGGTGCGCCGTCGGGCCGTGCTACCGGCACCCGGTGAAGTCCGCAGCGACCTCGAGGTCCTGACCGGGATCGCCGACCGGCTGGGCGCACCCGCCGCCATCCCCACCCTCCCGGAGGTGGTCTTCGCCGAGCTCGCCCGGGCCTCCGCCGGTGGACCGGCGGACTACTCGGGCATCGACTACGGGCGGCTCGACGCGGGCGAGGCCCTGTTCTGGCCCTGCCCCGCCCGAGAAGGACAGCCGCACCCCGGCACTCCCCGACTGTTCCTCGACCGGTTCGCGACCCCGGACGGCCGGGCCCGGATGATCCCCGTCGAGCACCGTCCCCCTGCCGACGACATTCGCCCCCAGGCCCCCATCCACCTGATCACCGGCCGTGTCCTGGCGCACTACCAGTCGGGTGCCCAGACCCGCCGGGTGCCGGCCCTGACCGCGGCGGCCCCTGAAGGGTTCATCGAGCTGCACCCGGAACTGGCGGCCCGGATCGACGTCACCGACGGCGACCACGTCACCGTCCGAAGCAGCCGCGGAAGCGCGACCGCTCCCGCGCGAGTCACCGAGACCGTCCGACCCGACACCGTGTTCATGCCATTCCACTGGTCGGGGACCGCCAACCCCAACGTCGTGACGAACGACGCCCTCGACCCGATCAGCCGCATGCCCGAACTCAAGGTCTGCGCCGTGGAGGTCTCCCGTGCCTGACAATCGTCCTGGCCTGCCGGACAACGATTTTGACGGACGGCCCGGCGCATCGGCAGCTGGCCCACCATTGCGGGTCGTCATCGCCGGCCTCGGGATGGCCGGCGGTCGGCTCGTCGACGACATCCTGGCCCGAGCGCGGGACGGCAGGGCCCGCCGCCAGGTGAAGGTGAGCGTCGTGGGTGCCGAGCCGTACGGTGCCTACAACAGGGTGCTGCTGTCCGACGTGGTCGCCGGCCGCGCCGACGTCGCTGCCCTTGCCCTCCAAGACCCCGAGGCCCTGCGCGCTGCGGGGGTCGACGTCCAGCTCGGCGAGCACGTGGATGCCGTGGACCTCCCCTGCGACACGGCCGCACCGGGTGCGGTGCTGCTCAGCTCGGGGGCTCGGCTGGTGTTCGACCGCCTGGTTCTGGCCACCGGCGCCGAACCGGTCGTGCCGCCCCTGGACGGCCTGGGAACGCCCGACAGGCTCGGCGCACCAGAAGGGCCCGGTGGGGCTGACCGGCAGCCCCTGGCTGGAGTCCACGTCCTGCGTACGGTCGATGACGCCCGTGAGATCGTCGCGGCCTGCGCCAACGCCCGCACCGGGGTCGTCCTGGGTGGCGGCCTGCTCGGGTTGGAGGCCGCCAGGGGCCTGGCCCGTCGAGGTTTGACGGTCACGGTCCTGCACAGCGCAGCGCACCTGCTCGAAGGCCGCCTCGATGCAGCCGGGGCGGCTGTCCTGGCCCGCACCTTCCGGGGACTGGGCATGACGATCCGCTGCGGCGTCTCGGCGACCGGCGCCGTCACCGACCCGGTCGCCGGTCCCGCGGGGACCGGTCGGCTGCGCGGAATCCGCCTGTCCGATGGTGAGGTGGTCCCCGCGGACCTCCTGGTCCTGGCGTGCGGGGTACGGGCGCGGACAGCGATCGCCACTGCCGCCGGGCTGGACGTCGCCCGTGGCGTCCTCGTCGATGACACCCTCACGACGTCCGATCCTCGGGTGCTGGCGATCGGTGACTGCGCCGAACACGAAGGCCGGCTGCCTGGGCTGGTGGCCCCAGCCTGGGCTCAGGCCGGAGTCGTCGCCGACCGCCTCACCGGCTCGGCCCCCGACGCCCGCTGGGCCGGTCACCAACCGGTGATGCGCCTGAAGGCCGCCGATGTGGAGGTGTCGGCGGTCGGCGCCTGCGACGTGGACCCGTGGAGCGATGACCCCGGCACCGACGTCGTGCAGCTGCTCGACCCCGGGGCCGGACGCTACGTCAAGGCGGTCGTGCGGAACGGCGTCGTGGTCGGGGCGGCGACCGTCGGCGATGCCAGAGCCGCCGCCGACCTGAGCCTGCTCGTCGAGCGAGGGGCGGCCGCCCCGGTGGACCGGACCTGCCTGGTCACCGGGTCCCGCCGCTCCGCAGCCCCGGACGAGGACCCAACCCGGCTGCCGGACCGCTCGACGGTATGCCGCTGCAACGGCGTCACCAAGGGCGCGATCCTGCGGGCCTGGTCGGCCGGGTCCCGCACCCGGCAGGCCATGGCCGCCTCGACCCGCGCCACCACCGGCTGCGGATCGTGTACGCCCACCGTCGACGGCCTCGTCAGCTGGCTGTCCACGACCGACCCGGACGACGAGCGCCTGCCGGCGTCAGCGCGGCCCAGCGTTCCTGCGAGCACTGGAGGTGCACGGTGACCACATTCCCTCTGCAGCAACCCGTTCCGGGCACCCGTCACGTAGTAGTCGTGGGTGGCGGCATGGTCGCCCACAGGTTCGTCGAGGCGTTCACCGCTCGGCTCGACGGTTCGGGCCAGGCCTGGCACATCACCGTCCTGGCCGAGGAACCGCGGGCCCCGTATGACCGGGTCCACCTCACGTCCTACTTCGACGGCCGGGACCCGGCCGCCCTGGCGCTCGGCGATCCCGGGCTGTGGCTACGAGGAGACGTCACGTTGCGGCGGGGTGAGACCGTCGTGGCACTCGACCGCCAGGCGCAGACCGTGACGACCCAGTGGACCGGTGGCAAACGAGGCCGGACCTATGGCTACGACGAGCTCGTCCTGGCCACCGGCTCGTCGGCGTTCGTGCCCCCGGTCCAGGGCCGCGACTTGTCGGGCTGCTTCGTGTACCGCACCTTGGACGATGTCGCCGAGCTGCGGCAGTATGTCGAGACTCTGCGAGATCCCCGCTCCGGCACAGGCTCGACTTCAGGCCCGGGCGGGCGGGTACGCGGCGCGGTCATCGGGGGTGGGCTGCTGGGGCTGGAGGCTGCCGGCGCCCTGCAGGCTCTCGATGTCGACAGCCACGTCGTCGAGTTCGCGCCGCGTCTGATGCCGCTGCAGGTCGATGACGGCGGGGGCGCGGCGCTGCGCCGCATCATCGAAGGGCTCGGCGTCACCGTCCACACCGGCACAGCCACGAAGCGGCTGCTGCCCGGCCGCGGCGGGACCCGCACAAGTTCGGTGGCCCGGATGGAGTTCGCGGACGGCGCAGGCGGCCTCGACGTCGACGTCGTCGTGTTCGCCGCCGGGGTCCGTCCCCGGGACGAGCTCGCCCGCGACGCCGGGCTGGCGATCGGTGAGCGTGGTGGGGTCGTCGTCGATTCCGCCTGCCGTACCGGCGATCCGCGGGTCTGGGCTGTCGGTGAGGTGGCCTGCATCCAGGGCCGGACCCTGGGCCTGGTCGCACCCGGCTACGCCATGGCCGAGGTCGTCGCGGACCGGCTGCACGGCGGTTCCGCGGTCTTCCCCGGCGCCGACCTGTCGACCAAGCTCAAGCTGCTCGGCGTCGACGTCGCCTCCTTCGGTGACGCGATGGGCGCCGCCGACGGATCCCTGAGCGTCGTGCTGGCCGACCCAGTCGCAGGTGTCTACTCCAAGCTGGTGCTCTCCGACGACGCCCGGACCCTGCTCGGAGGCATCCTCGTTGGCGATGCGAGGGCCTACTCCTCGCTGCGGCCGATGGTCGGTCAGTCCCTGCCCGGTGACCCGGTCGCCTGGCTGGTGCCCGAGTCCGATGCCGGTCCGGGCCGGGACCAGGTCGCCGTGGCGGACGAGGCGACGGTCTGCTCGTGCAACAACGTGGCGGCAGGGACCGTCCGTGACGCCGTCCGAGAGGGCGGCTGCACCGACCTCGCCGCAGTGAAGGCATGCACGAGGGCGGGCACCTCGTGCGGGTCCTGCCTGCCGCTGGTGAAGAAGCTCATGACCACCGAGCTCGCCAAGACCGGCGTCGAGGTGAGCCGGGCCCTGTGCGAACACTTCGACCTGTCCCGCCGCGAGATCTTCGACGTCGTCCGGGTCCAGGCCATCACCTCCTTCAGCGACCTCGTCGCCCGTCACGGCCGCGGGCGCGGCTGTGACATCTGCAAGCCCGTGGTCGCCTCCGTTCTGGCCTCCGTCCATCACGGGCACGTCCTGGACGGGGAGCGAGCGGCACTGCAGGACACCAACGACCACGTCCTGGCGAACATCCAAAAGGACGGCACCTACTCGGTGGTGCCCCGGATACCGGGCGGTGAGATCACCCCGGAAGGGCTCATCATCATCGGGCAGGTCGCCCGGGAGTTCGGGCTCTACACGAAGATCACCGGCGGTCAGCGGATCGACCTGTTCGGTGCCCGGATCGAACAGCTCCCGGCCATCTGGACCCGGCTCGTGGACGCCGGGTTCGAGTCAGGGCACGCCTACGGAAAGAGCCTGCGGACCGTGAAGTCGTGCGTCGGGTCCACCTGGTGTCGCTTCGGGGTCCAGGACTCCGTCGCCCTGGCCGTCGCGCTGGAGCTGCGGTATCGGGGACTGCGCTCACCGCACAAGATCAAGCTGGGCGTCTCTGGATGTGCCCGAGAATGCGCCGAAGCGCGCGGCAAGGACGTCGGAGTCATCGCGACCGAGAACGGCTGGAACCTCTACGTCGGCGGCAATGGCGGGTTCACCCCGCGCCACGCCCGCCTACTCGCCGAGGACCTCGATACCGCCACCCTGGTGCGCACCATCGACCGGTTCCTCCTCTACTACGTCCGCACCGCCGACCGGCTGCAACGCACGGCCCCCTGGCTGGAGGAGATCGACGGTGGCTTGGACCACGTGCGCGCCGTCGTCTTGCAGGACAGCCTCGGCATTGGCGCCGACCTGGACGCCGCGATGAGCGACCACGTCGACGGATACGTCGACGAATGGAAGGCCACCCTGGAGGAC
>APMI01019925.1_pt1 | contig 10633 bp, 6 predicted proteins | sample 667938 | NCBI WGS metagenome assembly APMI01 (sample SAMN01084076, study PRJNA167559) | wastewater metagenome | biome: Wastewater | place: Denmark: Ejby Moelle, Odense | collected 2011-11-28
AAATTCAAACTTTGTACCGTCGAACAAGCCCTGGTCACTTAACTTCAGCTCGGGGATTACCAACAGCGCCATGAACGACATCGTCATAAACGGGGCCTGCAAAGTGCCGCCAAGATTCCTGGCTTTGTGGTTGATGGCTTCGTACTGCCTGGCAACTTCATAACCATCGGTATTTCCCATTAAACCAGCAACCGGAAGCGGGAGCACTTCAGCTGTGTGCCCGTCAGTAACTGCTATCCCGCCTTTACAGTCGATAAGGCTGTTAATCACCTTCATCATATCGGCATCGTTAGTGCCAACACAGATAATGTTATGGCTGTCGTGGGCTACTGTCGAAGCCATAGCTCCTTGTTTAAACCCAAATCCTTTGATAAACCCAATGGCCGGTTTCGATGGTTTATAGCGGTTGATGACCGTTATTTTCAGAATATCTGTTTCGGTATTGCTTACAACTTTTCCATTCTGCAGGGCAGGCGTTTCCAGGATTTTTCCAGTTACCAGGTCGCCGTCGAAGGCTTTAATTACTTTCAATTTGCCGGGCAAAGCCGCAACTTCCAGATCGCCGGCGGCAATATGATTCGTTAAAAAGCAGTTCGGCGCATCATAAGTTCCGGTTCCGATATGTGTTTTACCATGGCTTGCCAACAGTTCACCGTCAATATAGGTGCTGATTGGATTAAAAGCAGAAAGACTGTCGATAACCACCATATCGGCTGCGTCGCCGGGTTGAAGCAGTCCGCAATTTAATTTATAGTGTTTCACCGGGTTAAGCGTACAGGCGCGGATGGCATCCATGGGGCTGAAACCTGCGGCCATTGCGCGTTTCACAAGCAAGTTGATATGCCCGGCTACCAGGTCGTCGGGGTGCTTGTCGTCGCTGCAGAACATCACTTTTTCAGGATGCGTTCCCAGTAAATCTACCAGCGCATCGAAATTGCGGGCTGCACTTCCTTCGCGGATCAGAATGTGCATGCCTGCATTTATTTTTTCTTTGGCCTCATCAAGGGTGGTACATTCGTGGTCGGTAGTGATGCCGGCTGTTGCATATTTTTTTATATTTTCAGGGTCAAGGCCCGGGGCATGTCCATCCACAGGCTTGTTGTATTGCCTGGCCCAGGCCAGCTTCTGATGTACTTCCTGATCCCCATAAATCACACCCGGGAAATTCATCATTTCCGAAAGGTAAAGAATATCATCTCTTTTCATTAATTCTCCTACCTGCGAAGCATCAATTACGGCTCCCGACGACTCGAAACCGGTTGCAGGTACACAGGAGGGCGCTCCAAAATGAAATTTAAAAGGGCTGAGATTTCCGTTGCGTATCATAAAATCAACACCTTGCGTCCCCAGCACATTGGCTATTTCGTGGGGATCGGAAACGGTGGCCGTAGTGCCGTGAACTACAGCAAGCCTGGCAAACTCAGCCGGCACCAGCATTGAACTTTCGATGTGTACATGCGCATCAATTAATCCCGGAATAATAAATTGATCGTCAGCGGTATCGCATGGCGTAACTGACTCAATTTTTCCATCTTTTATACTGATTGTTCCGGCAAAAATGTTACCGGATACAACATCAACCACCTGGCCTGAAATGCTAAAGGAGTTTTTCATCATTTTTATGAATAGAATTTGATGCATCACAAAAGTAATGCAAACGGGCGTGATAAAAAAGAGAAGGAGATTATACCAGCTAACCTGCCGGAGTCAAAACAAAAAAAATCCCGGAATTTCGGGCTGCGCTTTTGTCAGTTTGATTTGTAAACCGGGATCAGGTCTCTTTTAAGGCCGGTAAAATAATTTTTGGCAGCAGTGTAGTCGGTTGTAAATCCAAGTAAAAACCCGCCACCGCCTGATCCGCAGAGCTTCAGCTGAAATTTACCCGAATCGAGGCCATGTTGCCAGGCAGGGACAAAATTATCAGGAATCATGTTGGTAAAATGCCGCAGCTGAAACGTGGAAACTTTAATCAACGATTCAAAGAACGAACGCATATTACCGCTCAGCAAATCAGAAATGCATTGGTTCACCCAGGGGATATAATCGGTAAGGAACAGGTTTTCATATTCTTTAAACCGCATTTGCTCCAGGAAGTGATTTACCAGCGGGCCTGTTTTGCCGATTTTGCCGGTATCGACCAGGAAGATAACGCCCTCGCTTTCGAACTTGCTGCGGGGAACGCCGGTAATGGCAATATCGTCGCGGGAATGAATTAATAAAGGATGTTGCAGGTAACAGTTCAGCGGATCGATGCCACTGCTTTTACCATGAAAAAGCGATTCGAGTTTCGAGAAAATTTCTTTCAACCGGCTGATTTCCTTGCCTGAAATAAATTCGTTGGCTTCAATTTTGTCAGTACAATACCGGTTATAGATTCCTGCCACCAACGCGCCCGAACTGCCGATGCCGTATCCTTGCGGAATATTCGATTCGAAATACAGGCCTTTTTCGAGGTCGGCGCTGAGCATCTTGAAATCAATGGTACATGGCATTTCGCCCTGTGCTTCGAGTTTGAGCATAAAGGACAGGAATTCCTTCAGTTGCTTGTTGGATTGCACAGCAAAATCGTAATCGGTATATTTATCGTCGTTAATAAAACTGAGCTGCCCGGTAAAATGAGTGTAAGGAATAGTAAGGCCTTTGGAGTTAAATAGAATACTGTATTCGCCGAATAGCAATACTTTGCCGTAATAAATTTCTGTTTTATGGGTCATCCTCTGATTTTTAATAATCTTTGTCAGAATTCAGTGGTTAAGTTAAGCCATTTTAACCGGACCGTTGCCGTAAAAATCCTGCAGCACCTGGTTCTGTTTATTGTTTTTTAGCAAATCTTCAACAATTAGTTTGTTAACTTGTTCGATCTCATCTTCAAAATATAGCATGTGGATGTTGGGGCCTGCATCGAGGGTAAAACAAACGTGCAGCCCGTTCTCTTTTCGTGCCAGCTGCAGGCGGCTGATGATGCGTACGGTTTCGGGTTCCATAAGCATAAACCCATCGGCCGATGTCATCATAAGGGCATGTAAGGTAAAGGCTTCGTTTTCGGTGATGCGCATAAATGTTTCCTTGTCGCCGGTTTTTAATGCTTCAAGTAACTCAGCTGTATTTTTCTGAGCCTGTTTTATCCGTGCTTCCGCGAAGGGATGGCCGATCATGCGGTTGTGGCCTTCGGAGCTCGAAACCGGTTTTTCGCCCCGGTTAACAATAATGATGCTGTCGCGCAGGGTTTTAAATACAGGGTGTACCTCCGGAACCGGCACTGCCAGCAGATTCGACGAACCCGCCAATGCTTTGCTTGCACCCCATACTGTAAATCCGGGGAATAGCGACCTGCACGCGCTTCCTGATCCGAGGCGGGCCACGTAAGAGGCTTTCGATCTGAATTCAGATTCTTCGAGCATGATGCCCGACAATTCGCTGTCGAGGGAGCAAAGGCAAAGTGCAAGCGCGCTGAAGGCCGAGGCTGAGGATGCTATCCCTGCCGAATGCGGGAAGGTATTTTTAGTTTCGAGCTTCAGGTTTACCTGTTGCAGCCAGGGAAAAATATCGGTGATGCTGTCGGCAAATTTTCTCATTCTTTCACCAAAAGCAGGGTTTTGTTTTCCTTCGAACCAGAAGTCGAGGTTCACGTTACCTTCTGTTTCGCGGGGCAAGGCTGTAAGCGTGGTGATGGTATGGGCTTCGGAAAGCGTCATGCTCAGCGACGGGTTTACCGGGAGCTGCCGCCCTGTTTTACCCCAGTATTTCACCAGCGCGATATTACTGGGCGATTGCCACGAAACAGAAACAGGAACTGCCGGGGTTTCGGTTAAACGGGAGCCTGTAAAAGCGGGGTTGGTCATCGGAACAATAAATTTGAATGCTAAAGTACAATATCGTTGAAATTAAACCATGTTTGCAGGCCTTTACTTTTCAGGTAGGTTTCGAGCGAGGCCTGGTCAGCCTGCCAGGTAAGCATGCAGAAGTCGCCGCCCCAGGCCCCCAGCGATTTCACAGCGCCGGGCAAATCATGAAATAGGGTTTCCTTCAGCGTTGGCATACCCAAAATGTTGCTGATAAGTGCTTCGTGTTCAGTTATCACTTGTTCAAATTCCTGAAGGGAGGCTGTGTTCAGCATTTTTTCGGTAAGCCGGGTGCCATGTGCAACATCATCTGCGGCTACCCCGCGGCTTTGGTTGCGGTATTGCCGGATGCCCTCGGCGGAGTCCTGTTTTTTGCCCTGGTAAACAAAAAAGATAGTGTTGGCAAAAGATGGGGCAAAAACTACCGGGCTATATTCGGGACCTTGCGCTGAAAGTGAATATACAACCGGCCCCGGGCTGATGGCGCAGGCAATATCGTAACCCGAACCTTTTGAAACTGAAAAATGAAGGGCAAACGGATCTATTTCTGCCCAGGCTGCCACGGCAGCTATCATCGTTGAACTGCTGCCCAGTCCCCAAAGCAGGGGATAATTTAAGGTTGATTTTACATGGCATCCCTCCGACTGGCTTAAAAATGCCGGGTTCAGGATTTTTGCAGCCAGCATAAGGCGCTGCGGGTGTTTTGCAATATCGGGATTATTGCTTTCGATAATGCTGAAGTCAGCCAGTGAATAGGAGCCGCTGAACCATGTACTGCCATCGTGGGCCACCGATTGCCATGAAATATATCCCTGCCAGTTCTCGTCTGCTTCCATCCGTTGCCCGAACTTTAAGGGAATAGCCAGCGCTCTTGCCCCGTTCAGAACAAGATACTCGGATGTGAGTAAAAGCTTGGCGTTGAAATATCGGTTAAATGGCACGGTTTTTTGAGTTTAATAGGAGATTTGGTATTACGGGGTTACGAGGGTTTCAAGGGGTTTGAAGAGTTTGAAGAGTTTCAAGAGTTTCAGAGGTTCCAAGGGTTCAATGCTGCGCGTTCAAGGCCTTCGGCGTTCAAGGGTTTCAGTTGTTTTAGGTTTCACTGTGATTGCGAGGAGGAACGACGAAGCAACAAAGGGTTTCAGGGGTTTCAAGAGTTTAAAAGGGTTCAATGCTACGCGTTCAAGGCCTTCGGCGTTTAAGGGTTTCAGCTATTTCAGGTTTCACGGTCATTGCGAGGAGAAACGATGAAGCAACAAATGTTTCAATGTTTCAGAGTTTCGAGGGTTCTCTTCAAGTTCCCGGCACTATTCACTGTCATTCCGAGCGAAGCGAAGGAACACTTTTCACTTTTAACTCAGCACTATGCACTCAGCACACAGCACTCTACCCCCGTATCGTTTCCAGGAAACTGTTCACGGCGCTGTGCGATACTTTTTCGTGTTTAAAATGTTCCACTGCCAGCTTTTTTTCTTCGTCGGTAGCCTGGTACACATTCAGGATATTGAGCAGGTGCATTTTCATATGGCCTTTCTGAATGCCTTTGGTGACCAGCGATTTTACCGCCGAATAGTTATTTGCCAGCCCGGCAGCCGAGGCTATCATCATGAGCTGCGATGCATCGGGGTTGCCCAACAGCTGCAGCGACAGTTTTGCCAGCGGGTGCAGGTGTGTAAGTCCGCCCACGGTTCCCAGCGCCATAGGGACTTCGAGCGAAAACCTGAACGTATTACCGTTAATCTCCACTTTCGAGAGGCTGCTGTACTGGCCGTTGCGCGAAGCATAAGCATGACCGCAGGCTTCAACCGCCCTGAAATCGTTACCTGTTGCCAGCACCACGGAGTCGATACCATTGTAAATTCCTTTATTATGCGTGGTGGCCCGGTATTTATCCACTTCGGCAATACGCACCCCTGTTTCGAAACGGGTTACAAACTCCCGGTCGGTATACAGGTCGTCGTAATGGTGACCGTCCTCTTTTATTTCGCCCTCCACCCAGGTGCGCACCAGGCAGTGGGGGGTATAGTTGGATAAAATAGACATGATCACCTGCAGGTTATGCGCTGCAAATTCAGGTGTGTTGGCAGCAAAGTCGCGCAGGGTATCGGCAAATTCCTCGAGGCACGAATTGATAAAATTAGCGCCCATGGAGTCGCGGGTATCAAATGTGGCTTTCACCTGGTAATAGCCGGGCAGTTTATCGGTCATATCCACCAGGGTGATTTCCCTGATTCCGCCCCCGCGTTTCATCATATTGGCCGTGATGCGTTCGGTATTGGCAAGCATCTGGCTGCGGATTTCAGGAAAGTAATGGTTCAGCTGCTCAAAACCACCCTGCCAGGTGAAATGTACCTGCCCTATTTTTTCGGTATCAATAATCTGGCTGTGGAATCCCCCGCGCTCGGCCCAGAATTTTGCGGCGCCCGAAGCTGCAGCAACTACCGAGCTTTCCTCAATTACCATGGGAACCATATACATGGAGCCATTGATCAGGAAATTTGGCGCGACCCCGTACGGGAAAAAGTAGTTCCCGAGGGTGTTTTCGCTGAATTCGTCAATCATTTTCTGGATGGCATCGTCGCGGTGCCACGACGAATGCAGGGCTTTGCTGAAAGCGTCAGGATCCGGGGTGTGCGATGCAACGAGGTCGATTTTCTGATCTTTGTCGAGGCGCGAAAACCCGGTGGTAATGGTATGTTTTTTCATTAGATGGTATTGAATCGCAAAGTTAGTGAATAGGAGTAGTGAATAAACCAAAAGAAAGCATTAAACAGTTTTTCCGGCGGTTATGTTTCATGTTTTTGTATTGATGATAAACAAAGTTATGATTTTTGAGGTATAAGTGGTAAGGTGTAAGGTGTAAGGGGTCAGATGTAGGAGTAGCGAGGGGGAGGCCGTAGCTATTGTTTTGGGGAATGCTGATTTGCTGACTTTTTTTTTCAACTGCATTGTGCTGAAGGCCGGTGGCTGCAGCGCCCGTCGGCTATGGCTTTGGGGATTTTGACTGGTTATTGAGGGGCTGTTTATGAACTGTATTCGCAGGCCGCTTACATTTAAGCATCGATCTCTTACATTCAAGCATCGACCTCTTACATTCAAGCATTGGCCTCTTACATTCAAGCATTGACCTCTTACAGTCAAGCATTGGCCTTTTATAGTCAAGCATTGGCCATTTACAGTTAAACATTGACGTCTTACAGTCAAACAATGACGTCTTGCAGTCAAACAATGACGTCTTACAGTCAAACATTGACCATTTACAGTCAAGCATTGATCTCTTACATCATGTAAAATGCCCCTTACACGCAAACAATTGCTTTTTAAAGATAAAATACCATTATATGCACCCTGTGCGCCCGGTAAAAGGTTGTATATTATGGCATGCAGAAAGAAACCGGCACCTTTTTTGTAAACGCGGGCACTACCACCCGGGTTGAGGTGCGAATGAAACAAGGTGTATAGGATGTGATAAGTGGAAGCAATAATCCCCGCCGACGAAAGAAGGCGGGGGTTTTTATCAGGGAAAATTTGTGAAGTGTTTAAATATAAAAGGGTGCGATGCGGTAGGTTTAAAATTAGGTGTTGAAAAAATAACCTTGGATAAAAATGAAATATAGGGAAAAGTGGGATATATTTGTTGCTATAAACTATTTGCTGAGCATTTTGAAAAATCGCAAAGACTTCTAGCTATACCTTAAGCTAAAAATATGTAAATTTGCATTAATGAGAAACTTTGAAAATATAGCATCTTGGATTCAAACATATGGACTTCTTCCTTTGCATTTAAAGAATGTAAACGAAGATAGATTTTTAATGTTAAATGGTGGATATGGAGATTTTTGTCTGCAAACGTTTGATGATGGAGATATTGATTTATTTAAAGAATATTCTTGGTCGTCAAATACAAAAAATTATTTGTCAGTTCAAACAGATAATATTCAAATTGTAAATTGGCTTGATTCAAAGCCAGAAATTATTACAAAAATTGCAGTCGAACAAAATTTGTCTAAATTTTACAAGTATCTGCTTTCAAAGTCTTATAAAACTCAAAATGATGTTGTTCCATTTATTATTGATATTTTTAAACAATTGCGAAATGAGACAAGCGAAAAGCAGAATCCTGCTTTAGCATTAAGTCTTTTGTTTCAACTTTTATTAAGCATAGAATTTGATAATTTAAATAATATTTCTGATAAATTCATTGATTTTGAAAAAGCTAAACTGCCTTCTAATTTTGAACATTATAGAGACAGGTTAAGTTCTGGTGTAAAGTCAATAAAACCAAATTTAGATTTAATTTTGCGTCATGCTGCTGGGAATCTTTTTCAGGAAGCTCATAAAGAAGTGCTTTATTTTGACCTGCAAAGAGATTTATTTGGTGGTATGTCAAGTAAACAAATAACAAAGATTGATTCATACTCAAGTATTCACTATACTCCTCCATACATAGCCCGAACTATAGTAGAAAATTCACTTAGAGAAATAAATATTTCGAATAAAAGTTTAAAAATTTTAGACCCTAGTTGTGGTTCTTCGGAGTTTTTGATTGAGGCTCTAAAGCAATTAAAATCATTAAAATATTCGGGGAAAATATCCATTATTGGATATGATAGCTCAGTTTCTGCAATTGAGACTTCTAGATTTTTGTTACATTATGAAAATCAGACACAATGGAATGGTGAAATTGATTTCAAAATCATCCACGTTGAAGATTCTCTATCCTTAAATTGGGGAAATGATAATGATCTGGTTCTTATGAATCCTCCTTTTGTTTCTTGGGAGCAATTAAAAAACAAAGCATCACGTGATTTACTAAGAACAGTATTAGGACACAGCGTAACTTTTGGGAAACCAAATCAAGCTAGTGCTTTTTTTTATAAGGCTGTAGAATCATTAAATTCTAATGGTGTACTTGGCTGTGTATTACCTTCTTCCGTTTTAACATTTGAGTCTTACTTTAAACTAAGAAATGAAGTAAAAGAAAAATTAGATTTAAAGCTTTTAGGAAAGTTAGGTAATTTCGTTTTTGAAGATGCGTTGACAGATGTAAGTATTTTTGTAGGGAAAAGACCTCAAAGTAGAACTTATCCAAAGATTATCTGGACTAAAAATGAAAAAGGAGTAGTACCAGAAGCACTTCGAGAATTAAGAAGGCTTCATTTAAATAATGAAATAGCAAAACTAGATATTAGTTATAATATTTATACTCCACAAATATTTCCTTTTTTCAAAAATAGTTGGAAGCTGATTTCTCATAGTGAAGAATTGTTTATCAGAGAATTAGAAATCTTTGTTGCAGAAAAGAAACTAATTCGTTTGTCTGAGATATTTACTGTTAAACAAGGTATTAGGACAGGTGACAGAGTGTTTATTTTATCGCAAAATGAATATGATAAAATACCTGAAAATGAAAAAAATATTATAAAAGAGTTATTGGCAATGATTCAATAAAATATGGTCATCTAAAAACAAAAAATTATGTATGGTTTCCATATTCTGAGAATGAACAAATTTTTAATAATGAAGAGGATTTTAAAATAAGGGCTCCATTTTCATATGAAAGGTTATTTGAATTTAAAAACAGATTAATTAATAGGGCACGTAAAAGCGAAAACAATTGGTGGCACTTAAGCGAACATAGGGCATGGTTAAGAGAAAATACACAAAGATTGTTTTCAACTGAATTTGGAAACTCAGATTCATTTGCTTTCGATGAAAGTGGAGATTTGGTAGTTGAGAGAGGGAATGGATGGATACCAAAGAAGAAATTTGAATTAGATGACTATTATTTCTATTTAGCAATTTTGTCAAGTTCTATTTTTAATAATTTGTTAGCAATATATTCAAAACCAATTCTCTCTGGATATTATTTAGGACAGGTTTATACTAAAGACATTCCAATACCAAATGTTGCAAGATTAAATAAAGAAGAAAGTCATTATGTAAAACTTGTTCTTCTTGCCAAAGAATTAGAAAAAGGTAATTCTTCAGCTATCTACTCAATAAATGAAGAGGTACAATTGTTCTATCCTAACTTATAACTCTATGCTTCAAGTTGAAATTATAGATGGTTTGAACGAGTTTCTAAGAAATTATTTGAATCTTCCTTATTATCCATTAAAATCAGAGGATAACTTAATTTTTACTCTTGAAGGAACGTATGAAGCGATTAATCATAAGCGTTCAGATTCTTTTCAAGTTAAAACTGTTCACTGGTTTAAGGATTTCTATTTATACATCGAAGTGAATTACAATAGAGATTATACATACAAATTGATATCATTATCTGTGTTCCAAGGTGAACAAAATGATGTAAGAAAAAATCAACTTTTTCGAGCAGAGTGGGATGACTATTGTAGGGATGATGAAAATAGGCCACAGCCACATTGGCATATAACTCGAGATAAAGCAAACTATGAAAATTTTAGTCAATTGATAAATAGTTCTGATAACAAAGAAAACGCTTCATTTGAATTATTTGAAATGTCTAATGCTGAAATTTTTGACACCAAGAAGATTCATTTTGCAATGTCCAGTAATTGGCAAAATCGTGGACAATACATACATAAAATAGATGATTCTGAGAAAGTTGTAAATTGGATGGAAGGGTTGCTTGAAAATATAAAATTTGAATTGTTAAATTAAATACACCCACAACACGGGTATAGTTAATAAGGGTTTCAGTGGTTTTTGAGGCACAGTAACCCGCTCTATAATTAGCTGTAACTTGACAGATAAAAGGCCCGCAATCTATTACTAACCATACCTCCGACTTTTAGCTTTAGCTTCCC
>APMI01027522.1_pt1 | contig 10632 bp, 7 predicted proteins | sample 667938 | NCBI WGS metagenome assembly APMI01 (sample SAMN01084076, study PRJNA167559) | wastewater metagenome | biome: Wastewater | place: Denmark: Ejby Moelle, Odense | collected 2011-11-28
CTCGACGCCTCAACGAAGGGCCGCCCGGTGAAGGGCAGCGACAGCCAGCACCGGACGCGAGAGCGTACGCGGCCTGCCAGCCTCAACGAAGGGCCGCCCGGTGAAGGGCAGCGACGACCGGCCGCGACTCGGGCACTCCAGGGGCTGTTCAGGCCTCAACGAAGGGCCGCCCGGTGAAGGGCAGCGACTGCACCTTCATTCTTCCATGCCTGACCAGCAGAAACGTCCGCGACGGCGAGAGGTACGAATCTCGCGTTCCGAATCTGGCCGGTTCATGTCCCGCCCAGATCACAAGTTCCCCCTGACCAGGGACAACACCTCCGCGAGGGGTCGTGGCCGGCCGCCCGGACGCGGTGACCTCTCGCATCAAACGATGAAGGACTCCCGCGAAGTGACCACACGGTCTCGCCCAACCCATCTCAACGATGCGCTACTGCCGCCCACAGGCCCCAGGTCACAGAGGAGCACCGAGTCGCTCGCCAGGTCCAAAACCCCGGTCAGTTCACCCTGAAGTCGCAAGAGACCAGCCGCCGTGGCATCCACGATGAACACGCTGTACTGCACCCGATCTCCGAATCCTTCGAGGATGTGAGCCACCGCATTGCGACGTCTGTCATCCGGGATGTCGTAGGCGACGATCGTTCGACGGGCTCGGTTCCCTGTCACCGAATCCTGATTCCCTTATAGATCGGCTGAGTTCCATCCAAGACTCCAAGAACCATCCGCGCCTGGACCTCAATAGCCCGTCGCCAGGTAACTTGATAGCCGAAGATGGGATGCCGGAACTGTTGGGTCACTCGACGTTCGTAGGCAGTGACAAGAGCCCTACGTCCCACGTCCCTCAGGCGCCAGCCCCCGAGAGCAGTCGCGAACATTGACGGCCTCAGCTCGCCGTTGTTGATCGCGTTGAGAACGGCGGAGTCTGCCACAGGGGGTCGGAACTGCTCCATGAGATCGAGTGCAAGCGCGGGTTTGTTCCGGCTGGATGAGTGCACGAAACCTGCATGAGGGTCAAGGCCGCAAGCATGTACAGCTCTTACTGAATCGGCCAGGAGTAGCCCGTAGGCGAGGTTCAGCGCCACATTGAGTGGATCGTCCGCGCCTCGGCCTTGCCGCCCGGGCCAGGTGTTCATGAACGGACCGCCCCGCGGCACAGCCAGCAGCGACGGGAACCGACTGAAGTACAGGGACGCCGCCAAGCCCTCGCTACCGAAGATCTCCGGTACTGAGCCCGCGGCCGAGCAGTCCCGCGCCAGCCTGCGCAACTGGGCGACGACGTCAGAGACGTCGTCCCTAGCGCCCCGTCGAAGTTGCGTTGCCTGATTGGCGATCTTTGCGGCGACAAGCTCTCGGGCCAGTTCCAGGTTGCCGTCCGCTGAAGCGACATGCTGTCGGACTCGCGCCTGGCCGTTGGGGGTTCTGGCGCTCAGCGCTGCGCCAACGACGGAACCACGGTAGGTAGTCCATACCGTGGGTATCCCTCGCCACATCAGATCTCGGAGAAGTCCAGACGACAGGTCGACATTTCCTTGAACAACAACCGAATTCACGCGCTCAATTGGCAAAGACGCAAGCGTCTCATCGCTTCGGACAACCTCGATACGCCCGTGGCTGAGTGACGCTCGGCTACCAGGAACGGTGAGGTGCAATGTCTCGCCGAGGGGGTCGCTGACCCTGATCTGACCGCGGATCGGGGCCTGGGCGCGCTCCTCCGGCAGACACACTCCGGCGTGCGAACATCGCCCGCATCGATGATCACCCACCAGCGCTGGCGGCGCGGTCTCGCTGCTCACGATGCGTCGCGTCTGGGCAACCAGCTCGGTCGCCCGCATGCGAACTGCGCTGTCGACCAACACGGGGACGGATGTGTGGTGATTGGTGAAGTACACGGTATATCCGCTCACGATGTATCCGGCCGCTTCAAGGCACTGGCCCTGGAGCGCCAACTGAACTGTCTGCGCCTCGGTTACAACGGCTTTCCGTCGCAGGGGCGAAGCCTTGAATTCAACAACCTCCAACCGGCCATCCAAACCCTCCTGAACGACATCACACTTACCGATCAGACCCAAGCGATGACTCACTACTTCAACGGACCGGCGCGCCTTCATTCGGTCGTCCACCCGACGGTCGACACCGGCGTGAGCGATGGAGCCCGCAGCCATCGCTTCGCTGTCGACCTTCTCGCCGACAGCCTCAAGCCACGTGCGACGTGGACAGAAGACGGTATGCGCTACCAAGCTGATCGGAATGGGATCGCTCTCGCTCAAGATCGTCATAGCGTCTCAAGCACCCCCACCTGGAGGTACCTCTCGGGAGCCGAGTCACTGCCCCCTTTGAAGATGGGGAATCGAACGAGCGCGCGCGCCCCCTGCCGCGACAGCCAGGCCTTCGCCGTTGGCACGTCCAACTGCTCACCGCGAAGCTCGCCGAAGGCGGCCACGTCGAAGGCGGCCACGTCGAAGGCGGCCGTACTCATGAGCGACCGAAGTCGAGCCGGCGAGGTGGGATCCGAAAACACTGGCAGGCACGCCTGACTGGGATGGACCCGATTCCGGGGCCACATGCCGGGCGATTGGGAGTAGCCGCGTCCGCGACCGTCGGCCAGCGACTGGTGAACCGTCGGGACGAGGCTGAGACCCCAGAGGGCACACCACGCCAAAGCCGAGTCGACCGGCCCTGGCCGAGACAGCCCCGTCGACGTTCGCGACCACTGACGTCCCTTGGCAAGTTCGTCGGTCATCGCTGTACCGACTAGGCCGGACCACACCGCGTCAGCGCTCCGCTCGGCCACCAAGGACGCAAGAGGCTGTAGCCGACTGCCGACGAATTCCTTGCCTTGGGTCCGAGTGATCATCTCCCATCGGCTCGCGCCCATGTCCGGTTGGCTCTCCTTCTCGGTGTACCGCCACCACGCCGGTTCACCGAGCCCTGCCAACATGCGCCAATCGAGCTCTGACATCCGGCCAGTCGCCTCAGCGCGCTCAAGAACGCCTTGGCGCTCGGCAGAGAAGGACGGCAGTTCGTGCAGGGTGCCAGCGGCCAGCCGGGGGCTGAAGAGTCCCTTGCCCGCCCGTGACCCCCTCTGCACGGTCGCGGTCACCCAAGACCCCGGCTCGGTATGCCGTTGCGCGTGGTCTCGGATCACCTCTGCAACCTCCTTGCCCACGAGCACGGTGGACAGGATTGGCCTCGACGTCGACTCGTCTGTCCACATGGTCTTGGCACACGAGTCACCAACCCGTCCTTCGTATGCCGCGTCAACGAGGATCGCAGCGGCTCCGGCCAGCGCGAAGTGCGAGAACGCTGACGTCAGTGCACCGGACAGCGCATGGGCGTTCACGAGCCCTCCCTCGAAACTTGCCCGTCAGCAGATCGCAGGATGCTCTCCAGGTAGGCGCAGCCCCAGACACCGAATCTCACATGAGTCCTGTCGATGATGTCGCTCCATCCGGAACCCGTTGCATACAGCTCTGCCAGGACCACCGGGTCTGCCACCCCCTCCCCGTCAGGTACGAGAAAGTCTTTCCCCAGCGGGAAGAATGGGCGTCCGTGTCCATGGCTGGTTCCGACCAACCTCACGATGACGTCGCGCTCAGGCTCACCATCTGCCGCCGACAAGGCGATGGCGGCCGAGACCTGTTCGTGCCGCCACCCCGCAGGAAGGGACCCCCAGCCGTGTCGCCGTCGGGCATCTTGGGCCGTGCTTCCGCTGCTCTTTGCCAACAGTGGCCCCCGACGCCAACCCAACCGTTCGCGCTGGAACCGGAGGTCGGCCTTGCCCGCGTCGTGGAGGTCCGCGGCACGGCATACCGCGTCTTGGATTGGCGCAGGCAGGCCGAGACCCTCGACGATCACGCGTGCACGCGTGGCCACCGCCTGCGAGTGCTGGGAGAGGGACACCCTCGCCTCGGACACGGTCCACTCCTGACGGAGATCGCTGTCGGTCAAGAGTGATTTCGGGGGGATAAACGCTGCCCAAGGGGGCACGCCGTCCTCCCACAGCGCCTCCGGAGCCAAGGTCACCTCTGCGGCGAAACCGACGAGTTCGGCGACTGCGTCGCTAAGCGCCTGCCTCGCCCTCTGCTCGGCGGAATCGTCACCCTGCCGATGGTCAGGTTGTGCGTCGACAGGAGGCTCATCCAGGGTGGACCGCTTGAGGGCACCCAAGTCCGCGAGCTCGACGGAATGCTCCTCCGAGAACCACACCACGGTGTTGGGATCGCCCCACGTCGTGAGGATCTCCTCCGCCGGGGCGGGTGGATCGGCAACGACGACACCCGACAGGGTTAAAGGGTGATGGCTATCGATGGCGATCACGTCCCCGTCACGGAGCCGGAGCCCGGCGTCCTCCCGTATCGCCACCGGGGTTTCACCATTTCGGATGAGGAGGACTCGAGAGCGCTCGCCGTCCACTTCGTTCAGGATGCGATCGACAGCCTCCTGAGCGTCGTAGACCGTGGCTGGGAACATCTCCCTCGGATCGGGCGGGGTAGCGATCAACAGCGCCAACGCGGAGGCATCCGACGCTGGCATTCCATCCCGGACCACAATGCTCACGGCACCGGTCTCGGCGGTCAGGTCATCCCGGAGCCAGAAGGTGAGGTCAGCATCCGTGAACTGAGGCTCGTTCGTCTCGCTCAAGTACAGCGCGTCGGCAGGAGTGAGATGACTGAGCACGGGCCTTGGCAGCCGCGCGGTCGGGGGCGCCAGAGCGCCCGTCAGCCGAATTGGCGAAAGTCCGTGAGCACCCGGCGGTTCCGTCTCGTGGGGAACTGTCTGCTGGAGCCGCAGGATCCAGTCGTATGCCTCCCGCAACTCCTCGCTGTCATAGGGCAATCGGGTGCCGATCGCGTCCGGCGCGGGACCCACCACCACAACCGTGGCTGAGTCACGAAGTCCGAGACGATTGACTCTGCCCGCTCGCTGGGCCAGAGCTGACCCCGAGGCGAGCTCAGTAACCAGCCCAGCGAAGTCGAGGTCAACACCGACCTCGATCGTCTGGGTGGCGACGAGGAAGGCCACCTTTGGATCGCCGGAAACCTGGAAGAGGCCCGGGTGACGGGACCGTGCACGTTGCAAGTCCAGGGGTCGCATACGCCCCACCCAGCACTCCACCGCGCCTGAATCGCCGGTGTCGCTCAGGTCCCGGCCTAACTGGTGGGCGAGCCTCGCCGCGGTATCGACGTGGTTGACAACGCAGCCGATGGTTCGCGTGCCTGGAGCGTCGTCTGGAAGATCTGCCCGCATGGCCATCGCGAGCTTCGCTAGCTCCATGATATATGCCGGGCCGGCCTTGCCGCGGGCAGGGGCATTCGTACTTGCTTGGTAGAGAACGGGCTTAGGCCGGGTTAGCCGTTGGACCAATGGCGTGTCGGCGGTGGGTCCGGCGAGGTCGTCCGTCGAGACGCCAACCTCGATGACCTCCCGTGTGCTGGGTGAACCACTGATCGGATCTCCGTTCGCTGAGCCGGCAGGGGTCTCGTCGCGGTTCGATCCGTCATGTGGAGTCGCAGTCGTGGCGACCACCTGCAGGCCAGGGAGGTTCAGCGCTGTCTCGGAGCGGCCGACCAGCGTGGCTACCCGTTGGGCTGTGACATGGAGTTGCCGAGAAAGATGTGCCTCATCAAGCACAGCCACGGAGTCCATCGCCAAGAGGCCAGCCTCGCGCGGCCACGCGCGACGCGATGCCCCGTAGCCCCTGAAGAGCACCCGCGATCCCCACATGTCCGGAGTCGCGGCGATCACGGCACAGGTGCGGGGGTCGCTGATCCATTCTCGGTCGGGCAGGACGCCGCCGCGAAGCGTCGAGCAGCCAAGGGCTGCTGACGCCCCGTTGGTCAACGATCGGAGCGCCGACGCCATCTCCTCCAGAACCCCTTCAGGCTCACCCAGGAGTGCCTCCGAAACTGCCTGGGCGTGCTCGTAGTGGTGATCGACCAAGGCTCGTCGGTTGACCACAACGGCCAACCGCCGCGGTACACGTGGACCCTGTCCCCCGGCATACAACGCGTTGACGAAGGCGTGGACGTCAACCACGCAGGACTTGCCCGAGCCGGTCGGAGCGTTGATGACGTCGGGCCACCGGCCCGTCCGAAACACCTGGTCGACGAGGCGCTCCTGCCAGGCGAAGGGCCGGTGTCCGTTGTTCAGGGCGGCGAACACGTCTGCGAAGTCAGACCTTGTCAGCATGAGGACTGCCAGCCATACAGCGCGCGGGCAGACGCGGCAGACTCATCGGCTGGCACCAACAGTCCACCGCCCAGGTGACGAGACTGACCGACCGCGAGCAGCGCGGTGTCCGACACGAGGTCTGCCAGGTGGAATCTTGCGGTAAATGGTTGGGCCACAACGCCCTTGGGCAGCTTGTGGGCATAGCGTTCGACACGACTGTCATGAATGGGGTGGACGTCGTGGGCTGTGACCCCCCACCTGCGGACCTCGTCGACGATCCAGCGGTAGCGGGCCGAATCTGCGGGCCCCTCACCAAGCCGACCTCGGAAGACGTGCCCGATGGCAAGGAGGGCCGCGTCCTCTAGGCTCCACGGTCCGCCAGCACGCTGTCGTCGAGTCTCGGTGACGATGCCGGGGACCGTTCGCCAGTAGCGGACCTGCCCCCTCCCCGGCACCGGCCAGAAGTCCTCCACGTCGACAGCCACCTCCGGTGCGAGGGAGATGGCTGACTCTCCTCTCCGGTAGACGTCGCGGACACTACGAGCGCATCGGGAAACGACTGCCAGTTCTTCGGGAGAGGCTCCGCTCGGCGCCAGCAGGAGGAAGGCACCGTGTGGGCAGTCCTCCCTACCGAGCACATCCGCATCGAGGAACTGGATCGCTACGCGGTTGGCGGGCTGCGGACAACCCTCGATATAGCGCCCCGTCAGTAACGACAGCGCCGCGTCACCGAGGAACGCAGTCAGTGCACGATGCAGCGCAACGCACCACAGGACCCGTTCGGCCGGGTTGATTGAGCGACCTACCGGGATCGCCGTCGCCGCAACCCAGGGGAGGTCTGGAATGACAGGTGCTTTGGCGCGATAGAGGGCCTGCACAGTGCGCGCAGCACCTGGCGTATGCGAACTGGGTCGCTGAGCGATCGCATATCGATCACGGGCTGCCGAAGGTGGCAGCTTCGGGCGCGCGACAGCGTAGTCCCGCTCCAATTCATCGACCCGCCCGGGTAGGGGCGTCCTCATCGGTACTCCCCCCGGAGCAGGAAATGCAGTGTTGGCACGGTCGAGCCAGTGGGTCGGATCGACGTCTCCCACTTCGAGGATCACCGGAGTATCGGCCTCGCCCAGGCACGAGACGTCCTCACACAAGCCAGCAATAGTGGCGACGACATCCGCCGGAGCATCCTCCTCCCAGGCCCAACCGAACGGACCATCTAGTGCAACCGCATCGGACTGCCGTTTGGCGACCTTGCGACGATCCGGCGTCTCTCGTTGCGCAGCCTCGAACACGCCCTCGTCCCGGAATGATCGCGTCGGCTCCCCAGGAAGGGCAACCCGTTCGACTCTCGGCATCGAAATCACCGATGGCGGGTGATTCTCCAGCCATCGCAGGGCCGACAGAGACGCAGGCGTAGCCCGGAGGTCGCCGTCGATGTCGACTGCATGGCTTCCCTTGCCTGCCGAGTGCAGGAGCGCGGCGTGGAGCCGTGCGGTATCGGGATACTGCGCGGACTGCCCGTCGGGTTGGTGACCGAGGAAAATGCCGAGCGGAAAGCGCGCGCGAATGGCCAAGGCGGTCATGACGATCAGTCCCCGTCGGCCTCAGCGATGATCCCGCCGGCGATGATTGGGTTACCTACAACCTCAAACACCTGCCCCTCCCAGCGGATGCCCCGCGAGACGGCCTCCGAGATCGCTTGACGCAGCAGGTCGTCAGCGCTGGCGATGTCAGGGATGGTGAGGTGGATCTTCTTGCCGTAGCGCGCGTCAAGCTCGCAGGTCGGTTCGTCGATCTCGACCAGGTCGCAGTTGGCGCGGAAGCTGAGTTCGGCGTACGAACGAGCGACACCTGCAAGCGCCAGGCTGGCCAACAGGACGCGGACGGCCGCGTCCCCGTCGGGCCCGAGGCCGAACCGAAGTTGCCTCAAAGCACTGAACGACAGAACAGTCGTGCGCAGGATTCGTCGGCAGGATACGAAGCCAAGACCCTCCAGAGACGGGGGAATCGAGCCGAGGACAAGCGCCGACCCTGAGGTCGTGCCCTTTCCCGCTTTGGTGATCGCCTTGCGCACACCTTCGACGTTGCCGAGGCTGAGTTCGGCCTCCTGGGCCTCAAGGAGGGCCGTCATTTCCTTTGCACCAAGGCGCACGCTGGGGGCGATCTCGTCCCTGCGAGCCGCGCCGCGAGGCGCGATTCGAGTGGCGTCCGCACTCTGGTCCGCCAGGATGCCGATCGTTTCGCCGACGAGTGCGCTACGCAAGCGGACTTGGTGACTGCGTCGAGTCGAGTCCCAGGCGCCCATAACCAGACCGATCGGTGAGAGTTCCAGGAGCGCCCGGGCGTTCGCGGGGGTGCTGTCACGAGCGGCGCGGTAGGTGGGGTGGTCAGTGACCGCGTTGCCGGCGACGGTTCCCGCACGAATGTGACCGTCGAAAGCGCGGTGTGGCAGGTCAAGGCACGTCACCGGCTCTTCGCCGGAGTACGTGACTTGAATGCGAGGCGTGAGGGAGATCAGAGGGTCGCCGTCCCTGATGGCCAGGGAGAGCTCTTGCTCGACACGATTGAGCGAACTGCCCTTGCCGTCGATGACCACAGTCTTGACTGCTCCCGCGCGGTCAGTCTCCGGGTCGGTGGCAAACCGCGTCTCGAAGGCATAAGTCGCGTTGTTTCCCCGCACGTATCGCGCTGGCGCGATGCCAGCCTCCTGACCGGCGGCTGGGGCCAACTCGGTCCGCATGGTCATAACGCTGGCACCCCCAGGCGTGCAGGCTGCGACGAGCGTTGAGTAGGTGAGAGTCTCAGACATCTTCACTCCAATATCGAGAGGACCGGCCGCCCGATGCGTGAACGGCAGATTGATGAACGCTGAATCAGTTCCGTTTGACTTGCTGCTGTTTGGAAGCAAGGCCATTCCATCACTCGGCACCGACAGCCGCTTTACGTGGGAAGTTGCTTGCTGCTCGGACCCGTTGATCGTCTTAGCGAAGGGCGCGCAAGAAGGTGTCGCGCGACAAAGGTTAGGGGCCTGCCTTACGAGGACGACGGCTGGACCAGGATGGTCTCTCCAAGCCGGCACCCGGCTCCATCAGCGCCTCGTGCTTGTCATGGTTGCACGTCGACCCCGCCTGTCGAACAATGTGTGACCTAGACCTCTCTTCCACGTCTAGCAAGACTAACCACCTCTACAGGTACAGTAGATGGAGCGACGGCGGCCTTCGTTGAGGCTGGACGCGTAGGGGCGGTTCGTACCGCCTGACCGACACCGCCGTTGCATAGATTTCCAAGTCCGGAAAGCGGACGTGAGATTGTGCGTCACGTTGAAAGAGTGAGTCCCCTGGGGTGGTGGGGTTTGGGTTCCGGCATGTCGTGATGACGTGAAGGGGCCATCGGCGGGATCTTCGGTGTGTACGGCCAGGTACTCATCGAAAGGAAGCCACGCCGATGGCTATGTCTCAGTCTGCCGTGTCCGAGTTGTTGGAGGCGTTCCGTACAGGGGAGGGAGTGAACCTGATCCATGACGCGGTCCAGGCCGCGTTGCAGGACCTGATCGAGGCCGAGGCAACCAGTGTCGTGGGCGCGGGCCGGTACGAACGCACGACGGAGCGGACCACGCAGCGCAATGGGTCACGACCACGGACGTTGACGACCACGGCCGGGGATCTGCAGCTACGGATCCCGAAGCTGCGGAAGGGCACCTTCTTCCCGAGCATCCTTGAGCCGCGCCGCCGCATCGATCAAGCGTTGTACGCGGTCGTGATGGAGGCCTACGTCAACGGGGTCTCGACCCGTGCCGTCGATGACCTGGTCGCCGCGATGGGCAGCGACACCGGGATCAGTAAGAGCGAGGTGTCACGGATCTGTGCAGGCCTGGACGAGATGGTCGCCGCGTTCCGGACCCGGACTCTGGGGCACACCGAGTTCCCGTACGTGTTCCTCGACGCGACCTACCTGCATGTGCGGGAAGCCTCCCGTGGGCAGGTCGTGTCCCAAGCGGTCGTGGTCGCCACGGGCGTGACCGCGACCGGTGGCCGAGAGATTCTGGGCTTGGACGTCGGCGACAGCGAGGATGAGACGTTCTGGCGGTCGTTCTTGACCTCCCTGAAGGACCGCGGCCTGGGCGGGGTGAAGCTGGTCATCTCCGACCAGCACGCCGGACTGGTCAAAGCGTTAAGCCGGTGCTTCGCCGGCGCCAGCCACCAACGCTGCCGGGTCCACTTCACACGGAACCTGCTCGCGCTCGTCCCGAAGTCCCACAAGGACATGGTCGCCGCCGTGTTCCGCACCATCTTCGCCCAACCGGACGCCGACGCTGTCGGCACGACCTGGAACCACGTCCGCAACGAGCTCACCCAACGGTTCCCGAAGATCGGGCCGCTGATGGACGACGCGAAAGCCGAGGTCCTCGCGTTCACCACGTTCCCGCGGTCGCACTGGACGAAAATCTGGTCGAACAACCCGATC
>APMI01029796.1_pt1 | contig 10629 bp, 14 predicted proteins | sample 667938 | NCBI WGS metagenome assembly APMI01 (sample SAMN01084076, study PRJNA167559) | wastewater metagenome | biome: Wastewater | place: Denmark: Ejby Moelle, Odense | collected 2011-11-28
TCTTCTGCAACCATTGCCGCGACTTCGACATCCGTTACTTTTTCAGCAACGTCCGCCACGGGCAGCACACTGGTAACGGTCGAGTCGGGGCCGCCGAGGTCATAGTGCACTTCGGCAGGAGCGCTGGGAGGCGGAACAAGGACTTCGGAAGGCGCGGGCGCGGGCTCAGGCGCAGTTGCAACTTGACCAGCCTTGGCCTTGGTGGTGTTCGGGGGCATTTTTTCTCCTGTAGCCCCGACCGGGTTATCCCGGCCGGGGACGCTTCGCAGTGGCGGGTTATGGGTTACAGGTAGGCGCTGACCAGCACTTCGGCACGGCCGTAGTACGGGTTGTCGGCGCCGCTGGCCAGGTACTGGGACTTGACCAGCTTGAGTGCAGCCTTTTCGAGCGAAGCCGGTACGACAAGCAGGTTTCCCTTGATGCCCAGCGGGCGCCCCTCGTCGTCCTTCATGTTCGCCAGGGCGACGCAAGCGGTCTCGAAGTTGGTTTCGTCGAGGGTCTGCTTGGAACCGAACGCCATCTGCCAGAGCCCGTAACCGACATTGCAGCGCGCATCGACACCGTAGCGATACTCGTCCCTCATGAAGACGCCTTCGTCCTCCATGCTCTGCATGGCCTTCATGTCGTAGTCGCGGCGCTTCTGGAAGATCAAGGGCTTGAGAGGGCGCCGGGTTTCGAGGAAGTACCAGGCAGTACCCGAGCCGCCACCCCAGTTGGAGACGACGCCAGCGCCGACGGGGTGATCCGTATCAAAGAAGTACTGGCCGTCGTAGCAGAGGTTGGTCGCACCCGCGGCCAGAGCCGGGAAAACGAGGCTGTCGGGGTGGGTTGCAGCGGCGTAACCCATCTCGGAAAACAAATTCCCGAAAACTCCGTACGTATCGTCTTCAATGTCATCGCGCGGCACGCCGATAGACGACTCAAACTTCCGGTTCGTGATGCTGTAACCGAAGGCTTGCAGGCTCTTGATCTGGCGGTCGCCGATCCATTCGCGGAGTTGCGGCCACGCGGCGAGCCAGCCGTAGTTCTCGGTCTTCGTCGTCGAGGGCACCAGAGTTGCGACCTTCGACCAGTCCGGCGTCACACCGCTGAACGCGGACTTGAACGCAGTCTTGAAGCCTTGATAGATCGCGGAGAGGTTGCTGCTGTTGATCACCAGCGCACCGAATACCTCGGGCGCGAAGGTGTCACCGGCCACGGCCTGGGCGGTGGCGATCAGCATCAGCACCGCAGTGCCGATGAGCTGGAAACGGGAGGTCTTGAAAAGCATGGTGTGTAGCTCCTGGTTACTTACTTGAACTCGATCCACACGCCGCCGTCGGTGTCGACGTCGCGAATGGTGCCGGCGATGCTGCGGGTGCTGCTGCCGCTGGTCTTGGCCACCGTCTGGTCATCGACGATGTACGCGTCGGCGCCGATGTCGGCGAGGGCGATCATGTCGGTGCTGCCACTGTTGCCAAACTTGTAGCAACCCCGGCGCACCTTGACCTTGATTGCACTGGCAGCACCGGCACTGTTGTCGGCTTGGGCGTCGGCAATACCGACCGCTTTGAGGGTGGTGCTCACAGCACCCTTGGTAGCGAGTCCGGTGCTGTTGATGCACACGATGGATCCGCCGAAGATCTTGGTGGCTGCGGCAACAGGAAATTCAAAGTCCTGCGACTGGCGCCGGGGCGTCTGCCGGTCTTGTGCAAGCGCGGTCATTACTTGGTCTCCTTGCTCTTCAGGTAGTCGTTGTGATCAAGGCCCATGGCACTGCAGACAGCGAGGTCGGCAGCGGTGAGACCACCAGGCGCACCGCCGACCGGATCCTTACCGCCGGACTGCATGGTGCTCAGGGCGGCAATGGGCTGGGCGCTGGCGATGAAGGCCTCCAGGGCCGACAAGTTGCTCTTGCCCAGGTCACGCGCCCACGCCTCTTGCTGCGGCAGCAGGCGGGCATCGGACAGAGCAGCGACCACCAGGCCATCGACCTTGGCGGTCTGGGCCTCAAGCTGCAGGGCTGCCAGCGAGTCCGCCACGGCCTTATGGGTGGCGATGGGTACGAACTGGGCCGGATCGGGTTGGGCAGAGGCGCGCAGGCTGAGGGCGGCGATGTGGCCGCTGAGGTCGAAGCTGGCGGCAGCAGTGGGCGAGGTGCCGAGCTGATCCATCAGCTTCTGCAGATGCGCCTTGATGTCCTCGACGGTGGAGCCGACGGGCAGGTTGAGCAGCCACTGAAGGCGCTCGATGAGTTCTTCCACTTGGGATTCCTCCTGGGGTTGCGGGGTGGGGGTAACGGCGAGGGAGGCGGCAGCAGCGGCGAACAGGCTTTCCATGTCGTCGATTGCCGGGGTGTTGGTGATGGCGACGTTGAGGAGGGCGACCACGTCGCCCGTTTTCTCGTCGTAGCTGAACAGCGGAGAGGTAAAGCCGTATTCGCGCGCTTCGATGTGGGCACGGGCTGCAGGCGTCCACGCGACCTCGACAGCAAAGAGGCCTTCCCCCTCGACCCATTCGAGCTGCTTCCACCACGCCGCGGCGATGGCCTTGACGCCCTTGTCCTTCCGCAGGATGGCGTGGTCGTAGTCGAACATGTAGGGGGTATTCCGGGCATCGGCAGCGGCAATCAGCCGTGCGGCGATCTCGCCGTCCATGCGCCAGGCGGCCACGTCATTCGGCCGACCGTCCATCGCACGGAATTCGCCGGCCGGAAAAATCTGCACGCGTGTCGGCGCAACAACGCTGCCGTCGGCCACGGCAAAAGCGCAGGCAGCGAAGCCGATGGCAGACTGTTTGACGATGGGGGTTTTGGGGGTGCGCTTCATGGACTGGATCATGCGCGGGCGAGAATTACCCGCTTGGCGTGAAGGGATTCACGCCCTATCCAGACAAGTGCTTCTTAGAGATTACGCGACACCGCGGGTGCTGTGAAGCCTGATGCTTGACGCTGACACTCCGAATAGGCAGACTGGCGTTACTGAATCATTGGCGGTAGCGAAAACCGTTTATTTCGCCCCCGCCGCCAGCCTTTCGAGCTGGCGTTGCTGTTTCTGCAGTACCGGTTTTACGTCGGGCCGATAGTCGCCAATACAACACCCGCAAGGGAAATAACGACACAGCTTCCAATGAGCTGAGTTGAGGCCCGACACCCCACATCCGTCCACTGAATCATTGGAGGCCATCATGGCTACGATCATCGCATTTCCGCGGGCTACTACCCCGCGGCGCGAAACCTCATCCAACTACAACTTTCTGAGCACCCTTGCCACACTCAAGGCTGCCAAGGATCTCGCTCCCATCACATCCAATCCGCACGCGCTGGCCGATATGCTCCGCTCCATCGCTGAAGAAATCGACCGTCTTTACGCCTGAGAGAACCATCATGACAGCCCCCCGCATTGTCGGCCTCGACGTTACCGACTGGACCGCCGACACCGTAACCCGTTACCTGTCCGAGTTTTCTAACGTGATCCACACAGGCGACGGCAAGATTCCCGCCTTCAGCGAACGCCTTGCCGTCGATGGCATGTACCCGCTCCGCCTGCTGATGGGCATTCCCCGCACCGAAAATACCGCCCCCCGCAAGCGCTTCGCCGAAGCCTTCCTGACTTACTTTCTTGACGTGCCTCCGGAGAATGCCCGCAGCGCGGTCAAGTGGACGACAAAGCCGGAGTTCTCACCGACCAACCCGCGCCGGCGAGCTGCACCGATTTCCGAGTGCACCCTTGACTGGGAGTTCGTCGAGTCCTTCTGCTTGCGCCCAAAGCTGTGGGAGCAGCACGTGTTCCTGACGCCGGTCGATCAACTCCGTAAGGGTGGCCTGTCGAGGGCACAAGTCGTCCGGGCCTATCTCGCGCTGTCGATGTTCGGATTTTCGAGGCCGGAGGAGTTTTTCATCCCTGAGTGACGATCAGGAATCGATTTCTATCCTACAAGTAACGCCCGGTGCTGCACGATCACACCTTCGGATAGGCCAGCACCACACCAAGCCCCGTAAATCGCTCTACGGGGCTTTTTTTCGCCCTTACGAAAAATCACTTGGCGAGGTTGGCCAGGTAGTCCAGCGCCGACGCCTCGATGTTGTCGACGTCCTTGTCGGATAGGCCGATGAATGGCCGGGCCGGGATGTCGCCCCACAGGTGGGGCCAGTCGGCTTTGCGCCCGCCGAATTGCTGCATGGCCGAGTAGATCATGGACGAGCCCACTTCGAGGCCGCCGTCTGTGACGTTGTAGTGAATCTGCTCGGCGAGCATCTTGGAGCGACCGACCAAGGGCTTTTTGCCGGCGAGGGCCTTGGCGCCTTTCTTCGAGAGCTCATTGTTCTTCTTGTACGCGCCCGAGATGCGGCCGATGTAGGCGTCCAGCGTGGTCTGGCTGTTGCTCTCCCACTTGCTGCCATCGGGGGCCGTGCTGGTGGCGAAGCGCTCCTTGGTCGATTGCACCAGGTCTTCACCGATCATCCGCCAGAGGGGCCCGGCATTGCGGGTGCCGGCGGCGATCTTGCCGAGCACCGCCTGCACACGGGCATCATCGACGGTAACTGTGATGGCGTTGGTCATGCGGCACCCTTATCAAGGTAGGCCCGGAAAGCATCGGCCAGCGGGCCTGGCAGCGTGGCCGTCTTGGCGTCGAAGAGCTTGCGCAGGTCGGTGTTGGTGTTGGCACCTGGGGCATGCGCCCAGCCTCGGTCGATACCGGGCGGGGTGCCGGTGCCCTCTTGGGGTTGGTCCCACCCGGCCGGCGCCACGTCGAGGCCCTTGGCCTTGGCCGCAGCCACTTCGCCGGGGCTGGCGGCTTTGACGGTGCAACGGCAGCCCCAGCCGTTCGGCGGATAGTGGGTCGCCCAGAACGGGTCATCCTTGTGCAGCACCAGGCCATTCCAGGCCTTGTGCTCGGGGCGGGGGTGATCGACCAGGTCGGAATGGATGTAACGCCACAGCGGGCGCACGGCGGCCAGCTCAGGGTGGTTGAGTTGCGCAAAGCGGCCAGCCGCGTAGCTGGTAGTCATGTTGGTTTGGTAGATCACGCGGGCCCGCCACGCCCGCCCGGCGGCGCTGTCGCTGCCAGTGAAGTCCGTCCAGCCACGCTCGGCGGCGATACGCTCAAAGTTCTTCTGGAACCAGTCCAGGCTCTGGCCCTCGTTGATTGCCTGGCTAACGGCATCGTGCAGGTCGGCCAGCAGATCGACGGACTGAGCGCCGGCGACCATAAAGGCGCGGTCGTGGGCGGCGCCGATGATGTCGTCCCAGGCTTCGGTGGGCAAGGCGAGCTTCTCGCGGAAGTAGTCGACCTGCTCCTGGAAAGGCTTCTTGAAGACGGCATCCATGACTACCGCCCGGCAGCCACGTCGGCCCGGCCGGCCAGATCCGCGGCGGCAAAGGCAATCTCCATCACCCGCGCCAGCTCGTCGATGGGCAGGTCGCCGAAGGCTGTCACGAGCTGGGCCTGCAAGGCTTCGAGGCTATCGGCCTGGGCGACGATGTCGCGGATGCGATCCAGTAGCTTTCCCACCGGGGCCACCGCGTCGAGGGAGAGGCCATCTGCGCGGGCGTCGGGCACGGTGGCGGGCGAGGGCACGGTGGCCGTTAATGCGGCCAGGGCCACAGCGGGTTCTGAGGGAAAAGTAACGGCAGCCCGACCCACAGCGGAAAGCGCTGCAGGGGGTTGTGGGTCGGACTTCAGTTCGGCAGCGGCAGCAGGCGCACCGAACACCGGCTCATCCGGCCCGGCCTCGGGGATGCGCAATTTCTCGTGCACCCAGCTGAGCCGGATGCGGGCGCCGTTCTGGGCCAGCACGGGCAAGGCCTCGCTGTAGAGCTTCAGGTCTTCGGCTTCGCCCAGGTCAAACTGCAGGCGCGGGCAGCGGCGCAGGCCGTCGATGCTACCTTTGTTCAGGGCGATCAGCGGATAGACGAGATCACGGGTGAGTGTGCTGGCGAGCTGCCGCGCGTCGCTGGCGCGAATGTCGCTACGCACCTCGGCCTGCAGGTCGGCCACGCCGCTGCCCATCCCCGTGGCTTTTGCCTCTGCGCTGAGCACCTGGCCCAGCACCAGCTTGCTGTGTGCCCGGTCAGCCCAGTCAACCATCTTCAGGTGGGCATCGGCGCTGCCACCCGTCGTGACTTGCTTGATCTCCATCGACATGCCGTCGGGCATGATGGCGCGGGCATCGTGCCCCAAAGCGGCGACGGCGCGGAGCAGGCTACTTTTTTCCTCGTCGTTTGCCCCACTCATGTACTTGCCGACGATGATGGGTAACCCGTAGGTCTCCAAGAACTCCGCAAAATCCCCAAGCGAATAGGCTTTGTACAAAAACGGGCACACGGCGGGCCGGAACAAACCCGCCCGGGCACCGTAGCCCGTTTTGACCTTGCGCGCCGCATGCATGATCCACCCCATGGGGATGGGTTCGGCGCCGTCACCGCTGCCATCGTTCAGGCGCAGGTGGCGCCGCGTCCGATCCATGCGAAACCAGGTCTGCGGGCGCGGGTGGAAACGCGGCAACCATTCACTGCCCCAGCGCACCCATTCGATCTCGATCGCCGAGAAGCCATGGCCCGGCGCTTCCATCATCGCCAGGAGCACATCCTCAAAGTCATCGACCACGTCGCGGAGGATCTCCTCGACCCACTGGGCTGACTTGGTCTCCGCCGGGCTGGCGTCGGACGGCGGAACGATGGACCAGTCGAGGCTCGTGATCGCGCCCTGGCGCTTTTCAAACTCGCACCGCAAATGCGCATCACGGTCGAGCATGTCGTCGAACAGCTGATGCTGGGCCACGATGTCGCCGTCGTCGGCCTGGCGCAGGATGCGCGCCACGCGCGCCGGGGAAATCCCGTCGAGCTGGGAGCTCATCACCTGGTTCTGAAGCTGCACAATGCGCGCCGTCTGCGGCTCGGCAATGTCGGCGATCTGGATGGGGTTGCCGTGCTGGTCGAGGATCTTGGCCATGTTCAAAACATCCTGCGGGAGCCGCCCGCGTTGAAGTCGGTAGCGTCGCCGCCGGAGTTGCTGGGGTGCCGGCTGATCGACTGAAAACCGGCGGCACCGGCATTACCCATCGTGGTGGCGGCCATCCACAACATGTGCAGGGCATCGGGGCCGTCGTCGTGGTCGGCCTTCGGAAAGTGCCGCAACTGGTCGATCAGCGTCGTCTGGCTTGGATGGAGGCGGATCAGGCCATTGGCCATGTGGGGCTGCAGGCTCTCGATGCGGAGCAGCTTGTCAGTAATGGGCTGCACACCGCGGGCCGGGAAGGGCACCCCGCGCGCGGCGGCCCTTTTGACCAGCTCGCTATATAGAAAGGCCTGGAACTGCACGGTCTCCACCACCCACAGCAGGCAGCGGTAGGTTTGTTGCAGGCTAATCGCGTCTTCGATGATGCGATCAGGCAGGCGCTTTTTAATGCCCGCCTCAACTACATCGAGCACCATCGTCGTGCGGTTCAGCCCGCCGACAAGCAGCGCCGACGGATCGCGGCTGGCACCGGCCTTGCCGAGCGACGGGTCGATTGCGCCAAAGAAGATCCAGTCAGCCAGGCGATTGACCCAGAACTGGATGACCTTGGCGAAAGGCGCGTTGTCGCCGGCGACCGGGTCGTTCTGGTATTCGCTGTCGAAAGTGTCGTGCCCGTCGCGCGCGCGAATCTTCATCAGGGCCAGCAGTGGCCGGGCGGCCCAACTGCACACGCTGCCGGCGTCCATCTCGCGCTGGTGCGCTGCGTAGTAAAGATCGGCATTGGCCGGGCCTTCGTTACGCAGGAACTCTTCCCACGTCTCCCACATGTCCATACGATCCGGCCAAGCCAACAGCGCCTTGAAGCGGGCTGACCGCCATAGCGGATTAGCCAGGGTGCGGGATAGCACCGAGTCGTGGTGCAGGATCGTGCCGATATACACTACGTCGAACTTCGCCCCGGCGCCGCCGAGGGGCAGCACCGTTTTGCTGATCCACGCCTGGCGCTTGTCGCGCTGCTCGGGGTTGGCCACCTGCTCATCGTTTTCGATATCGTCGAGCACGGCAAGGTCTGGCCGGTAGGGCCCGTGACGCAGGCCGCGCAGCTTTTTTCCGGCGCCGGCTACCTGCACCTTGGCATCGTTGCGGGTCACGATGGTGCCGGCCTGCCACACGCGGCCCTGGCCGGTAGCTTCCGGAAAGTCCATCGACAGGCGCGGGTTGAACTGCAGTTCGGCCTTGATGGCTTCGAGCATCGGATACGCCTGGTCGATGCTGTCCATCACGATCACCGGGTAGCGTTTGCGCGCGGTGACCAAACACCACAGCACGAAGAGCTGCGACACCAGCGTGCTCTTGGCTTCACCCCGAGGTGCGGCGATCGCATCGGTCTCGCTCACCGGGCTGGCCACGATCTCGGGCAAGCGCTTGAACAGGTACTTGTGCAGCTCGCTCTTGTGAGGGCTCCTCGCGTAGTGCGGGAAGTAGGTGCCGACGAAATAGTCGTAGTCATCCCAGGCCAGCCCACGGCGCTTTTGGCACTCGGCGGGGTCGGGATCGAATCCCGTCACCTCGGCCTCGATGCGCGCCCTGAAGCTGGCAGCGAGGCCGGCAATCTCCGCGAGGAAGGCCTTGGAAGTAACGGCGCTCATTTGTAGGCCGTCGCCAGCGTGCCGGCGAACTCTTCAAGCTGCTCCACAAACTCGTGCGCCAAGGCTGGCTTGCGCTTGGCGATGTGCTCGCCGAAGCGCTTGAGCACATCCATGGCCACGGCCAGCTTGTCGGTCTCAGGCATCAGGCGGCGCGAGGCGGACATCAGCTTGTTGTAGGCATCCGCAAGGCTGGCCAGGGCCTGGACCTTTTCACCTGGTGCCATGTCGGTAGCAGACTGGATTGTCTCGACGGTGGCCTGCACCTGCTGCACGACCACAGCCAGGGTTTGCCGGACAACGTCTTCGATGCCACCGCCGGCAATCATCTGGGCACTGCGGGCGCGTTCCCAGTCGTCGCCGGCGGCGCGCGCTTCGCGAATCCAGCGCCGGGCGGTGGCCACCGGCACATCGTTCTTGACGGCAGCGATCTCCAGCCCGAGCTGATCGAACACAAATGCGGCACGCACTGCCCGGCGGGTATCGTCGGAATGAGCCATGGCGTTACTTTCTCGGAGCGTGGCCGACGTGGAAGCCGTTACAAAACCGGCAGTGGTAGGCGTTGAGGCGGCCCTGGTAACCCTTCGTGCGGAACAAGGCACGGATGTGGGCATAGGCAGCCAGCGCGTTCACGTGCCGGATCTTCCCAAGGCATTCCTTGCGGCGCTGGGCGCGCTTGCTGGCCATGGCGGCTACACGGCCAGGTCAATGCGGTCCATCACCACGTCGCGGCCCGACTCGGTGAGGGTGGACGCGTCTTCCACGCAGGTGATGTAGCTCTGGTCGGCCAGTGCCACCAGGTCGGCGCGCACCTTGCCGCTTGAGGCGATCTGGCCGTGCTGCTCTTCCAGTCGGGTGACCAGGCGCGGCACATTGAGGGTGCGGCCGGGCGCAAAGAACAACAGAGTCAGGATGGCGCGGCGGCGGGTTGCCGTGGCCAGGCGTTCGGCGGCGGTCATTGGATGCCTTTCTCGGTAATGCGCGCCAGGAAGGTGCGCAGGGTTGCATCCATGCTGCCGAGCAGCCCCTTCATTTCATGGACGCTGTTCGATGTGGAATTGACCTTGGTGTACAGGTCTTCCAGGTCGCGGTGCGTGAGGGCCTTGGAGCTGACGCCGCGCAGCTCGGAAATCTCGTCGTCCTGGGCATCAAGGCGCCCGTCAATCTTGGCTTCGAGCTTGGCCATGTGGGCGGCCTTCTCGGCCTCCACCTTATCGAGGCGCTGGACGATACCGGAGAGCACAATGGCATCAGCTTCGCGATGGGCGGCGAGCTGGTCGCCGAGCATCCTGCCGTACTGCTGCAGGAAGGTGCGGCCCATGGCCCACAGCACGCCGCAGATCGCCGACAAGATGCCGGCCACGATGGCGACGGTGAGATAGTTGATTTCGATGATCATGGGGCGCTTTCGTTGAACTGGATCAGGGCGTCGAGGCGCCGGGCGCACTCGGCGTATTGGCCGTAGGCGGTGTTGGCCCAGCGGGCGACCTCGGTATCGGTGGCAACTGGCTCGGCATCCGTTGCAGCAGGGAGGCCGGCGGCTGGGGGCAAAGCTGCGGGGGCAGGTGCGGCGGCACGGTCGAGCAAGCGCAGAGCGGCAGGGCCAAGGCAAGGACGGCCCACCGTGGCGCGGGAAAGTGCTTCATCGATCTGCTCCTGGTGTTGTTGGGCTGTCGCGTGGGCGGCTTGAAGTTCGAAGGTCAGGGTGTCACCGCGCTGCCGGGCGGCCAGCAGTGCAGCCAGGGCCTCGCCCTTGGCAAGGCTCTTTTCGGTGGCGACGGTTTCGCGGAAACGATCCAGCTCGGCACCCTTGATAACGAAGCCCGCCCAGGCACCGGCAGCCAGGCCAATTGCCCAAGCGCCGACGATGGGGCCGATACGCATGGCGAACATCACACGCCCCCCATGCACTGGCGATACTCGGCCGCCCGGCGGGCGATGAGGCCCGGCTGGCGCTCTCCACCGGCGTGCACCCAGCGCAGTAGCTCACGGCACGCACCGGCGTAGTCGGGGGGGGTTGCACGTAGCTTCTTGACCACTGTCG
>APMI01008052.1_pt1 | contig 10628 bp, 8 predicted proteins | sample 667938 | NCBI WGS metagenome assembly APMI01 (sample SAMN01084076, study PRJNA167559) | wastewater metagenome | biome: Wastewater | place: Denmark: Ejby Moelle, Odense | collected 2011-11-28
GAAAGATAGATAAATGTTATAAAAAGTAAGGAGAAGAGTTCGTTATAATTTTGGATAGAAGAAAAGTGCTTATGGCTAAGGATAAGAGACAGTCATACCCACTACTGAACTATATTGATAGATTTCCTGAGTAATGTGGACTACGGACTGTCCTAAGTCTTTCATTTCAACTTATTGACAGGCAGGTAATAAAATCAAAACTCATCAGTCTGATCAGTAAAATTGGAATTGTGTGCCGTCCACTACCCTAATAAAACGAAGCGCTGAAATAAATTCAATAAATAAAATACTACCAGTAGTCTCTCATCAACATGATTTGCAGGCTCCCGCACGGGGAAGTCCTTGAGCATTTCATTGATAAGATGTTCATCAACTACTTTTCAATTCTAATATACTCCAAGGGATCCATGGATCCAGTGGTGCACCTCGTCAACAAGCACTTTCTCACTAGTTACATTGAGCTGAACTCAAATCTATAGAACAACAATATCAATAACAAAATCATCAGCAAAATATTTGAAGCGAAGACCAATGAGAAGTTAGTCGGCGAGTTCAGAATGGAAGTCGAGCTTGTCCGTCAGCTGTACCAGTACAGCGCCTGGAAGAAGTAGTCATGGATGGTCAATGAAATCAAATCTAAGCTCAAAGCATATGTGAAAGCTCTGCCGAAAGAGCAAATTATTGAAATTGTGACATATTTCAACGAAGGAGCCATACAAAATAAAGTGCGACTTCTCGATTTACTCCCCTGCCTCTTTAAAGATACATAAATAGAGCAACTGAAACTATCTGAATCGCCCGCTTTGATATAAACTACCAATTAACTGATGTGCGGTAATAAAAAAGTTATAAAGAGAGTGGACTATGACCAGTACAAATACAAACGGACTTATGGAAACTTTGAGAAAGAGTGTCAATAGAGGCTAAAAGTTTTACAGAATTCTCAAGATTAGTAGTCACTGAGACCTATTGAAAGTGCAAACGATCAAAAATAATAAATCATGAAGGAGAAGTAGAAGTAGAATGAAAAGTAAAATGAAAAGAAGGAGCTAGAACTGGGTGCTTGGCTTTTGAATTGGGACGAGCCTGACTTAGAGAAAAAGCTAAACGAACTAATCGATAAAGGATTTGAAATTAAGTTTAACGCCCAGAAAAGGCCAAATCATGAATCAGAGGTCAAGCTATTGTAAACTATCAACTCAAAAGCATACAAAGCAGTTCTGAGCAAAATAATGGTTTGGTCTCATCACCGCCCCTCCTTCAACATCACTTGCTTCTGCTGCGCTGAGGAGGACACCGACAGCGTGTTTGCTTTTCTGTCATCTGCTCCGAGTAAGTTCAGAAGTTCGCCGATAAACTGGTCAAAGCTGGAAGTCATCGACTTGAACCCGTTTGTCTTGCTGAAAGTGCTGAAGAGTCCATAGCTGAAAAAGGATTACAGCTTGCTGTAGAACAAGAACGAAATTTCAAAGGCAGTGAAACGAGGCATGCTCAGAGTCACTTCAGACCTGAAAACTGCGAAAAAGGGTACTAAAATCGATACAAGCAAACCGATTAAGAAGATGCTGGTTTACAAATAGGTCTATTAGCTTCTGGAAATGCCTGAGAAAGCGACCGGTTTAGTGAGCCAGTTCATAAAAGTCCACTCTCCAAACATCGATCTCACCAATTTTATGAGCCAGCTTCCGCAGAAATAATTGATCCATGATTACGGCATTTAGGAGTACCTCATTGCGCTTGAGACAAGCCCGTAACCTATAAAGCTTCTCGTTGAAATGAAGGTCGTGAAAAAAGTAGTAAATAAATAAAAACCAACCAAATCAACGAAGTCAAAGTAAAAGTAAAAATAAAAATAAAGTGAAAAGATATAGTAGAAATAAGCTGACATGACGAGGGTTTACTAATCTGATGTTTTGACGTGCAAACAGTATCGCAAATAGTTTTGCTAAATTTTAACCAAATTGAGTGACAAACACTTCTAAATGTACCTAACTGCATATGGGCCTTTTGATTACCAAGGACTTAAAAATTTAATAGTGAGACTAGGTGATTAGAAGAAATGCCTTCAAGTATTTGACACATTTTTTACTTAATCTGCATAAACTTCAATTGCTTATTAACCTTAAAATAGGAATAATGGCTCATCATTGCCGATAAGCAAATTCAATAGACAAATAAACGGACTTGTAAGATAAAAATTCAATAATTTCAATGCAGCTTTGTGCGCATTTGCTTCCAGTCAGACAAAGCTTTACTTCAGAAACGAGCAACCGGGCACTAAAATTATTATGGACCATCTGTAGTTTATTCAGACATGTAAATAATAAAACTATCAGTATTTTTTGCGCTACCTTGAAACTATGTTGTCGATTACTCAGATGAAAATGGATGAGCAATCCAAATTTTAGGTCTTAAGCTCTATTTTTGTGACTCTCTTCCACGCTGAATAGTGGGACAAAGCACAAAAACTGATTGACAAATTGAAATAAATTATAACGAAATTGGATAAATCACATGCCGATTAAATCAAAGCAGTTTATATAAAATTCTTTAGTTCTGCTCTAGATGTGCTGGCCAAAAATAGATCAAGAGAATAGAAATACAAACATAAAAATCAGTATGAAAAACTGTTGAAAGATATGTTCGCTTTGCTAATCGATCTGAAGATATCGGACAATGAAAGCATTTTCAAATCTGTGTGGTCTATCACGCCAGATGAAGCCCTCAAAATGGCTCCTTTAACGAAAATCACATTGCAAGCTTTGTGTCAATCCCTTCGCTAGCACCCTGAGAAAGTAAAAATGCTATAAAACATTCCGATAATTCCTGAGAGCTTTCCCGCGCAGTATTTGCCGAACAAATAAGGAGAGTATCTGCCACTCTCGCATTATCCTGCCAGCAGTTTCTAGAAGTGCCCTTACTTGGTGGACCTCAAATAATCTCTGCGAAAGAAGTGGCTTTCCGCGGCCGAAGCAGACAAAATAAAACTTTACATAACTGCCTTTGACCAGAAGAAGAAAAGTGTCTTCCTGGTTTCTTAAGTAATGAAACGACACAAATAAGTGTACAACGAGCAAGAATTGAACAAATACTGTGTAATGGCTCTGTACCCCAATCTCAAGACGATCAAAGATATTCCGAAATAGTATTTGGATGCTTACTTCAAGTCTCGCTCGGAGATCAAAGGCGTGAACAATTTGTCTGATGGCGTCACCAAATAGCTGATCGACGCAGGATATATTGTGGAGAAGCACACGCTCGATATAATCAGATCATGTCGCATGCCCATTATTTAGTACTTTTTGAATGCTAATAAAATTGCACTCGACTATGAAACAGTAAAAAGTATATAAGATCAGCACTTAAATAGCGGATTCTTGACAAGGACGATAATAGGTTTCGACAATATTGCATTTGCAGTAGAATTTGCAAATAAATATCGCATATTCGAGATCTACCCTGAATAAAGGTATGATGCAATGATCGGAGATGCATTACAAGCTATTGCACTATTTAAAAACACTGCTATCTTGGAATTATTATTAACAAAATTAAAGTAGAAGATGAAGACTAATGAATTGATATTTGAACAGGCTCCCAAAACAGAAATTCATATCAAGAAGCAATAGAAATAGTAATAATAGTAAGATGGACAATAGGTTAAAACATATAGTTATAAAGAGCAACAAGCCATTAAGAAAGAGAAAGCAATAAATGATGTCTTTGTGCCAAACTTAACATAAGAATCAGGCGTGAGAGTTGGTAAAGTATATCTACCTGTTTAAGTCGCCATCGTAAACAATTTCTATGAGTACTACTTTTTGTTAAAACAGCAACATAAGTCAATAAAAGGCTAACAATTTAATACATCAAATAGATTCAGGTTCGAGAAAGACAGCAGCAAGTACTAGTTCATTCCGATGATGCAGAAAAGAATTAATTTGCTTACGGCAGTTAATGAAATCTACAACAATGACCAAAAAGTAGAAACTACTATCATGCAGGGAGTGTTTGAACTACCTACCTAAAAGAATACCCCTTTACGTTAGTTTCTATCTGCCCTAGCTAAAGGTGAAATAAATCTAACAAAATAACATAACAGCTCTTATTACTCAGTATTCACGCTTTGGAACTTGAAATATAATCCTATGCTCGATTAGTAGCTGGCAAAAATGTACCCAAGCGAGCACAAGTTGATAAGTGCAATATTGCCGAAATACCCAGTCAAAGTCACAGGCCTTGAAAATGTGCATCAAATATTGCTCGATAAGGAAATACTAAGATCAATATTGTACTCTTCGCATCCTCAATATATGGTGGAATGGGCAAATGCTAAGTCATGGTAAGGTTCAGGTCTGGTGTACCCTCCTAACTATAACACATAATTTTGGCCGATACTATTCTCGTCAGCATTCACGATGCAAATTAGATACTTTGAGCACCCAGACAGACTAAATTTCCTGAAATAATTCATAAATGTTTGCTACTTTTCAACACAATGTTACAACTCATAAACTGAGAAATACACGACAAAGCCATTCGAGTACAGGTACAATTAACAGAAAATGAAAGATATTCTGATTTGCTGTATTGTCAGTAAATATGCAGGGAATGGAAATGCACTCAAGGTTTTCTGTGATCTCTCCGGGAAGAAATAAGATTAAATATTTATTGACCTTGCAATTTGGTTGTGCACTTACAAACAATTTAATGCTGATTCGCCATAATAGTAAAACAATTTATCGCATAATCCTGCACTTTGGGGCAATATCATAAAACAGCTTAACAAAATATAAAAACTTAACAAATTTACTTAAACAAAACCATTTTCAATTTTTAGCTTAGAAAAACATAATGAGAATTTCCATATTGACCAATTTAATCCACAGCTGAAATAAATTACTCAAAATTTACCTGGACTGTATGCTTGTCTCGCCTATTTAACAAATTTGATTTATTTAATATCGGAGCAACATGAATTGAGGAACTATTTGACCATGGAGAATAAATTAAAGTAAGGAGAAGTGCCTATTGTTAAAATATTATTAGATAAAAAATTGCCTATCGATCATAATTCAACAAATTCTATGGTTAGTAAAATATAATTAAGCGATAAATAAGGTAAAAAAGTGTATGAAATTACAACTAATTATTAAATTATCTAAAGTTCGCCTATTAGATTTTTTAGACTCGATAATCAGCAAATGAAAGATGCTATAGAACGAAAATCTATTGAAAATTCATTAACAAATGACTAACCTATCGCACAGAATTAATGTTTAAGTAAATTAAAATTTATTATTGACAGTCAAACTTTTAATAAAGTTAAATCTATCGGATTATTTAGAAAATTATTAGGAGACAAACTATCAACAGGAAGTCTATCATTCCGAGTAACATAGCACATAAATAAACTTAAATAATTAGTTGATCTACAAAAATAGTACAGAATATTCAACTTGAGTGACGTGCATGGCCCATTCGTCATCAACGATCACACTGATAAAAACAAAGTGATAGACTGTCTCAGTTTCTACGAGATGAGCAAACTGCCAGATTGCTAGATCAAAGTGCAGTATGTCGATGGCCCGATGGGCAAAGAGCAGACTCAAAATTCGCAAAATGTGATCTCAGACATGAACTAATATATACGGCATTTCAAATACGAAATCAACGATGACCAGGAATAAAACAAAACTGCGTATAAATTCAGCAGCTGCATCAAAGTTATACCTCACAAAAGTAGTGAGGAATAATTCGATATTGTCTACGATGAATTCCATCCCCACAATATCGTTAACACGATCGAAAAAATAAACAAGTACGGCAGATAAATCTCAGCGACATTCAACAACGAAGTGTTCTTCAAATACTCGATCGCCTCAATTCTGAACATAGTGGAAAAACAAGCGAAAAGTCTTCAAAGCAGTTTCCAGATTATTGATTTCATTGGAGTTTTTCTCAGTTCGAAGCGCCATGTCCAATTTATTGAAAATCTGCTGATCATGATTTCAGAAGATGCCAATAATATCATGAAAGCCGTCAAGGGGATTCTGCTTACATTTGACTATAAAGACAACTGGGAGGCCAAGAAAGATCAAAAATATTATAAAGTGCTCAATACAATCGCATACTATGGAATCGATTTCAGGATTGACGAGAATATGTTCATTATCACTCTCAAAACAGGTCCTCCGACAAAAAGTCAAACTGAAGAATTTGATTGTACTGAAACTAATCTAATTTCACGCAAAGATTTCTTGAACTCCGTTTTTTCGTCAACTTAGTTCCTGACGGGTTATTTCTTGAACAAGGCAGTCCTTGCTAATTAATTGGTTAAAATTTCAAAAGATGTCAGCAATAAAGTCAACAGTGTGGTCAACTTCTCCATCAATTATAAAGGACTAGAGCAGTACGTTGATAAGATTAAGGAAAAGATCTCCATAAAATAAATAGATGGGTTTTTGAGCAGTTTAAGCTCGTATATTTCTACCAATTTCCTGAAATTTATCGAAATGTATATTAACTCTGCAGAACTTGCTGCTCGGCACCAAATCTCCTTATTAGATTGCTTTTCAAAAATGCGTCCGAATGCGGATGCAGAATAGCGACCAAACGAACTTAGATTCATGCTACGAGATAACAAATTTAAAGGAATAACTCAAGTGTACAACTTTTCATCATAATTGAAAAACAATTCAAGTAATCAAACAAATATCAAAAATATGTATTTGATTCAAATCTACAAGAGCTATTTTGCTTCAGTAGTCAGAGAAGGCATGGCGTTCATACTCGGATACAAGACCAACCGACCCACTGTGATTGTCAACTTGCAGAAAAAGGAAGACGTTGACCGAGTTAATATTGCTGAGATCAGCTTCCTTTTGCTTATCTCTAATCGAGTACCCACAACTGATGAAATTGACCACAACAAAATCATTAAAATATTTGTTGCGGACTTGAACGATAATGTGTATGAACTTGGCAAATAGGTAATATAGAAACTGTTCGCATTGCCTGAAGAAAGCGATAATCGCACACTTCCCCACATAGTGCCTGTCCTGGAATCTAACATCATTCTGACATTTAGCTCAGAGCACTCAGTAGCATAATCGAGTCTACGAGATGACATAAGCAATAGATACTTGGATTTGTATTTGCAAAAAGATGCCAAGTTCAAAATAAAGATGAAGAACTAATCGCATATTTCATGTATGAACAGACTCAAAATCGACAGCACTTTCTATAACTCGGTTCAAAATCTGATCAAGTGCATTAATGGATGTATTTAAAATGATATGGTCCTAAAAATGCGAACTCCTGACAATTTCGATGTCAGTACTGCCGCGTAATTTTTAACGATGTCTTTCCTGGATTTCGATCAAGCCATGTCTAATATTTTCTTTTAGCCTTGCAGAAACAGATAGTTGTAGACATATGCTTCTTTACATAAAAATGAAAACATTCGATAAAATGTTATACTGAGATAAAGAAAGAAATTATTCTCCTCATTATTCACTGAAATCGTATTCTAAATTTGTGAAAAAGGTGACTCCAAAATGGAAATATAAGACAAAATAATAAAAATAAGCCTTGCGTCTAAACTAAGTCATTCTCTGAACTCTAACTTAATGGCAGATATCATGCTGAAGCACTGCATTGACTAGTATATTATTGCCAATCCAGATTTGAAATCAGTTTACTAACTCAAAGAGTTGAAAGTAGAAACCTACGCAGCAACATTGGATCAACTACTAATCTCTTCATATCAAATCGCAGTAATCAATGAGACTTTACAACTGGCCAAAAATATTAAGATAATAAAAAGTATTCCCACGAACTTTAAGTTTAGAATGACGTTCAATTAGAAATCAAAAATGTAAATTGATGGCAACAAATTGATCTTCAATATTCGGCTCAGCTCCCTTGAAAGATAGTTCTTCAGTGCAGATAAAATAATATACTTTTTACTCAACAATTTGCAGCCGTCCAATGAGTAGTTCGTTTCAACAAAATATAACATTGAGACCGGTAACATCGAATTTTACAACTATGATAAATCTCAACCAATTATTCTCATAGTTGTGGGATAGAAAGTAACAACGCAAGAAGTGAGCCCGTAATCAGAGTTAAATTCAAACAAATCTGTCCTGCCGTACAAATCTTAAAAAAATGAAAACATTCGTTATTTCGCTATTCAGCTTTAAGGAAATACTTACAATGTTTCATACAACTATTTTTGGAAAATTGAATAAGGATCAGCATATATAGTTGAAAAGAAGAGTAACAGTATGCTAAATTAAAAGCGCAAGTTACTTTTATTTTCGGCAACCCCGATAAACTTATCAGAATCTACTATAAATGTGCAGATTCAAACAGCAAAATTAGGCAAAGAAACTTTTTCAGTGCTCAAGAAAGTAACCGAGTTTGATGTACAAATGCGGTTACTATCTCGAGAAATGTTGTAATTATAAATAAGTTCAAGTATTTCTACAACACTGTGCATAATTTTGGGGTCTAAATTCAAATTATGGGGTAATTAAACCCTTTAAAATGTGTTTATTCAGTGCATATCGAGCCGAGAGCTCGTAGAATAAAACACTAAATTTTTATAACTCATTTTCCGAAACAAATCACTAAAACCCACATTAAACGAAAGTGACAATAAGGAACAATATGCAATTTTCAACTAACCGGCTGAGAGACTAAAATCATCAGACAAAAATATGGTAATGAAGAAAGATAAAAATGTGGAGTCCATGGTTTACATTGTGAATGAACAAGCAAGAAAATACCTCACCAGGGCTGGATAGGCCAGAGTCGATATTATAAGCTTATGTGATGCAGATGGTAATGCTGTTAACTATAGCCCTGAGATCAAGATATATTTTAAGCACTTGAATGTTGAGAGCGAAGTAATTGTGCCATAGATCAAATGTTAAATTACTAACCCAAAAGTAGAATTGCATTGGACACCAATATTACGAGGCCCATACTAAATATTCATTAATTCAATAAGATTAAATCCAATCTATGAAATCGGTGTGAGTGCCGCAGTTGTAGACATCAAATCTTGCCAAATATAACTACCCAAGAAAACTGAAATTTGTTTCATGTAAGAAAGTGAATGCAGTCTTGTGCTTAGAGATCATTTTGGTAACATTTACACTGAACTCGAGTAAGCTATTATCAATGATTCGCTTATTATTCAGGTAGTGTGCTAAGAGCTCGATGAAAAGATGATCAAGATGAAAGCAGATAAAATTGACAAATATGGACTCAAGAAGATTAGATTCTCAGTTGATGATCCTACAGCTTCGGAGCCGAAGAAAATAAAGTTAGTATTGCTTGTTAATATGGAAAAACTAGCTGAGTTTGAGATGAAAATTAATGGGCAGTCTTTGGCCCAGAGGCGTAAAAACTTAGAAAAAGATATTGAAGGCTGTACTAAGAAATATTATACGGATGCAATTATATCCCGAGCCAATTTTATGGAATCCTTATTTAAACTATGTTAGAAAAGTGTTGATAAAGTTTACTCCATCAAATTTGTCGGCTAACAAGGTATTGATGCTGGAGGACTCAAGAGGTAGTTTTATGACATGATCGGGAAGTAGATGAAAGATCCGCAAAACCCATTTTTTATGCAGACCGATCGCTCAAGGCACAACTAATATTTTATCAACCCTGAAATTCTCAAAAACAAGTAAAAATTATATAATTTAGGAAAAAGATCGAGTACATGACTATGTTCGGCAAGTTATTAGCCAATTCTTTCTTGAACAGCTATTTAATAGGCATCAATTTTTCACCTACTTTCGTGAAGCTGCTTTACGAAGATCCCATAACTTTTGACGATATGCTGGCTGTACTTCCTCAATAATAGGCTGCCAGATACGAGTACTTGCAGAAGGCAGATGCTGACTACATCGATGACCTGGAAATTTACTTCAGTTGTGTATTCAATAAGAGAAAGGGCGTAGAAATGGACATGATATAAAACGGAAGAAATATAAAAGTTACAAAAGATAACGTCCAGCAATATCTGAATAGACTTCCACAGTTTTTAATATTTTAAAGATATGAATAACTGATTAAGGCATACAAGTAAGGTTTCAACTCTGTGTTCAAATTAGACTTACTGAGAAGATGGATCAGACCTGATGAGTTCTGGTGCATGACCGCAGGAGTAAAGTAAATTACGCCTGAAATTGTGCTATCTTATGTCGTGATTCAAGGTGGCAAGGAGACTCATCATGCTTGGTTCCGTGCGTATATTAGCGAAGCATCAAAGTAAATTTTAGAAGGATTCTTAAAGTTTAGTAGCGGATCATCAAGTATCGATTTCTATCAATCTTCAAAAATCACAATATTGTTCTAAAAACAAGGCGAGAATCCGAAAAAATTACCAATATCTCACACTTGCTGGAAACAGATCGAAATACCTGCTTATCGTAGCTATCAAATCATGAAACAGTTGCTAAATGCTGCATTCTTGTATTGTTCCGAAGGGTTTGGATTCGGATGATCTTTACATTTGTGTTATTTTAAATTAATTTAGTTTTTACATATTATATCTGATAATAATAACTTAACTATAATTATTGTATAACTCACTTATTTAAATA
>APMI01017468.1_pt1 | contig 10628 bp, 6 predicted proteins | sample 667938 | NCBI WGS metagenome assembly APMI01 (sample SAMN01084076, study PRJNA167559) | wastewater metagenome | biome: Wastewater | place: Denmark: Ejby Moelle, Odense | collected 2011-11-28
AGGCGACCCCGCCCGACATGCCGGCCGCGAAGTTGCGGCCGGTCTGGCCGATGACGACGACGACGCCGCCGGTCATGTATTCGCAGCCATGGTCGCCCACGCCCTCGACGACCGCGACGGCACCGGAGTTGCGCACGGCGAAACGTTCGCCGGCGACGCCGTTGAAGTAGCATTCGCCCGAGATCGCGCCGTAGAGCACCGTATTGCCGACGATGATCGATTCATGCGGCACCGCGCGGTTGCCGGCCGGGGGACGCACGACGATGCGGCCACCCGAAAGGCCCTTGCCGACATAGTCGTTGCCGGCGCCCACCAGATCGAAGGTGATGCCGCGCGCAAGGAAAGCGCCGAAGGACTGGCCGGCCGTGCCGTTGAGCGTCACGGAGATCGTGTCGTCCTTCAGGCCCTTGAAGCCGTAGCGCTTGGCGACCTCACCCGAGAGCATCGCGCCGGCCGAGCGGTCGACATTCTTGATATCGACCGCGAAGGCGACGGGCGTCTTGGCTTCCAGGGCGGGCTTCGCCTCAACGATCAGCTTGCGGTCGAGGATATCCTGGATCGGATGATTCTGCCGCTCGGTCCAGTAGGTCGCTTCCTTCGGCGCATCGACCTTGTGGAAGATGCGGGAGAAGTCGAGACCGTTGGCCTTCCAGTGCGAGATCATCTTCTCCTTTTCGAGGAGTTCGGAGGCGCCGATGATCTCGTTCAGCGAGCGCACGCCGAGCGAGGCCAGGATTTCGCGCACCTCTTCGGCGACGAAGAAGAAGTAGTTGATGACATGTTCGGGCGTGCCCTTGAAGCGCTTGCGCAGAACCGGGTCCTGCGTCGCAACCCCCACCGGACAGGTGTTGAGGTGGCACTTGCGCATCATGATGCAGCCGGCCGCGATCAGCGGCGCGGTGGCGAAGCCGAACTCGTCCGCACCGAGCAGCGCGCCGATCACGACGTCACGGCCGGTCTTGAGACCACCGTCGACCTGAAGCGCGATGCGCGAGCGCAGCTTGTTGAGCACGAGCGTCTGGTGCGTCTCGGCAAGGCCGATTTCCCAGGGGCTACCGGCATGCTTCAGCGAGGTGAGCGGCGAAGCGCCCGTGCCGCCGTCGAAGCCGGCGATGGTGATATGGTCCGCGCGCGCCTTGGCGACGCCGGCGGCAACCGTGCCGACGCCGACTTCCGAAACGAGCTTGACCGAGATATCGGCCTCGGGATTGACGTTCTTCAGGTCGTAGATGAGCTGCGCCAGATCCTCGATGGAATAGATATCGTGGTGCGGCGGCGGCGAGATGAGGCCGACGCCCGGCGTGGAGTGACGGGTCTTGGCGACCGTCGCATCCACCTTATGGCCCGGAAGCTGGCCGCCCTCGCCAGGCTTTGCGCCCTGCGCGACCTTGATCTGCAACATGTCCGCATTGACCAGATACTCGGTCGTCACGCCGAAGCGGCCGGATGCGATCTGCTTGATCGCCGAACGCTCGGGATTGGCCGAACCGTCCGGCAGCGGCATGTAGCGGTCGGCTTCCTCGCCGCCCTCGCCGGTGTTCGACTTGCCGCCGATCCGGTTCATGGCGACGGCCAGCGTCGTATGCGCCTCGCGGGAAATCGAGCCGAAGGACATGGCCCCCGTCGAGAAGCGCTTGACGATATCGACCGCCGGCTCGACCTCGTCGATGGAGATCGGCTTGCGGCCGGCCGCTTCCGCACCCTTGATCGAGAACAGACCGCGGATCGTGTTCATGCGCAGCGACGAGGTGTTCACCAGTTCGGCGAATTCCTTGTAGCGGTCGGCCGCGTTGCCGCGCACCGCATGTTGCAGCGAGGCGATCACGTCCGGCGTCCAGGCGTGTTCCTCGCCGCGCATGCGGTAGGCATATTCGCCGCCGATATCGAGCGTGTTGGCGAGCAGCGGATCGCGACCGAAGGCGGCCTTGTGGCGGTTGAAGGTCTCCTGCGCAATCTCGTCGAGACCGATGCCCTCAATGGTCGTCGCCGTGCCGAAGAAATACTTGTCCGTCAGCTCGGAGGAGAGGCCGATGGCATCGAAGATCTGCGCGCCGCAATAGGACTGGTAGGTCGAGATGCCCATCTTGGACATGACCTTCAGGATGCCCTTGCCGATGGCCTTGATGTAGCGATAGACGACCTCTTCCGCGTCCACTTCCTTCGGGAACTCGCCGCGCTTGTGCATGTCGGTGAGCGTATCGAAGGCGAGGTAGGGGTTGATCGCTTCCGCGCCATAGCCGGCGAGAAGGCAGAAATGGTGCACTTCACGCGGCTCGCCGGTTTCCACGACGAGGCCCACCGAGGTGCGAAGCCCCTTACGGATCAGGTGGTGGTGTACGGCGGCGGTCGCCAGCAGCGCCGGGATCGCCACGCGGTCCGGCCCGATCTGGCGGTCGGAGAGCACGATGATGTTGTAGCCGGAGGTCACGGCCTGCTCGGCGCGCTCGCAGAGCCGGTCGAGGATTTCCGGCAGGCCTTCCGCCCCGCGCGAGACGTCATAGGTGAAGTCCAGCGTCTTCGTGTCGAAGCGGTCCTCGACATGGCCGATGGAGCGGATCTTTTCGAGGTCGCCGTTGGTCAGGATCGGCTGGCGCACTTCCATGCGCTTGGCCTTGGCCGCACCGCCATGGTCGAGGATGTTCGGGCGCGGGCCGATGAAGGAGACGAGGCTCATGACCAGTTCCTCGCGGATCGGGTCGATGGGCGGGTTCGTCACCTGCGCGAAGTTCTGCTTGAAATAGGTGTAGAGCAGCTTGGTCTTGTCGGACATGGCCGAGATCGGCGTGTCCGTGCCCATGGAGCCGATCGCCTCCTGCCCCGTCGTCGCCATCGGCGACATCAGCAGGCGGGTATCCTCCTGCGTATAGCCGAAGGCCTGCTGGCGGTCGCGCAGCGACACGTCACGGCGCAGCGCGCGCGGCTCGACCGGGCCGAGGTCCTCCAGAATGATCTGGGTATTGTCCAGCCAGTCGCGATAGGGGTGCTTTTCGGCAAGCGCGGACTTCACCTCCTCGTCGGAGATGATGCGGCCCTCATCCATGTCGATGAGCAGCATCTTGCCCGGCTGGAGACGCCACTTCTTGACGATGCTCTCTTCCTTGACCGGCAGCGTGCCGGCTTCCGAGGCGAGGATCACGCGGTCGTCGTCGGTGACGAGATAGCGGGCGGGACGCAGGCCGTTGCGGTCGAGCGTCGCGCCGATCTGGCGGCCGTCGGTGAAGGCGACGGCGGCAGGGCCGTCCCACGGCTCCATCAGCGCGGCATGGTATTCGTAGAACGCCTTGCGCTCGGGGCTCATGAGCTGGTTGCCGGCCCACGCCTCGGGGATCAGCATCATGACCGCATGGGCCATGGAATAGCCGCCGCGCACGAGGAATTCGAGGGCATTGTCGAAACAGGCCGTGTCCGACTGGCCCTCGTAGGAGATCGGCCAGAGCTTGGTGATGTCGTCGCCGAAGAGCGGCGAGGAGACGGAGGCCTGACGGGCCGCCATCCAGTTGACGTTGCCGCGCAGCGTGTTGATCTCGCCGTTATGGGCGACCATGCGATAGGGATGCGCCAGCTTCCAGGACGGGAAGGTGTTGGTGGAAAAGCGCTGGTGCACGAGGGCGACGGCCGATTCGAAGCGCGGATCGGCGAGGTCCTTGTAGTATGCGCCCACCTGATAGGCGAGGAACATGCCCTTGTAGACGATGGTCGTCGAGGAGAGCGAGACGGGGTAGAAGTTGCTCTCCTCGCCTTCATACTCATCATAGATACGGTTGGAGATCACCTTGCGCAGCGTGAAGAGCCGGCGTTCGAACTCGCCGTTCGTGGCCGCGTCACGGCCCGCGCCGACGAAGACCTGCACATGGCGCGGCTCGGTGGCGGCAATCTCGGGGGCCTTGGAGAGCGAGGAATTGTCGACCGGCACGTCGCGGAAGCCGATGAGGACCTGCCCCTCTTCGGCAACGACATCCCCGATCACCTTCTTGAAGTAATCGACCAGCTTCTCGTCCTGCGGCATGAAGATGTGGCCCACAGCATATTCGCCCGCCTTCGGCAGCGTGATGCCCTGCTTTGCCATCTCCTCGCGGAAGAAGCGGTCCGGAATCTGGACCAGAATGCCTGCACCGTCACCCATCAGCGGATCTGCACCGACGGCGCCGCGATGCGTCAGGTTCTCGAGCATGAAGAGCCCGTCCTGAACGATCTGGTGCGACTTCTTGCCTTTCAGATGCGCCACGAAGCCGACGCCGCAGGCATCGTGTTCGTTACGCGGATCATAGAGTCCTTGTTTTTTCGGCAGGCCCGGTGTGGAAGCGCGCGTTTTGGCGCCCGTCGCAGTCGTCTGCGCCCGGGTCTGCCGCAAATCATGTGCTTGAGTCTTCACCACCATCTTTTCCTCCTGTTGGCCCGGCATCGTGCGGGCATTCCGTCCGCTTCCAGGGAAGCGTCGCCTGTTGCATGAACCTGATGCGACCGCAAAACGACGGCCGATCCGGTGGATCATCGGAACCGTCGGGGCGGCGGGTCTGGGAAGTGGCTTCCACCCGGCGCCGTTTTCGGCGCTTTCCAAGAGTGGAAACAGCGCCTCTTCGGTCTTCTGACCGAAATAGGACAGTAACGCTGTCCTATTTCAGATGCTCTATGCCAGAAACACCCCTACCCCGCAAGGCCATCATGCCAAATAATCACCACCTCATGAAGAAAAATTGCCTGCGCTCCCGGGTGCTTGAAATTAAATTACGGCGCTTCGACGCATTGTTTCCGTTCCTTTCATTTTCAGGAAAATCGGACATTTCAGCCGAATCCGGCGATTGATCGCCGGTTTTTCTCCATTATGGTCCCTTCCGGCCCTCAATCGCACTGGAAACCGCATGATTTTCGCTTCCGACAACTGGGCAGGCGCTCATCCCGACATTGCAAGAAGCCTCGTGGACGCCGCCGGCGGCTTCGCTCCCGCCTATGGGACGAGCGACCTCGACAAGCGTGTGGAAAAGACGTTTTCCGAGATTTTCGAGCGCGACGTCGCCGTCTTCTTCGTCGGCACCGGCACGGCGGCCAATTCCCTCGCACTCGCCAGTTTCAACCGGCCGGGCGGGCAGGTCTTCTGCCACCGCGAAGCGCATGTGAATGTCGACGAGTGTAACGCGCCGGAATTCTTCGCCACCGGCTCCAAGCTCGCCCCCATCGACGGTCCTGCCGGAAAATTCTCGCCGGAGGCCCTCGCCGCCGCCATCGGCCGCTTCCCGCCGGATTTCGTGCATGGCGGCCAGCCGATGGCCGTCACCATCACCCAGGCGACGGAAGCCGGCACCGCCTATACGCTGGATGAAATCGCCGCCCTCTCGGCGGTGGCGAAAGAGGCCGGCCTGCCGCTACACATGGACGGCGCACGCTTCGCCAATGCCCTCGTCCATCTCGGCGCGACACCGGCGGACATGACCTGGAAGCGCGGCGTCGACATCCTCTCCTTCGGCGGCACGAAGAACGGCTGCTGGTGCGCCGAGGCCCTCGTGCTCTTCGACCCGTCGAAGGCGCGCCAGATGCACTACCTGCGCAAGCGCTCCGCCCAGCTTTTCTCCAAGTCCCGCTTCATCGCCGCCCAGTTCGACGCCTATTTCCGCGGCGGTCTCAATTGCGACCTCGCCCGCCATTCCAACGCCATGGCAAGCCGCCTCGCGGAAGGCTTCGCCGCCTCCGGCAAGGCCCGCCTCGCCTGGCCGACCGGCTCGAACGAACTCTTCGCCATCCTGCCCGACGCGGCCTTGAAGGCCCTTCGGGAAAAGGGCGCCACCTTCTACGACTGGCACCCCGGCCCCGACCTTCAGGCGACGATGCAAGATGATGAAACGCTGATCCGCCTCGTCACCAGCTTCGCCACGACGCAAGCGGACGTCGACGCCTTCCTTTCGGCGCTTTGACACAACAAAAAAGGCGGCGCCTTACGGCACCGCCCTCTTCATTCCCAAACGAAACGCTTAGTTGGTCTGCGCTTCGATCTGCTTGGCTTCGCGTGCGACGGCAGCGATCTCGATACGGCGCGGCTTGGCGGCTTCCGGAATCTCGCGAAGAAGATCGATGTGGAGAAGGCCGTTCTTCAGCGAAGCGGCGCACACTTCCACATGATCGGCGAGCTGGAAGCGGCGCTCGAAGGCGCGCTTGGCAATGCCACGGTAGAGATACTGGCTTTCCTCGGACGCTTCGTCCTTCTTCTCGCCCTTGACCGTCAGCGCATGTTCGCGTGCCTCGATGGACAGTTCGCTTTCGTCGAAACCGGCAACCGCCATGGTGATGCGATAGGTATTTTCGCCGGTGCGCTCGATATTGTAGGGCGGGTAGCTCTGGGCCTGGTCAGGCTGGCCGAGGCTGTCGAGCATGGTGAAGAGACGGTCGAAGCCGACGGTGGAACGATAAAGGGGGGAGAAATCGACGTGACGCATGGTGTCCTCCTTCAGAGCAACGGTTGCGATCTTTCAAAGAGCGGCCCCTGATTTCAAAAGGAGCGGCCCGGTTCATCCGGCCTCCGCCCCTTTCTGGCGACGGCAGCCTCGACGGACCCTTGCGGCGCCCGTGACGATGAGATGGGAACGCCATTTCGGCGGTTCAAGGCCGCGCGGCCGAGAAAAATTCCGACATGAACGACAAATGAACGGCCGCTTCGGACAGCGTTCAGCTTGGCCTTGCTAGAACCGCGACATCGGAAGCAACAACTTTCGACGACCGGGGTGCAACGTCCCTTCCGCCACGGTCAAACTGCGCCGGACTGCATGTGAGCTACCCCCGTTGCCACATGCATCCGGCTTTTTTCTTTGACGGCTCCGGGCTGAGCGCCTATCCATCGAACATCACCTGTGAGACCGCGCCGTCCGATGGATTCCATCCTCTACGCCACCCCCGACAATCCTGTCCCGGAAAACCATTTCGCCGGCTTTCTGGAAGGCCGCGGCGGCGTGAAGATTCGCTATGCCGTATTCCGCTCGCAGGAACGCGAGGCCAAGGGCACGGTCGTGCTGCTGCAGGGCCGCAGCGAGTGCATCGAGAAATATTACGAGACGATCAACGACCTGACGGCGCGTGGCCTGTGGGTCGCGACCTTCGACTGGCGCGGTCAGGCCGGTTCCGGCCGCCTGCTCACCGGCAGCAGCGCCGGCCATGTCGCCCGCTTTGCCGATTACGAGGCCGACCTTTCGCTCTTCCTCGAAAAGATCGTGCTGCCGGATGCACGCCTGCCCTTCTTCATCGTCGCCCACTCGACGGGAGCGCTCGTCGCCCTCTCCCAGGCGCCGGCGCTGGAGAACCGCATCGCGCGCATGGTGCTCGCCGCGCCCTTCGTCGCCCTCGGCGGCCAGTCGATGAGCCAGCGCCGCATCGCCATCATCGCGCGCCTCGCCTCGCTGGCGGGCCTTGGCCATCGCACCTTCCGCAAGGGCGAGCCGTCCCTCGATTTCGCACGCAATGTCGTCAGCTCCGATGCGCATCGTTTTGCCCGCAATGCCGCCATCTACGCGGAACATCCCGAACTTTCGATCGGCTGGCCGAGCGCGCGCTGGCTGAACGAGACGCTGGGGACCATGGCGCGCGTGACCCATCAGGATCACCTGACACGCATCCGCATCCCCACGCTGCTGCTCTGCCCGACGGCGGACGTGCTCGTGCCGCGCAAGGCCATCGGCGACCTTGCCCGCATCTTCCGCGCCGCCCGCCTCATCGAGATCGACGGCGCGCGCCACGAACTTTTCCAGGAGGCGGACCGCTACCGCGCCCAGGCGATGGCGGCCATCGAAGCCTTCATTCCCGGCAGCGACGCCGAGGACACCAGCCTCGGCGCCTGAACGCTTCAGGCCCTGAGCAGCGCCATCGCCTCGTCATAGACCTTGCGGCTGCCGGCCGCGATGATCTCGCCGCCCATTTCCGCCGGCCCGCCATCCCACGCCGTGATGATGCCGCCCGCCTGCTCGATGACCGGAATGAGCCCGCCGACGTCATAGGGCTTGAGCCCGCATTCGACGACGAGGTCGATATGGCCGGCCGCCAGCAGCGCATAGGCATAGCAGTCGACGCCGTAGCGGAAGAGCCGCACCTTGTCCTGCACCGCCTCGAAGCGGGTCTTGCGGCTCTCGGTGAAGAGATGCGGCGAGGTCGTGAACATGATGGCGTCCGACAGGCTGTCGCACGGCCGCGTCGAGAGCGCCTTGCTGCCATCGGGGCCGGCATAGTGCGAGGCCTTGCCGTCGGCGAAGTAACGCTCGCCCGTGAAGGGCTGGTCGACGAGCCCCATGACGGCCTCGCCGTTGCGGTAGAGGCCGATGAGGGTGCCCCAGACCGGCACGCCGGAGATGAAGGCGCGCGTGCCGTCGATCGGGTCGATGACCCAGACATATTCCCGGTCGAGGCCGACCGAGCCGTGTTCTTCGCCGAGAATACCGTGTTCGGGGAAATGCCGCTCGATCAGCACGCGGATCGCCGCCTCCGCCGCCCGGTCCCCTTCCGTCACGGGGTCGAAGCCGCCGGCCTCCTTGTTGACGACATCGGCACCGACACGGAAGCGCGGCAGGGTTTCCTTCCTTGCCGCATCGGCAAGGAGGTCGAAGAAGGCGCGATCAGGCAGCATGGGCATCTCTCGGAGGGATTTTATCGGAGCCTCTCCATACTGCATCGCCGGCAAAAACGGAACCGGCTTGAGGCAGGAGCCATGCAGGGTGCGCACGGGAAATCGCCGGGTGGACAGCCACTTTCGCTTCGCAGCCGCACTTGACAATTGTGCGATGCAGCATTAACCTTTCCTTACAGTCACTCGTGGCTGTAAATACCCTCCTTGGGTGTTTCCTCCCTAGACTTGACCGCGCCGCAAGCGCGGTTTTTTTTGACGGGAAACCGGTCTATTCGGCCGCAAGCGCCCGGTCCGCGGCATATTCCTCGACATATTCGGAAAAGTCCTGGAGGAAGGCGGAAATCGCCGTCTGCAGCACGGCGAAATCGGGCCTTTTCACCAGCGTCGTCTCATCGACGTAAAGACCGCGGTTCACCTCGATCTGCAACGCGTGCAGGCCCTTGGCCGGGCGGCCGTAGTGTTCGGTGATGAAGCCGCCGGCATAGGGCTTGTTGCGCACGACGGAAAAACCCATGTCCTCCAGCAGGCGCATGGCGACCCGCGAGAGTTCCCCGGAGGCGCTGGTGCCGTAGCGGTCGCCGATGATGAAATCCGGCCGCATGCCCGTTCCCGAAACCCGGATATTGCCGGGCATGGAATGGCAATCGATCAGCACCGCGAAGCCGAAGGCGAGATGCGTGCGCACCACGAGCTGGCGCAGGCGCGCATGATAGGGTTTGTAGACCGTCTCGATCCGCTCCAGCCCTTCCGCGACGGAGAGACGGTGGCGGTAGATCTCCATGTTCTCGGCAACGACACGCGGGATGGTGCCGAGCCCGCCTGCAACGCGGATCGAGCTGATATTGGCGAAGGACGGCAGCGGCCCGTCGAACATGCGCGGGTCGAGTTCGTAGGGCTCCCGGTTCACATCCAGCCAGGCGCGCGGGAAATGCGCCACCAGCATGGGCGCGCCGAGCGCCGGGGCGACGGAGAAGAGCTCGTCCACATAGTGGTCTTCAGACCGGCGGATGCCGAGCGCGTCGAGACGCGAGTTGTCGAGGAAGCCCTGTGGATAACGACGCCCGCTATGGGGCGAATTGAAGACGAGGGGCACGCTCTGCGAAACCGGCTCCAGCACTTCGAAGTCGCTGTTTTCGCTCAAAGCCTCCGCCATTGCCGTCCTTTACCATGCCTGAAAGTCATTGCGCTTTCATGTTGCCAGCGGGCTTGGCGCGTGTCCATACTGAGAAAGGAGGGATCAGGGCTTGCCCTCTCCCATTCACCGGATATTTACCGGAATACGCTCTTGTAACAGAACCGCCCGTCCGCGGGCAGACAACCTTAGCAACGGTTCCCGAATTCCATGACACCCAAGATTCTCCTCGCCGAAGACGACAACGATATGCGCCGCTTCCTGGTGAAGGCGCTCGAAAAGGCGGGCTACCAGGTGCTGTCCTACGACAACGGCGCCAGTGCCTACGACCGGCTTCGCGAAGAACCCTTCTCGCTTCTGCTCACCGACATCGTGATGCCGGAAATGGACGGCATCGAGCTGGCGCGCCGCGCCACCGAGCTCGACCCCGACCTGAAGGTGATGTTCATCACCGGCTTCGCCGCCGTCGCGCTCAACCCGGATTCCAAGGCCCCGAAGGACGCCAAGGTCCTCTCCAAGCCGTTCCACCTGCGCGATCTCGTGGATGAGGTCAACAAGATGCTGGCCGCCTAAGGCCCGGAAAAGACCGCGAAATCGGCGCGCAAAAAAAGCTGAAAAAGCCTATTGACGCCGCCGGATGTTTTGTGGTCTATGCCCCTCATCGAACGGGCGTGTAGCTCAGCGGGAGAGCACTACGTTGACATCGTAGGGGTCACAGGTTCAATCCCTGTCACGCCCACCATTCGAATTCGAGGCCTCAGCGGGAAACCGCCGAGGCCTTTCTCATTGCAGGGTCAGCCTGCCCTTCTCTCTCGATTTTCGCTCGAAGAAAAATCGTCTAGGACCAATCCACATTCATGGTTCCGTTTTGAGATGAGTGCTGAATCAATGCGTTCCGGA
>APMI01046829.1_pt1 | contig 10628 bp, 5 predicted proteins | sample 667938 | NCBI WGS metagenome assembly APMI01 (sample SAMN01084076, study PRJNA167559) | wastewater metagenome | biome: Wastewater | place: Denmark: Ejby Moelle, Odense | collected 2011-11-28
ACAGGGTAGATGAATTCAAAGCCACTCAGCAACTTATTCGTCAGTTCTGGCATATAAATCAGTACAGGTGACTGACCACTGTAATCAACCACCCCGAGCATTTTCTCATGTACAAACCAGATATTTCCGGCTTTATCTTCTTTCAGGTACCGCAGGCTTTGCTCACCGAATATTTTTTTATAAACTGCCGAAGGCTCAAAACGGTCAGTACGGTTGTTGTATATGTATATCCCTTTCACAGTGGCAACTAATACTTCGTTTTTTATTTTGTAAATATGGTTGTCAAGTGAGGAAGGCAGGCCCTCCTTATCAGCATATAATTTTGTTGCATATTGCTGGTTTGCTCCTTGTGAAACTTTATATACCCCATGATAAGGATGGGAGACCCAGATATTGTCAGCGTTATCCGTTGCAATAAACCGGGATGATTCAGAAAACCCGGGAAGGGAAGATCCTTCCTTAAAACTGTTGTTACTAAAATCAAAAAACTTCAGCCCCCGGTAATTTCCTGAAACGATCTTTGCTGATGGCGAAACGTTTGATAAAGGAAGAAAATTCCAGTGACCGGGGCTTGTTGATATTGATGTTGCCCCGTCAGCGTTAACAACAAAAGCACCTTCATGATGACCCAGCAGCAACTGGCCGTTGATTTCTGCCAGCCCCCATATCTGCCCTCTTGTGTTCGTAACGAGTGAAAAGTTTCCTTTACTGAAGCTCATATCTTCTGTTTGCTGAAGGGGGGCTCTGAATAAACCATTAGAAGTGCCCGCATACAAAAAATTGTTGTGAACGATGGCCGTATAACCAGAGCCATCCTGCGGGTAAGGGCTGATATGTTTGACGGCGCTGTTGTAGGCAATGAAATCAATACCATTGTTAAGGCCCAGCCAAAGATTGCTTTGTTTATCAAGAAAAATACTCAGCACATTATTATTTTGCAATCCCTCAGATTTAGAAAAAGTCTGGATAATCTGTCCCCTGAAATCTGTTATGTAAATACCGCTGTTATTAGTGGCCAGTGCCACCCATTCTTTGTTAACGGCGGTGGCCGCATAGATTCTTTCCCTTTCAAACAAGGCAGTATTGCCATTATTTATTTTACTGATGTTTTTAGCTGATAAAATGAATAAGCCGTTCTTATGTGTGGTAATAAGAGCACTGTCCTTATTAACAGACAGGATTGCTGTCATCATATCATTAGCAGGCAGCCCGCCTTTGCCGGCAAAAGGTTTCCATATATTATTTTCAAACAGGAACAACCCTTTTTTAAGATCATGGGCATAAAGATGTTCATTACACAAGCCAAGGAATGACCATTCTCCCGGGGCATTGTAAGCGGTAAACGTTCCGTTGATGTATTTGAATATGCGGGTGGGGGTCCGGAAATAAATATCTTTCTGAAAAGACACGATATCCCAGACATCACCAAATGATCTGTCCTTTGCCGGAACCAGGTCTTTTAATGATTTGTACTGAAGCCTGCCGCTGGGCCCCGGACTGAAGAACCCCAGTTCATCCTGTCCTCCTGCATATATATTATTATCAAGACCTATTTCCAGCGACCGGACAATGGTTTTATTGGGTAGGGGGTAAGCTTTCCAGAAAGTGCCGTCAAAAGTCAGGAGGCCTTCGTTGTTGGCAATATAAATTACCCCGTTTTTATCCTGCCTGAAATCCCAGCTTTGAAGACCGGCTCCATAGACCTGTTTCGGGTAATTGATTACATCCGGGAGCCCGATTGTGTTCTGGCTCAAAAGGCTAAGAGGTAAAAAGAAAAGAATAAACAGGAGTTTACTCATCTGGCAGGCAATTTATGTTTGTGAAAGTAAGGTTTTTTGCATGATGTAGTAATGATGTAGTTAATTGTATTGTAAATTAATTAGTTATATTTTTTGATGTAGTGTTGATGTGGTTTTTTTTATGGCAACTGTAGCATTCAGGCATATATTGCATCTGCTAAAATTTCGGGGATTAATACCCGGTTTGCTTAACAAAAAACGACTGCTGTATGAAATTCAAACTCTGTTTGCTATTTGCCGGCATTCTCCTGTCTGGTTTATTACAATTCGTTTCGGCCCAGGATGTTCAGGTTTCCGGAACAATTACAAACAAAACAAGTGGAGAGCCATTAGTTGGTGCTACAATTTCAGTAAAAGGCTCAAACAAGCCTGCTATTTCCGATTTAAAAGGTGCATTTTCTCTAACAGCTAAAAAGGGGGCTGTTCTGGTCATCAGTTATGCCGGGATGAAACCGGTGGATATAACTGTTACCGACAATAGTTCAGCCCTGCTGATCCAGATGGAAGAAAGTGCTACTGCCACATTAACTGATGTGGTGGTTGTGGGTTATGGTACACAGAAAATAACCAAAGTGTCCGGTGCTATCTCCACCATTAAAAGCGGGGATATTGAAAAACTCAGGCCGGTGAGAACGGAAGAGGCCCTGCAGGGAAGAGCTGCCGGTGTAAATGTGATTCAAAGCGGATCTCCCGGTTCTAAACCAACAGTACTCATCAGGGGTATCCCTTCGTTTTCCGGCACTGACCCGGTGGTGATCGTGGATGGTATTCCGCAGACACTTACAGATCTTAATTCCATCAATCCCGGTGATATCGAATCCATTAACGTTTTAAAAGATGCGGCCACCACCGCTATATATGGTGTAAAAGGTGGCAACGGAGTTATCGTTGTGACAACCAGATCCGGGAGAAAAAGCCAGAAAACAGAAATAAGTATCAGCAGCAATTACGGTGTGCAGGAAGTACTGAATACTATTGGTGTACTGAATGCAAGTGAATATGGTGCTATGATCAATGAAGGAAGCACCTTGGCAGGTGGAAATATTATCTTCCCCGACTTGTCTGTGCTGGGCGTTGGTACCGACTGGCAAAAACAAATATTCAAAAGGGCGGCAATTCAGTCGCATAATATCACTGCCCGGGGTGGTAGCGATAAAATGTCTTATTTCCTGTCCGGTGGTTACCTGAGCCAGGGAGGTATTGTGGGAGGTAACGATAAATCGATTTTTAAACGGGGTAACCTGACCGCCAACCTGAGTTTCGATCTTGCTCCAAAACTAAAATTCATTATCAATACGACTGGTTTACTGCTTGACGGGAAGGGGATTCAGGAAAATTCTTTCAACAGTATTATCGGCAGTGCCCTGAATTTTGATCCGACAGTACCTGTTTATAATACCGTTCCCAATACTGTTGGTAAATACGGATTCAGCAACTATTTACTATCAGAAATATTTAACCCACTTACTAAACTGGATAACACATTTAATAAGAATTCAGGCAGTAAGCTGTATGGCAAATTCGAATTCCAGTATGATGTTATCAGGAATCTGAAACTGACCACCCGCTTTGGTTATACAAAATACGATGGTAATTCGAAAAGCTTTACGCCGCTTGTATTCTATGGACCTAATAACGTTGAGAACACCATGAATGCCGACGGATCAACTGTCCTGGACAAGCACAATAGCGTATCTCATGTTAAAACCGGCAATTTCAACTATACATGGGAAACATTTGGCAACTACAATTTCAAAGTAAAAGAAGATCACCACTTTGAAACCGTGCTTGGTTTTTCATTGGCTAAAACATCCGGCAATGAAGCCGGTGCTTCACGGCAGGATGTGCCTTTCAACTCCTGGGAATTTGCTGATTTTACAGCAGCAACAGGAAATAATACGGCCACGAACAGTAATGCCCTGAGCGGGTATTATTTCCAATATTTCAGGAATAACCTTTCTTACTTTACACGGATCAATTACGATTACAGGGACAAATACCTGGCCTCTTTCACCGGCCGCCGGGATGGGTCTTATGCATTTGGTATCGATAATAAATTTGCCAACTTTTTCTCTGGTTCTGTAGCTTGGGTGGCGAGTAATGAAGATTTCTTCAAATCGAACATCATCGATCATTTAAAGATCAGGGCCAGTTATGGTACAATCGGAAACGAAAATGTAAGTCCGCAGTTCGTAGGTATCGTTACAGGAGGACCCAGCTATGGTGCTACTGCCAACAGCAACGGGTACACTTTTGGAGATATATTTTATCCCGGGTCAACTGTGGGTTCAGCAGCCAATGATGCTTTAAGATGGGAAAAACAAACACAAACCAATGCAGGTTTTGATATTACTTTCCTGAAAAGAAAGTTTTCTTTATCAGCTGATTACTTCATAAAAGAAGTAGATGGATTATTGTTTACTCCATCCGCTTCATTATACCTGGGTACAGTCCCTATCCCCACAGCTAATATCGGTTCTACAAAAAGCAGTGGTGTGGATCTTACACTCAGCTATAACGAAACATTCAGCAAGGCACTTAAATTAAACACTTCTGTAACTTTCACTACTTCTAAAAACGAAGTAACTGCCACAAACAGCGACGGGACAGCCAAGATCTTTGGCGGAAGCTATTTCAACGGCCAATCACAAACAGTAACTGTGTTTGAAAAGGGGTTCACACCCGGCTATTTTTATGGCTATAAAACAGACGGCTTATTCCAGACAGCTGCTGATGTTGCTGCCGCTCCCACACAGACAGGTGCCCAGCCCGGCGATATCCGGTTTGTGGATGTGAATGGTGATAAGATCATCAATGCATCTGACCAAACCAAAATCGGTGATCCTTTCCCCGATTTTACAATGGGATGGAACCTGAACCTTGAATACAAAAATTTTGATTTTAACGCATTTACATATGCATCTGTTGGTAATGATATTTACAGGGCTTATGAAAGAAATGCCAACTATTCTAATAAATTCAGGTCAGTACTGGCCAGATGGACAGGACCCGGTTCCACCAATGATGCAGGAAATCCCCGCTATTCTTTTACGGATGCCAACAGTAATATCCGTGTATCTGACAGGTACGTGGAAGATGGCTCTTTTGTAAAACTGAAGAATATACAGCTGGGATACACATTCCCTTCATCTATAACCAAAAAGTTTTTCAGCAAACTGCGTGTATATGTACAGGTGAAAAATGCTTTCACTATTACAAAATACACAGGATATGATCCTGAAATATCCGGTGGCATATTGGACACTGGTATTGACCGTGGCGCATATCCCCAGGCCCGGACCTACGCATTCGGACTTGACATTAAACTTTAAAACTTTAATTTAAAACAGATTACAATGAAGAATAGTAATATAAAAATAGCAGGCCTGCTGTTCCTGGCTACCCTGCTTACTTCCTGCAAGAAGTGGGTGGATTACAATCCACACGATGACTTCAGGATCACGGAACTGGATTACCTGAAATCTGAATCTGATTATCGTACGATGGCTATCAGCGTGTATACGCCGATACAATGGCTGAATCAGGCCGTTGTGGTTGGTGAAATTGCATCTGATAATGCTGTAAGTGGTGGTGAAAATGCTTCGGATGTATTGTCCCTGCAGCAAATCGATGATTACACACATACACCGGTTAACTCAACTCTGACTGAATTGTGGCAGGCTTCCTATGAAGGTATCAACAGGGCTAACTATATGCACCAGTATAAGGCTACTAACCTGGCCGGCAACACTGTTGATTTTGCGGGAAAGGATGCCCTGTATGGAGAAGTTTATTTCCTGAGAGCTTATTATTATTTCACCTTGGTGAAATTCTTCGGTGATGTGCCCTTGTTTGTTGATAAACGCCTGAGCCTGGCAGAATCCAAAACATTGGAAAGATCGCCTGCTGCAGATGTGTACAAGCAAATTGAGGTTGATCTTAATAATGCTATTACCGTATTACCTGCTGTGCAGGTGCAAAAGGGAAGGGTAACAAAATACGCTGCACAGGCATTGCTGGGCAAGGTATTACTCTATCAAAAGAAATATGATGCAGCTGCTGCAATGCTTGAAAATGTTATTTCTTCCAACGCATTCAGCCTGGTAAGTGATTTTGCTTCTATATTCCTGGTAACCGGGGAAAACGGACCTGAATCTGTTTTTGAAATTCAATATTCAAATACTTCTCCTTATTATAACTGGGGTGGTGTAACAAGAGGGCAGGGAAATCTCTCCGTACAACAATGTGGCATCAGGGGATTGAACGGTACAGCTGCTATGCCATACGCTGCGGGCTGGAGTACTAATTTACCGACGCAAAACCTTGCTGCTGCCTATGCCGCAGGTGATCAGCGAAAGGATGCTACTATTTTAGATATCGAAGCTTATAAAGTGGCAAACCCTTCTTTCAATATTACTTACCAGGTGGCTCCTTATAAGAACACCGGTTTGTATAACCAGAAATACCTGCCCAGAAAAGGACAAACCTCCGGTCAGCTGGAATTGAACTACCTGAATAATTACAGGACGATCCGTTATGCAGATGTGTTATTGATGGCCGCTGAAGCAAACAATAAAGCAACTGCACCAAATGATACTAAGGCACAGACTTACCTGAATTTAGTTCGCCGCCGTGCTTTCGGGGATAACCTGCATGATATTACTACAACGGGTGCCGCTTTATACCAGTCAATCCTGGATGAACGCAGGCTGGAACTGGCAATGGAAGGGGACCGTTTCTTTGATTTAGTGAGAACAGGAACGGCAGCAGCAAAAATCACCGGGTTTACTGCCGGTAAACATGAAGTGTTCCCGATTCCCCAGCAGGAAGTGAATATTTCCGGATTAACTCAAAACCCGGGGTATTGATCACTCACCAATTAAAAAAACAATTATGAAAGCATTGAAATATTTTTTAAGCATAGCCTTCCTACTCTCGGTAGTAGTAAGCTGTAAAAAAGAAACTTACGATGATCTGTCTTTCCTGGATACTGCGGCAGTGCCTGCCAACCTGAATCTTCTTTTTGAGATCACACAGGATAATACAGGATTGGTAACGATCACTCCCAACGGAGAAGGCGTCTCTTCCTATGAGGTATATTATGGTGATGCCACCGCAACACCGGCCAAGGTGCAGCCCGGGAAAAATACCCGGCATGCCTATGCCGAAGGTGTCTATACCGTAAAACTTATTGCATACAGTATTACCGGTAAAACAACAGAACTTACAAAACAACTCACGGTTTCCTTCCGGGCACCCGAGAACCTGGATGTGACCACAGCTATTGACGCAGCAAACAATTTTAAACTGAATGTATCTGCATCAGCCCTGTATGAAACCAATTTCAAAGTATATTTCGGGGATGTGCCCAACGAAGTGCCGGTTACTTTCCTGGAAGGAGCAACAGTTAGTCATACATATGCAGCTGTCGGAACTTATACGGTCAGAGTTATTGCGTTCAGTGGCGGAGCTGCCACCACTGAACTTACAAGGCAGATTACGATTGTTGATCCGCTATTGTTGCCCATTACATTCGAATCTGCAACAATCAATTATACCTTCACCAATTTTGATGGTGGTGATGTCACCAAGATCAATAACCCACAGGCTAATGGTATAAATACAAGCGCCAAAGTTGGTAAAATGGTGAAGAATGCTGGCCAGACCTGGGGAGGAAGCCATATCACCCTTAGCAGCAATATTGATTTCTCTGCCAATAAGATATTCCGGATGAAAGTATATTCTCCGCGGGTGGGCGCTAAAGTACTTTTGAAGGTAGAGAATTCAGCAAATGGGGCAATTAATTTTGAAAAGGAAGTTTTAACAACTGCAGCGAATACATGGGAAGACCTGGTATTTGATTACAGCGCTGTTAATACAGCTAACAATTACAACCGTATTGTACTGATATTTGATAATGGCACCATGGGAGATGGCTCCGCCAATTTTACTTTCCTGTTTGATGATATACGCCTCGTTAACAGCTTGCCGATTGATTTACCACTCACATTTGAATCTCCGATCACCTACGGCTGGTTCGATTTTGATGGTGGCAATGTAACTGTCATAGATAACCCTCAGCCGGGTGGCATCAATACCAGTGCTAAGGTTAGCAGGATGATCAAAAATGCCGGTCAGCCCTGGGGCGGTAGCTTCCTTTCCCTGAGTAACCCTATCGATTTTTCTGTGTTACATACGTTTAAAATGAAAGTGTACTCACCAAGAGTAGGCGCTAAAGTGCTGCTGAAAGTGGAGAACCTGACGAATGGAGGTATCAGTTATGAAAAAGAAGTACTGACAACTGTAGCTAATGCATGGGAAGAACTGACATTCGATTACAGTGCTATCAACACGGCTAACTCTTACCAGAAGATCGTAATGATCTTTGATAATGGCACACCGGGCGATGGTTCTGCCAACTTTACTTTCTATTTCGATGACATCAGGCTTAATTAATTCAAAAAAGTAATTGATATGATAACGACTATAAAATCTACCGGAATTTTGGTTCTTGCCGTGCTGATCGCTTTCAGCGGTTGCAAGAAACAGGAATATTCTTTAGGGGATATTAAAACACCCACTGGGCTTACACTCACCACGGCTATAGCCGGTGCAGATGTGGCTAATCCGAATGGCAACGGAACTGGTAATGTAACTATCACTGCTGCAGCCAGTGATGCGCTTACTTATAATATCGATTTTGGTGATGGTGTAACAAGGGTGGTGCCATCTGGTACTTTGACGTATAAATACAGCAACCCCGGTACCTATAGTTATACGATAACAGTAAACGCAATCGGTACTGCTGGTGTTACTACTACTATCAGCAAAAGGATTACTGTATTTGTGGCCTTTGAAATACCGGCCAATATCATTGCCAATTTAACGAATGGCTCATCCCGTATCTGGATCACCGATCATGATGCTACCGGGCATTTTGGCGTGGGACCGGCTGATCAGTTTGCACCCATCTGGTATGCGGCCCCCCCGAATACCCGTGAAGCCTGTGCTTATGATGATGAGATCACTTTTTCAAAGGATAACCTGAACAGGATATCCATGACAATTGATAATAAGGGTACATCCTTCTCTATTGGAGCTGCATCCGGTTTTTATGGATTCAGCGGAGGGGATAATTGTTATGCCATTAATACCGGTGGCACCAGGATGCTGACGTTTATGGATGCCACTTCGGCCTCAACGCCTGCCAACTCTACCAGGATCCAGTTCACGGTTCCGGGGAATGGCATTATTAATTTTGGAACAGGTGGCACCACCTACGAGATTCTGTCTTTAACGGCGACAGAAATGAATCTGCGTAATATTGGTATAGATGGAAACTCCTGGTACCAGAAATTAAAAGTAAAACCATAGGTACATGAAACAATTGTCATTCATATTTTTATCAGCAGTACTGCTTTGTTTTTCCTGTGGTAAAGACAGCCCGGGTAATACGAATATTGCACCCACGAATCTGACTGTAAATGCGGTGGTGAGTACGGACAACAGCGGTAATGTTGCATTCACAGCCTCCGCAACAAATGCGGTTACCTATGATTATGATTATGGTAACGGCATCTTTCAGACGGTTGCATCTGGTGTGGTTACCTACAGGTACCCGGCTTCTGGTACTTATACAGTTAATGTAATAGCAAAAAGCTCGTCTGGTCAAACTATCTCAAAATCAATACAGGTATCAGTGACTGTTGCCCAGTCACTGATATGGTCTGAAGAGTTTGATACACCCGGCCCTCCTGACCCTGCTAAATGGGGTTATGACCTGGGGGCAGGTGGCTGGGGAAACAATGAGCTGCAGTACTACACTAACAGGCCTGATAACGCTGTTGTATCCGGAGGCACTCTGAAGATCATTGCAAAAGCAGAAAGCTTTAACGGGAGCCCTTATACCTCTGCCAGGTTGTTGTCAAAGGATAAATTCTCTTTTAAATATGGCAAACTGGAGGCAAGAGCAAAATTGCCGTTTGGGGCTGGTACCTGGGCTGCTATCTGGATGCTCGGAAGTAATATCAGTACCGTCCCCTGGCCGGGCTGTGGCGAGATAGATATCATGGAGCATGTGGGAAACCAGCAGAACAAAATATTCGGCACTCTCCATCACCCCGGCCATTCCGGTGGTAACGGGGATGGAAGTTCTGTGGTGATTGCAAATGCAAGCACTGAATTTCACAGGTATGGATTGGAATGGTCTGCCAGCACCATAAAAATATCAGTGGATGACTTTACGTTTTTTACATTTCCGAATTCAGCAGGGCTGCCGTTTAACCAGAATTTTTTTATCATTCTTAATATAGCCATGGGAGGCAATGTAGGTGGTGCGGTTGACCCGGCTTTTGTTAGTTCTACCATGGAGATAGATTATATCAGGGTATACCAATAATTATTTTTCTCGCAGCGCATAAAGCAAGCATTCTCATCAGCAGTCATTAAGAAGCGGATCGTAATTACTTCTTTAAGTTACTACCTCCGCTTTTTAATACTACTTCCCGGGGCTTGCCGGCCTAAACAAACTACTATTATGAAATTCAGTTCAATAAAATGGGGAGTATTTTTTTTACTTCCTGTCCTGTTATCAATTCAGCAAACCGCGAAGAGTCAGTCTGTTTTTCAAAAATTAGTATGGGCTGATGAGTTCAACTACACCGGGCTCCCGGATAGCACAAAGTGGAGTTATGATAGGGGAAATGGTTGCCCTGATATCTGCGGGTGGGGTAATAACGAATTACAATTCTATACCTGGAACCGGCCGGAAAATGCAAGGGTTGAAAACGGGAACCTTGTCATCGAAACAAAAAAAGAAAGCTACTCAGG
>APMI01063898.1_pt1 | contig 10628 bp, 6 predicted proteins | sample 667938 | NCBI WGS metagenome assembly APMI01 (sample SAMN01084076, study PRJNA167559) | wastewater metagenome | biome: Wastewater | place: Denmark: Ejby Moelle, Odense | collected 2011-11-28
AAGCCATTTTACGGCGGCACCTATTTTCCCCCGGTAAAAGCTTTTAACCTGGCTTCCTGGAAGGAGGTGCTGGAGAATGTTGCACAAGCCTGGACAGAACGCAGGCCAACCATCGAAGCACAGGCGGAAAACCTGGTAGAGCACATCAGCAAATCCGGCAATTTCAGTTTGCCGCCCAATACAGCCTTGTCTTCCGGTCTGCACAGCACGGATGATGTTGAAAAATATGACGAGATATTTGCTGTCCTGATGCAGTCTGCAGATACGGTATGGGGGGGCTTTGGAAGAGCTCCCAAATTTCCGCAGACCTTTGTCATACGGTTACTCCTGCAATACCAGCATTTTGCTGAGCATGAAGGGGCGCTGGTGCAGGCCCTGCTTTCCATCGATAAAATGCTGGAAGGAGGTATTTATGATCATGTGGCAGGCGGCCTTGCAAGGTACAGTACCGACAATGAATGGCTGGCCCCGCATTTTGAAAAGATGCTGTACGACAATGCCCTCCTGGTAATGGCGTTGTGCGACGCTTACCAGGTTACAAAGCTAAAGCGCTACGAGACCGCTATCCGCAAAACCATTGATTTTATCAGCAGTGAAATGCTTGATAAAGGAGGTGGATTCTACGCAGCATTGGATGCAGACAGTGAGGGAGAAGAAGGCCGGTTTTATGTTTGGCAAAAGGAGGAGATAGAAGCGATCCTCGGCGCTGACGCAGCCTTGTTCTGTAAATATTTTGACATTTCCGAAACAGGCAACTGGGAAGGAAAAAATATCCTGCGGATATTAAAGAATGCTGAACAGTTTGCCCCGGAACATGGCTATAATGAAGCGGCATTTAAGAAGAAAATGGAAGACTGTCTCGGGCAATTAAAAATCGAACGAAGTAAAAGGGTCCGGCCGGGCTTAGATGATAAGATCATACTGGGCTGGAATGCACTGATGATGAAAGCCATTGCAATGGCAGCTACAGTACTGCAGGACGGATCTTACAGGGAATTGGCGTTGGCAAATTTCAATTTCCTTATAGATCATTTCCCGGTGAATGGCTCCGGTGAATACCTCTTGCATACCTGGAAGAATGGTGAAGCAAAACACCCGGCTTACCTCGATGATTATGCATACCTGGCCGATGCCTGTATTACCATGTACGAACTTGCTTTTGATACTGCTTTTTTAGAAAAGGCGAAAGCCCTCTGTTTACATGTCATTGATCATTTTAGTGATCATGATGAAATATTCTTTTACTACACACACAAGAATCAGCAGGATATTATCGTTAGGAAAAAGGAAATATACGATGGAGCCATTCCTTCTGCCAATGCAGTAATGGCTTCTAATCTTATGCGGTTGGGGATAATTTTTGATATAGAAACATGGCGCAGCAGGAGTGATAAAATGACGTTGGCGGTTGAGCCGGCCGTGATCAAATACCCGGCATCTTTTGCTGTTTGGGCTGCTGTTTTAATGCAAAAAATAAAAGGCCCGGCAGAGTTAGTGCTTGTAGGAAAAAATGCGCTGTCAACAGCCGGTACCATCGCATCCAGGTGTTATATTCCGCAGAAGATCATGATGGCATCGGAAGTTGCCGTCGAAATATACCCGATGCTGAAAGGGAAGCCTGGCGGAGATCCGGCTTACATATATATATGTAATAATTATATGTGCGGAGCGCCGTTGAAAGATATAAACGAATTTTATACTGAAATCAAAAGCAGGAAAATATAGCTGTTATTAACACAATATTCTGGCAGCCGGTACGTTTTTGAAAGTATGTTTTGTTATTTTTACGAAAATTTTATTCGTAAAAATGCACATTATGTGCATAAATCAAAATAATCATTACATTTGCCAATACCCTCAAAGTTAAAAACAATGAAAAACACGTTAAGCATTTTTGTAGCTACGTTAGCTATTGCATCACTTACCGGTTGTGGTAAGAACAACAAGGGAAGCAGTTTGCCAAACGATGGACAGCTACATGGAGTAGCACCCGGGGCGAAAGGCGGTATGTCCCGCCCTTTAGGCATGGTGTATATTCCATCCGGTACCTTCCACATGGGGCCTAGTGATGAAGATATCAACTATGCTTACACTGCACGCAACAAACAGGTTTCCATCAGCGGATTCTGGATGGATGCAACTGAAATCACCAACAATGAATACCGCCAGTTTACCAGTTGGGTAAGAGACTCCATTGCAGCAAAGCAAATGGGTTATATCAAACAGGGTAAAGATGGCAATGAATATATTGACTGGAAAAAAGCCAGCACGATCAAATGGGGCGATAAAGCTACCCTTGAAAAGATCGATGCGATGATCTTTACTCCGGATAACCGTATCTTCAATAAAAAAGAAATTGATCCTACCAAACTGGTATATCACTCCGAAACCTTCGATTATAAAGAAGCCGCAAAAAGAGAGAATGCAACCGTACAGCGTTCAAAATTCATTGTAAAGAAAGACATCATGATCTATCCGGATACCTTAAGCTGGATCAGGGATTTTTCGTATGCTTACAATGAACCTATGTCAAAGAAATATTATGGTCACCCCGCTTTTGGTAATTATCCTGTTGTAGGTGTTAACTGGAAACAGGCTACTGCCTTTTGCGAATGGAGAACACAATACCTGAATTCATTCCTTGAAAGTAAAAAGAAAGCGACTGAAACTGACTTCCGTTTACCAACCGAAGCTCAGTGGGAATATGCTGCACGTGGCGGCCGTTCTCAATCCCCATATCCCTGGGGCGGTCCTTATTTAAGAAATAAAAAAGGTTGTCTATTGGCTAACTTCAAACCTGGCCGTGGTAACTATCCTGAAGATGGCGGTTTCTATACTGTGAGGGCTGATGCTTACTGGCCAAATGATTTTGGCTTGTATAACATGGCCGGAAACGTTGCCGAGTGGACTTCCTCTCTATATTATGAAGGCGGCTATACCTTTCAGCATGATATGAACCCAGACATTCGCTGGAATGCCAAAGATTCAGATCCTCCACGCATGAAAAGAAAAGTTATTCGTGGTGGTAGCTGGAAAGACGTTGGTTATTATTTACAAACCAGCACCCGGAACTACGAATACCAGGACACTTCAAAATCTTACATCGGCTTCCGTTGTGTGATCGATTTGCCTCCTATGGTTAAACGTGGCAAATAATTTCATTCATTTTTTCCATCCCTTAACGAACTGTTTAAAAGAGCAAGTGATCTTTATGATTGTAGTACAGTCATAGAGGTTAATAAGTGTTGTGTTAACTTAAATTAAAATAATCCCCAAATCAAACCATTTAAATTAAAAAAATCATGGCTGCTAGAAAAAGAACCTTCTTAACCCTTATTGATGTACTGGTAAGTGCTGGTGCTGCTGTTATCATCTTTGCTGCTTGGGCAAAAATCACTCACCAATCGTATGCGAACAGTATGCTCACTATTGGTATGTGGACAGAAACTGCGATCTTCCTTGTATATGCTATCATTGAGTGGGTTAAACCAAAGTCGCATGAAGAAGATGCTCCGGTTGCTGCTGCTGCTGCGCCTGCAGGCAATCCTGCTTTGAAATCTTTGGATAAAATGATCCAGGAAGCAGATATCACTCCTGTAAGTCTTAAAAAATTAGGTGAAGGTTTCTCTAAATTGGGTACTACCGTTAATGGTTTATCTGATGTAAGTGATGTTGTAAAATCCACCAGCGATTTTAGTGCTAAAACTAAAGAAGCTACTACTGCAATTGGTTCTATGGCTACTGCATTCAATAACAGTGCAACTACCATGTCTTCTTTCAACAATGCTTCAGAAAGCGCAAGAGGCTTCCACGAGCAGGTACAGGTGTTGACCAAAAACCTTGGTTCACTCAATACCATTTATGAACTGGAATTGAAAGAAAGCAATAACCACCTGAAAGCATTGAACTCTTTTTATGGTAAAATGGCTGAAGCAAGCCAGGCTATGATGAATAGCGTGGATGATGCTAACAAAGCAAAAGAACAGATTGGTGCTTTGGCAAATAACCTGGGTAAATTGAATTCAGTATATGGCAATATGCTGAGCGCAATGCAGGGAAGCAAGTAATTTCAATATTTATTAACAGGTCGAAATTTGCAGCATGCAGCTGTAATGTGTAAACTTGTACAGCTTTCCAGGATTTCCAAACAAACAATTTAAAACATCCATAAATTATAAAATACTATGGCTTTACCTAAAGAGCCCCGGCAGAAGATGATCAACATCATGTACCTGGTGTTGACCGCCATTCTTGCCCTGAACGTATCGGCTGAAATTTTGAACGCATTTAAGGTAGTTGATTCGAGCCTTGGCAAATCAAATACTGCAATTGATCTTTCTAATAAAACCCTTTTTGAATCTTTAAAATCCAAGATGGAAGACCCTGCAAACAGGGAGAAAGCCATCGTATGGAATGGCAAAGCAGAACAGGCGAAAAAATTAGCAGATCAGCTTTATAACAAGATTGAAGGATTTAAAGACAGTCTTAAAAGAGCTTCAGGTTTTAATCCTGAGAAAGGGTTAATGACTTTTAAAGAAGATGATCTTGAAGCTGCAACGCACATGTTTATTGTTAATGGCAGGGGCCCGGAATTAAAGAAAGATTTAGAAAATTTAAGGGCTCAATTGCTGGAACTTGATCCTGCCATTAAGAAAGAGTTTGGAAGTAAATTGCCAATTGATGTAAGTATTCCTCCTTCAACAACAGGCAGCGAAAATAGCTGGGAGTATAATTACTTCCATATGACTCCAACAATTGCAGCGGTTACCATTCTTAGCAAATTCGAAAACGATATTAAGAATGCTGAGAACCAAATTATTACTTATTGCCAGGCGCAGGTTGGTGCGGTTGTTTTCAAACTTAACAAGTTTGAGCCCATTGCAAGTGCAAGTTCAACGTATCTGATGCCAGGACAGGAATTGGTGGTTCAGGCTGGTGTGGGTGCATTCAATGATCAGTCAAAACCTGTGATTAGCATTGGTGGAACACCCACTGCTTTGAATGAGCACGGTGTTGCAGAAAAGAAATTCAATGTTTCCGGTTCAGGAAATCAAAAAGTACATGTAAGCATTAACTATACAAACCCTAATACCGGTGCTGTTGAAAAGCTTGAAAAAGACATCGACTATACAGTAGGTACTCCGGGTGGAGCTGCAGTGATGCTTGATAAAATGAACGTGTTTTACATTGGTGTTGATAATCCAATCACTATTTCTTCTGGTTCAGGTTGGGACAAAACCCAGGTATCAATTGCCGGAGGTACAATGACTGGATCTAATGGAAACAGAGTTGTGAGAGTTAGCAGCCCGGGTGCTGCAAGCATTACAGTTGCTGCCGATGGAAAATCATCCAAATTTGACTTCCGTGTTAAAACAATTCCTGATCCTATCGGAATGGTAGGACCAAGTAAAGGTGGAAGAATAGCATCTAACGTTTTCAAAGCACAGGACTTTTTAAGGGCTGAATTATTGAACTTTGATTTCGATGCTCGCTTTACTGTGACTGGTGCAACTGTATATTTCGCAGGCGCCGGCTTTACAACTGGTGGTGGTGTACAAACCGGCACATTGTCCAGCGGAAGCCTTGCTCCAATAAAATCAAAAATTGATCTTTGTAAACCAGGTTCTACCGTAACTTTTGATGATTTGAAAGTGGTAGGTCCGGATGGACGGAGCAGAACAATTCCTCCGATATCATTTGTACTTTATTAAAAAATCCCAGAATTATGAAAAATTACTTAATCAAAATCCTTTGCTTTGCATTGGTCTTCTCTCTCTGCTCTGTTGCAGTTAATGCACAGAAAAAGAAGGGAAGAAGTGCTGTGAAGCGTGGTAATAATACTACCAGGAAAACAACCAAGGGTAAAACCAAGGCAACTGTTAGCCCGACTGCTGAAATTGATTCAGTAGCAACGGCTACAACAGCTCAACCAGCTGTTGTAAACGACAGTTTACCCATCGGTAAAATCAAAAAATCTTTGAGGCCCGATGAAGCTGTGGAAACAAAGGATATCAGGGATCGGACCCCTTTGGCGTACGAGCACTTAAGAGTAGATGATGCCGTTTACCGCCATAAAGTTTGGCGTGAAATTGACGCCAGGGAAAAGATCAATCTCCCATTCAGGTATTCAGCCGATGAGAATAATGGTAACCAGCGTTTTATCAGCATTCTACTGAAGACTATCCAGGATGATGAAGTAACTGTTTTTGATCCGATCGATGATAGGTTCACTACTCCTTTAACCAAGGCCCAGGTTGCTAAAATGCTGGGTGGTGGTACAGATACTGTTCCTCACTACAACGACAAGGGGGAAATTGATCGCTACGATGCTAAATCAAGGGAAATCAATCTTGACTCGTTTTACAAATTCAAGATCAAGGAAGAAGTAATTTTTGATAAAGAAGCTTCCCGTTTGTTTTGGAGAATATTAGGCATCGCTCCTGTAAGAAATGTTTACAGTACAGCTGGTGACTATATCGGTCCACAGGATGTATTCTGGGTATACTATCCTGATATGAGAGCAACTTTCGCTAAATACGAAGTATACAACGGAAAGAACTTTGGTGCGAGGATGACTTGGGAAGAGCTTTTCGAGAACAGGATGTTTAGTGGACGTATTATTAAGAGCACAATCGACAATCCATTTGATCTGCCTATCAGTGTTACACCAGGTTTAAAAGACAACGGTGTTTTCCAACTGCTTGAAGGTGAAAGGATAAAAGAGAAGATCTTCAATTACGAGCTTGATTTGTGGAGTTATTAATATCGTTTAAGTTAACAGCGCCCCGGTTTTGCCGGGGCTTTTTTATGCCAAACTACTTTACAAAGCCCTTATCATTTCTAAAACAGCCTTTAGTAAATAAAACCTTAAAATCGGCAAATACCCTGTTTAGGGTATTGTTTAGGAAAGAATACTATATATCTTTACCTCGGTTTTTCATAGGATATTGGATTTTAAAACGGGGCTGGATTTTTATCCTGGCCCTTTTTTTATTTTTATTCGCTGCCTTTTGTACTATTAAAATAAGCTGTGATGATCGCCGCTTTCGACTTTCCCACCGTTTCTGCCAGGGCATCGGCCCCGGCCTCTTTTATCTTTTTTACAGATTTGAATTTTTTTAGCAATGTATCGATGGTTGATTTACCCACTCCTTCAATATTTTCCAGTTCATTTTTAAAACTGCCTTTACTCCGCTGGTTGCGGTGAAACGTAATGCCAAACCGATGCACCTCATCTCTTATTCTTCTTATCAGTTTAAGACTTTCACTATCCCAGGGTAATTTGAGCGACTGTGAATCCCCGGAAAAAAAAAGCTCTTCCTCATTTTTGGCCAGGCCTACAAGTGTCAGCTTACCTGCCAGTCCCAATTCCTGTACGCTTTCCATCGCTGCACTCAATTGCCCCTTGCCCCCGTCGATAATAACCAATTGCGGCAAGGATTGTGCTTCATCCGTCAGTCTTTTATAGCGGCGAAACACCACTTCTTTCATGGTGGCAAAGTCATTGGGTCCGGTCACCGTTTTTACATTGTACCTGCGATAATCGTTTTTGCTGGGGAGGCCATTCCTAAAACACACCATGGCAGACACCGGATAACTTCCCTGGAAATTGGAGTTGTCAAAACACTCGATATGCACCGGTAAGGAACTGAGGTAGAGATCTTTCTGCAATTGTACCAGTACATCATTTACCTCTCCTGCTGATTTATCTTCGAGCAACAGCATCTTTTTCTTTTGCAGTTCATCCTTAAAATAATCAACATTCTTTTCGGAAAGCTCCAGGAGTTTTTTCTTATCTCCTGCTTTGGGAATGCTCACTTCTATCGCAGGGTCAGGAAAAGCAATGGCAAAAGGCACGATGATTTCTTTTGCCTCACTGTTAAAGGTGTCCCGGAGCTGGGCGATCGCAAAACCCAGCACTTCTGCGGCCGGCTCATCCAGCTTTTTAGTAAGGATGATCGTTTTGGTGAGGATAATACTGCCATTGCTTACAGCCAGGTAATTCACGTAAGCTGTATCGTTCTCTTCCAGTATACTAAACACATCTACCGTACCGATGCGTTCATTTACCACAGCTGATTTTGATTTATATTCCTGCAGGTACTCCAGCTTTTTCTTGATGACCCCTGCTTTTTCAAACTCCAGTTTTTCTACCTCATCCTGCAACTGTGTTTTATATTGTTGTATCACAGGCGAAAGGTTGCCTTTTAAAATACTCTTTACATTGTCGATACCTTCTTCATAGTCTTCAAGCGACTGAAATCCTTCGCAGGGCCCTTTGCAGTTGCCGAGGTGGTATTCAAGACAGACCTTGAATTTTTTCTTTTCAATATTGGCAGGGGAGAGATTGAGTTTGCAGGTTCGCAAAGGGATGTTCTGTTTGATAAAATCAAGCAATTCTCTCACTTTGCTAACAGAGGTGTAGGGACCAAGGTATTGCGAACCATCATTGATCTTGCGGCGGGTAAAAAATATCCTGGGAAATGGTTCCTTCTTTACTACGATATAAGGATAGGTTTTGTCATCTTTAAGATTGATGTTAAAGATGGGCTGAAAATTCTTGATCAATGAGTTTTCCAGTAAAAAAGCATCCTGTTCACTGTTTACAATGGTGAACTCAATCCGCCTGATCCGCTGAACCAGCTCATGCGTTTTATAGCTGGTAAAGGTTTTCGAAAAATATGAGCTTACACGTTTTCGCAGGCTCTTGGCCTTCCCTACATACAACAAACCTCCGTCAGTATCGTAATATTTATAAATGCCGGGTTGTAACGGAATGGTTTGGGCGATCTTTGAGAACTCCTCCTGTGTCATATGCTGAAATTTGCAGGCATTAATGATTCTGCTGAAAAAACCGGGCCGGTAAATTTTTTATCAATCATTCAGATCCCAGATCCACTTTAACTCGGATTGAATCTTTCCATCTGCCCCAATGGTCACAATTTTTGCCGATTTGTTGGTTTGCCAGGTAAGTTGCTGCATGATCGCTCCACCTGCCTGCTTTGCCTGCTTCACGATATACACTCTTTTAATAATGCCCTTTTCGGGGTCAACGTACACATCCCAGTGGCGAATGGAAACACTGTCGGGCAAAGTATTTTTAGGGGTGTAGGTGAAAGTGATGGCTTCGGTGGTCTGGTCGTTAAACTTAGATTCGTTAAATAAAGAAACGAGGTTTTCCTTATCTATGCGGTCTGTTACAAAAGCCTGCAGCAGGGGTTTTACCTTTTCTTTTGAAATCCATGTTGAGTCTGCTTTGCCATTGGTGGAATTAATTTGCAGCACGGTCACCTGCAATGAATCCAGGGAGTTCAGTTGGCCCTGTAAAAAAGAGGTGACGGGAAAAAACGAAAGTTCCTGCCCCCCGGATATGGTTGATGAATCGGTACTGTTTCCGTCTGTGCCTGGTGCGGAATTATCTTTTTTGCCGGAACAGCTAAACAGCAGCGCAGCGCTGCAGAAAATTAAGAAGGGCCATTTTTTCATGCAGCAAAATTAGCCTGAAACAGGGGGAAAACAAAAAACCACTGCTGGTACGGCGCAGTGGCTTTTTTTGAAGTTTTGTTCCTTGGGAACAGTATATTAAACGAAACGCCGTGCAAAAAATTGTTTTGTAAAGGCGATATCGAAAAATTACAGTTTTTTGGTGATGCCGATCTTGAATCCGAAATTCATCAATCTTTCTTCAACAGAATAAATCTTGTTGTTAGTGGAGAAGATCTGTGAACGGAATTGAGGACCTACCTGCCAGGTGTACCCACTTGTTTTAAATGACAAATAGGTTTCAAAGCCAGCGTTCACGTTAAAGCGGTTGAGCATTGACCTGTCTTTAATGTAATTGCGCCTGTCAGATGAAATCAGGTAAGAGTTGGCATACATTACAAAGGTTGGCTGGATGGTAGCTCCTGCATACCATGAAATCAGATCGGTCGAAAATAATTTAAGATCAGCGCCAACCGGCAATGATAACTGGTAAGTTTCGTTGTGCAGGCTAACAGGATTTAACCCAATATTATTCGAATAAGGTGTTGTTCTAAACACTTCGTAAGGCAGGTTCTCTTCACTGTTCAGCGTAATGGAACTGGCGATGGGATGTTGGTTTTCATAAGCCTGTGCATTGTAACGGGTGTAGTTCAACTGCAGGCCTGCTTTTAATTTCAGTATTTTTAAAAAGTCGTATTGAAGCGACAATCCTGTTTCAAGACCAAAAGAAGGCTTCTGCGTTACAGCCACATCCACATTTGCATTATTAAAATTGCCGGTGCCATTGCCGCTCAGGTCTTTATTTGCAGTATTGTTATATAATTTCCTGTACACTACAGATGGGGTAAGATAAGCCTGCCAGCTTAGTTTACCGGCCCACTTTTTAGTTGCCGGCCTGTTGTACATAGCATAGTTTTCGATCCATGCTTTGTCTGAAGCGGTTGTAATTGTTGCGGCTGAGGTGGATTGCCCGGCGACAGTTTCCGAAGGAGCTGCATTGTCTGCCTGTTGCGTCTCAACTGGTTTCAGGGTGTTGACAGCGACTGCTTCGTTACTAGCGTTTTCCTGCGTTTTTGCATCTGCTTCGGGCACTGCTTTTATGCCAGCCTGATCTTTTGCTGCTGGTTGCTGAACTGAAAGATTTT
>APMI01003106.1_pt1 | contig 10623 bp, 8 predicted proteins | sample 667938 | NCBI WGS metagenome assembly APMI01 (sample SAMN01084076, study PRJNA167559) | wastewater metagenome | biome: Wastewater | place: Denmark: Ejby Moelle, Odense | collected 2011-11-28
CAATATGCCAAAAACAGGGATCTGCGCCAGAAGATTTACACAGGATATTTTATGCGTGGCAATAACAACAATGCCAACGATAATAAAGCCATACTTGCCAATATCGTTAAGTTAAGGGCCGAGAAAGCCAAATTACTTGGTTTCGAAAATTTTGCCGCTTATGTTATTGAAGAAAATATGGCTAAAACTCCTGCTGCTGTTGATGCTTTCCTGAATAAACTGATGGTGGCTTCGTTACCGGTAGCAAAAGCTGAACTTTCGGAAATGCAGAAAATTGCCGATGCCGAAGGCGCAACATTTAAACTGCAGTCGTGGGATTGGTGGTACTATGCCGAAAAACTGCGCAAACAAAAATACGACCTCGACGAAAGTGAACTGAAACCTTATTTCAGTCTCGAGAATGTGCGTAACGGGATGTTTGCCGTTGCCGGGAAACTTTACGGCATTACTTTCAACAAAGTTACCAACCTGCCTGTATATCATAAAGATGTTGAAACTTTCGAAGTGAAAGAAGCCGATGGTTCGCACCTGGGCATACTTTACCTCGATTATTACCCCCGTGCCGAAAAACGCGGTGGTGCCTGGTGTACCGATTTCCAGTCGGCAGGATGGGAAAACGGAAAGAAAGTTGATCCTGTTGTTTCGGTAGTTTGCAACTTTACACCACCTACCGGCGATGTTCCCGGTTTGCTGAGTTGGGACGAAACCACTACCTTATTCCATGAATTCGGGCATGCCTTGCACGGACTGTTTACCCTAGGCAAATATAACCGGACCGCTGGAAGCGTTCCGCGCGATTATGTTGAGCTTCCTTCACAAATAATGGAAAACTGGGCCGGCGAACCCGATGTGCTCCGGATGTACGCCAAACACTACAAAACCGGCGAGGTTATTCCTGACAAACTTATTGAGAAAATTGAAAAGAGCGGGCTCTATAACCAGGGTTTCTTAACGGTTGAATATCTGGCTGCTTCAATACTCGATCTTGATTATCACAAACTCCCCGCACCGGCCAAGGTTGATGCCATAGCTTTTGAAAAAGAATCGATGGCAAAAGCCGGCCTGATTCCCGAAATCCTTCCACGTTACCGTTCAACGTACTTTGCACACATTTTTAGCGGCGATGGTTATTCGGCAGGGTACTATGTTTATATCTGGGCCGCGGTGCTGGATGCTGATGCATTTGATTATTTCAAACAGTCGGGTAACATTTTTAACCCCGAGTTGGCTGCAAAATTCCGCAAGTATTGTCTGGCCGAGTCAGGCGATGACGAAGGTATGACCCAATACAAAAAATTCAGGGGCCAGGAGCCATCACTCGATCCGTTGCTGAAACGTCGCGGATTGAAATAACTTTGTTGAAAAGCATAAACAGAGCCTTGTTCCCTTTATCAGGAGCAAGGCTTTTTTATTGGTCGGTTTGGGGTTTTCAGAAACTGTTTAAATATTGTTAAATAAATCGTATTAGTTGAATATAAGTCGGAAGACAGGAGTGCGAAGACGGAAGTAACCTGAATTAAAGCTCAGGTTTTAGTTGATATTTACGCAATCGCACATCGCCGATTTTCCATTTCGCCCCTCTGAAAGTTAAAAACCACAATTTTTAACAGACTCAAAATCGGGAGTATCGGTTCAGCAACTGTATTTTATTCTTCGATTTAAAAGGTTACTTTTGCTTTTCAAAATATGAGCAATGCCCGAATACAGCCTTTCAAAGTCGACCTTTATCCGTGGACTTCAATGTTATAAATCATTGTATCTTAACAAATTCAGGCCATACCTGCGCGATAAAATAAGTGAGGAGCAGTTGGCCAAATTTGCCAGGGGGCATGCCGTGGGGAAAATTGCCCAGCAACTTTTCCCGGGAGGTGTAGCTTTATTGCGCCCCGGAAATGCCTCGGCCGAAAAAACAGCCCAACTCATCAGCGAAGGTTGCCCTGTTATTTATGAAGCCTGTTTCATTGCCGACAATGTGATTGTTGCCCTGGATATACTTGTAAAACAAGGGGACCGCTATCATGCTTACGAAGTGAAAAGCAGCCTTGCACTGAGCGATGTTTATTATAATGATGCTTTCCTGCAATACCATATATTAAATGGCTCAGGGCTGAAACCTGAGAAATTTTTCCTGGTACACCGCAATGCCGATGTGGCGCTCGACGAAACTGCCGATTTGCGCGAAATGTTCGTTTTTACTGATGTAACCGCGCAATGCGAGTTGAATGAAAGTAAAGTACATGATAATATACTTGCGATGGCTGATGTATTGAAGCGTGACAAATCGCCCGATATTCAGCCTGGTGCGCATTGTATGAAGCCTTATCCCTGCGATTTCAGGGGCGTTTGCTGGAAGAAAATATCGAAGGAGGAGCAGCAGAAGTTGATTGAAGGTGTTGGGTGAGGAAGAATGGGAGAATGGGCGAAGGGCGATGGGCGACGGGGAGATGTGGGGATGTGGAGATGTGGGAATGTGAAGATGGGTAAGATGGCGCATAGTTTTTCCCAGGATTATTAAATTTGAAAACTCGAAAATACTATGAAATATATTGATCTTACGCATACAATCCGACATGGGATGCCGGTTTTCCCCGGTGAAAAAGAGCCGTCGGTGCTGCGTGATAATTTGCCCGAAGATGTTGCTTATGTTACCCATCGCCTTGAATCAAATATGCATACCGGAACGCATATCGACGCACCGTTCCATGCCAAGTCAGGTGCCGTTACTATCGACTGCTACCCGGTTGAAATGTTCGCGGGCCCTGCTGCTGTAATTGATGTAAGTCGTAAAAATGTAATTGCAATGCAACCTGGGTGGGAGCAGATTTTCAACGAATTTAAGATCGTTCTGTTCCATACCGGGTATAGCCGGAAATGGGGATTGGACCATTACTATACCGATTACCCTGTGTTCGAAGACAGCGTTGCCAAAGCTTTGCTAAAAGCCAATGTACGGATTGCGGGTTTTGATTCGCCATCGCCCGATAAATCGCCTTTCGCGTTTCATTCTATTTATCTGAAAGAAGGTCGGTTCCTGGTCGAAAACCTCAATAACCTTGGCGCGTTGATAGGGCAGAAACAGGTAAGTTTTATGGCTTTCCCGCTCAAAATAGAAGCTGAAGCCTCATTGATCAGGGCAGTAGGTGTAATAGCGGGATAGGCTTATTTCAGAAGTTCGCCTACTTTATTTTCGAGTTCCTCGCCGCGTAATTTTTTGGCCACAATACGTCCATTTTTATCAACAAGTACCGTGAAAGGTATGGCTGTAACTCCGTAAGCAACAGCCCCCGCTGATTTCCAATATTTCAAATCACTTACATGGTTTGGCCAGCTGAGATTATCCTTGGCAATGGCTTTTACCCAGCTTTCGCGGTCTTTATCGAGCGAAACGCTGAAAACTTCAAAGCCTTTATCCTTGTATTTGCTGTACATGGCTACCACGTTCGGGTTTTCTTTGCGGCACGGTCCGCACCACGAAGCCCAGAAATCAATCAACACCACCTTGCCTTTCAGCGATGAAAGTTTTCGTGGTTTACCGTCAACATCTGTAAGTTCTATTTCCGGGGCTGGTGACCCAACAGCAGTTTTTCGTTCAATTTCAACCTGCTGGTGATACTGTATAACAAACGGATTTTCGGGATATGCCTTAAAATTGGCAGCATCTAATTTGTCGATCACAGCAAAATCATTGGTCATATCGAGTTTATCCTGGAAAAAGATCCATGCCAGCGAAGCCGGATGGCTTTTTATTTTCGATACCAGGGCAAGTTTCTGTAATGAGTCGACAGCGCGGAATTCATTAATTATTGCAACAGCGAGTGAATCGCGTGCCGGCGATGCCTGTATATTGTTATACTGTTTGTTAAGTTCTACTTTCCTGCTTTCGAACCCCTGTAAATCGTTCATTGTGCCATACAATAACTGGGTATGCAATGAACCCTCGGTTAAAGTATTGCCTCCAAGCTTGGGTACTGTTGATTTGAGCGTGATGTTTTCGCCGGGCGAAAGAATCAGCATCATATAATTTTCATCATCGAGACGAAGCCTGAAGATGTCCGTTTTACTGATAGAAGTTTCAATCCTGAATTTTCCTTCCGGCGTAATATCAGCAGAGGCAAACATCCATGGATTCTGGCTGTTGAGTGTATCCAGGAAGATTTTAGTATATGAACCTTTTTCGGCCAGCGTACCATTAATTACAACCGGAGATGGTGCTTTCTGCCCCTGTACAAATACAGAAACAAGAACTGTAAAAATTAACAGCAAGAGTGTATTCCTGAGTAAATTCATTATGCAATGGATTAATGATTGTGCGACAAAAGTAGATATTATTATTCAAAAATCGTGCCCGGGCTTTTAGTGGATATATGGTACCCTGAAATTCTGCTTTTGTTTGGATTTCGTTTTCCTTTGTCAGCTTTGCCTGAGCGGAATTTTAATTTGCTTACTTTATTGTTTCAGCTCAAATTTTAAGGGATATGCAGGAGCAGTTCTTTATGCGATTCTTATTACTATAAACAAGTTCATAGCTTCAAAAATTAGAATGGATAATATGGATAGCTGCCTGTTAAGAATCAGCAGGAAATAAAATTTTTAAACAGAAAAAATATTCTTTTGACTGAATCATATTTATTTACATTTGCACCGTTTTTTGATTAACAACTAAAATAAAATCTGAAATGCCAACTATATCGCAACGTGGCTTAAAAATGCCTGCATCGCCTATACGTAAACTTGTTCCGTTTGCCGAAGCTGCCAAGAAAAAGGGTGTAAAAGTGTACCATCTTAACATTGGTCAGCCCGATATTAAAACTCCCGAAGTAGCTATTGAAACCATCAGGAATTACGACGGAAAGGTGATTGAGTACAGCCATTCGGCTGGTAACGAGTCGTACCGTAAAGCGCTGGCCGCTACGTACACCCGCCAGGGAATTGAGGTAGACGAAAACCAGATCCTGATTACCACCGGTGGGTCAGAAGCCATCATGTTTGCCATGTTTTCGTGCATGAACCCGGGCGACGAAATCATTATACCCGAACCTTTTTATACCAACTACAATGCGTTTGCACAAACAGCAGGCGTAGTTGTAAAACCGATAACCTCGTCCATTAAGGATGGTTTTGCACTTCCGCCAATCAGCGAGTTCGAAAAATCGATTACCCCGAACACAAAAGCCATTATGGTATGTAACCCTAACAATCCGACGGGTTACCTGTATAGCGTTGAGGAACTGAAACAGCTCCGCGAGCTGGTGCTGAAACACGATTTATACCTGATTGCCGATGAGGTTTACCGCGAGTTTTGTTATGGCGGTAACGAACATTTTTCGGTGATGAAACTCGAAGGTCTGGAGCAACATGCCATCATGGTTGATTCGGTATCGAAACGTTACAGCGAGTGCGGCGTGCGCATTGGTGCGCTGGTTACCCGGAACAAAGAAATATTGCAGGCGGCGTTAAAATATGCACAGGCTCGGCTTAGCCCGCCCTCGCTTGGCCAGGTGGTTGGTGAAGCTTCGCTGAAAACACCGGCCAGCTATTTTACCGAAGTTTACGACGAATACATTGCCCGCCGCGATTTTGTGATTGACGAACTGAATAAGATTCCAGGTGTGTTTGCTCCAAAACCCAAAGGCGCTTTTTATGCCATCATCAGTTTGCCTGTCGACGATAGTGATACATTCTGCCAGTGGTTGCTCGAGGAATTCAGTTACGAGAAACAAACTGTGATGCTGGCCCCGGCTTCAGGTTTTTATGCTACGCCCGGCCTGGGTAAACATGAAGCACGCATTGCCTACGTACTCAAAATTGAAGATCTGCGCAACGCTGTTAAATGCCTGGAAGAGGCACTGAAAGTATATCCCGGAAGGATTTAATGCCGGCTTTGATTTTATTTATGGTGAGCTTGATGGGCAACATCAGGCTCATTTTTTTTTGCATTTTGCTTCTTAAAAAGATTCAAAATTGTAAATTCCTGAATTCGTGTTTTCAAAACCTCATGCCCTGGTCAGATCATTTTGACGTATTGAAACGCTGTAACATTGAAACATTGTAACATTGAAACATTGAAACCTTAGACTTGGTAAGCTTGCAATTCTGCAGCATCGCATGCACAAGTCGCGGCAGAAAGATCTATTCAAAATCTGCATACAGCAGGTATTTTTTTCTTACTTTCTTAAAACTGTCTATACCGGCTTGCCACGATTTACGGATTTCGGTTTCACTTTTCCCGCTGACGATTTGCTGACGTAAGGTGCTGGTTCCGGCGAGCTTTTCGAAATAAGGAATAAAAAAATCGGTTTTAGTGCCCAGGTTTTTGTATGCCTGCAGGAGCCACGACAAATCTATTTTACCCTGTTGTTTTAGTTTATCAGCTGAAGAGCCCAGGTATTGCCCGTAACAAAGCTGTCCGTTGAGTGGTGGATTTTCACTCACCCCTTTTACAGGTTTGGGTGTAAAACTATAATTCCCTCCTGTGTATTTTGGATGCCCGAAAACTTTAAACGGGTTTTCCGTTCCACGACCGATGCTTACCACTGTTCCCTCGAAAAAACAAAGCGATGGATACAGGTAAACGGATGGCATGTCGGGCAGGTTCGGCGATGGTTTTACCGGGAGCTGGTACCGCGACTTATGGGTGTAGTTCCTGCATTTAATAATGGTGAGTTTACAGTTTTGGGTACACTTTATCCATTTTTCACCATTCACCATGGCAGCATATTCGCCTACAGTCATTCCGTAAACAACCGGAACCGGATGCAGGCCTATAAATGAAGTATATGCTGGCTCAAGTACCGGTCCATCAATATAATACCCATTTGGATTGGGCCTGTCGAGCACCAGCAATGGAATATCATTTTCGGCGCAAGCCTCCATCACGTAAGTTAAGGTCGAAATGTAGGTATAAAAACGTGCGCCTACATCCTGAATATCGAAAATCATAATATCAATGTCCTGCAAATCTGTTTTGGTTGGTTTTTTATGACTACCATACAGCGAAATGATTGCTATCCCGGTTTTGGGATCAATATTGCTGTTGATTTCCTTACCATCGGGGGTGTCGCCCCTGAACCCATGTTCGGGGCCAAAAACTTTGATTACATTTACATGCAGCGATAATAAAGTATCGAGCAGGTGGGTGTGTTTAACCAGCGAGGTATGATTAGCCACCAGCCCGACTTTCCTGCCTTTCAACATCGGCACGTAATCGTTTACAAAGTATGCCCCAGGCATAATGCCTGGTTTTGCCCCACTGGTTTTAGCAGTATTAACCGAATGCTGACAATCTGCAGGCAGCGCTGTGAAAAGCAGCAGCAAGATTGTAATGTATTTTAAAACAGGCATAGCGATGCAGAAACAGGTTTACAGTTTATAATTTTTTAGCCTTGCAAAAACTGTACAATAGTAATGGAATTTCTCCTGAAACCAGCATACATCGCTTATTTTCTGCTGCAATTTTGAAGAACCCGATCGCAGAAGCCATTTAAACCGGATAAAAAAGTATTTTTGCAGCTGCATGAATACAGAACAATTTATAGCCCGTCGTTTAATAAAAGGGGGTCCCGGAAGTTTTTCGGCACCGGTTATACGCATTGCCATTATCAGTGTTGCCCTCGGCCTTGCGGTTATGATTGTTTCGGCTGCTATTGTAACCGGTTTTCAGAAACAGATCCGCGATAAAATTGTTGGCTTTGGCTCGCACATTCAGATTGCAAAATTCGATTCGAACAATTCCTTTGAATTTGAGCCGGTTAGCCGAAACCAGCCCTTTTACAGTACTTTGCAGAAAACTGCCGGCATTAAGCATATACAGGTTTTTGCCACCAAGGCCGGGATTATCAAAACTGCTGACCAGATACAGGGGGTGGTTTTTAAAGGTGTGGGTTCCGATTTCGACTGGTCCTTTTTTAACGATAAGCTGGTAGCAGGGAAACCATTTTCAACGCGCGACACCGTGGCTGGTACTTCGGTAATTATATCGCAAAACCTGGCTGATTTGCTCAAGATTAAGGTTGGCGATCCGCTGCGGATGTATTTTATTATCGACAATACAGCCCGTGCCCGAAGGTTCAGCGTTTCGGGAATTTATAATACCGGGCTGGGTGAATTTGATCTGAAATTTATATTTGGCGACATCAGGCAGATACAAAAACTGAACGGGTGGAGCCCCGACCTGGTTTCGGGATTTGATGTGTATATCAATGATTTCAGCCAGCTTGAGCAGGTGGGGGAAAAGGTGTACAAAGAAGTTGGATACGACATGAATGCCAAAACCATTCGCGATCTGTATCCACAAATGTTCGACTGGCTCGATCTGCAGGATATGAATGTAATCATCATCATGGTGCTGATGATCCTGGTGTCGGGCATGGCAATGATATCGACCCTGCTGATCCTGATCCTGGAGCGAACAAACATGATAGGCGTTCTGAAAGCACTGGGTGCCCGCAACCTGAGTATACGAAGGATTTTCCTGTACAACGCCACTTATATCGTGGGGAAAGGTATGCTTTATGGAAATATTGCCGGTATCAGTATCTGCCTGCTGCAGAAATATTTCAGGATTGTGAGCCTGCCGCAGGAATCGTATTTCATGACTTTTGTCCCTATCAATTTATCAATTATTCATTTGCTGCTGCTCAATGCCGGCACTATGGCTGCCTGTACGCTGATGCTCCTTTTACCCTCATTTGTAATCAGTCGGATTACTCCGGTTAAGGCTATTCGTTTTGATTAGCACGTCCGGGTTCATTCTCCCCGGATAAAGGTAAAAAAAATCCTGCAGGGGTGAGCTGCAGGATGTATATGTGTTTATGCGTAATTACAAGGATATAACAGAGTTCTCGCTTCCGAGCGAAGTGCTTACATATTTGTCGGCAGCATCGTCGTTAAGCCAGTTTTTGCCATCGGCCAGGTAGCGGAATTGCTGCTCGCGGCCGCTTTCCATTTCAACGGTTATCGAAAATACGCCGTCTTTGGATTTTTTCATGGGATGGGCAGCTTCGTTCCAGCCATTGAAATCGCCAATCAGGGATAGGTTTTCGGCTTCAGCTTTCATCTTAAAAGTTACTTTACAAATTGGTTTGGTTTTCAAAAATTGACGTTTCTCAATCATTGTAAATAATATTGGTTAAACATAAATTATGCTTCGAAAAGCGGTGCAAAAATAAGATATTTTTATTTTTTATCAGAATTATGCCCTGTATTCACCGATATTGATCTGGTCATCAGTACTTTTACTTTTTCCCATGCAGCCCGCATTCCTTGCTGTCGGGCATTTCCCACCACCATCGGCCGGCCCGCAGGTCTTCACCTTTTTCGATTGCACGGGTACAAGGCTGGCAGCCAATAGACGGGAAACCCTGGTCGTGGAGTTTGTTGTAGGGTATATCGTGTTGTTTAATGTATTCCCAAACCTGGGCTTCTGACCATTCGAGCAGGGGATTAATTTTGATAAGCCCGTTGGCAGCATCCCATTCCACAATTTTTAAATCGGTGCGGGTAACGGATTGCTCGCGGCGCAGGCCGGTAATCCAGGCGTCCATGCCTGTAAGTGCCCGGCGCAGGGGAACTATCTTCCTCACATGGCAGCAAAGCTTCCGGTTTTCAATGCTTTCGTAAAACAGGTTAATGCCTTTTGTATTCACCATCTCTTCAACCTGTTGGGTGTCGGGGTAAAACGATTTGATATTTATGCCATACCTGTTGATAGTGCGGTGCAACAGATCGTAGGTTTCGGGAAAAACGCGGCCGGTATCGAGCGTGATGATATTGGCGTTTTTATCTGTTTTTGAAATCATGAAGGTAATCACCTGGTCCTCGGCGCCAAGGCTGGTGGCGAAAGTGATTTTGTTGCCGAATAATCCGAGTGCTTTTTCTATGATTTCGCCGGCAGTAAGCCCGGTAAACTGTGCATTCAGCAATTCAGCCTGTTCGATGTTATTCATAAGGGATATCAGTATTTAATGTCTTGAAGTTTAAATGTTTGTCCGGCAATGACTCCTTTTTCGGATTGAACCACAGTACAACACTCATGCTGTGCATCGTGTTCGAAAAAGAGTATGTATTGATTTTCGGCTGCTTCGGCCAGGAACTGCTCTTTTTCATCCATCGATACCAGGGGTTCAATATCAACCGCAGGCACATACGGTATGGGGATGTTTGTGCGCATAGGTATAAAATCAGCAACAAAAACAATGGTGTTGCCATTTGATTGAATGAAAGGAATAACCTGACCACGTGTATGCCCGTGATAAGTCCTCAGACTTATATTTTCGAAAGGCTGCTCTCCTTCCTTTAACAGGTGCAGCCTCCCGCTTTGCTGCAGGGGTTCCAGGTTATCAGCAAAATATGCTGCTTTTTCGCGTCTGTTTGGCTTCAACGCCCATTTCCAATGGATTTCCGAAACCCAGTAATGTGCATTTTCGAACACACAAACTGAATTTCCATTTTCATCGAGGCGGGTTGCAGCTCCAACATGATCATCGTGCAGATGCGTAAACAGAACATCAGTAATGTCGTTTGCCGTAAAGCCCAGTTGCTGCAACGAATTGAGGATACTAACGCCTTCTTCGCGGAAACGCACCGCGTAATATTTTCCGTTCCGTTTATCACCAAGGCCGGCAT
>APMI01026923.1_pt1 | contig 10621 bp, 7 predicted proteins | sample 667938 | NCBI WGS metagenome assembly APMI01 (sample SAMN01084076, study PRJNA167559) | wastewater metagenome | biome: Wastewater | place: Denmark: Ejby Moelle, Odense | collected 2011-11-28
GCACGCTCCAGGAAGGTCCCGAGGCGGATGAAGCGCAGCGACTCGTCCTGAAGCATGGTGCCGATGGTGACGCCGCGGGACAGGTGCGAACGGTACTTGACCCATTCGAAGAAGGCGCCCGGCCCACTTTCCATCATCTTGGCCAGCGTAAAGTCACGCATCTTCAGCCAGGTTTCGTTCGACGTCTCCCACAGCTCGGAAGTCAGCGTGCCGCGAACGGCATGGGCATTCTCGCGGGTAGAACGCAGGCAACGGTAGATGCTGCCCGGGTTCTCCCGGTCAAAGATCATGAAAGTGAGGACGGCCTCGGGGGTAATGGCGTCATGGCGAACATGGAACGCATCTTCCAGTTCCATGATCTTCAGCATCCCGCCCCACATGGTCTTTACATCGGCTTCACTCTGCGGGAGCAGCGACAGGCGGTAAGTGACGTCGAGAATGCGTGCGGTGTTCTCGGCGCGCTCCATGTAGCGCGCCATCCAGAAAAGATGGTCAGCAGTGCGACTCAGCATGTCAGGCCTCCAGTACCCAAGTGTCTTTGGTGCCGCCGCCTTGCGACGAGTTCACCACCAGCGATCCGTCGCGAAGCGCCACGCGGGTCAGTCCGCCCGGTACCATCTGCACATCGGTGCCCGAGAGCACGAAGGGACGCAGGTCAAGGTGGCGCGGCGCGACGCCGCTTTCGACAAAGGTCGGACAATTCGAAAGGGCCAGCGTCGGCTGGGCGATGTATTTTTCCGGGTTGGCGACCAGATACTTGCGGAAGGTTTCGATTTCTTCCTTGGTGGACGCCGGACCGACCAGCATGCCGTAACCACCGGCGCCATGCACTTCCTTCACGACCAGCTCCGGCAGATGGGCCAGGGTGTAGGCCAGATCTTCAGGTTTGCGGCACATGTAAGTGGGCACGTTGTTGAGGATCGGCTCCTCACCAAGGTAGAAGCGGATCATTTCCGGGACGTACGGGTAGATCGACTTGTCGTCAGCAACACCTGTACCGATGGCATTCGACAGGGTCACGCGCCCGGCCCGATAGGCATTGAGCAGCCCTGGTACGCCAATCATGGAATCCTTGCGGAAGGCCTGCGGGTCGAGGAAATCATCGTCAACGCGGCGGTAGATCACATCGACACGGCGTGGCCCCTGGGTCGTCCGCATGAAGACCTGGTCTTCACGGACGAACAAATCCTGCCCTTCGACCAGCTCGACACCCATCTGCTGGGCCAGGAAGGCGTGTTCGAAGTAGGCGCTGTTATAGGCACCCGGCGTCATCACGACCACGGTCGGGTCGGTCACGCCCACCGGCGCAACGCTGCGCAGGGTGTGCAGCAGCATGTCGGGGTAGTGCTCGACCGGCGCCACACGATGGCGCGCAAAAAGCTCCGGGAAGAGCCGCATCATCATGCGACGGTCTTCCAGCATGTAGGAGACGCCCGACGGTACCCGCAGGTTGTCTTCCAGCACGTAGAACTCGCCGGCCCCGGCCCGCACCACGTCCACGCCGGCAATGTGGGCATAGATGTCGCAGGGGACATTGACACCCTGCATCTCTGGCCGGTATTGCGCGTTGTTGAGCACCTGCTCGGCGGGGATATGTCCGGCCTTGAGGATTTCCTGGTTGTGGTAGATGTCGTGGATGAACGAATTCAGGGCTTTGACGCGCTGACGCAGGCCGGCTTCGAGATCAGACCACTCCTTGGCGGGAATGATGCGCGGGATGATGTCGAAGGGAATCAGACGCTCGGTGCCCGACTCCTCGCCGTAAACCGCGAACGTAATGCCGAATCGATGGAAGAGCGAATCGGCTTCCGCGCGCTTGCGCGCAATGCGATCTGCCGGCGTTTCGCTCAGCCACGCAGCATAGGCCGCGTAATGCGCACGGACACTCCCATCGTCCGCAGTCATTTCATTGAAGAATTTTGTGATGGCCATTAGCGCTCGCCTATTGTGTTGTGAAGCGGAGATACCACTTTATGTGTAGCTAGAAACATGCCAGTCAAAAAACCCGAGAAAACAAAAGACTTTGCGGTACTTCGACAAGGCTTTGCACCAAAACAGTGCCGCCGCACTGACTTGGTGATTGCACCTCGCTGCAAGTCGGTGCGCAAGTGTGCAGACCACCGCCTCCACCCCGGCGGAGCGGAAACAGGCAATTCAACCCGCTTATTACTTTACCCGCCACAAGGACGAATGAATTGTCTTCGCACAAGTGTTTTACGCAGGCTTGGCGGCGGACCCGCAAACCAACTACTCCTCCGAATATAGACGGTGCCGCTACAATCCTCGCCGCCCGACCAAGCCCATTCCAAATTGACGGCCCACAGGACTTTTCCATGCCGAAGCCCACCGCCAGTCTGCTGTCTCTCATCCTCCTGCTTGCAGGCTCATCCGCCACAGCCAGCGACAACCTGAGCACACTCAAACAGATGAGCCTCGACGAGTTGGCCAATCTCCGCGTCAGCATCGCGACCCACCGGACCGAGCGCCTGGAAGACACGGCAGCGGCTGTTTCGGTACTTACCGCAGAGGATATCCGGCGCTCCGGCGCCACCACCCTTCCCGAGCTGCTGCGGACCGTGCCGGGCCTCAACGTGGCGCGGATCAGTGCCACTGAATGGGCGGTGAGCGCACGGGGCTTCAACAACCAGGTCGCCAACAAGCTGTTGGTGATGGTGGACGGGCGCAGTGTCTATACGCCCTTCTTTTCGGGTGTACTGTGGGACGAGCTGAACGTGGTCATGCAGGACATCGAGCGCGTCGAGGTTGTCCGTGGGCCCGGCGGCTCCACCTGGGGCGCCAACGCCGTGAACGGGGTGATCAACATTCTCACCCGCCACACCGAAGACACCCAGGGCAAGCAGCTCAGCGTGATAGCTGGCGACATGCAGTCCGAACTGGTGGCCAGAAGCGGCTTCAAGGCCGGGGAATCGGGCTTCGCACGAGTCTGGACCAAAGTGCACCAGCAAGACCGGCTGCAGTTGCCACCAGGTGGCGACACACCCGACACCCACTGGCGCGGGGGCAGAGCCGGCTTTCGTGGCGACTGGGATATGGGCGCTGCAAACCTGATGATCGAGGGTGAAACCTTCCGCGAAATGAAGCCTGACGAACGGGAATATTCCGGTGCCCACCTTCTTGGCCAGTGGACCCGCAATAGCGGCGAGGCCCGCGACGAACTGCGCGGTTATTTCAACCGCTTCACGCTCGACCGCTGGGCGGTGATGGGCAACGGTGCGAAAGCCCAGCTCGATACCTTCGACCTGAACTATCGCCACCTGTTTGCCGCAATGGGCATGCACAACATGATCGCCGGAGCCGGGTACCGGAGCATCAGGAGCGAGGCCGAGATGGTTCCGCCCTCGGCGGTCAGCCGCGCCAGCCGTACCGACCAACTCCTCAATGCCTTTTTGGAAGATACACTGTCACTGGCCGAACGGCTCAAGCTGACCCTCGGCGTGAAGGTCGAGCACAACGACTTCACCGGCATCGAATGGCAGCCATCAGCGCGCATGCGCTGGTCTCCAGCGGCGGGTGGCACGCTGTGGGCCTCGGTGGCGAGGGCCGTGCGCACCCCTTCCATCATCGAGGACAGCGCGCGCTTCATTTCCTTCATTCCCCCCGGCCGGCTGACCGGCGGCCTGCCAATGGCGGTCACCTCGAACGGCAATACCAACCTCAACACCGAACAGCTGACGGCCTACGAGCTGGGCTACCGCACCCAGCTCACGCCAAAGCTCAGCGTGGACGCCACCATCTTCCTCAATGATTACGACCGCCTCGTTTCAGTGGACATGATCGGCCGCCCCATCCTTGTTCCAGCCTTGCCCAGCCCTTATCTCAGCTGGCGCGCCGTCACCGGCAATGAGCTGCAGGGTCAGGCCCACGGCTTCGAGCTGGCTGCCGACTATCGCCCCTCCGATACCTGGCGCCTGCAGGCCTCCTACGCCTACCTTGACCTCAACCTCAAAACCCGGCCCGGCAACCACGAGATCAACCCGCTGCGCGCCGGAGGCGAGTCCCCCCGCCACCAGGCCAACCTGATCTCTCGCCACGATCTGCGTCACGACCTGGAGCTCGACATTCAGGCCCGCTACGTCAGCGCCCTCACGACCTACGTCATTCCCGACTACCTTACTGCCGACCTGCGCCTTGGCTGGCGCGCCACCAGCCGCCTCGACCTGGCCCTCAACGGGCGCAACCTGATCGGCCCGGCACGCAAGGAATTCGGCACAAACATCGTGAACGCCAGCGATGCCTACCTGATTCCCCGTGAATACTATGTAAGCGCGAACCTGCGATTCTGACCATCTACAGATTGCCCTTCGTCAAGAAGCCCTCCGAGCCGTGCAAATACCTATAATGGGCGCCCGCCTCTGGCTTGCTCCGCTTCTGGCGGCGCTGGTGGTGTCGGCACGCGCCGCGGGGCCGGACGCCGACAGCTACGCGGAGAACGAGGTCAAGGCTGCCTTCCTCTACAATTTTGTCCATTTCGTGCGCTGGCCGGAAACCGCGGCGCACAAAGCGGGTGACCCCTTCCGTTACTGCGTGCTCGACGAAACCCTGGCTCCCTTGCTGACCAAAGCCCTCGCCGGCGAATCCGTCGACGGCCGCCTGCTGATTTCCGTCCGGCAGCCCGAACTGCGCAATGTGCATGAATGCCAGATTCTGTATCTCGGCGAGCAGGCTTCGCTCGGTGGCCTGTCGCAAACAGAACTGCTGCGCCGCCTGGCCAGCCAGCCCGTTCTCACGGTTAGTGACCAGCCCGGCTTCACTAACCGCGGAGGCATGATTGCCCTGGTAAAAAGACGCGGGCGCATCCATCCGGTCATCAACACCGACGCCACCGACCGCACCGAACTGAAGATCAGCGCCAAGCTCTTGAATCTGGCCACCCTTACCCGGGACGGCAAGGGAAGCCCCCCATGAGGCTGCACAACCTGCCAATCAAGCGTCAGGTTGTCCTGATCGCCCTCATCACCACCGCCATCGGGCTGCTCGTTGCCCTCGCCAGCCTCGTCACCAGTGAACTCCAGGCTGCCGCCCGAGCCAAGCAGGACAGCGCCAACACGCTTACCCGACTGGTCGGCGTCAACAGCACCGCGGCACTCTCCTTCCGTGACCCCGACGCCGCCCGCGAAATCCTCAACGCCCTGGGCACCGACCCGGAAGTCATCGCGGCCACCCTGCGCACACCGGATGGCCGGATTTTTTCAGCCTATCGCAGCACCCTGCCGGCGCACGCCGCAAGCCTCAAGATCATCGACACCCGACACGCCGAGCTAGACCGCGCCGATGCGCCCCTCGGCACCCCGGTCTGGCCCCTCGGCACCCTGCTGGAATCGCCGTTCCTGGAAATCGCCCAGCCGATCATGCTTGGTGAACACACACTCGGCACACTCGAAACCTATTTCGATCTGTCGCCGCTGGCCGTCCTCGTTCGCCAGCGCATCCTCACCGCCGCCGGGGTATTGCTGGGCGCCTCGCTGATTGCCTGGCTGCTGGCGTCACGCCTGCAGGGACTGATCTCGAGTCCGATCGAAAAGCTCGCTGCCCAGATGCAGCATGTCTCCGAGACCCGCGACTATGCCCTGCGCCTGGCACCGGGAAGCCGCAACGAAATCGGCACGCTGATGGACGGACTGAACACCATGCTCGACCAGATCCAGGCCCGCGACGCCCAATTGCACATAGCCAAGGACGCCGCCGAGGAAGCCAACCGGGCCAAATCCCTGTTTCTGGCCACCATGAGCCACGAAATCCGGACCCCGATGAATGGCGTCATCGGCATGGCCGAACTCCTCGCCTTCACCCGTCTCGACGACGAACAGCAACGCTTTCTCGGTCATATCCGCAACTCGGCCGACAGCCTCCTGCGGGTTATCAATGACATCCTCGACTTCTCCAAGCTGGAAGCGGGTCGCATGGCCATCGAAGCCATTCCCTGTGATCCACGAGGAACGCTGGAGGAAATGACCAGCTTCTTCAAGCTTCGGGCAATCGAAAAAAAGCTGGATATAGCGTGTCACGTCGCCGACGACGTCCCGGAAAAGATCGAAACCGATCCCAACCGCCTGCGTCAGATCCTGACCAACCTGATTGGCAATGCCATCAAGTTCACGCCCGAGGGCGCGGTAGCCCTTCACCTCGAACATCGACGCGAGGACACGCCGGACGGCCCCCGCACCCTCCTCCGCTTCACCGTCCGGGACTCCGGCATCGGTATCGCCCCGGACGTCCTGCCGCGCCTGTTCACCCCCTTTACCCAGGCCGACAACTCCCATGCCCGGCGCTATGGCGGCACCGGGCTGGGCCTGGCCATTTCGCAGGAATTGGTGAACCTGATGGGCGGCGAGATCGGCGTCGACAGCAGGCCGGGCGACGGCACGAGCTTCTGGTTCACCCTCTCCGCACCGATCCTGGTTGATCGTGTCAAAGCTCCCGCCACCCCGCCCGGGGACGACTCCGCGAGCTTCTCCGGCACCCGGGTGCTGGTGGCCGAGGACAACGTGGTCAATCAGGTTCTGGCCACCATGCAGCTTGAAGAGTTGCAGTGCGAAGTGAGCCTCGCAGACGATGGCGAAGCTGTGCTCAGACTATTGTCCATGCAGCAATTCGACCTGATCCTGATGGATTGCCAGATGCCGGTCATGGATGGTTACGAGACCACCCGGCGAATCCGTCAGGCCGAAAACAAGGGGCGCCGTATCCCCATTGTCGCCGTCACAGCCAATGCGGCGGGAGACGACCGGGCCGCTGCGCTTGCCTGCGGCATGGACGACTTCCTGAGCAAACCCTACAGCCAGGCTGCCCTGCGCGCAGTGCTCGGCAGTCTTGTCATGCGTAACACTCCGGTCAACGACATGCCTTGAGCGCCACGTGAAATAATCATCACAAGCTATTGCTTCATTTTGAGGCGATAGCAAAAAACCTTTATGCACCCGCCACCTGCACCCCGGGTCCACAACTTGTCCACAGCCTTGCCCACTTCCGCTGTGGGCAACACAGCCCATGGCCGCCCTACCTGACGCCTCCGTCTCCCGCCCGCCCCCGCCGCTGCACTACGCTCCGCCGCCGGGCGAACCGGCCATCCTTTACCGTGACGACGCCCTGCTGGTCATCGACAAACCGGCCGGCCTCCTCTCCGTACCGGGACGTGGCCCTGCCAATACCGACAGCCTGGCATCACGGATCCAGGCACGTTTTCCTGAAGCCCGCATTGTCCACCGGCTCGACATGGCAACCTCCGGCCTGATCATCATGGCCCTCGGCACAGCGATGGAACGGCGACTCAGCATCGCCTTTCAGCAACGTGACGTAGAGAAACGCTATTTGGCGGTTGTGAGCGGACTCCCGACGCCCGAAAGCGGCGAGATCAGCCTGCCCCTGATCGCCGACTGGCCGAACCGGCCGCGGCAGAAAGTAGACCTGGAACTCGGCAAGCCATCGCTCACCGGCTACACGGTCCTGGAATACGACCCCGTCAATGACAGCAGCAGGATGGAACTGCGCCCCCACACAGGCCGCACCCACCAGTTGCGGGTCCATCTGCAGGCCATCGGCCACCCCATCCTGGGCGACGGGCTCTACGGCGACGATGTCGCCCGCACTGCGGCAGCGCGTCTGCTACTGCACGCCGCGGCCCTGAGACTGCCCCATCCGATCACCGGCGAGCACCTCACGCTGGAAAGCCCGCCGCCCTTTTAGGCCGCCACGCCCTCCGCCTGAAAAGCAATAAGGTGGTCGGCCTCCAGGCGCACCCCGATCTGCTCGCCAATGGCATGGTTGTGATGCGACGGCACCAGCGACAACACCTCTGAACCACTCCCGAGGCGCAGGGTGTACAGAATGTCGGCACCGCGAAAAGCCTTGTGGCGCACCTCGGCCCGCGTCGGACTGGCATCGTCATGAACCACGTCGTCGGGCCGCAGCAAGACATCCACTGTGCACCCCTTGCCGCAGGCATCGCAGCCCTGGCTGCACGTCACCGGCACACCCGACTTGAGCACCCCCAGCTCGATTTCTACATGACCGGCATCCAGCACCCGACCGGGCACAAACACACCCTTGCCGACAAAGTCCGCCACGAAGCGATTCACCGGCCGGTGATACAGGTTGTACGGCGTATCCCATTGCTGGATGCGCCCGCCCGACATCACGCCGATCTCGTCGGCCATCGCAAATGCCTCGTGCTGATCGTGCGTCACCAGCACCGCCGTCATGCCCTCGCTCTTCAGGATCTCGCGCACCTCCAACGACAAACGCTCGCGCAGGTCCACATCGAGATTCGAGAACGGCTCGTCGAGCAGGACCAGTTCCGGCCGCGGCGCCAGCGCCCGCGCCAGCGCCACCCGCTGCTGCTGGCCGCCCGACAGTTCATGAGGAAACTTGTGTCCCAGTCCAGCCAGACCAACCGTACCAAGAAGCTCGCCAACACGAAGGTTGCGCTCCTGCGACGTCATGTCGCCCAGGCCGAAGCCGACATTGCGCTCGACGTCCAGATGGGGAAACAGGGCGTAATCCTGAAAAACCATCCCCACATGACGCCTCTCCGGCGCCACCCGAAAACCGGGCCGGCTCACCACCTTGTCGTGAATACGAATCTCGCCGCCAGCGACCTCCTCGAAACCGGCAATGCAGCGCAGCAAGGTCGTCTTGCCGCAACCCGAAGGCCCCAACAGGCAGGCGATGCTGCCTGCCTCGAGACGAAAATCAACGCCATCGACAATGGTCTGGCGGCCATAGCGCTGAACGAGCGCCCTGAGTTCTAGTTTTGACATGGTATCGATTATAATTCTCATTCACCATTCGTAAACCACGATGTCCCGATACCTCTCGCCCCTGGTCCTCAGCGCCATCCTGATCGCCCTGCTTGCCGGCCTGCCGGTTGCCAGCGTCGGCTTCAATCTCTTCCTCGGCGGCACCAGCGACACCTGGAACCATCTGGCCGCCACCGTGCTGCCGGAGTATCTGTGGAACTCCCTGGCGCTGTGCTGCGGCGTCGGCGCGGGTGTTGCGATCATCGGCGTCACCACGGCCTGGCTGACCACCATGCATGACTTCCCGGGGCGCCGCATTTTCGAGTGGGCCCTGGTTTTGCCCCTCGCCGTGCCTGCGTACGTGATGGCCTACGTTTATACCGACTTCCTGCAATTCGTCGGCCCGGTGCAAACCGCCTTGCGCGACTACTTCGAATGGCGGCGAGACGACTACTGGTTTCCGGACATCCGCACCCTGCCCGGCGCCATGCTGATGTTCGTCTTCGTGCTCTATCCCTACGTCTATCTGCTGGCCAGAACGGCCTTCCTGGAGCGTGCGGGCGGCATGCTTGAGGCGGCCCGCACCCTCGGCATCGGCCCGTGGCGGGCATTCTTCACCGTTTCCCTGCCCCTCGCCCGCCCGGCCATCGCCGCCGGCGTAGCGCTGGCGCTGATGGAAACCCTGGCCGACTACGGCACGGTGGCCTACTTTGCGGTCAATACGTTCACCACCGGCATCTACCGCGCCTGGTTTTCCCTTGGCGACAGGGTGGCTTCGGCCCAATTGGCCGCCATTCTGCTTGGCTTCGTCCTGCTGCTGGTGGCCGCAGAACGTATTACCCGTGGCCGGGCGCGCTACAACAACACCTCCAACCGGCATCGCCCGCCGCCCACCCGCCTGCATGGCAGTGCGGCGCTGCTGGCCACGCTGGCCTGCCTAGCGCCATTGGCATTAGGCTTCCTGCTCCCGGGCAGCCTGCTGCTGCGCATGGCCGTCGGCGACGGCGACACCCAGTTCGGCACACGCTTTCTGATGCTGGCCCGCAACAGCCTCACCCTCGCCGGACTCACCGCAGTGATCGCCGTGACGCTCGCCGTGCTGCTGGCCTACAGCGCCCGCCTGTCGAAGACCGTTCTTACCCAAGCCCTCAACCGGCTGGTCGGCCTCGGCTACGCGGTACCCGGCACAGTCATCGCGGTTGGCGTACTCATTCCGGTTACGCGCCTCGACAACTGGCTGTCCGGACAATGGGAAAACGCCTTCGGCAGCAACCCGGGCCTGCTCCTCACCGGCGGCATCGCTGCGCTGATCTACGCCTATCTGGTGCGCTTCCTGGCCGTCGCGCTGCAAACCGTGGATGCCAGCCTGGCAAAAATCACCCCGAGCATGGATGACGCGGCGCGCTGCCTGGGCCTCGGCCAGAGTGCCAGCCTGCGCCGGGTGCACGTGCCGATCCTGCGCGGCAGTCTGTTCACGGCCGGCCTGCTGGTGTTTGTGGATGTGATGAAGGAACTGCCGGCAACGCTGGTGATGCGCCCCTTCAACTTCGATACGCTGGCAACCCAGGCCTACACGCTGGCATCCGACGAGCGTCTTACCGAAGCCTCCACGGCGTCACTGGCCATCGTCGCGGTGGGTCTGCTGCCACTGATTGCCCTGTCGCGCCAGATCACCCGCACACGCCGCTAAAGGTGGCCTAAGCGCGCCCCTCGTACAGGGAAAGATAGGCATTCATCATCGAGTCGATACTGAACTCGGCCTTGACGCGCGCACAGCCGGCTCGGCCCAGTTCAGCAGCCCTGGCCGGATCGGCGAAGAGCTCGCCGAGTGCTGCCGCGAGACCGGCCGGATCACCGGCCGGCAC
>APMI01036149.1_pt1 | contig 10621 bp, 11 predicted proteins | sample 667938 | NCBI WGS metagenome assembly APMI01 (sample SAMN01084076, study PRJNA167559) | wastewater metagenome | biome: Wastewater | place: Denmark: Ejby Moelle, Odense | collected 2011-11-28
ACCCCTTCGGCGAAAATACCGCCGGTGGCAAAGCAGCCCCTCGACTAAACGGTTTATGCTGCCGCACTATCGCCTAGGTGCGGCAACCGTTTGACCCCGTCTAAGCGGCAAGTGAAACAGCACAAACCACTCCGAGGTAACTCGGAGTGGTTGTCAAGACCTGGGGCACTTGCGTTAGCTTGCTCGAAGCTGGAACGGAATTCGGCGCAAGGACTCCTCGATAGCCTCTCTCAAATAGCTTTCCACGAGTGTTGCGTGGAGGGCGAGAAAGTCCTCATCTGGAGGTGCAGTGCTCTTCATGGCCTGATCCAACAGGTCGAGCTGCTCCTTTGCAAGTTCGATCGGTGGTCGCATATCCTGTATGTCGGTAGATTTAACGCGAAAGTTGGTTCGATAAACTAAATTCGCTTAAGGGAACATAGTGAATCGATACCGGATTGTTGATTGCTTCAGAGAGTCGGTTCTGGGCTATCCTTTGGCCAATGGATCGGCTTCGCAAGTTTCTTCCCATCATCTTTCTGGCCCTGATCTCTGTAATCCCTCTGTGGAGAGCGGTGTTTCTGGGTGAAGCTATTGGTCCATTCGATCATATTGGGCAAATGGCACCCTGGAACGGGCCGAAACCATCGACTCCTTGGGACGTTCTGCAAGCAGATGGAGTTCTGCAATTCTTTGGTTGGCGCGACATGGTTTTCGACGCTTGGGGCAAAGGGCAATTGCCACTTTGGAACCCATATGAGCTTGGAGGAACTCCGCTCCTTGCAAACTCGCAATCGGCAGGCTTTTACCCCTTACATATTCTCGTCGGGGTAGCGCATGTCCCAACCGCGATAGCAATGACTGTTCTAGCCTGGTTTCATCTCGCGTGGGCTGGCATCGGATGCTATCTGCTCGGGCGTAAGCTCGGGGCAACTCGATTAGGCGCGACATTCGGAGCAACCAGCTTCTCGCTCAGTGCGTTTATGCTGGCATGGACGGGTCTTCCAAGCGTCATCACAACCGTAGCTTGGATACCTTGGTGTTTAGCTTTTGTCGTCACGTTGTTCAGCAATCGAACAGGAATGTCTGCTCTCTGCCTGGCTGGCTCGGTTGGCATGATGATTTTGGCTGGGCACCTGCAGTTTGTCGCTTACGGCGTAATCGCAATCATTTTGGTGGCAGCGGCATGTGCCGTTTTTCCGCCGAGTTGGATATTCGGGGCAGATGCTTCAGAAGCGGCAAGCGCGACGGAAGGTTGGTCCAAGCTGAGATCAAGTCTTATGCTTGGGCTCGCTTTGGTGACAGGTGGATTGCTCGCTGCTCCACAGTTATTGCCGGTTTTAGACTACAGCCAATACTCCCATCGAAAAAACACACCGACCGAAGAGGGCTACAAAGCCTACACTAGCTCGGCTATCCAAGCCTTTGAATTAGCCAATTTGGGCAGCGTTTCCAATTTGGGATCGCCAAGAGAAGGGATCGATGTTGGCGGCGGCAAATTGATGGCTGCCTATTGGCCCGGTTTTGCAAAGCAAGGGGCAAACTATGCCGAATCGGCAGTTACGCTCGGACCGATGCTTTTAGCTTTGCTCGTCCTTGGGTTTTACGTGTCAAAGCAAGCTCGTGTATTGGGTGGAATCGGCTTGGTCGCTCTCTTGCTTGCGATGGGAACGCCTCTGAACTGGCCGTTGTATCACCTTGTTCCTGGTTGGTCCTCTACAGGCTCACCAGGTCGAATCATCGTTCTATTCGTGATGATGGCTTGTGTTATAAGCGGGTTACTATTCAGTTCCACCTCACAGGCAAAGATCAAGGGGAAGGGCTTGATTGGGTTAGTGTTGGGGGCAATTGTCCTTCCTTTACTGTTCAATGCTCTTGGTCAAGGCACTACCCTAAACGCCCCAGAAGAGTTACAGAAAGTTCTCAAGGGGAGTGCCGCCGCTAGTTTGTTGTCTGTACAGTTGCCGCTGATCGCTTTTTCAGTGCTTGGCCTTGTCTTACTATTTGAACCTAAGCTCTCGAAATACCGACCCGCAGTGATTCTGTTCCCGGTCATTCTCGGTTGGTTCGGATACGCCTCGAACATGGTGATGACGGGGCAACTAAAAACTAACCATGCCTTGTCGAAAAACGAGAAAGCTCCACTTGGTCGAATCGCAACGATCAACGACGGCTGGTCGTTACAAGTTGCCGCGAACGCAGTTCTTCCTCCCAACCTCGCGAGCCAAAGCCGCATCGCCGAAATCGGCGGATACGATTCTCTGCTTCACCGGGATACCGTGGCGATGCTTGCCGATATCGACGGAAAAGACCCCGCGCCATTGGCAAATGGCAACATGATGTTCATCAAACCGACCGCCGACCCCGAAAAGCTCCGAATGGTCGGCGTGACTGAGGTTTGGAGCCGCACAGACCTACCAAGTGGATTCGGCACACCTGAACCTCGGGATGGTTACGTTGTGTATCACCTCAATGGTCCGGGCAGATTGAGCTCAGCGAAGGATCCGGGGAAAGTAGAAGACGGATATGACCGAAAGAAGGTGATCTTCCCGAGTGGTATTTCAAGTGGGATTCTGCGGGATCGTGTTATGCCAGGCTGGCATATGGGCAATCCTTCTGGTCACTACGAAGAGCTTCCGCCGACGGATGGCAGGACTCTGAAAGGCATGGCATCGGCGGTCGCATGTGCAAATAGCTCAAGTCAATGTGAGCTGGTCTATGAAGCGCCGGGTTTGAAAAATGGCTTCATCGGATTTGGCGCTTCACTAGTCTGTCTGGTACTTATAGGGGTCTTGAGCCTAACTCGAAGTTCTCAACGTCCTGTAAAATAGAAATACCTTTACGATGAGCCAACCTCTGCTTCAACCCGAGATCAGCGATGGCAACACCGGACTTGGCCGTTGGATGACCGTCATCTATAACGACGACCACACTCCGTACGACCTTGTCGTGCACGTGATCATGGTGGCCACGAACTGTGACCAAGAAGAAGCTGAAATCGAGACGTGGGAAGCGCATCATTACGGCAAAGCGCCCGTTCACTTTAGCAGCCGTGAAGAGTGCGAGCATGTTGCCCGTGTGATTTCTCAGATAGGAGTAAAAACTGAAGTCAGTCCCGAATGGAACGATTGATCTTGCCGCCCCGAAATACGATTGAGTTGCCCGAAGTTGCGCCAACAGATGGCTCGACGGGCTACGGAGGTTGGATCGTGACTGTTTTCAATAACGATTACAACACTTACGACGAGGTGATTCACATTTTGATGGTTGCCACCGAATGCGATTTCGATGAAGCCGAGATCGAAACTTGGGAGATCGATCACCTTGGAAAGTCGGTGGTACATTACGGCAAACAGGAGGAATGCGAAAAGGTCGCTGGCATTATTAGTCAGATCGGCATCGAAGTGAAAGTCAGCGAAGAATAAGTTCCCGTGAAGGTGTTTTCGTTTTGCCCTCGCCTTGTAAGATGCCTAAATCATGATCATCTCAGCCGGACTTCTCGCTTGCGCACTTCTTCAAACTCCAATTGGGTTTGAGTCTCCCAAAGGCTTGGTGGTCATTCCAGTGCAGGTTTCCGAGAAGAGGACGGTTTTAGCAATCGTAGATACCGGAGCAGGCACTAGCGTTATCGACTCCAAAGTCGTTCAGGAACTCAACCTAAAGGCTGGAGAAACCGTTTCGGCAAAAGGCATTGGCGGAAGCGTGAAGACAGCCTTTATTGATAATCTTGTTGTTCAGGGAAAGGGTGTTCCCAAGACGAAACTACACGCCGTTTCTGTTCCACTTGCTGGAATTCAAGCTAGCCTGAAGACTAAGATTGAACTCATTCTGGGCTATGACTTCCTGAAGAATCTCACCATTGATATCGACTACGAAAAGAAAACCGTAGCGTTTTTGGACGAGTGGTCGAGCCCTGAAAAGCCAGGAATTCCCTTCTCAATCGAAGGCGGCTTGCCTCTTGTGGACGCGACGATCAACGTGAGTGGTAAGGCGATTGGCCCTTTTCGTACGTTGCTCGATTCCGGGTCTACCAAGGCGTTTGAAGTGTCGAAGTCGGTCGCAGAAAGCTACGGTTGGAACCCGACCGAAGGGCTACAAGCAAAGACTGTATTCGGCATTGGCGGAGGCAAGCGAACATGGAAAACCGAGGTCAGAAGCTTTTCGATGTCTGGCACCGAGTTCGAATCTCCGGTGTGGATTTCAGAGGTCAACGGCACAACGGGCCGGTTAGGTGCCGAGGTGTTTTCGAAGTTTCATACTGTGTTTGACTACAAGAAGCAACAGCTGTTTCTGTTTCCTCGTTCGCATTGATAATCAGGATAGCCTGCTTGGCTTGAAGCGATATATTGCATCCTTTCATCGCTGTCCACCGTTCTACAGTTGTGGCTATTAACACTGGGTTTTCCGGCAACGAAATCTTTTGTCTCGCGAAAAAGGGCATGAGCCCAGGCGAGTTGGTGATCGGAAATAGTGTCTGGTCGATGGGCTTTTTCGGCACGATTGGTTCTGGTCTAAAGACACTTGCTGGGGGCGAGGTCGAGCAGGTTACTGAGATCGTCCATGATGGTCGCAAAGCCGCGCTTGAACGAATGGAAGCCTGGTCGGATCTTCGCGGGGCCATTGGGATTTCTGGGGTGAGTAGTGAACTCATTCAGCATGGCGGAAGTATGGAATTCCTGAGCATCGGGTCGGCGGTTCATCGCGAAGGAGTCATGGCGAATGCGCTGGAATTTACGTCTTCGGCTGATGGTCAGGAGCTCTATTGCCAAATCGATTCCGGCTTCCACCCAAAGAAATTTGCCTTCGGCAACGTGGCCTACTCAATCGGTCTCGGCGGTGGTATCGCTGGGGCGTTTCGTGGTCTGGCCCGGGGAGAGATCAAAGAGTACAGCGAGATTTTTAACCACACTCGCCACCTTGCCATTCAGAGAATACAAAACGATGCCCGACAGCACGGCGCGAATTGCGTCGTAGGAATTCGCACCTCGATCATTCCATTTCAGGGCATGCAGGAAATGGTGATGGTTGGTACGTCATCGAGGCACGATGGTTACGATGCGAGCTTCGACGGAAGCCCCGCAACAAGTGACTTGACTTGCGAAGAGACTTGGAATATGGTCAATTTGGGCTATCTTCCCATTCGCCTGGTACTCGGTTGCTCGATCTACTCGATCGGTTTCGTTGGCGGTCTTTCCGCTGCGTTCAAGTCGTTAGCGCGCGGAGAGATTGATGAGATGACGCGGCTTGTGTACGAGGCACGAGAGAACGCGCTCCACCATATCGCCCAAGATGCAGCAGCTTGTGGCGCAGACGACGTCGTTGGAATCAAAACCTACGTCTATCAACTGGGGAACGGGATTATAGAATTCTTAGCGATAGGAACCGCCGTTAAGAAGATTCCAGGTGTTAAAACGGTGAGTGAATCCCTGCCTGCACAAGCGGTGATGCGCGACAAAGACACGTTTATCAACACCGCCGAGACTATCCGTGGGCGCGATCTGAATGAAGCAAAGAAAGGCAACTAACGGCCTTTCTTAGTTCAACTCAATCTGGTACATCGCCGTCTTGATGCTATAACCGGTAAATTCGAGACGGTATGTCAGTGTTGCTTCCGTTACTAGCCGTTCTTGTCTCGGTAGGGACCGAGATCGAAGTTGTCGATCAGGTTCCGCATTCTCCTGCAAACCAGTTCTACCTCGGTAACCAAGAGCCTCTCGCTCAATCCACGTTTGTTCGCCTTCCTGTAGGTGCGATAGAACCGAAAGGCTGGGTTCGAGAGCAACTCGTCCGAGAGGCCAATGGATTTGTTGGAAACCTGAAGGAGATTAGCCCCTGGCTGAAGCGCGAGAACAACGCTTGGTTGAGCCCAACCGGCGAAGGGGTGAACGGTTGGGAAGAAGTGCCCTATTGGTTGAAGGGCTTTACATCGCTGGCTTATGTTCTTAAAGACCCGAAGCTGATCGAGGAATCGAAGTTCTGGCTTGACGCTTATATCGCTGGGCAACGCGAAAACGGCTATCTCGGACCAAACTCAAACTTAGTGAGCAGCGATGGCAAGCCTGATGTATGGCCAAACATGCCGATGCTCTATGCGTTGCGAACTTATTACGACGCGACGAAGCAAGAAAAAATCCTTGACGCTTTGGAGCGCTATTTCAAGTGGGAACTCGCGCTTCCAGATTCGTCGCTCTTCCTTTCGTATTGGGAACAGCACCGTGGCGGCGATAACATGGAGATCGTTTTCTGGCTTTACAACGTGCGTAAGCAGCAAGGCAAAGAACTCTCATGGTTGCTTGATTTGGCAAGAAAAATACATCGTAAGAACGCAGATTGGGTGTCTGGTGTCCCAAATCTGCACGGTGTGAACTTTGCGCAAGCCTTTCGAGAGCCTGCGCAGTTTAGTCAGTTGTCGCTTGAAGACGATGAGCTGAAAGCTACCGAGAAAGATTGGAACTTTATGCGTGGTGAGTTCGGCCAGATGCCTGGCGGAATGTATGGCGCTGACGAAAACGCTCGGAGTGGTAGACGAGATCCGCGTCAAGCGACCGAAACATGTGCGATGGTTGAGGCGATGTACTCCCATGAATTGCTCCTTACTCAAACCGGAGACTCAATTTGGGCAGATCGTTGCGAAGACGTCACCTTCAATTCTCTGCCAGCAAGCATGGGAAGCGACGAGAAAACGCTTCGCTATCTGACTTCTGCAAACATGCCGCTTTCTGATGCTCGAAGTAAGAATCCAGGGCTCGAAAACAGTGGGCCGATGCAATTGATGAATCCATGGGATCATCGCTGTTGCCAACATAATGTGGCCCAAGGTTGGCCCTATTATGCAGAACACCTCTGGTTAGGAACGGCAAATAACGGTCTTGCGGTGGCGCTGTATGCTCCATCGGTCGTGACGGCGAAAGTTGGTGCAGATCAAACGGCAACAATCACCGAGTCAACGGATTATCCGTTCAGAGACACCGTAAATTTCTCTTTCTCCGTTTCATCCCCGTCGAAGTTTCCGTTCGTGCTTCGTATTCCCGCATGGTGTCCGATTCCTCAGCTCAAAGTGAACAACAAGAGCTACCGTCTTGACCGACAGGGGCATTACATTGTGATTACTCGAGAGTGGCAAACCGGAGACACTGTCTCGTTTCGTATGCCGATGAAGGTCCAACTGAAAACTTGGAAAGTTCAGGGAGGAGCTGTTTCCGTAGAACGCGGACCACTCTGCTATAGCCTTCAAATCGGTGAGAAGTGGAACAAGGTTGGCGGATCAGATCGATGGCCAGCCTATGAAATCAAGCCGACTACGCCCTGGAATTACGGTATCTCGTATCTGAGATTTAGCGTGGTCGAAGAGCCGATGACCGATCAGCCCTTTGGCGATAAGCCTCCGATCAAGATTCAGGCGCGTGGTCGTAAGATCCCAGAGTGGCAACTGGATTATTTGGGACTCGTACCCGAGTTGCAAGCATCGCCGGCCAAAACGAAAGAAGCCGAAGAGGAGATCACGCTCGTCCCGATGGGAAGCCAACGTTTGCGAATATCGGTGTTCCCGACGGCGGTGACCCGAGGCGGAAACATCTGGAAAGCCCCTTCTATCCCCCAGCCATCTTTGCCTGCTAAGGCATCGCATTGCTACAGTGGCGATACCGTTGACGCTCTGACCGACGGAATGGTGCCAAAAAACTCTGGTGATGAATCGATCCCTCGCATGACTTGGTGGCCGCAGAAAGGCACCGAAGAATGGGTCGAAATTACACTACCGAAAGAGACTTTAATTTCCCGGTTGAGTGTTTACTGGTTCGATGATCGTGATAAAGGTGGTTGCAGGGTGCCCGAGAGTTGGGGGACCGAACTCTTGGAGAATGGCAAATGGGTATCCGGCGGTTCGAAACTTGATGGCGTTCTGAATGATTGGGACTCGATTGATCTTGTCGCGCCTAAGAAAGTGACAAAGATTCGGGTTAAAGCGATGCTTAAGCGTGACTATTCTGGCGGGATTCTGGAAGTTCGCTGGAAATAATTTGGTTAGAGTGGCTCAGCTTTTTGAGCCACTCGTCCGCCTCTTTGGGATGTCGAAATCGAATGATTGTTGCCGACTCGTGCTTATAGATTCGGCACTGCTTTTTCATGCTGAAATGAGTGGTAATGCACCACCACAGTATCGAGTCCTTCGATGCGAAAGATTTGGTCCAGGATTCAAAATTCCCATTGCAGCATGGCTCTTTGACGAATGACCTTCTAACGGTACGCTTGATCAACCTCCAAAACTTGAGTGGGAATGAATAGTCCAGCCAGATGACGGTGTCTACATTCGATTCTAGAAAATCGGTCTGCTTTCGATAGTTTCCGACCAATATCCATCCTGGTTTTGCCGTCCGCTCTCTAAGGATTTGGATGGTTTCTTCTCGTGGTCGAGTTTTCCAGTTCAGAAGGAAGTGAATATCATCGATTTCTATTGCGGGGAGGTTCGTTCTGGCTGATAGCATTCGTCCGAAAGTCGATTTCCCACAACCTGTGGCACCCCTTATTCGAACGTTTTGCATCATTCAGCTTAACAGTTATTCAACGTAATCGACTAGTGTAAAGAGTTCCTGGACTTCGGGGAAAGCGGTTGGCAAACTCGCACCAATGGACAACTCATCGGGACGGTGATAGGTCGAGAGTTGATTCGATGCTCGATAGAGCACGCTCGCAATCTGTGAAAGTTTGCTGTGATGGTCTTCGACTGTGGTTACGCTGTTTGCGAGCAGATTGTGGTTCCCAAGCACCAGCATTAAGATGCTCCCCATTTCGTCCATTGCTCTTTCGTGAATTCTAGACTTGATGGCTGGGTGGGCTTGCCAGACTCCGTCAGATAGGCTGTTCTGGATCTTCTCGAACTCAAGAGCACTTTCTTCGAGAGCCAACGCTGTTCTGTTTCAGGGTTGAGCACCAGGTCTAAACCAACACTACGCCTAGATTGATCTAGTTTGCGAAGGTGCCTAAAAAGATAAACCTTGCGTATGTCTGAGGATACTTCTCCCCGGTCGAGCCGAAACTTTTGAAATAGTGCAACTAATACACAGCCGGCCCCCAACGGTTCGAGAAACCATCCAATACGCGAAATGAACGGGGCGTTCCACCCTAACCAGAAGATCACAATCCCGGTTGCGGTCAGAGCCATTGGTTCGAGATACCAAACCTTTGACGTTTCACTCGCCGCCTGAGCAACATAAGCGCTCAGCGCACGGGTTCTCTGAACCGGGATCGTGCTAAAACTTGCGGGTTTCCATGGCCGAAGCGAAGGCGACATGCTTTATTCTACGAGTGGATAGGAGCGGCGATCTATACTCTCAGTGGTAGTGCGTACGTAGGTGTGTCCTTTTGGAAATAATCATTCTTTTGCTTATTTATCCGGCCGTTTTGGGCTTCTTTTACTTCGTCATAGGAGAGCGAGCGGGCGAAGTTTTCTTAGCACTTTGGCAATCGAGACGAATAAAGATTCGCAGACGAATGAAGGTTCGCAGAAGGATTATGCCAGGCTTCCACAGGCAGATAAGCCTGCGCCAAGCTAGAGGAATATCAAGGCTTGCTGATCTTAGGGGCTGGACCTATCACTCCCGCCTCCCCATCAGCAGACTAGATGCAATTGTCGCCCCGACAGACTTACCAAAGAATGTTTATCTCCGAGGAATCAAAGCAGTTGAGTTTGTCGCCCAAGACGAAACTTTTTATGTGCTCGAAGTAAATGATCCTTTCGAACAAGCCTGGGTCGTCGTTTCAATCCTCCTTCATAACCCTCCTAGTGGTCGAATAGCCCTGCCGAAGGGCTGGAAAAGCCAAGACGAGTACTGTAGCTTGATTCGGAAAGGCGTACTTTGCGCTACAGACGTTGAGCCCCTCATGATTCAGGCATGTGAAATAGCTGAAAAGATTCAGGAGCAGGGGTCTGAGACCACTCCCTCGCCCTTAGCTTCCGCTCAAGGCGAGCGTCATTTGAAGCTTAATCACTGACGATCTACTCTGTGAACCTATTACAGAAAATTTGCTGTCCACCTTATAGATGCCTCGGGACGTATGAACTGCGAAGTCGCGGTTGAGATGAAGGGAGAAGGTTAACGTGGATCTGACTTGGTTTGCGATGGTGATTTTCCTTGGCTTAGTTGCCACAGTAATCCTTTTCGTGCCTTGCTATGCCATTGCCCGTTTTGCCAGGTGGTGCAGCAGAAAGGTCGAGCAACGTGTTGATCGTCGCTCGCGTATCGAAATCGCATGCCTGGCTGCCATGCGAGGCTGGCACTACCAAAGTGTTCTTCCCCCAAGCAAGCTTGATGCCATACTGCAAACCACTAGTATTCCAACTCAGACGCATCTGCGAGGATCAAAGGTCGTTCGATTCGAAGCAGAAGACGAGACGTTCTTCGTCTTCGAAGTCAACGATCCGCACGAAAACCTTTGGGTTGTTGTCTCCATTCACCTTAAAAGGCCGATCGCCACTGACTTAATTTTGCCAGATGGCTGGACATTTCGAGACGGATACTGTAGCTACGCAATAGCTGCAAAATTGAAATGCAATATGGTCGAATCCTTGCTTATTGAAGCTTGCCGAATTGCGGAGAACATCCAAGAGCAGGTTACGAAAACAGCACCATCGCTTTCAGAATCT
>APMI01019664.1_pt1 | contig 10620 bp, 8 predicted proteins | sample 667938 | NCBI WGS metagenome assembly APMI01 (sample SAMN01084076, study PRJNA167559) | wastewater metagenome | biome: Wastewater | place: Denmark: Ejby Moelle, Odense | collected 2011-11-28
ACGGCAACAATCATGAAACGGTCCAGGTCCAGCTCCAGGCCGAACACCTCCTCGTCCCAGCGCAGCGAGTACACCAGCGAGTCCATGGCGTGGGAAGTGCGGTCAAGATCGCGTTCCTCCACCCACACCTGCAGCAGGACTTCGCGGCCGGACATCGTCTCGACCTTGCGCTCCAGTGCCTTCAGGTTGGCAGCCACCAGCGCAAAGAGATAGGACGGCTTGAGGAACGGGTCCTCCCAGCGGGCAAAGTGACGGCCGTTGGGCAGCGTGCCGGTTTCCAGCAGGTTGCCGTTGGACAGCAGCACCGGGCAGGTGGCGGCATCCGCCTCCAGCCGCACGGTGTAGCGGGCCATCACGTCGGGACGGTCGGGAAAGTAAGTGATACTGCGGAAGCCCTCGGCCTCGCACTGGGTGAAGTAGCCGCCGCGGGACTGGTAGAGACCGGAGAGCGTCAGGTTGGCGGAGGGGTTGATGCGGGTGACGATGACCAGCGTGACCGCATCGGCGTCGCAGTCGATCTCGAGACCGGAGTCGGTCTCCCTCACCTGCCCCGCTGCCGGCGCTGCGCCATCGATGGTCAGCAACACAAGCTCCAGCGCGTCTCCGAACAGCACGATCGGGCCGGCAGGCACATCCTCGTTGCGCAGGCACCGCAGGCGGCTGGAGACCAGGGTGGCCTGCGGGTCGAGACTGAAGTCGAGATCGACGGTAGAGACCGTGTAGGCGAGGGGCTGGTAGGCGGAACGGAGGACGGGGGTGCCGGTGGGCATGGGGGAATTCCTTGTCAGAGCGTCAGCAAGGACGGGATTTTAGCCCGCATTGGGGGCGGGGGCTGCGGCGGCGAGCGTAGCCGACGCGCTGAGCCCGAATACGACCCCCGGTCAGAGGGTCAGGGCCCGCGCCAGCAGCGAGGCCAGTGCGGCATCGGCTGGAAAGAAGTCATAGGCCCAATCGCTAAATGCGAATTAAATCGTTCTGCCTAAACAAACCAAGTAGATTTCTCGGTGGCCGGCCGCCTTACCCAACCGAGACGAATGGGCGCACTCAGGCCTTGAAGAGCCAGTACTCCCTGTCAGTTGAGCAGATGAAGCACCCGTTGCTCTACCGCATGTGCCTCAAGCGCGTTTGCGGATTGGCAACGCAACGCCCCCCGATCACACCATGAGGCACCTCGAATAACCCGCACTTTTAAGTAATTCCCACCACTCGCCGACAATCGCGATACCGGTGGAAATCCCGATTTTTCAAGATGCTCGTAATTTTGACAAAATCCGTATTATCTCAAGGTCAGTTCCGTAAGTTGATCGACAGCCATATCGATACTTACTAGCCCAGCATCGATCACCCAGTCTGGCGATTCTGGTGGCTCATAAGGAGATGAAACCCCTGTGAACTCCGAGAGAGCTCCCGATCGCGCCTTACCATATAGACCTTTAGGGTCTCTCGACTCGCAAACCGCAAGGGGAGTGTTTACATAAACCTCACGAAAACACTCGCGGCCGACGATCCGCCTCGCTATTTCCCTATCGGCCGTGAAAGGCGAAATGAGCGCCGTAATAACGATCAAGCCCGCCTCGTTCATCAAGCGCGCAACCTCTGCCACTCGACGAATATTTTCACTACGATCATCTATTGAAAAACTTAGATTTTTGTTGAGCCCCTGTCGAACGTTATCACCGTCCAGAACGAAACATACATACCCTCTTGAAGTCAATGATTTCTCGAGAGCAAAAGCCAGAGTCGACTTTCCTGCAGCACTTAATCCAGTCAACCAAATTGTACGAGCATCTTGCCCCAAAAGAGCCTCACGGTCTTTTCGGCAGACGACTCCTTCATGCGAAACTATGTGACCGGACTGCTTAACCATCTCTTATTACTCCAAGAATTTTTCTCGAATTATGGTCGGTGCTGATTCGCGATGAGCTTCAGCCATCCCATTGCACACAAGCCTTATAGCGCACTGCCATAAAATTCATCAGCGCTCACATTACCAGGCCTACTTACGCCTAAAATTAGCGGAATCGCTGGTGCATGCAGTAACTCGAGGCAAAAGCAAAGCGATACCGACAGATGGGCTGCTTTACGCCGAAGATGTTGAGCCGAATTCAGTACTGAACATCGCTTTAAAGCGGGAGCCTCTTAATATCTCGGCTGACTCGAGGCACCCTTTACTTCAAAACGACTTTGAAGTTGCTGTTGCAGAGCAGAACCCTCCCTTTTGTGCGCTGTACTACAGAGACGCTATACACACCAGCGGGAAGAGTTTTCAAATCAATGTTTGTTTTAAATCCACCCATTTCTATAGGCAAATTAAACGCCTTTGCCAAATCCGGTCGAGAATCCCTATTTAGTGGAATACGCATCCCATTAACTTTGTCCTCGGAAATTATTTGTAAAATTACCTCTTCCGGTATTGTTGCGTTCGATTTATCGAACGCCCATCCCCAAGCCATAATTTCTTCTTTCTTGTCAACCTCACCGCGAGGCGCATTTACATCGCAGTAATCATCCGCGGTGATGAGAAGTGGATCAACCTTAGAATCGCAGGCAGCCAAGAAAAGTACTACTGCAGCCATAAAAATACGAACTATCAATTTCACAACCTTCTCTCCATTAAATTAAAAATCACATCTACTACCATCAGAATGAGCCTGATTTCCGTTGAAAAGCATGAAAATCAATAAATTCAGCCTCGCCGCATAAAAAAAGAGATCAATCGCTTGAGAAAAATAGTCAAAAACTTTTTTTTCTGTCCCAGCAACGCAATCGCCCTTGGACGCAAAATATCAATTTCGGCCATCAACCCCTGAAACCAACGCGCATCTATCTTATAGACGTCTTCAAGGACTTTTCGATGCGTATTACTGGAAAGCAAATGATTAAGCTTTGTCATTCCGATAATTTTGTAGGCCTTTCCCGGCAAGGCACAGGGGGCAAAAAGCAGCAAAACTCTTTCAATATCAAAATGAACCGAAGTGGGGATTTCTGGAGATTTTAGCAAATCAGAAAAGCCCTCCTTGAGTAGTCTAGCGTCAAAATCGTCGAAAAATGATTCGGCGATCAGATAGTGTTCGTTCATCGTACGAACAGAGTTCGCAACCGTCAAACTACTAGCATTCTCCCCGGGCAATATCCGAAAATTAAGCATTTCCCGTTCTGAAATATGAATTGGATATTTCTTCAGCAATCGGATCCACATATCAAAATCAGGAAGCTGGCGGAAATTGTTATTATACCCCCCCAACTCCTCGTAACATCGGCGCCGAATCAGCACAGTTGGATGGCAGATGCAGTTACCAAACTCGAAGAAATAGCGGAGCCATTCTCCCGGAGATCGATTCTGCTGATCAAACACTTCACCAAACAACAATGCACTTTTTTTTATAGGACAGCCTTTTTTGTCTACAAAGCGGACTCGTCCAAAACACGCAGCCAGTTCCGGATTCCTCCGCATTATATCAAGTTGAAAAGCCAGCTTGCCTCTATCGATCCAAAAGTCATCCGAATTGATGACCGCTACGAACTCGCCTGAAGCCAGCCCGATCAGCTCATTGATGACAATGCAGGCCCCACGATTAGTCCGATGAGGAAAGAATCGAATCCTGGGATCCCTTATAGACTCAACCACCTGCACTGTGGTGTCGGCCGAACCATCGTCAGCAATCAAAAACTCGAAATCTACGTCGCTCTGCATCAGCACGCTCTCGATCGCTTGAGCGACGTAGGGCGCATGGTTGTAAGTCGCCATTACCACGCTGACAACAGGTGAAGTCATCATGCCCGACCCCGACGTACAAACCTCAGGATCGTTCTCTCAAAGATGGGAGGCGTGATGGCGCGAACAATCGAGGTAACAATCGGAGGCATGAAATCATGCATCCACGACAAGCCCAGTGAGGCCGGACGCGAAATGCCTTCGGCCAGATAACCGAATCGTGCCTGGTTGATTAACTTGCGCAGATCATGCTCTAGCCGATTGAATTCGTTTTGAAACTTATGCCGAGTGAGTTCATCATATGTAGGTATCAAGCTGAGTTGCAGCTTGATTTTGTCTAGCTGCTCGTAGTTTGACCAAGCACCGGAAGAATGAACGCGATAGACAGACATGGGCTTTTCGAGGAAACCGATCAGACAGTTACTGGCAACACAGATGTTGACGATCCAGTCATAGGAACGAACCTCAAATAACTCAGCAGGCAATGCATCTAGTGCGGACTTGCGGTAAACGCAGGTAGAGAAATTACCAACCAGATTGTCTGAGATAAGATCACGCGCACTAAGGAGGCGGTACCCCGTGCCGATAGGCGCCCGGACGGAAAACGTCGAGCTTTCCTCGTGCCGGACAAAGTAATTGACGGAGCAAAGATCGCACTCCAAATGCTCGTCAAGGAATGCCGTTTGACGTGTCAACTTTTTAGGACTAACCCAGTAATCATCCCCTTCCAGCACTGCCACGTACTCGCCAAGACAAGCAGAAAAACCGCGCTGATAATTCCTAGTAATACCGAGATTGGTGTGCGCTGCCAGATATTTGAAAACAAACCTGGAGTCCCGCCCTTCATAATTCCGGATCAATTCCACGGTAGCATCCGTCGATGCATCGTCGGCAATTACAACTTCGATTGACCCATCGTATTCCTGTTTGAAAAGCGACTCGAGCGCTCGACCGACATAGTCCTGCTGGTTATAGGTAACAAGAAGGACAGATAACTTCAAATCTTCGTCCAAAATTTTCACCGTTTTACCAACGGCCGTGCAGGGTTGCCCACAACAGTAACGTAGGGCTCTACGTCACGAATAACGACCGCCCCCATTCCCACCACTGCTCCGTCGCCGATCACCAGCGGCTTGCCATAGCGCCCTTCCTTGATCAGCGCGCCCGCACCTATGTATGCGTAATCGCCGATAATTACCTTGCCATTGCACTTCACACCCGGCGCAAAAGTCACATAATCACCAATCACGCAGTCATGAGAGATATTGCATTGACAATTGGCTTGAAAAAAACGACCGATCTTTACGTTGGATGTAATGATCGTCTGCTCGGAAATCATGCAACCTTCGCCGATTTCATTTTTGTCGAGCCGGATCGCAGTACGAGCAACGACCGAGAAAGGTTCAATCTTTCGTGCAAGACAAATCTCTGCGATTCTCTGACGAGCCCTGGAATCACCTATTGCCACATTGAACCGCTTGCGGCCGTCCAGTTCGAGGAAGTCATCCAGGCCTATCAGCCTGTACCCGTTGACCTCGCTCTCGCCCTCCTGCCCCTCCACCACGAATAGGAGCTCTAGCTCGCCACCGGCTAGCTCTTTTTGAAGCATCGAATGCAACATCGGCATGACCTCCCGGCCATGTCCACCTGCGCCGATCAGGCCATAGTAGGTTTTCATAAAGATCTGGATTCAATCATCTGTTCAGGACCCAGTCGGCACAGAGCCAACCGGGTTGGAAAAAGGGCATGCAACTAGACGGGGCACCACTATTTGACAGCCTGACGCACGCGCTGAGCCAGTCGTTTGAAATAGCTAATGGAGCGGCTCGCCTTGTTTGGAATACGCCCCGCCACCTCGCCAGCCCCCAGAGTAGGAGCGTTGACGGCCTGCATCAGGAAATGACCGAACCCAGAGGTTCCAGTCAGGCGATAGAAATCGAACACGCTGAACATATATTCATTTTTCATAACCCGTTCAAACTCGGGATCGGAGAAATTTCTAATGAACATAGAGACCGCAGCGGCCCTGCCTGATGCATGAGCAAAGGCGCTATCCAGCAGCAGGAAAAGTTTTTCGCACCGCAGCCGGGTAGGAGTGGCGGGCACGCCAATGAGTCGGAAGTCGCTCGCGAAGCCCTCAGCGAAGATCTCATCCGACAACCCTTCGAAGAATGAGCCGAAGATCTCAACGAGTTCCGTCAGGTTGCGGGCAGAGTTTTCCGGCGACACAGCGCTCGTGTTGTTTCCATCGCGCAGGTGGGCCACAAGGTCCTCTTGAATAATATGAATGGGATACTTCTTGACCAGACGTATCCACATTTCGAAGTCCGGCAACTGCTTCAGAGCTGGATTGTAGAAACCCAGCTTGTCATATACCTCCTTTCGAGCAAGAATACTCGGATGACATAAGCAATTACCAGTAAAGAAAAAGTGCCTGAGCCATCCTCCTTGACTGCGGTTCGGCTGCCGGAAGACATCACTCCAGATGGCCTCCGGCCCGGAAATCTCGCGGCCCTGCTCGTCCACCATGTCGGCCCAGGTGAAGCAGGCACCCAGGTGCAGATGGGACTCCATCACAGCGACCTGCTTGGCAAGCTTTTCCTGACGCCAAGCATCATCCGAATTGAGCAGCGCGATGTATTTCCCGCGAGCCTCTTTGATCAGAAAAACGAGGTTACCAACGGGGCCAAGATTCTGCTCCTGCCGAAATGAACGAATACGTGGATCACTGAAACCAGAAATAACATCCCAACTTTTATCCATCGAGGCGTCGTCCGAGATCAGCAGTTCGAAATTGCCAAAGCTCTGCTCCAGAACACTGACTACAGCTTTGCTGATGTACTTCGCGTGGTTATAAGAAGGCATCACGACGCTGACCAGAGGTGCGTCGTGCGCTATCCCCGAAGTCATTTTCTCACTGGGAGGCATGGTTCTTTCGTTTCCAATCTCGGTAAATCTTTTTGATCGTCTCTGGGCAAGTCCTGCGTAAAGCCTCCCAAGCAAGCGACCGTTTCTGCGGTCTCCCGATCTCGATCACCTGAGCATTAGCTCCAGCAAGTACAACGGGGCTCATCTCTTTTGACGACAAAACAGGATTACGAATGACCTCGCGCAACAGTTCGATGCGAGGCCCCATCTGCGCCTCCAGGCTGTAGAGCTCTCGAATGCGCCGAACGGCGCGTTCGCCAACTTCCTTCAGGCCAGCGGGATCCGCGTAGTGCCGTTCGACCTTATCTACTATGTCCATAAGGTCGTAATTGATGAGGACGATGTCTTCGCCATCAGTAAAACGCCCCTTTGCCGAATTGAACTCATCGACTGCGAAAATCGCGGTACCCCGCAGGCCCGCCTCGGTACAGCTCGCAGTGGGAAAACCGTCGAACGCCCCAGGGGAAATCTTGCCACTAATGTTGGGCGACATTATGAGATCCTTGTCCCGGAAGAAACTGTCGAACTCATCCGGATTCAGCGAGCCATGAAACTTGATGCGATCGCTGAAAGAGCTAACATCAATTACACGCCTGTCAAAAGGTCCCACCACATGAAAATAAATATCGTCGTGGCGCTGCCGCAGAATACTGGCGACGTTCACAAAAACATCGTAGCCCTTGTCTTCTCCGTAGGGGGTGTACTTGTGCGCCATGAAACATATATCTAGGCGCGACTTGTCAAAACCCCAGCGACACTTGGCCGGGAGCTGACGGCCTTCCGGAATCTCCGGCATTACGACACCGAAGATCATCTGAACCTTCGCTGCCGGACACAGGCCGCGGTGGACGATATAGTCATAAGTAACTTGCTGAGTCACAATGACACGCTGGAAGCAGGGTGAGTCAAACACCCTCTTGAGCTTGAGATCGCATTTCGGATTATTTAGGACGAATCCGGCCCCAGGATATAGAGTGAAGACAAACGGAACACGAGCAGCCTCTAGGTCTGACAGCATCGCATAGGCATTAGTCAGAAAATTCACGTAAACCAGTTTTCCGAGACGCATCGGGAACTGGTCAGTGTAAGTCATAACCCGATTTCCCAGGTCAGGATGCTGCCGCTGGTAAGTGCGAATGACATCCTTAATAGGTGTGTCTTCAAGCACAGGCAGGGAAGCTCCGGAAGTAAGAGTCAAAGACTTTGGGAATGTGCGCAAATAGGACGTAAACTCCACATAGCGGAAGCCGCTTCTGCTCGACGGGAACACATCATCAAAGACAATGAGATCGAGTTTCTCCGCACTATCGGAGTAATGCTCGTCGAGCAGGGCGTAGAGTTTTCTACTGTACGCTTGTAGACCCTCATCGTAATTGAAGTCTAGAAAAGCGTTGTAGTCGGCGATATGACTAAGCAGCGTGTTGATCTTATCTAGTTCTCGTCTGGCACTCCACTCGCCACCTTCATGCTGGCGGTAGACAGAGAGCGATTTTTTTAGATGAGCAATAGGGCCGAACTGGGCACAATACAGATTGATCAGCCAATCGACTGCGTAGAGATTGAATATCTCTTGCGGGATTACATCGACCAACTCACCGCGATAGAAGCAGGCAGTGAAGTTTCCGATAAGGTTATTTTCTGCCAATTGGGGACCGTCGACTCGATCTCCTTTCAGAGCGGCATGATCCGCAAACGTTTCGCGCGACGAACCATCAGTCCCACAAAGCTCGATGGTATTGAACGACATGACCGCATCAGGCAGCTTCTGCAAAAAGTCAATGTGCTCCTGAATGCGCTTTTCTGAACTCCAAAAGTCATCCCCCTCGCAGAAAGTCAGGTAGTCGCACCCGGCAGCCTCGCGCATGCCTTTGGCCAGATTGGCGACCACGCCGACGTTATGAGCGTTGGTCTGGAAGTCGATATTGATGCGATCGTCGCGGCTCTCCGCAATCATTGACTTAACAACTTGTGCCGTAGCGTCCGGCGAAGCATCATTGATGATGATCACGCGCATTCGGAACTGCCCGCGCTGGTTCAAAACCGACCGAAGGCACTCGGCAATGTAGCTCTCATGCTTATAAGTCAGCACGACCACCGCGACCTCGGGCATCTCCGCCCTAGCAGTCCTCTTAGATCGGCGCTTGCGGTCGAAGCAGAGCTTGCGGCGAAATAGATCCACCTGGTAACACATACTGCGCAGCGGCCGCTCACCGTCCACCCGAGCGAAGATGGAAAATCCCGGACTGGCCATAACGGTATCAAACGCCCCGGTTGGCAGAACACCCGCGTCGATCGTTTCGGCTGCACCACTGGATTCAATACAGATAACCCCCTTGCGCGAGAGCAGATCCCAAAGCGGAGCGATCTGGGAAGGTGAGCAATCTCGCAGGGCATCCGAATTCAAGTACAAAAGGTCAATGCAGGCATTTTGACTCACGTATTGTTCGACGAGGAACTGCGCTGCGACAGCAGAATCAGCCCCCCTCATTACCACTGGCCGCGTTAGGCTGAACTCCCTCATCAGAAAATTGAGCAGGGCTAGTTTGTCCCCTTCGGAAAATTGCTCTTCTTTGAAGAATTCAATACCGCTATTCTCGCTCATTGCCGGTTGGCCCTCCAGCCGACGCTTAGCCATAACGCAGTTCCCGCTTGATGTATCGACAAATCATGTCGACCTCCTCGACGGAAAGCGTGTGATACAGCGGCAAGCAAAGAATACGCCGAGATATGTCCTCAGCTATGGGCGCGCTCTGCTCATACACATAGGGCAGCTTGGACAATGACGGATGAAAGTAACGGCGCGGAAAGATGTTGTTCAGATTGAGCTGTTCAACCAGTTTCAGCAGCGTAGCCTCGCTGTCGAAGATCACTGGGAAGTAGGCATGGTTATAGTCGGTATGCGGCAGAATCTGCTGAAACTTGACCGGCAAACCTTCAAAATTGGTCATGTAGCGCTCGGACAGCCTGCGGCGAACCGACAAGATTTTCTGGATGTATTTAAGATTGCACAGTCCCATTGCTGCATGAAATTCGGAGTTCTTGCCGTTAATGCCAACATCTCCAAACTCGGTGGCGGACGAGTGGCCGAAGTTCCGCATCATTGACATGCGCTTGAGAATGTCGGGATCGGGGGTCGTGACCGACCCGCCCTCCACCGTGTGAAACAACTTGGTGGAGTGAAAACTGCAAGTGGAAACGTTACCGTAGGATAGCAGCGACTTGCCTTTGTATTTTGTCCCAAAGGCGTGGGCTGCATCGTAAATCACCTTCAAATTATGCTTTTGGGCGATAGCACTAATGGCTTCCACGTCACACGGATTACCGAATACGTGAGTGGCCAAGATAGCCGTGGTCTTGTTCGTGATGGACTGCTCGATCTTTGAGGTATCGATGTTCAGCGTATCTGGGCAGATATCGACCATAACGGGCTGGCAGTGCTCCCAGACAATGCTGGATGTAGTTGCGACATAGCTGAAAGGCGTAGTGATGATCTCGCCTTTTAGGTCCAGTGCGCGGATTGCAATCTGGATCGCGATAGTGCCGTTACTCAGGAAAAGGAGGTGATCAACATCGAGATGCTCCTTGAGCTTAAGCTCCAGCTCATTCAGCAAAGGACCGTTATTGGTTAGCCATTCACGCTCCCAAATACCGTTCAGATAATTGTGAAACTCCGAGTATGGAGGCATGAATGGTTTTGTGACTGTAATATTCATTGACTACTAACCTCTAAAATAATCTCTGCCTAATTTTTCCAACTGAGCGCCCTAGCACCCCATGCCATGAGCTTCTAAATTTATTTAACTCACCTTCCAGTGTGTTGATGGACTGCGCTAGATGATCGATCTGTACTCCGCGGGCAGCCCAATCCGTCGTGACCAGTTCGGTATGCTCAACCTGCTTTTGCAGCCCATCCCTCAGGGTATCGATGGTATGCGCAAGCTCCTCGATCCGCTCGCCGCGGGCAGCCCAGTCCGTCG
>APMI01012364.1_pt1 | contig 10619 bp, 13 predicted proteins | sample 667938 | NCBI WGS metagenome assembly APMI01 (sample SAMN01084076, study PRJNA167559) | wastewater metagenome | biome: Wastewater | place: Denmark: Ejby Moelle, Odense | collected 2011-11-28
TCCGCCGCTTTGTAAGCGGCCACACCACCGGTTACACCCAAAACCAGTTTCCTGCCCTTCAACTCGATCATGACAATGGTATTATCAGTAACCTTCAGAAGCTGGAATTGTACACGCCATGGCAATCACCGACTGGCCCGCCGATGAACGTCCGCGGGAGCGCCTGCTCGCCCACGGAGCGAGCGCGCTGTCCGACGCCGAACTCCTCGCCCTATTCCTGCGCGTCGGCATTCGTGGAAAGAGTGCCGTGGATCTCGCCCGGGATCTGCTACGGCACTTCGGTGGTTTGTCTGCGCTGTGTTCAGCGTCGGCAGCGGCCTTCTCCGCCATTCCCGGCATGGGGCCGGCAAAGTACGCACAACTCCAGGCCGTCCTCGAACTCGCACGCCGCGCCCTGAGCGAAGAAATGGCCACGCGGGATGTCTTCGATTCACCAGCAGCGGTGCGTGACTGGCTGCGCCTCAAGCTCGGCCAACTACCCCACGAAGTCTTCATGATCCTGCTTCTGGACGCACAGAACCGGGTGATGAGCAGCGAAGAACTTTTCCGCGGGACCCTGTCGCAAACGTCGGTTTACCCCCGTGAAGTGGTCAAACTGGTCCTTGAGCGCAACGCCGCCGCAGTTATTCTTGCGCACAACCATCCTTCGGGCATCGGCGAGCCCAGCCATGCCGATCAGGCCCTCACGCAAACGCTCAGCAAAGCCCTCGCGCTTGTAGACGTGCGGGTCCTCGACCATTTCGTGGTGGCCGGAAACAGCCCCCCGGTATCCTTCGCAGAGCGGGGCTTACTGTAAATTTGTTACCTCCCGAAGCCGATATTCATCACGTCAATCGCACCAAGCTATTGATTCGAGTAAACATCGTCGTTTATAATCGAGAGTCTTATCGAAACAAAACCAGTTTGGAGCAACAAATGGCCCGCGTTTGCCAAGTGACCGGAAAAGCACCGATGGTGGGCAACAACGTTTCCCACGCGAATAACAAGACCAAGCGCCGCTTCCTGCCGAACCTGCAGAATCGCAAGTTCTGGAGCGAAGCCGAAAACCGTTGGGTGCGCCTGCGCGTATCCAACGCAGCACTGCGCACCATTGACAAAAAAGGCATTGACGCTGTCGTCGCAGAGCTCCGCGCTCGTGGCGACAAGGTCTAAGCCTTTTTACACCAGGAGATAGATCGAAATGGCAAAAGGCGGCCGCGAAAAGATCAAGCTCGAGTCCACTGCCGGGACCGGGCACTTTTACACCACGTCGAAAAACAAGCGCACCACACCGGGCAAGCTTGAGTTCAACAAGTATGACCCCGTTGCCCGCAAGCACGTGGCTTACAAGGAAGTGAAACTCAAGTAATTGCCTCCGGCACGCGATTACCGCTTGTTGCACCCAGAAAACCCGCTTACAGCGGGTTTTTTGTTGCCCACTCAAAGCAGACTACCTCGCTCTTGTTGTCACCTTCGCGACAAACCCCAAACGCGGGCAAAAACATCAATACATAACAAAACCGTCGATGCGCTTGCGCACATCGACGGTCTGGATCACGGCGCCGGGACCCGGAGACCCCAGCCAGCCGGAAAGATCAAGCGCGCTGAATGTTCGACGCTTGCTTGCCTTTCGGACCCTGGGTGACATCGAACTGAACCTTCTCCCCCTCCTTCAGCGACTTGAACCCGCCCATGGTGATAGCGGAGAAGTGCGCAAACAGGTCTTCGCTACCATCGTCCGGCGTGATGAAGCCGAAGCCTTTGGCGTCGTTGAACCACTTAACAGTACCAGTTGCCATATTGCAAATTCCTTCATGATTTCAGTAATACGATCCGGACTCCCGGCCTGTGATCGAATCAGGACAAGCAAAAGTCTCATGAAGGCGTTTCTTCGAACACGCAACACAGGGACAAGCGCACCAAGCCTGAGGCGAACACGCTTCTGTTTTTACGTGACTTGATTGACGTCGTCAACGGCTTTAAAGGCCGGCACAAATGTTGCAATACAACATAAAAACCGGCTCTTTTTGTCGGTTTTGGACGCATACGGGAATGAAGCCCCTGTTTTTCCGTGACTTATTTCCGTCCTGCGGCGCACCAAAGGAGGGCGGCCGCACCACCCGGAATTAGCCTCAAAGACTGTGCCAATTCACGCTTGCACAATCATCGAGGTTGTTTAGAATGGTTCGCATGGTCATCAAAAAGCAAGAAGAGTCGGTACTTGATACAGCGGCGACGCGGGTTAAGCCGCCCCCCCTTTTCAAGGTCATGCTCCTTAACGACGATTTCACCCCGATGGATTTCGTGGTGGCCGTGATACAGAAATTCTTTGGCATGGACCGCGAACAAGCGACGCGAGTCATGCTCAAAGTCCACAGAGAGGGCGTTGGTGTATGCGGAGTCTTCCCCCGGGACATTGCAGCCACCAAGGTCGAACAGGTCATCGCGTATGCACGCCAGCACCAGCACCCGCTGGCATGCGTCATGGAGGAAAGCTGAAATGATCGCGCAAGAGCTTGAAGTCAGTCTGCACATGGCCTTTGTCGAAGCCAGGCAAAAGCGTCATGAGTTCATCACCGTGGAGCACCTTCTGCTTGCGCTCCTCGACAACCCCTCCGCCGCCGAAGTGTTGCGCGCCTGCGCAGCCAAGACTGACGAGCTGCGGAAGGAACTGACAAACTTTGTGAACGAACACACGCCCCGCGTGGATGGCACCGAGGACATCGACACCCAGCCTACGCTCGGTTTCCAGCGGGTAATCCAGCGCGCGATCCTTCATGTCCAGTCCTCCGGCAAGAAGGAAGTGACCGGCGCAAACGTGCTGGTTGCCATTTTCGGCGAAAAGGACTCCCACGCAGTCTATTTCCTCCAGCGGCAGAACATCTCCCGACTTGACGTCGTGAACTTCATCTCTCACGGCATCACCAAGACACCCCAACCGGGCGCCGCGCCGTCACGGCCGTCTGGGGAGTCCGAGCAAGGCGAGCAGGAGCAGGAAAGCGCCTCCGCCGGTGGCGCCCTCGACAACTACACCCAGAACCTCAATCAGCAAGCCCTGCTTGGCAAGATCGACCCGCTCATCGGTCGCGACAAGGAAGTCGAACGGGTCATCCAGACGCTTTGCCGACGCCGCAAGAACAATCCCCTGCTGGTCGGTGAAGCCGGGGTGGGCAAGACAGCCATCGCCGAAGGCCTCGCCCGCCGCATCGTCGAAGGCCGGATTCCCGACATCCTTGCCGACGCCCAGGTTTACGCCCTCGACATGGGCGCACTGCTGGCTGGCACCAAGTATCGCGGTGATTTCGAGCAGCGCCTGAAAGCCGTACTCAAGCAGCTGGTCGAGCATCCCAACGCCATTCTGTTCATCGACGAAATCCACACCCTCATCGGTGCGGGTGCCGCATCGGGTGGCACGCTGGATGCCTCCAACCTGCTCAAGCCGGCACTCTCCTCTGGCCAGCTGAAATGCATCGGTGCCACGACCTACACCGAATTCCGGCAGATCTTCGAGAAGGATCATGCCCTGTCCCGGCGCTTCCAGAAGGTGGACGTGCTGGAGCCATCGGTTCCCGAGACCGTCGAAATCCTCAAGGGCCTCAAGTCGCGCTTCGAGCAACACCATGGCGTGAAATATTCGGCCTCGGCCCTGTCGAGCGCTGCCGAGCTGGCCGCCCGTTACATCAACGACCGCCACCTGCCGGACAAGGCCATTGATGTCATCGACGAAGCCGGCGCAGCCCAGCGCATCCTGCCCAAATCGCGCCAGAAGAAGCTCATCGGCAAGACCGAGATCGAGGAGATTGTTGCCAAGATCGCCCGGATTCCGCCGCGCAGCGTCTCCAATGACGACAAGGCGGCTCTCAAGACCCTCGAGCGGGATCTGAAGAATGTCGTCTTTGGCCAGGATGCAGCCATCGAAGCGCTCGGCAAGGCCATCAAGATGTCGCGCTCCGGCCTGGGCAATCCGCACAAACCGATCGGCTCCTTCCTGTTCAGCGGCCCGACCGGCGTTGGCAAGACCGAAGTGGCCAGGCAACTGGCCTACACCCTAGGCATCGAGCTGGTGCGCTTCGACATGTCCGAGTACATGGAACGCCACGCGGTGTCGCGCTTGATCGGTGCACCTCCCGGTTATGTGGGCTTCGATCAGGGCGGACTGCTGACCGAGCAGGTCAACAAGAAGCCTCACTGCGTGCTGCTTCTCGATGAGATCGAAAAGGCCCATCCGGACATCTACAACATCCTGCTGCAGGTGATGGATCATGGCACCCTGACCGACAACAACGGCAGGAAGGCAGACTTCCGCAACACCATCATCATCATGACCACCAACGCCGGCGCCGAAAACATGCAGAAGTCGATCATCGGCTTCTCGGCCAAGCGTGAGCAGGGCGACGAGATGGCTGACATCAAGCGGATGTTCTCGCCGGAGTTCCGCAACCGCCTCGACGCCACGATCTCCTTCAAGGCGCTCGACCACGACATCATCGCCCGCGTGGTGGAGAAGTTCCTGATGCAGCTCGAGGCACAACTCCACGAGAAGAAAGTGGAAGCCCACTTCACCGACAAGCTCAAGGAATGGCTGGGCCAGAAGGGCTTCGATCCGCTCATGGGCGCCCGCCCAATGGCTCGCCTCATCCAGGACACGATCCGCTCTGCCCTCGCAGACGAACTCCTGTTCGGCCGTCTGGCCAACGGCGGCACAGTCACCATCGACCTCGATGAAGGCGGCAAGGTACAGCTGCAGTTCGAGGAAATGGCGGAAGCTGCGGTATAGTTTTATTACGCACGTGCAGCATGAAAAGCGGGCGGCCCAGGCCGCCCGCTTCTTTTGTACACCTTCCTTTTGATTTCCCTTGAATTTTACGGAGTAGCCATGGATTTCCAGACCACTGATCTTTGCGATGCCAACGAAGGCAAGGTCCGCGCAGTCACCCCGATGTTTCGGAGTTTTGGCGGCAGAACGCGCTTTGCAGGTCAGATCCGCACCCTGAAGGTTTTCGAAGACAACTCCCTGGTGCGCTCGACGCTCGATAGTCCGGGCAATGGCAAAGTGCTTGTCGTCGATGGTGGTGGCTCCATGCGTTGCGCGATGGTTGGCGACCAACTCGCCCTTCTGGGTGTCAAGAACGGCTGGGCCGGCATTGTCGTGTATGGCTGCATCCGCGACTCCGGACCGATCGCCGGCATGGATATCGGGCTTTTCGCCCTTGGGACCCATCCGATGAAGAGTGTTAAGAAGGGGGCTGGCGACGTGGATATTGCCGTGACCTTCGGTGGTGTGACTTTTGTCGCGGGGCAGTGGATCTACGCCGACGAGGATGGAGTTATCGTTTCCGAGGCCTCCTTGCTGTAAGCTTTGGCCTCAACGACGCGGCGCAGCGATTTTTCATTTCACCATCGCCTACGCCGTCTCACAATATGAAAACTAACAGACACGGCATTGATTTTAAAGCAGTATTTATTTCTTATGTCTTATATAAGACTTGTTGCTGCCATGCAAAATCATCCCTATAATCTCACCTCACTGATCGGCGTTTAGAAAGCTCGCTGTAGCGAACTTTCATCCTGATCAAGCAAAACAGAAATTAGCGTAACCCGTCTCTCCCTCCCCTCAACGTTAGTAAAGGATTCCGTATGTCTCTGACTCGCGAACAGCAAATCGCCGCTCTGGAAAAAGACTGGGCCGAAAACCCCCGCTGGAAAGGTATCAAGCGCGGTTACACCGCAGCTGAAATCGTCCGCCTGCGCGGCTCCTTCACGGTTGAGAACACTCTCGCCCGTCGCGGTGCCGAGAAGCTGTGGAACCTGGTGAACAACGAGCCCTACGTTAACTGTCTGGGCGCTCTGACCGGTGGTCAGGCCATGCAGCAAGTCAAGGCCGGCATCAAGGCCATCTACCTGTCTGGCTGGCAAGTCGCTGCCGACAACAACGAATACGCTGCCATGTACCCGGACCAGTCCCTGTACCCCGTGGATTCGGTGCCGAAGGTTGTCGAGCGCATCAACAATGCCTTCACCCGCGCCGATGAAATCCAGTGGTCCAAGGGTGCCAACCCGGGCGATGCCGGCTACATCGATTACCACGCTCCGATCGTGGCCGATGCCGAAGCCGGTTTCGGCGGCGTGTTGAACGCTTTCGAACTGATGAAGGCAATGATCCGCTCCGGCGCGGCCGGCGTGCACTGGGAAGACCAACTGGCTTCCGTCAAGAAGTGTGGCCACATGGGCGGCAAGGTACTCGTTCCGACCACCGAAGCTGTTCAGAAGCTGATCGCTGCCCGTATGGCTGCCGACGTGTATGGCGTGCCGACCCTCGTTATCGCCCGTACCGATGCTGAAGCTGCTGACCTGCTGACCTCCGACTACGACGAAAACGACAAGCCCTTCCTGACCGGTGAGCGCACTGCCGAAGGCTTCTACAAGACCAAGAAGGGTCTGGACCAAGCCATCTCCCGCGCCATTGCCTACGCTCACTACGCCGATCTGGTGTGGTGCGAAACCGGCACGCCGGATCTGGAGTTCGCCCGCAAGTTCGCCGAAGCCGTGCATAAGGTTCACCCGGGCAAGATGCTGGCCTACAACTGCTCCCCGTCCTTCAACTGGAAGAAGAACCTTGACGATGCCACCATCGCCAAGTTCCAGAAGGAGCTGGGCGCCATGGGTTACAAGTACCAGTTCATCACCTTGGCTGGCATCCACTCCATGTGGTACAACATGTTCGATCTGGCCCAAGACTACGTCGCTCGCGGCATGTCGGCCTACGTCGAGAAGGTTCAGGAGCCGGAATTCGCTGCCCGCGACCGTGGCTACACCTTCGTGTCGCACCAGCAGGAAGTCGGCACCGGCTACTTCGACGAAGTGACCACCGTGATCCAGGGCGGCAAGTCCTCCGTGACCGCGCTGACCGGCTCCACCGAAGAAGAACAGTTCCACTAAGAATCGATCGACCGGTAACCCTCACCGGTACGCTTGGTTGATAACCCCCGCGGGCGTGAGCCTGCGGGGGTTTTTTCATGGCCGCGGCCCATCCGGACACGTCCGGTAGAATGTTGCGCAGTCCCAAATTCGCCCTCCCCCCAATGCAATCCCTCTGGATGATCGTCGCGAGCCTGCTGTTTGCCTGCATGGGTGTCTGCGTCAAACTCGGCTCCGCGTTGTTCTCCACCGGAGAACTGGTGTTCTATCGGGGTTTCATTGGACTCCTGATGATGGCGATCCTGTTGCGCTGGCAGCGCATCGCCTTTTCAACCCCCCATTGGCGCCTGCAACTCTCTCGCGGCGTATCTGGCACCATCGCGCTGATGTGCTACTTCTTTGCACTAGGCATCCTGCCTCTGGCCACTGCAGTCACGCTCAACTACACCTCGCCCCTCTTCGTTGCCATGCTGCTGGCCCTGTGGTTCAAGGAGCGGGTCGGCCCGGCACTCTTTGCCGCCGTGGGGCTGGGCTTCCTCGGCGTCGTCGTGCTCCTCAAGCCAACCTTGCAGCCCCAACAGTGGCCCGGTGCCGTGAGCGGGCTCAGCTCGGGGCTGATCGCCAGCCTGGCCTATATCAACGTGCGCGAACTCGGCCGCACCGGCGAGCCGGAGGCCCGCACCGTCCTATGGTTCTCGCTGATCACCAGCGTGTTCGGCATGCCGTGGGCACTTTCCTCGGCGCACCTGCACAGTATCAGCGTGGAGGGCGCAGCGATTCTCATCGGCGTCGGCGGCTTTGGAGGCTGCGCCCAGCTAGCCATGACCCGCGCCTATCGCTACGGCAAGACCATCGTTGCCGCCAATCTGGCCTACTCCACGGTAATTTTCTCCAGCCTGTTCGGGGCCGTACTATGGGATGAACGCCTACCGTGGACTTCCGTGATGGCAATCGCCGTCATCATCACGAGCGGCGTCCTGGTCTCCCTCGCATCCCGAAAACCCACGCCAGTCTTGGAGTCCGATTGAAGCTGGAGCCCCGCAGGACTACACTGGTGGCATCCAGTCAGCCCCAGAAAGGAAGCAGGCGATGATCACCACCGTCAACAATCAAGGCCGGGTCAATGTGACCGTCTTCGGCGAGTTCACTTTGGCCGACTACAAGGAGTTCGAAGAGATCGCCAATTACAAGGTGCAGTTCGAAGGGCCAGTCAGCCTGTTTTTCGACCTGCGCGAGATGAGCGGCTTCACCGTCGACATGGCGCTCGAGGAAATCCGGTTCGCCCGGGAGCATGCCCATGACTTCGCGCGCATCGCCATCATTACCGATGATCAGTGGATTACCTGGAGTGCCTGGTTGTCGAAGTTCTTTGTTGATGTCGAGGTACGTGTATTCGAAGACGCAGACGATGCCGAAGCATGGCTCGGCGGTATCGAAACGCCGGTGGCCTGAGGAGAATCAGGCGTGCCACAGCAGTTCACCAACCTCATCGGTGCGCACGAGCTCAGCGCTTTGGCGACGCCGGAATGGCGGATCTTCGACTGCCGCTTCGACCTGCGCGATCCCGGCTTCGGGCTTCGGGCCTACGCCGAAGGACATCTGCCGGGCGCCTTCTATCTCGACCTGGAACAGGATCTGTCAGGGCCGGCTTCGGGCCTGAACGGGCGCCACCCACTGCCAGATCCACACCTCCTCGGCGACAAACTTGGCAGCCTTGGCGTGGGTTCACGCACGCAGGTTGTCGCTTATGACGACGTGGGGGGCATGTTCGCGGCCCGCCTGTGGTGGCTGCTGCGCTGGCTTGGACACAACCGGGTTACTGTGCTTAACGGCGGCATCCAGGCATGGACAGGCAGTGGACAAGCGCTCTCCCGCGACACGCCCGAAACGGTTGCCAAAACCTTCACGCCGGCATTGCAAGGCGGGATGAAGGTAAACGCAGAATACGTCTACGGCCACCTCGACAATCCGGCAATACAGATCATCGACGCAAGGTCGCCAGACCGCTTTCGCGGCGAGAACGAAACCCTTGACCCAGTCGGCGGCCACATTCCCGGCGCCATCAACCGCTTTTTCCGCGATAACCTCGGGCCGGACGGCTGTTTCAAGCAGGCCACCGAACTACAGGAAGATTTCGGTACGCTGATCAAGGGTGGAGACGCCCACAATGTCGTGCATCAATGCGGCTCAGGCGTCACCGCTTGCCACAACATCCTCGCCATGGAGACCGCCGGACTGTCCGACTCAAAGCTCTATGCCGGCTCATGGAGCGAATGGTGCGCAGATCCTGCCCGACCTGTAGCAAGCGGACCGGGCTGAATCACACAGCGCAGAATCAGGCCTTGCCGAGCAAACCACCGAGGGCCGACAGCCCCTGCGTCAGGAAGTCGCTGCCGGCGTCGGGGACTTGACCATTCGGCGTCAGGCCATCAATGACCTGCGGCAGCAAATCGGCCAACTGCCCTGCCGCATTTTCCCGGGAAAGGCCAAGCTGGGCGGCAATATCACCAAGACCGGCACCTCCGAGGACCTGGCTGATCTGTTCCGCGCTGACGGGCAGATTCTGACCGGTACCGACCCACGAAGCCACCTGTTCGCCCAGCCCGCCCTGAGTCAATTTGGCGAGAAGCCCGCCAAGACCGCCTTCGCTGTTTTGCACCAGACTCAAAACCAGCTGCAGCACGGCAGACTGGCTACTCGTCTGTCCGTTGCCCCCAGCAAGAGAACCAAGAACCTGTCCCGCCAGTTGATCAAACAAACCCATGACCTGCCTCCAAATCCAAAAACTCATGCCGCGCCCGAAACAGTCAGAAACGCCTGTAGCACGGTTTTAACACTCTAACCCGACTTGGCCGCCTGCCGATTACGGTTTGCAGAATCTGACCACTTGCCCCTTCCCGGTTAGAATTGGTTTTTGGCACCAAACGGCAATACCATGACCCAGGACGAACTCAAGCAACAGGCCGCGCTGCGTGCGCTCGAATATGTGATCGAGGGCGCCATTGTCGGCGTTGGCACTGGCTCCACGGCCAATTTCTTCATTGACGGGCTGGCGACCATGAAGGAGCACATCGCCGGGGCTGTCGCCTCTTCGGAAGCATCCGCCCGCCGCCTCGCCGGGCACGGCATTCGCCTGCTTGACATGAACGACGTGGACACGCTGCCGGTCTATGTCGACGGCGCCGACGAAATCGACGCTTCACTTGCCATGATCAAGGGCGGCGGCGGCGCCCAGACCCGCGAGAAGATCGTCGCTGCCGTGGCGCAGAAGTTCGTCTGCATCTGCGATGCCAGCAAACAGGTGCCACATCTGGGCCGCTTCCCGCTGCCGGTGGAAGTGATTCCCATGGCACGCGCCCAGGTGGCCCGGGAACTCACCTGCCTCGGTGGCCAGCCCGTTCTGCGGGAGGGATTCGTCACGGACAATGGCAATCTGATCCTTGACGTACATGGTCTGGAGATCCACGATCCGATAGCTCTCGAGATCACCATCGACGGCATCGTCGGCGTCGTCACCAGCGGGCTCTTCGCCAAGCGGGGGGCAGACGTGTTGTTGCTGGCCACGCCGGATGGCGTGAAGACTTTCGCGCGGACTTGAAACAAAAACGTCATGTTTGCCTGTTAGGCTTCAAGACTCACCACAGCCTTCATTCACAGGATTTCCAATGAACGAGCACACCTCCAAAAAGTTTGATACCGAACTGGAAGGTATCCGCACCCGG
>APMI01024898.1_pt1 | contig 10617 bp, 9 predicted proteins | sample 667938 | NCBI WGS metagenome assembly APMI01 (sample SAMN01084076, study PRJNA167559) | wastewater metagenome | biome: Wastewater | place: Denmark: Ejby Moelle, Odense | collected 2011-11-28
AAGAACGATCGAAAATCATTACAAAATGTTGGTAAGAGTATTGTAAAATTGCCGACAGTTAAACAGAATATAGTGAAATGTATCATCGCGGATGACAATAGGAAATTTTAGATTAAGGAATTGATTGGAGAAGGGGCTTTCGCTAAAGTTTACCATGCTATACGTACAACTGATGGTCTTTAATGCGTTATAAAAATGATAGACAAGTCAAAACTATCGACTTAATAGCGTAAAAAATCACTAAAACGTGAATTAGAAGCACTTTCCTTACCAAAACACAAAAATTTAGTCTGCCTTATTGATAAATTCGAAACAACTTCAGAGTACGGGATTGTGATGTAGTATTTCACAAGTCAATCCCTGTCATCTTACATGAAATCTCATCGTCCTTTAGACAATTCTTGCCTGCAAAGAATAACAAAGCAAATTTGTGAAGGGCTGTTACATCTACATAGTCATGGAGTCTCACATCGAGATATTAAACCTGAAAATTTACTCATTAATGAGTATTAATAAGTAAAAATAATCGATTTTGGATTTGCGACTACACAGGAATTAGAAGAAGTTGTCGTTGCAGGCACTCCGCAGTTTATGGCACCTGAGCTGGTCAACAGGAAAAATTATTAACCTCAGAAAGCTGATGTTTGGGCTTTAGGAGTTATGTTGTACTGGCTCGCATTTGGATTTTATCCTCAGGAGGCAGACCAAAAAAGAAAGAAAGTGACATCAATGCAAGCCATGAAGAAGTGGTAAGACTTCACTCTTCATTTTCCAGCAGATGTCAATCCAGGTTTATAATATTTACTACGTAAAATGCTCACTATTGATCCTAAGGAGCGTATATAGTTGTCTAAGGTGGCAGAAGATACATGGATAAAACCGAAATTATTTAAAGATTAAATAATGAGGCTGAAGCAGTCGAAGAACGTGAGTAATCCGTTAACAGTGTTAAGTTGAGAATTGATAATATTTATTTATTGAGTATATAAGTATGTCTTTTTATATTAAAATACTGAGATAATACTTCGTTAACGAGCAGGAAATATAAAAATATAATATAAAAGTCAAGTCCAATCCCAAGCCCCAATCATAAATAAAATCACAACAGCACAACAATATAAGATATGAGATACTGCACAAATAAGCAATAGTCAAGTAATCAGCACTATAAAAAAATCGATCATGCATTTGATGATGAATAGTACACTGATGAATATCAGTACAACCAAAATGACAACAATAATTAGATTGGTTATGGGTGGTAAGAAGTGTAAATCAATGACGAATAGACCAATCAGGAATTATCAGAATAGGAATAATTGGCTAGTTAATACACAGGTTAACAGTAATAGCAATAACAAGAATAATAATAATACGGATACTATTAATAACATTAACCATAATAATAAGGGTATAAGCATAAGAAAACGACATATCTTTAATAAAGAATTAATAAGCATTATAATGATATCGATTATGAAAAATATGATGTAGACTAATTGATGCGTGAATTAGTTCTGTTCATGAGAGATAAGCAAGTCAGAGCTAATATGAGATTTGATATGAGTTAAAGAATTTCTAAAATATTAGATGTCGTCAAACAGTCTAAACAAAAAAAGCCCATACTCAAATAGCAGAGTAGCAATAATAACAATAATGTAGACAGAATATAAAGTAGTAAATTTAATGAATTCAAATAAAAATAACTGAAATTATTAAAAATTAGCAATAATCAACAACAACATAAGAAATAACAACAATAATTGAAGAACTAAGATGAAATTATCATCGATTAACTATAAAATAATGAGTAACGAGATAGGCTATTCAAAACTGGTAATCAAAGCACTCAACTTTGCAATATCAAAGCTTAAAACAACAATTATGAGCAATAGAATAGTTACAAAATCAGTAAAAGTAAAAGCTCACAGAATTTGGGTAAAGTCTCTTATACAAAGTTACCTGACAATAATACTAAATAGCAGCATAAACCTTTAAATAGCACTAATGTTTTAAAGCCATCAAACTCCAACTCAAACTCCAACTTAAATTTTAATAAAAATATATCAAAAGGAGGTAAGGTAAAGGCATCTATAATTTGCTATAACCCACCGGCAAATTCTGACAAATAAAATAGAAGTTCATCAAAGGGGAAAACTATAAATAGACACAAAACTGAGAATAATTTCCTTAGAATTAGTGGGGTATCGAGTAATAAAAAGTAGAGATTTAATACTGAGTAATCGTCGACCATTCAGAAGAGTAGTAATTTAGTTGATACTGGTCGAATGAATGTTACAGCTTTCACAGTCAGAAGCAGTTATAATAAAAATAATAATACAAATGCCAAACAACATGTTATAACAAATAGTAAATAGAAAAATAAAAGTAAAAGTAAAGATCATTTTGCTAAAACAAAATATAACACAACTGCTCAAAATAATATTGCAGTAAAGGTTATAAATGAACAATAATAAAGAAACTGGTCAAGCAAGCCAGTTGCTAAAATTAATATGAAAAGCATTAAGGCAAATTCGAATCAATCAACGAAAGGAAATTAAATTAAAAGTACTAAAAAGGTAGGCAATAATGGATGTACTCAGAACTTAACTAGAAGCAAAAGCAAAGATAGAATTAACAACAATAATCTCGTTCAAAGTTTAAATAATATTCAGAAGACTTAAGGTAATATTCGCAGAGTGCACACTTAACATATTCAGATTGATTAATAAGCCAAACCCATATATTTGATCAGTGAACCAGATTAATGTTTTCGACCTGTATCTCATTTACCATCAACACATTTCATTAAGTCTAAGCAAAAGTCACAGACTCAACTTACCTTAAAAAATAACTTATGTCCGTAACAGTCAAAGCTCTCATAGCAATATTCCAATCCTGGTTCAACCTCAGGATCACTAAATGCCACTGCATTGATCAATTGCTATCCTGTTTAACTGGCTTCATTTCCATTTTTATAGAGAATTCAATCTTTGCTCAATATGCAATAAAATGTAAATAAGACTGTGACAGATCTATAAGCATAAATAAAGAGATTGAGAGGTTTATTAGCTTCATAAAAATTAGCATTATAACAATCAACACAATCCAGCAATAGCATACGTTAATAATTAGTCACTACTGAATCAAACAGATCATCAGCATAGCACAAAGCTCAACAATCACGAATAAAGGCCAATAATATGTCCACAGAGATAAAATTCCTATAATAATCAATCCAACAGACAAAACAAAGAAATGAGGAAACTGTTGGTCTTGTTGCTGAATAACGGCAACTTATTGATATGTACAACACTGTTATCGAGGAAGTCAAAGGACAGTATAAAATTTAAGTGCATGCTAGAGATCAAATTAAACGAGCACTCTTAAGGGAAAAGAAAAGTTAAGGAGTGTCAAGGATTAAGGCTGACTCAAAGGAAAGACTTAACACGAGTATCTTGACTAATTTAAAAGACAGTCTCTAAAAATGGGATATTTGAAAAACGTTTTAATAGCAAAAAATTGAATGATTATTCTTAATCTTAATTGTATTTATTTCTAATACCAAATAAGTTCATTTACAGTATCATTTAATTGCACTTTTAAAAAATCCAAGAAAACCTTTATTTTTATCTTATTTCTTTTGAGGGATAATTCTAACAGCATCTTTATTAAATTTAAGACCTACGAAAGGATAAAATTTAGAAATTGATTTGTCTAGTGGCATTTAAAAGGCAAATTTATCATTTTTTATAAAATTTATTAAATTCTTATTCTCATCGTATTTTATTGAAATGATGTCTCCAACTTAAAAGTCCCATGGTACTTTGTCTTTATTGGAATATTATTATAACGAATTATGAAGACATACTCCATTGAATCCCTCTTTAGTTGACTGTCTTATTGCATACATTTTGTTCCCTTTTTCATACAAATTATTTTTATAATTAAAAGCCTTAAATGTCTCAGCATCACATACCCCAACATAGATAAATCTTCTCCCTTTCTCTTGACTAGCTATAACAAAACTAATGGTATCATTTTCTTTGGTCAATGGTTCATCAACAACCGCATACATGCTAAGTCCTTCATTTACCGTAGTATTACGACATACAACTAACCGATTTTCCTCAAGTTGGAATATTTTAGGCTTATATTTCTCACTAAAATGAAAATAACTTTCATTATTATTATTGTTCCCAACATTTATAAATATTTTTTAATTCAACTTCTCAGGCTATTAAATATTAGATTTTGGTTTTTATTTTATTTTAGATTGTGTAGAGTTTAGCTTAGAAAGCTGGATTTGTGACATGAATTTGTTTATTGCTGCCATAACATTTGTGTTCAGTTATTATAAGTATATTGACATAGGTTCAAGCATTCTCTATTGATTATTTTGTAAGTCTGTAGCACTTACTGACCCTAATACTAGTTTTTGAAAATCTTCATTATATGAAACTGTTTGAACAACTCCACATAGTTGCTGAGTTTACAAAGAATCTAAATTAGGTAGCATTGCATTCGCACAAGGCACATAATCTTTAGTGACTCTTTCTTACGCTTTCTTAGCACAAAGCTCAAAAGTTTTTCTAAGCTGCATAAACCCCTAAATTTAGAAAAGATATACATTTTGCACAACTTTATTGCCCTGATTAACAATTTAATGAAACTACTTGTATCTATTCATGAACTGAGCATACGGAATAACAGTATGTTTATCATGGTTGACAATGCAATTCGTGCATAATACTGGCGGTAACTCGCATTATTTAGTCATACAAACGTGTGCTATTTGATTTCCTTCGTGCATCGGGCACGGGTTTTCAATCTGCATTATTTATGACGATGGGTTTAATTAATTCTTTTTGTTTTTGTTTATAATATGATAATTCTTAGATTAATATATTTGCTAAATCCTACATCATGTTAATGAGAAGTAAATTAACTAGCAGCTTGAATTTTATGATAGATTGATTGTTAAATATCTTTGAGTTTATAGTTGTTAAATAATTGAACATTTACACGCAAATAAATAATTTTATTTGAAAGGATGGCTTCGTCAGTCGTGGATCATTACTGTCTCGAATCTCCATAAAAAGTATATAAAGATGCACATAAATTCTCACAAAGTACAAGACTAGATTATATTCATAGCGCTGGGTAGATTTACCGAATTACCATCATCAATCTCCAAATCCAAGTATGTGAAAGGACTTGCCGAAGGTACTACATATCTTATTTCAGACAAGAAGGATGATGTTAGATATGCGATCGATAAAGCTAAATATCAGAACCAGCTGTTTAGGAGACTAGAAAAATAAGATCGCAAGTATAGGAAATCAGTCGACCAGAAAATATAATTAAAATAGACTAAGAATTAAACCAATCTTGAAGAAATTAAGAAAAAACTTTAGCAGGACAGTTAAAGAATCAATAAGCATCTTGGCGAAGTCTACAAGAAGTATATGGATCTAGAAAAACATAAAAAGTCATAGAAAGATCAGGAAGCTCTCAAACTCCGCAAATCATTACTCGAGTTTTATGACAAATAAAGAAAAATGAAAAAATAGGCTGATGCGAAACAGCTCAGTGTTAGTTCTTGTTACCAAGATGCTGTGAGTCGACTTGATAAAATTCATCAGAAAAATGAATAATATGCACAAAAGTCAGAGCGAAAATACATGTTGAAGATGGCTCGTAACAGTGGTCGTGACAAGAATGTATTAAATATTTCAAGAATGAAATCAGCTGAGAACAGAAGAGTACATCAATTGCTTATTTAGAAATAATAAGTTTACCACAATAACTGTGAGATCCAGTAAGAAAAGGAGTACAGATATATCCAAACTTATTGTAAAGATCTGGACACTTCGGTTAAAGCATTCGAGCACAAAGACAAAGAGGAAGACAAAACTAAATAAAGAATTCACAAATTTTTCAAAGAACGAGTCGAAAAATGGCACTCAGCTAAGAAAAGAGTGGATGAAGAGAAAGAACACGTTTCATAAAGATGCATAAATATTATGGTAAATTTTTAATAATTTAGGATAAATCTACCAAGGCAGAGTTCAGACAAACTATTTCAAGCTTCAGATAATCAGGTAAGGGCTGGCACAACAGAGTGCAGGAGAACAAGTCTATGATTTACTAGCGAGATGAACAAGCCAAGGATAACATTATGCAAGTCCATCTTGATATGCGGCTGAGGAACACAAGCAGCTTCATGGTCGATGAGCGCATGAATTCAATGAGAAGTCAAGCTAAAAAACTGTCCAGTGATTTTATGTGACATAATAATAATAGCATTACGATTTACTCATTACAGATAAACAAATATATAGAATAAATATAAGCAGTAAAATTGTTATATGATCATTGCACTGGATCAATCCAATCAAGTAATGTCCGGTTAAAGCTCTAATTAATTTTTTCAGTGCTCCATACACTCTGCCTCTTCCTTTATGCAGGATACTTTCCATAGCTGAGATGCGAATTTCGTACTCGCTATTTCAGTGATCCAACTTTTTCTTGTCTTTTCTTTTTGATATCAGCAACCATGTTCTCATACCACTCTGGATCTAACCTTTATTGTAGGACCATTTGCACTTGCTGTTCTAATGATCTTTTCAGTTGATTTTATACGTTAGGTTTCTCAGGTTTCTTGTTCAATATTTTGTTAAATTCGATGCTATGGATGAATTATATTTAGTGTTTTTTGGTGCCTCCTACTCTTAATGAATCTTTTCTACTTTTATTAATTAATCTGTTCAGTTGACGACTGCCAGGTTTGTCAGGGTCAGGTATCTCAGATCGGAATTAGTAATCTTACTCAAATAGTGCTTTCAGTTGCATCTCAAGACTAGGAAAACTTTCACGATGAAAATCATGATATTATTTGTTCATGCGAGGTGATTGCCCAAGACTATCATAGTTTGAGTATCGCTTAGCAGCATTTTTAGTTTTAGCTTGATATGAGCCATTTATTGGTAAATGGACATATTCTAGGAACAGACTAGTTAGACTTGAATCTTCAAGTGATTTTATATGACGATCATGCTCTGCTAGCATTTAATTTGATATTTTACGAAGAGCTGATGAAGAAGGTTCAAGTAGATTTTTTGCGAATTTTTCATGATAAAACAGTGACTATCTTACTTTACCTTTTTGGTTATAGATTTGCCCATAGCTGTCGTATACTTATAGCTCAGCATTTTCATCATGTATTCTCCATGCGTATTGCAAAGTTTTTCTATACAGTCTTTTGGCATAATCAAAATATCTTAATTGAAAGCAGACTCTACCAAGTCCCATTAAAGCAGGTATTTTAATTTTATCCATATGTGCGTACGTCGCAGCGAGTCTCTAAAAATATCATCAAATTTACAGTTTGGTTGTAGAAATAGAAAGCCCTGATGTGGTCATTTATAAAATAACAGACATCACCAGCTAGGCATACTAGCAACGCGAGAAATGTTAATTCATTGTAATCGACAGCTAGATTCATAAGTTTGTATAAGCCTGCGTAGATCAATATAATTACTTTCTAAGATTGCTTCTACATTGGCAAAATGCTCACTATGATTTGAATTACCGCTATCTTTAATCATCTCGTTTTCGATCGATTTCTGAATTGAAATCAGCTTTTATATCAAGTGTTTTTGTTAAGGAGTTGGTGTAAATGACTATTTTTCTACATAATGTTTTAGAAATTGTAATGGATTTGGCAACTTCATGAAACGTTACCTTCTTGATTATTTTATTGCCAACATCTATGCAGTTTGCTAAACAGCTTTTTCGTTAGACGAAGGATGATCTGTTACTATGGGTAACTGAAAAGAGGGAGGTCTTTAAATATTTGCTGTCACTGATTGAGATTTTTTATGAGTTTTCACATGTTGCTGTCGAGGCTTGGGTAATTTTTCATTTTTCATCAAAACGCTAAAATTAACTAATGAACTATTATTAACTCCCTCATTTTTGTGTTGCTTATCTTTTTTGTCCTTACTATGACCAATACGAATATTTTTAGGTAAACTTTGTCTATAGTTCCATTTCATAAATGTTTTATATTTAGTGGATAGCATTTTTCTCACATCAGCCTGTGATTTCTGAAGATCCTCCTCAGTAATTTTTTAATTAGTACTATGATTAACTTAACTATGTTTAAGTTAAGCTTAATTTTTAATAATTTGGTCTTTTCTCTGATCTAATTTTTACAATCGACTAAACTTCATGCGATCTCTTGATGATAATGAATGTAATTTTTCCTGTATAATTTTCATTGAATACTTCGCTTCTCGCGTGCTGTTATGCTTCACTGATGCTGCTCGCTCTTGAGTACCTTCCTGATATTATAAGGTGAAGAGTTTCAAGTTGCTTCTGCATTGATTATCAAAAATATAAAATTATTATTTTAGATAAAGATAAGATTAAGGGCAGTTATGAAATTTGCTCACTCTAGTGAAAAACACATTCGGCCAGTCAATCTTAATTCTACACATCGAAAATCAACGCCAAGTCAAGTTCTACATGCGGAAGATAAGACCAATTTGTTTCAGGGTGTTTTTCGAGGCAAATGTGTAAGTACTTAACTGCGACAATATGAGTCTGTTTCACAAGATAATCCTATTACTCCGGAGAGCATTCAAATTTTATTAAGAAAGCACTAGAAGAAGTTACAACAAAGCAACCCAAAATCAACAAAAACAGTAGAATAACTTCTTGAAGAGAACGAGCAAATAAAAAGATAAAATAATAGACTTTGTGAATAAAATATGAAAATTAAAGCGAGAAGTCATTTACAAAACAAATTATAACTTGGAGAGCATAGCAAAAAGGCTATCATTGATTTCAGTAAAGAGAAATATTGGTCTAGCAATGAACAGAATTTTAGAGTGCAAGGCATCAAGCAGCAACATTAATTGCTAAAAAAATGTAACAATTCATCTAATGTAAGAATATTAAAAACTTGAAAAACTTTTGAAAATCGAAAAGACCAAAAATTACGAAACACGGCAACCTTAACTTTAAATTTACTTGAATGAATTAGAATCAGAAAATAAACGACTAAAGTAATATTTATAGGCTAGTATACAAAGTAAACAGCCTCCATAAACATTACCGAAACCAGCATCAACAAAGTCCAATCAAATTTATAATAAATTCTAAAACAGCAGATCAAAAATCATAAAATAATAAAAAAGATCACCATCTAAATTAAAATCCAGTCGTTAAAAACCATAAAATCAGACAATACTATAACTGTAGCAAAAAGTATAAAAATTATCATAATAAATCTCACAAAAATCAGCAAAAATCCGTTTGTTGTAAGCACTGATAACCAGTAAGGATAACAGTGAGCATCACACTAATTGTAAATTACGGAAAATACGAAAATAGAATTAATAATTGCGATTTTCAGAAAATAAAGCGAGAGCTGATTATCATACTATCTCAAGAAAACTATAAGTTTTAAGTATAAAAATGAAGGAGTACTTCACCAAACAGTTCAATGCTGCATTAAGTGAAAATTAGTTAAGATTAAGATAGAAAGACGAGATAATTGCGGATCTATAATATAAAATTAGGGTAATGGAAGACAATCAACCCAATTCAATTAAACAGAAATCGATGATTCTTCCAACGAACATGAATAGCAGTAGTTTGGTCAATCGAGATCGAAGAAAATCGAGTGTTGATTTACAAAGTTTTAAAGTATTTATTAAAGATAGAGATAAATCAAAAGATTAAGTGAATTTAGTTTCTAAACGTTATGCAAGTCATTAGAATTAAGGCAGAATAATGTAATAAAGCTATCATAACATAATTGATGGCTAATAATCAGCTTAAATATAGATAAAATTAACGCAGACAAAGCTAAAATCTTCTTCAAAGCCAAAATAACAAAAACCCATGCGTAATCCTCTGCGTGCAAACATAAACCACAATTCGCAATGCAAAAAAGTAAAAAAAGTGTAATGGTCAGATGTGAAAGATATCGGTTAAATACTAAAATATAGAATGATCGGCCATAAAATACAGAGCAATAATATAAAATAAATATTTAATAAGAAAAGTACTTTCACTTAAGATAGTAACCGATCTAAAAGTATGAATAGTGGTTTACTGTATGATTATGATAGTATGGAAAATAGGCATGATGATGGAGATGATAATAATAATTAGCATTAAATATGGAGTAATTAGTATATGAATATGAGGTAAGCGATACAAATTCTAAGAAGATATCCATTTAACTTATCGGAGAATTAGGCTATTGTGTTGGCTCGATATGCTATTGAAGACATCTAAGACTAATCATAGCCAATATTTTACAGCGAAATAACATAAAACAAGAGAGCAATAGTTTCCTCAATAATAAAATCCTTAATCGGCCCATACGATATTCCGCATGAATCTGCTTCAAATTTCAAATAATTTATATAAAAACTGTCAAAATATAGACAAGCATTATAAAGTATGCTGAAAAGTTATCATCCAAGTGGACGGGTCAGTGTGAATAAATTATTTTAACTTATGGTCGGTATGGGCATATAAATGGGAGAGCAAGAGAAAGATTATATTGTAGGTAAAATTTTATGTCATCAATCTAAT